>OFGP01000214.1_pt1 | contig 63592 bp, 56 predicted proteins | sample 1521781 | NCBI WGS metagenome assembly OFGP01 (sample SAMEA3504113, study PRJEB24116) | mouse gut metagenome | biome: mouse gut; feature: mouse-associated habitat; material: faeces | place: Denmark | collected 2011
TGTTCCCGCAGCCTGCCATAAGACCGGTTACCATAAGCGCTGCCAATAATACTGCAACTATTCTTTTCTTCATGTCTTTCCTCCCTTTCCAGTTTGCTCCGGCGCCTCTTTTTTACTGCCGGCGCCTTTGCTTTATTAAGATTTTTTTGATATCTTAATACTATCATTTTAGAGGAAATTTTCCAGTGAGTAATTTTTTATATTTTGTACAGTTTTTTAATATGCCCTTTTACCTTTTTAGTAATTGTGCTTATACTCGTTGGGAGTCTTTCCGACACACTTTTTAAATATGTCGCAAAAATAGCGGTAATTGTTATATCCTACCATCTCACTGACCTCGCTGACCTTATAGCCCTCCTTCAAAAGCTTTTTGGCATGCTTAATCCGAAGGTCAGTCAGGTATTTTACATAGGAGGTTCCCACCTCCGACTTGAAAAGCACGCTTAAGTATGCCGTGCTCATGCCAACCCTGTCCGCCAGCTCGTTTAAACCGATATCCCTGTTATAATACTCCTCGATGTAGGCTAAAAGCTCCAGAATCGTCGCGTGGCTGCTCCCCGTCTTGTCCGCCTCGATGTGTCTTGCAATATCCCTTATCATCTTCCGGGCGTATTCGAGAATTTCTCCGTTTGTATCCTTTTTTGCAATTTCCTGATAGGAAATCAGCCCGTCCCTGGAAACCTGAGGCTGCCGCTCTGTCAGAATATCGCTCTGCACGCACAGCCATTTATAGACCTCCCTGCGGAAATCCTCCGTGTTCTCACAGAGCTTTAAAAGCTCGTCGAGCCCCTGCTCCATACACCGCTGGAAGCTTCCGGCATCTCCCTCCGCCATTGCGGAAACGCTTTCGTCAAAAAGCTGACCCATTTTTTCCTGTGCAGCTCCTTCCCGCGCAGCCCGCCCGCCGTCCGTCCCTGCATTTTCATCCCTGGACTGAAAAAAATCCTTTTCAATCCGCGTCAGTACGTTCTTAAGCTTTTCCATACTGATTGGCTTGTCAATATAATCCTTCACCCCCATTGACAAAGCCCTTCTGGCATACTCAAACTCCGTATAACCGCTGATTACCACAAAGATGGTATCCGGGCAAAATTCCTTCGCCTCCTCAATCAGAGACAGTCCGTCAAGCCCCGGCATACGGATATCCGTCAGTACAATATCCGGCTCCGTCTGCCGTACCGCCTCAAGACCGTGAATCCCGTCAAAGGCAAATCCCACTACCTCATAGTTCAGCCCAAGCCGGGTAATCATGGCTTTGACCGCCTCCACTACAATCGCTTCATCGTCAATCACTACCAGCCGGTACATAACTCTCCCCATTTCTGTGCTGCTCTCTCTTGCCAAGGGGCAGCACGATTGTAATTTCCGTCCCTTTCCCTTTCGCGCTTTTCACCGTAAATCCGTAATCTTCCCCGTAATGCAGTTTTATCCGTTCCTTTACGTTATTGATTCCGAAGCCGGAATCCAGTTTTGTGATATCATCCACGCCGATGCCGTCGTCCGCCACTGTAAAATAAAGCTTTTCCCCTTCCTTCCAGCCCCGAAGCCTGATAGTCCCGCCTCCCAGCTTCGGCTCAAGGCCGTGATAAATGGCGTTTTCCACAAAAGGCTGCAATAAAAAAGTCAGCATTTCCTCTTCCAGAATATCCTCCGCCACCTCCACCGAAAGCTTAAAGCGCTCTCCGAAACGCATTCCCTGAAGCTTCATATAATCCTTTATCTGGGCAACCGTATCGGCCACTGTGCAGAACCGCTTTCCCTTATTCAGAGACAGCTTAAAATGGTCGGATAATGCCAGTGTCATATCGGCAATCTGGTCGTCCCCGTGGATAATTGCCATGCAGTACAGGGAATCCAGTGTGTTATAAAGAAAATGCGGATTAATCTGGGACTGCAAAAGCAGAAGCTCCGCCTCCCTTTCATTGAGCCTGGCGGTTAAAAGATATTCCTTCAGCTCAAGGTTGGTGTTGACCATCTCCTTAAACTTCTGCCCTATCCGTCCCGCCTCGCTTTCGTCGAACTCCTCCGTGATGTGCCGCTCGCCCTCTTTTACCCTCTCAATCACCTGCTCTAACTGGTTTAAGGGCTTTGTGATGGTTCTGGAAATGGACATGGCAAGGCCGAAGCTTAAAATCACCAGAAAGCCGCCGCACCAGAAAACGGTGTTTCGGATGAGCTTGCTTTCCGCGCTTAATTCGTTCCTCTCAATCGCGTTCACCAGCTCCCAGCCGGTGATGCTGTTGTGTACGCTGGTGAAAAGATATCTCTGCTGCTGCCCCTTTGAAAAGTCCTCCAAAAGCGCCTGTCCGTCCGCAAATCCTCTCCTTGCCCGCACAAGCTGGTCGTACCGCAAATCGGCAATCAGATACTCGTTTGTGGCATACCCCTCGTTTCCCGTCATAAAGGTCTTATCCAGAATCCGGCTGTTCACATCCACCACCAGATAGCCCATAGGCTTTAAGGTGTCCGGCGCGTTTAAGTACTTGACGATACTGAACCCCTGAGAAGGAATTCCGCCGATTACGCTGCTGCCGAAAAACACCTCCCGGCCGTCGGCGGCCCTCGCCTCCCCGCTCCAGATTTCCTCAAGAAAATTGTGCTTCTCGTAGTACCGGTAAAAATCATAGGTTCCCAGATTCACATTGCTGAGCAGATAATAATGCCCGTACAAATCCATAAAGGCCACATAATTGACGCTGTTTTCCTGCTTTGTCAGCCGCTCTCCCACGCTTTTGAGCACCCGCTGTTCTTCTCCGGTAAATGCCCGCCTGCCGTCCGCCGTCTGGCTTTCCAGCACTCTCTGCATGTCCTCATCGTTCAAAAAGGAACGAATCATTTCAATAATAGGGCTTAACTGGGTATCCAGTACCTTGCTTGAATTTTTCAGGGAGGACTCGTGGGAAAGCTGATAGTTTTTTTCCACCGCCTTACTGGAAATCCGGTAGGAAACGCTCCCTAAAAGCCCGATTCCAAAAAGTGAAACCAGAAGCAGGGAGAAAAAAATCTGCTGCTGGACTCTCTGGTAGAGCCACCACTTTTTTATACGGGAAAGCAGCCGCACCGGGCCGGAAAACGCTCTGCGCCAGACGCCGGCGCTCCCTGCCCTGCTCTCTTTTTCTTCCATCAGCAGATTCCTCCTCCCTTGCTCCTTGCAGGTCTCTACTTCATCCGATACCGTATCGTATATTCACCGGAACCGGCCTGCGCGGTAAGATACTCTCCCGCCTCAGTAAATACAAGGCCGTCCGTCTCGGATACCGCTTCCCCGTTGTCAAGGCGAATCTCCGCCGTGGTGTTGGCAGGTATCTTTACCCGCAGCGTTATCTCCTTCCCGTCCGCCTCCCAGCGCACGGCTTCCTCTCCGTAAATGGAATGATACCTTCCGTCCACAAAGGAAAGCCCTCCGCCCGGTCTCGGATACAGAACCGCATGTTTAAAGCCTCCCGCCTTTTCATCCGCTTCCAGCCCGGCCATCACCCGGTACATCCACTCTCCGATAGCGCCGTAGGCGTAATGGTTAAAGGAGTTCATATCCGCGCTCCACATGGTTCCGTCGGGCTTTAAGCCGTCCCAGTGCTCCCATATGGTGGTTGCGCCCATTTTTACCTGATAGAGCCAGGAAGGGAAATCCTCTTTCAGCAGCAAATCATAGGCTTCCTTCACACAGCCGTTCTGGCTCAGCGCATGGCAGAAATAGGGCGTCCCTACAAACCCGGTCACAAGATGGCCGTTTTCCTTCTCCAGAAGCCGTTTCAACCCCTCCACCGTCCGGGAGACATATTCCTTTGGCGTCAGCTTAAAATACAGCGCCACAATATGAGCCGTCTGGGTCTGAGCCGTCAGATTCCCTTCCTCATCAAAGAAGGTCTGCTGGAATTTGCGGACAATTTTCCCGTAAAGCTCCTCATACTCCGCCGCCTCCGGCTTGCCCAAAAGGCGGGCCATCTTTGCAAAAAGGCCGGTGGAATAGGCAAAGTATGCGGTACAGGTCAAATCGTTGGGAGTCGCCCCGAAATAGCTTCCCTCCTCCGCGTCCAGCGCCACCCAGTCTCCGAACTGCAGCTTATAGTTCCAGATATAATCCTCGGAATGCTCCCGCATGAATCCTATCCAGCCCTTCATGCTTTCGTACTGCCGTCTTAAAATTTCCTTATCGCCGAACATCAGGTACATGGTCCACGGGGCAATCACCGCCACGTCCGCCCAGGCCGCCGCGGAATGGGGGCCCTGCCGAAGGAGCCAGTTGCCGTCCGTGCGCCCCTCCTCGATATTGGGAACCACATGGGGCACGCCGCCCTCGGGCGTCTGGTCGACCTCCACGTCCCGAAGCCACTTTTTAAAGAAGGTATAAATATTCGCCAGATAGCTTGCCGTCCGGCAGAAAATCTGTGCGTCTCCCGTCCAGCCAAGCCGCTCGTCACGCTGGGGGCAGTCGGTGGGCACATCGAGGAAGTTCCCCTTCATTCCCCAGAGGAAATTATGATGAAGCTGATTCAAAAGCGGATTGGAGCAGGTAATCTCACCGGTGCGCACCATATCCGAATGCAGCGTGTGTGCCGTAAAGTTCTCCTTTTTCAGCTCTCCGGGATAAGAAACCACCAGCGCATACCGAAAGCCCATATAGGTAAATCTCGGATACCAGGTAACCGTTTCCTCCTTTGAAAAGATATACTTCATGGTCGCTTTTGCCTTGCGCAGATTGTCCAGATAAACGTTGCCCTCGCTGTCAAGCACCTCGAAACAGTGCAGCTCGATAACGTCCCCGGCTTTCCCTGTCGCCGTCACATGGATTCTTCCCGCCATATTCTGTCCGAAATCAAGCACTCTCTCGCCCTTCGGCGTGCGGATAATCTCCTGACAGGGCAGCGTATCCATCATCCTTACCCGGGCGCCGCCCTGAGCGCGCAGCACGGAAATATCGAAGGGAACCTCCGCAGTTTTGCGCCATCTCTCGCAGGCTTCTTTATCCGCCGCGCTCCGGGCCGTTCCGTCTCCCTGCTCTGCCGTGCCAGAGCCGCTTCCCTCTGATATTGCCTGGCCGGTAAACGCGCCCGCTTCCGCCCAGCCGGGGATTTCCAGAGAGGAATCATAAATTTCCCCGTCGTAAATCTCGGAAAAAATTACCGGGCTGTCCGCTCCCTCCCAGGAGCTGTCCGTGCACACCCGTTCCTCGCTTCCGTCCGCATAACGGAGCAAAAGCTCCATGGAAAAGCCTGTCCGGTCGCCGTAATTGTTCCTTGCCTTGGTAAGCCCCATGACGCCCTTGTACCAGCCTGCCGCCAGCATCGCCCCGGCGGTGTTTACGCCCTCTTCCAGATAATCCGTCACCTCATAGGTCTGGTACAGGAGATGCCTCTGATAGGAGGTCCAGCCCGGCGTCATCTCGTCCTCCCCCACCTTCTTCCCGTTCAGGAAAAAGTTGTAAAGCCCCAGCGCCGTGGTTACGGCATAAGCTTCCTTCAACGGCTTTTTCACCGTAACCTGTCCCCGCACATAGGTTCCCTTTGAGCATTCCTTATAAAAATCCTCCGTCTCCGCCGACACAAAGGGCGCTCTCCAGTCCTCTTTTACAAGAGCCGTTATAAACCACGCCGTCTTGCTTACTGCGGATTCCGTGAGGCTTTCGCCATCTGCTTTTTCCATACCGGCACAGGCCCCGGCCTTTCCGCTGTCTGTCTTTTCGTCTCCTGCCTTTCCGCCATCTGCCTTTCCGGTGACGGGCGTCCCTGTCGCGGTAATTTCCACCCGCACAAAATATTTTGTGAGAGATTTCATCCATTTTGGCAAAACGCCGGCCGCCGTCTCCTTCCCCTCCTCAAGGGCCTGCACATGGGCAGACTCCTCCGACCACGCCACGCCGCTGTCGTATACCGGTTTTTCAAAGCTCTCATCCTCCGCCAGCAAAAGCCGGTAGGAGGTCTGCTTCACGCCGCGCATGTCGCTTTCAATTTCCCAGCCAAACTGCGGACTTTCCGCAACGCCTGCGGGATTTTTTTCATAATTAATATGTATTCCTGAAATTTTAAGCATCGCTCTTTCCTCATTTCCGCGCTGCATTGTTGCGCATAGTAAAGTTTGTGGCTGCAGCGCGGACACAAACTTTTGGGGAGCTGCCCTGGCAGCCCCTTTCCTCATTTCCTTTTTAAGTGCAGAATTTCCCTTGCTTCCATGGGGCTTGCCGTCTCAAGACCCATACTGCGGATTAACGCCGCCGTCTTTTCCACAATCTGATAATTATACTTTGCCGTCTCGCCCTGCGCCAGATAAGGGCTGTCCTCAAAGCCTACCCGGACCACGCTGGCTCCCATGGCGATGGCCATAGCCAGAAACGTCCAGTTATCGCGCCCGAAATGAGTCACTCCCCACAGGGCGTCCTTCGGCACAAAGGAACGGAAAGCGGAAAGCATTTCAGGTGTGGGCTGCATACCGCCCTTGTGCCCGAACACCAGATTAAAGAGCATGGGCTCCGCAAAGGGCTGCTCCCTCTTTACCAGCTCCATGTTATAGAGCATACCAATGTCAAACACTTCCGTCTCCGGCAGTATTCCCCGGCGATACACCGCGTCCGCGCAGTACCGGATATCGTCAAAGGAATTGATGTACACATTTTCTCCCAGATTTGTACTTCCGCCGTTTAAGGAGGCGCTCTCCACCTTTTCATAGTCAAGAGGATTGCACCTCTCGGCAATATTCATCTCTGATACCCCGCCGGTGGACGCCTGCACCACCACGTCCGTCCGCTTTAAAATTTCCTCAAAGCATTCCACCATATAGGAGATGTCCGGCGTAAGGCTCCCGTCCGGCTTTCTGCAATGCAGGTGGCACATGGCTGCTCCCGCCTGCACGCTTTTTGCCACATCCTCCGCAAGGGTTACTGCGTCTACCGGCGTCCCGGCCTGCACGGGCGCCAGTGAAATGATTACTTTTCTCATAGTTTATAATCTCCTGTTCCAGTTTCTCTGACTTTATACAAGTTCTTCCACAATCCGGCGGAGAGTGTCCACATCTCCCACGTTTCCGGGGAAGATGATGTACGGCATCCCGGGGAATTTGCTCTCCTGTCCTGTAAGCCACACCGGGATTCCCTTCTGAATCTGACCCATGACGAGGGCTTTCTTCACCTTAAGGGCCTTTGTCCCCACATCGGAGGAGGTGATTCCGCCCTTTGCGATGATATAGGCCGGCTTTACATGAAGCTGTCCGATTACGCTGGTCACCGCGTCCGAAATTTCAACGGAAGCCTTTAATATCCTATCAGTATCCGTATCCCGCGGCACAAGAAGCTTTCTGCTGGTATAAACCACCGCCGTCTTTCCGCTTTTTATTGCTTCCTCCGCCATGGCCGTGATGCGCTCCGCCTCCTTTTTCAGCCCGCCGGACACAAGGCAGGTGTTTACGTCAAACTCCATAAATTCCAGAGCCGCCTTTGACTGCATCAGGCACTCCAACTGCTGAGTGGACTTTTTCACATGAGAGCCTACCAGCACGATTCCGCCTGCCGCTTTTGACGTCTCCGACTGCTTTCCGTCTGCAGACGCCTCCACCTGTCCGACCGCCCTTCCGCCGCCAATAATATCTTTCTTTCCGAGAAGCGGCTTATCGGAAACGCCGCCAAGCACCCTGGGAAACGCCGCCGCCGTCCGGGCAAGGTAATTTTTCCCGGCCTCCAACGCTTCCACATAGACCTCGCAGAATACCGAAAGCTCCTCATAGGTGGTGGCGTTGACGATGATTTTCGCAAAATTCTCCGCGGACAAAAGCTTTTCCCTGATATCCCTAAGACGTCTTTCCCGAAGCTCCTCGAGGGTAATGCAGATGCAGCTTTCTTTTTTATAAACCCCTTCTGTCTTTTCCTCCACATACTCCGTCAGGTCCGAGGCATGGTAGCCAAAGGTCTTGTCCTTTGCAAACTCCGTCATCCCCGCCGGAACCAGCATCGTCCCTTCTTTTACATAGTGGACGTTTCCCATGGTAAAGCGCCCGCCTTCGGGGAAAAAGGGGCAGAGTATCTCGCCGTCAATTTTCTCTCCCGACGCCTCCTCCAGCTCCTCACGCAGCGTCTCCGTCTCTAATGGATAGTGCCCTCTCAAGGTGGAATCCCCTCTGGAAATCAGCACGAATTTCTTTCCGGTTTCTCTGGCAACACGGCTGACGCGCCGGGCGATTTCCCTTTGAACCTCCCTCGTCTCCTCCCGTGAAAAGCTACGGGAATTGGTGAGAATGAAAAACATGCCGTTTTCTTCCTCAAAGCCCTGGCGGATGGACGCCTCCTCCCAGTCCGTGTAAACGGAAATATCATGCACCGTCTGAACGCCGGTGGGGTCGTCGTCAAGGACTACGATTTTGCGCCGGAAGTCATTTGCCGTTTTTTTTTCCGCCGAATCTTTTGTCACATAGGCCACCGGGAACCAGACGCGCATTTCTCCGAACTCCCGGTTATCCCAGGCATAGTAAGGAATCAGGCGAACCGCCTCCTTTTTCATTCCGCGGTAAACCAGCGGCTGATACAGCGCTTCCCTGTCGTATTCCTCCCGGTTCATGCAGTACATCTCGCCGCAAAGGGCTGTAATCCGCCGTCCTTCGATTTCAACCTCCGCGGTCTGATACTCCGCGTCCAAATCCAGATACAAATCGTCAAGGGTAGACGCTTTCGTATCCACGCCCTCACAGCAGTACACCAGCGGGCCTCTCTCAATGGCCGCCTGTCCGCAGGACTCCTCCACCATGGTATGGGCGGTGGTATAGCGCGGTTCCATATCCAGCGTCAGAATGACCTCCATGTTTTGTAAATCCGTAATTTCCACGCTCTGGTAGGTTCCCGACTCGTTCCTTCCAAGCCTGCGGTTTTCCCCGCCTGCGCAGATGCTTCCGCTCTTTGCCCAGCCCGGAATCCGAAGCTTTAAGGAAAAGCCCTTATCCGATTTCACATTTTCGCAGGTAAAGCGAATCCGTCCGTCAAAAGGATAGTCCGTCTCCTGCACCAGCGTAAATTCCGCTCCGCTTTCCAGCGCAATCTCCACCCGGTTTGCGCCGTACATGCCAAGCCACACCGCGTCCTTTGAAACCGTGTAGGCATACTCGCCTGACTGCGCCACCGTGCGGGCAAGATTGGGCGGGCAGCAATAGCTTAAAATGTATTCGCTTCTGGTAAGCGGCCACACCAGCTCGTAGTCCAGCTTCTTCGTCCGGCGCAGGGTATTTTCGTAGAAGAACTTTTTCCCGTCCAGACTTAAGGCTGCAAGGTTGGTGTTCAGCATCATCCTTTCAATAATATCAAAATACTCCGCCTTCGGCTCTAACTGAAACATCCGGTACGCCCAGAACACGCCGCCTAAAGACGCGCAGGTTTCATTGTAGGCCGTAATGTTGGGCAGCTGGTATTCGTAGCCGTAAGCCTGATGGATTTTCTGGTCAACGAAGAAATTCCCGTAGGGGGAAACGCCGTTGTAAAGCGCTCCGCAGCCGCCGGTGATATAAATCTTTTTGTCAAGAAGGCTCCGCCATACCTTATGCAGCACCTCCAAATACTCCTCGTCCGTCTCCTCCAGACACAAATCCGCCACGCCCGCATACAGATAATTGGCTCTCACCGCGTGGCCGATAATCTTATCATGCTTCTTTAAGGGAATCCTGTCCTGATTGTCGTCCATGCCGTTCTTTACACTGTCCCGCAGGGAAATCGCCTGCTTCGCCAGCGAAAGATAACGCTCCTGTCCTGTGGTGCGGTACATTTCGATAAGCCCCATGTAATGGGAGGGGCACACTGCCGTCTGCACTTCGCCCGAGGCTTCCGCTTCCGCATAGAGATGCTCCAGATAATCCGCCACCTTCACCGCTACCGCCATGAAGGTGTCCTTGCCGGTAATTCTTTTGTGCAGACAGGCGGAGGTGAACATATGCCCGAAATTGTACACCTCAAAATCGTTGATATCCCCCATTCTGGTGGTGCCGTTCTTCTGCCTCTCCCCGATAATCTGCTTGGTTGAAAGATAACCGTCGCTCTGCTGGGCTTTTGCAATCAGCTCTATGTACTCGTCAAGCTGCGCAAGCAGCTTTTCATTCTTTGTCTTTGCGGCGGTGTAAAGGGCCGCCTCCATCCATTTGTAGAAATCCCCGTCGCCAAACACGGTTCCGTCAAAATCCCCCTCGGCCTCCCCGGCGCAGATTTTGAAATTTTCCACCACGTGGCTGATATCCTTGCTCTCAAACATGTGCTGCAGCTGCGGCACCGTGCTTTCCGCGCAGGTGTCGAACCGCTCCTTCCACAGTCCCCCTGTCCATTCCACGTTCAGCCCGTCCACCGGATGAACCTTTGCGTTTACTGATTTTCTTGTGTCTGTCAGCATTTTGATACCTCTCTCTTTTCTACTTTGTCAGATGATATTCCAACAGGGCTGACACACAGAAAAGGTGTTCCAGCCCTATTTTTACAGCAGAGCTCTGCTCCGCCTGTTTACTTATTTTTTTCCCTGTAGAGCACAGCCACCTCTCCCGAAGCAACAGCAAAGCTCCCCGATACTTCCTTATCCCGGAGCAAATCTCTGTAGACTACGGCCTGACCATCTTTATCCAACAATACCCTGCCTTCACTGTCGCCGTGATTAATCACAAAGATGTATTGTCCGCTCTCGTTTTCCCGGCAGGTCAGTTCCAGTTTACCTTCAAAGGAAAACAGCGGCCTGATGCCTGCCTCACGGCACATCTGCGAAATCCAGTCTTTCATAAATGCCGCGTCCGGCTCGCACCCGAGATAGTACGCACGTCCGGCTCCATACCGGTTGATGGTAAGCGCCGGCATTCCGGTATAAAAGCATTCCTGCTCCTTTCCTCCGCAAAAGCTCTTTCCATAAACCGCTAAAACCTCTGCTGTATTTGCATGGAACAAATCACAGAGAAAGCCTCCTCTATATTTCTTCCCTTGCAAATCCCCCTTTCCTGGCAGAAGCATTTCAATCCTCTCTTCCGGATAAAGGGCGTCCGTCTCTTCCACCCATATGCCGAAAACATCCTTAAGCGGCCCCGGATAGGCCCCGAAAATGCACCTGTCATTTTCATCCGCGCGCCCGCTCATGTAGGTGGCTGCCACTGTGCCCCCCTTTTTTACAAACTCCCGTATCTTTCCGTCAAAACCGGGCTTTATCATATATAAAAGAGGCATCAGCACCAAATCATAATTATCAAGTTCCGTTGTCGTCTTTATAATATCCACAGGAATGTTCTCTGTGTAAAAAGCCTGATAATAGAGAAAAACCTGCTTTAAGTAATCCATGTCCTGTGTCGGTCCACTGGTCAGCTCAATCGCCCACCAGTTTTCCCAGTCAAAAACAATTGCCGCGCGCGCTTTGATTCTGCCCCCTGTAAAGGAACTTCCAAGCTTTTTGAGCTCCTGCCCGAGCGCGCACCCTTCCCTGAATATTCTCGTATGAAAGCCACTGTGCGCAATCAACGCTCCGTGAAACTTTTCCTGTCCCGCTACAGACTGCCGCATCTGGAAAAAGAGGCTGCTGTCAGCGCCATGGGCCAGTCCCTGATAAGCAATTCTGCGGATTTCTCCCGGACGCTTGATTTTGTTATAAGGCTGCCAGTTCTGCTGGTTTGGAGATTGTTCTGTAACCAGAAACGGCGCTCCGTCACGTGCCGCCCGCATAATCTCATGTTTAAAGGCCGGAAAGGCCGTATCATCTCCCGGCGCAGGATAATTATCCCACCCGGCAAAATCCATATGCGGTGTCATTTCAAACTGATTCAGCTTTTTTATGTACCCGGAAATGTTCGTAAACACCGGTAAATGCGGCGTTGCAGCCTTTAATACTTCCGCCTCGTTTAAATAGCACGCAATCGTAGAATCCGTCACAAACCGCATATAGTCCAGCTGCACCGCCGGGCAAAAGCGGTAATCATCGTTCAGCTCCGTCGGCAGCATCACTTCTTCAAAATCAGAAACCGTTCTTCCCCAGAACGACGTATGCCAGCGGCTGTTTAATTCCTCCACTGTACCGTAACGCTCCTTAAGCCAGTCCCGGAATTTTTTCTGGCAGTTCTCGCAATAGCAGTAGGTTCCATATTCATTTGCCACATGCCAGCCTGCCAGCCCGGGGAAATTCCGGTAACGCTCCGCCATCGCTTCCGCCAATGCTCTGGCCCTTTTCCGGTAATTTACGCTGTTCACGCAAAAAAATACTCTCATTCCGTGTGTCCGTTTGCGCCCGGCAATGTCCACCGGAAGCACGTCCTCATATTTTTTTGAAAGCCATGCCGGCTGTGCCGAAGTCGGCGTAGCCAGAAACACATGAATTCCATGCTTCCAGATTTTATTCAAAATACGGTCCAGCCACTCAAAATCGTATTTTCCTTCCTCCGGCTCCAGTCTTGCCCAGGCAAACACCGGAAGCACCAGCAGGTTAATCCCCGCCTGTTCAAATAATTTCATATCCTCATCAATGGTCGCATCATCCCACTGGTCAGGATTATAATCGCCGCCAAACAAAATCGGCCGTTTTTCATCCCACATTCAGTCTGTTCTCCTTTTATTCTGCGGCCATATCGTATCCTAATCTTCATGTCCCCGTCTGCACACACTTCCGCGAACCACAAGGCTGGTGCACACTTCTATTTTTACAACCCCTTCCACCGGTTCTTTTATTTTATCAATCAGTGTATTTGCCGCCACAACCCCCATCTTGTGCTTTGGCACCTGAATAGATGTCAGGGGCGGGTCAAGTACCTCCAGAAAAGCAATATTATCAAATCCGGCGATTGAAATGTCCTCGGGAATCCGGTAACCCATTTCCCGAAATATCCGCATTGCATAAACCGCAATAATATCATTATCTGAAAAAAAAGCGGTGGGCATTGTTTCAACCCGAGACAAAGCCTCCTTTAACGACTGGTATACCGCTTCTCCGCCGTCCGTGCAAATATTTATAATCCTGCTTTTGGGGCATTCAAGCCCAAGACTGTCCATCGACCGCAGAAACCCGTAATAGCGTTCTGTAAAATTGTTCGCATTGTCTGAAACATGAAGATATCCGATATCTGTATGACCCATTTCCACAAAGTGCTTCACCACTTCGTTTACACCCTGTTCATTATTAATAGTAATGCAGTCAAAGCTTTTATGCTGCACATAATTATCCACGATGACCACAGGCATTTGAATCTGTGCAAACGCATTTAACTGTTCTTCCCTCATCTCTGTCGCCAGTATTAATACTCCCTCTGCCTGTTCTTTGTCAATTCCTGCCGCGACCTTTACGGCGCTGTCTCTATCCACATAAGACACCAGCAGATTGTAGCCTCTGGCTTTAATCTGGCTCTCAACGCCTTCTATAATTTCTGAAAAAATCTGTGAAAAATACGGACTGCCCTCCTGCGCCGCATTGCGCTTGCGGTACACTATAAAAATAATATTTTTCTTTTCTTTCTCGTCCTCTAAAAGTTCTTCGCATCCCAGCTCTTTCACCATATCGCGCACCCTGGTGCGGGTCGCCTCGCTTATTCCCGGCCGGTTATTCAATACCAGCGATACAGTGGAGGGCGATAAATCCAGCATTGCCGCCAAATCCTTTACTTTCACAGCCATAATTTTTTCATCCTGTCTTTTCCATACTTTAGTATTTTATTCTATCATTTTCCCCGTTCGGCTGTCAACGTACCGTCACTTCCAAAACAAAATTTTCTTATTTCACGGACCCTACCATTCCTTCCACAAAAGCCTTCTGCAGGCAGAAGAATACAATCACCGTGGGGATTGTTGACATTACAATTCCCACCATAATCATTCCGTAATCCGGATTGAAATCTGCCGCCAGATTGGCAACCGCAAGGGGCATGGTAAACTTTGCATTGCTCTGCAGGGCGATTAAAGGCCACATATAATTATTCCAGCTTGCCATAAATGCAAAAATTCCGGCTGCCGCATAAGTAGACTTCATCATCGGCGCATAAATCCGCGCAAAAATCTGGTACTCGCCGCAGCCGTCCACACGGGCTGCTTCAATTGTTTCTCTGGGAAATGCTTCCGTATTTTGCCGGAAGAAAAATATCAGAAACGGCGCTCCTACTGCAGGCAGGATAATTGCCCAAAAGCTGTTAAGCAGCCCCATATTGGAAAACATACGGAACATCGGAATCAGCTTTGTTGCAAAAGGCACCATCATGGAGGCAATCAGTACCATAAACAGAATTTCTTTCCCTTTGCCCCGGAAGACCACAAAGGCATAACCCGCCACAGAACAAAACAACAGGGAAAGAAGGGTAATCGCAATCGCAAGAACCGCTGAATTAAAAAAAGCCCGCCACAGGTCTGCCTTTTCAAAGGCATTGGAGATATTCGCTACAAGAGAGCTTCCAAAAGTCAGCTTTCCCATTGTAATATCCTTAGAATCATTTGTCATTCCCACAACCATCCAGTAAAACGGAAAAATACTGATAAGGGAAACCAGCATCAGAAACAGATTTTTAAAGAAACTTCGAATTACTTTCATGATTTTTCACGCCCGATTCCTTTCTGAATAATTGTAAGTATCACTACCAGCAGCAACACCACATAAGATACTGCCGCCGCATATCCATAGCTTGGCACAAAGTTAAACGACAGGTCATAAATGTACTGTGATATTGTCCGCGTTGCATTGCCCGGACCGCCGTTTGTCAGATTCACCACTTCGTCAAAAAGCTGTAATGTATTGTTTAACGCCATAACGCTGGTCAAAAATACAATTGGCCGGAGCATTGGCATGGTAATCCTGAAAAACGTCTGCAAAAAATTACTGCCGTCAAGCTTTGCGGCTTCATAGACCGACTGGTCAATATTCTGCAGCGCCGAAAGAAAGAATATCATAAAATATCCGGTATACCTCCAAATCAGAGCAATTATAATCACCGCTTTTGCCCACCCGTCCGTTAACACAAAGGAAATCGCCGTATCTATAATTCCCAGCTTCAGCAGAAGCTGATTAACAAGCCCGTCCACAGCAAAAAGATTTTTGAATAATATCGAATAGGATACCAGCGATGTCACGCATGGCAGAAAGATACAGGTCCGATAAAAACTGCGCAGCCTTAATTTAGGGTCATTTAGGAGCACCGCTATCAGCAATGACAGCAAAATCATTACCGGAATCTGTATCGCCGCATAGAGCAGCGTATTTCCAAGAGTTGTCCAGAACACTTTATCATTAAGCATACGGGCGTAATTGGCCAGACCGGCAAACCGCAGATTAGCGCCTTTCCCCGTTTTCAGGGAAAGAAAAAATGCCTGAATCATAGGCACATAGCTGAAAAGCAGGACAAATGCGGCGGCTATTACAACCATAGACCATCCCGTCAGCCAATACCTGTTTTTTTCTTTTTTCAACATAAGAAATCCTTCCTTTATGAAAAGCTGCTGTACAAACCGTATTTGCACAGCAGCTATGCCCTACTGAATCAACTGTTCAAATTGCGTTGCCGCCTCTTCCAATACAGTATCCAAATCGCCTCCTGCGAGATACTCAGGCATCACGCCAAGCAGCGCAGACTGTGCCTCTGCCGAAAATGCTCCGGTGGCAACGGCCGGAATCTTTCCAAGCCACTGCGCCAAATCCGCATTCACGGTCTGACCGCCATAAAAATCTGAGCCTGCCGAGTATGCCTCCACAGAAGAAGCCGGGAGATAAGTTCCCATAATATTCTTCTCGCCAAGGAGGGTGTTGTAAAGTTCTGTGCTACCGCCAAAGGTTTTCGCCATAAAGTCCGCCGCAGCCTCCGAATTCTTACTGTTTGCCAGCACAAACCAGCTGGAACCTCCCTGATTGGAATAATTGGTCGCTCCGCTTACTGATAATGCCGGAACCGGTGCAACAGCCCATTTTCCGCTCTGGTCCTCTCCCTGGATAATTGTGGAGGATATCCATGAACCACGCAGCACACACGCCACATCACCACCATTAATTGCTCCTGCAAATTCCGTCCAGTCACTGACCACCTTAACATAATCCGATTCATTCAACGTCCTGAAAATCTCAAAACACTCTTTCAATGCTTCATTATTTTTGAAATCCGCACTTCCGTTTTCATCTGTAAACCATTTTCCGGCAGACTGAAGCATAATCTGGAATTCTGCAATATCATTAGGGTTATATGTCTGGAGCATATGACCCTTTTCCTTTAGCTTTTCTCCCAGTTCCAGATATTTTCCCCAGGTCAGATTCTTCATATCCTCCGCCGTATAGCCCGCTTCTTCGATATAATCTGTGCGGTAAAACAGTCCGGCCACTCCGGTATCGAAAGGAATCCCATAGGCTGTTCCGTCGTAAGAAAGCATAGACTTCTTATATCCTGCAAAATCATCATAGTTGAGCAAATCTTCCATCGGACGGAACGCTCCCGGATAGGACATCAGATAGCCCGGTGCATTCAAATCGGAAATCAAGACAACATCTGGTAAATCATCTGTCACGCCTGACGCCAGCGTTGTATGTATTTTCTGCAAGCAGTCAGCCTTCGCCATCTCCACAAAATTTACTTTCACGTTTCCGTCATATACCTTCTGTGCCTCTTCCAGCGCATATCCATTGAATGCCGCATCCCAAGCCCATACTGTAATTTCGGTTTCTTCACCGGAAGCAGTCTGTGTTTCCTCTACGGCAGTTTCCTTTGCAGGTTCAGTTTCAGTTCCCGCCTGGATTTCTTCCTGTTTTCCTATATCTGCCTTTTCCGCTTCTGTTCCTTTCCCAGTCTCGTTACTGCCACAACCGGTCATAGCTCCTGCCACCAGCATTGCCATCATGATTAATGCCACCAAACGTTTTTTCATTTAATTTCCTCCTTATTGATTTACAGTTAAATATGTTATTAAATGATTTATAAATAATTTAAGCATATTTAAAAATCATTTAATATCATTATAAGTCTACTCATATTTGTTGTCAACAATATTCTTACGATTTTATCTCTTAAAAATATATTTTTGTCATAATATCATACTTATCTATTCATTTATTGTATATTATCCACAACCACAAAACTTTATATATTTACTAAATCAATGCTAAATATTTATAAATAATTTATATCCAATGTTTTATAACGAATTATATTTTGCCAAAGCAACCGGCAGCCCATTTCGCCAACTGCCGTTATACTAAACAAAAGCAGGACACTCAACCGGTCAAGATTGAGCCCCTGCTTTAACCTCATTTCTCAATTTTCCAGACAGATTACATTTCTGCCTCAAATCCGGCAATACTGTCCGTTTTAGCGGCAAGCCGCACCCACTTTCTTAAAATCTGCAGGTCTTCTTCTCCGTTAATGCGCCCGGCTGTATCTGGCGGGATTTCTCCTTTATCTTTGAGCAAATCAAAAACAGTTGCTTTGCTTTCTTCAATTTTACCACTGGCCTCCCCCTCTTTCCGGCCTTCCTTTCTTCCTTCTTCCCGCATCATATCCTCATATTCTTCCCACAGCATATAGCTCTCCCTCACCTCCGGCTGAATCTTTACACTCTCCGTAAACGCATGCAGCTTCCCTGTGGCTTCGTCCGCCACATTCTCTTTCCGGCTGTCGCCTATGTAACGGAGCATGGTCTTTATCCTTTCACTTCCCCCCTGGTTCCCCTGCGTATAGAAATAGTAGAAATGAAGCCCGTCCTCATATGCCAGTTCTTCCACTTCCTCGCACCTGTTGCGGATACTATATGCCATATAATCGTATCCGAAAGGGTCCTCGTCCAGTATCGTCACCACATACAGGTCCGGAAGGGCTCTGTAATCCTTCTGTCCCCGCTTCATACGGCCGGAATCCGTCAGCGCCTGGTAAAACCGGTTTCTTCTGGCAAGGCCGGTATCTGTACCTTTAATCAGGTGGGGCTCGATGTCATAGACCTTTCTGTCACAGACCTTCATTTCCTTAACGCACATAGCGGCTGCATCCGCCTCCCCGCCTGCGTCTTCCGCTTCTTCCACCATGACGTCCATGCGGACTCCCTTCCTGTCAGGCGACAGCGGCGGCATCATCTTCTGCACCGTTACTTTAACCTTGCCGATTTCTCTTTGGAGAAGGGTTGACAAAAGCAGACGGCAGAACTCCTCTCCTACTGCCGCGTCCGACGCCAGACGGTTCATCAGAAAGTCGTCGATTACGTTCAGTTCCTCTAATTTTTTCTTTGTGTAGCTCATTTCCCTCCTTTTCCGGCGAAGCCGGACCGGTCAGAGGAAAATGCTCCATCTTATCAGGTACTGGCAACGCCAACATATGTTTTTCGTGAAAATGCTGGCGATATGCCAAAGAAACTCTGCCCGACGGGAACCGTCACGGCGAATTGCTTTTCACTCTTTATGATATGATTATAGGTTTTACCGAACGCTTTGTCAACCTTTTTTCATATATTTTTTATTTTTTTATTGCAAATATTGTATTAAAACGCGGAAAGCAATTTTGAGTATTGCCTTCCGCGCTCTGTATTCCTTACTTTATGAAATTATAGAACTTCTTCGTCCGACAATTATATCAATCCCTTGTGCGCCAGCGCCTTTTTCAGCGCCTCTGCTCCGAACCTCGGGCTCGAAACCACCGTCTTTCCGGTTTCCTCTTGCAAAAATTCTTCCGCATAGGCCATGGAACCCTGACAGAGCAAAATCACATCCACCTGCGCCAGAATCTCCTTTGCCTTTGCAAGCAGCATTTCCTTAAACTGCTCCTGATTGATGCCGAAAGCGCCGTCAATCAGCCCGTCCACCAGCGTCACCGTTCGGTTCATCTCCCTCGCCACACGTTTTATGGTATTTTTTGTGGGCTCCAGCGTTGTGGGAAGGGTCGCCAGTACTCCAATCCTGTTGCCAAGACGTACCGCCTCGCAGCACATCTCCTCATCAATTCTCACAATAGGCACGCCCGTGTATCTGCCGATATCCGCCGCGGCGTCCGCCACCTCGCCCACCGAGGAACAGCAATTCAGGATTGCATCCGCCCCGTCCGAGGTCGCCTGCATAAAAAGCGATACCAGCCTTGCCGCCGCACCGGCGGTCACATGTCCGGCCTCCCGCACCTCCGCCAGAATGGAGGCGTCCTCATAACTTTGGATTTCCGCTTCAGCGCCAAGCTGCTTTTTTACTTCCCTGTTCACCAGTTCAATCAATTCCGGTGTAGTGCTCGTGTAAACAATTCCTGCTTTCATAAATCCTATCTCCTGTTCTATACTCTTTTCAGCCGGATAGCCATGTATTCCCGTCCCGGCAGCTCCACTTTAAATTTCCCTTTGAACACGCCCCGCTTTTCAATGGTCATATTCCAGGTGTCAATTACTTCCGCTTCAAATTCTGTTTCATCATCGAAATAGTATTCCTTAAAGCTTGAGCAGGTGTATCCTAAATAAATCAGATAATAGCTTTTTACCGGTTGCATCCACTCCTTTTCGGGAACGGCGCATACACAGTCCCATTTGAGATTGTAAGGTGCAAGTCCAAGTCCCGGCGTCTCGCATAAAATATCGTATAAAAAGCCGAACCGCTTCCAGCTCTCGCCCCGCAGCTTTCCGCCATGGGACCACCACAGAACGTCCTCCGAGTTCATCAGCGTCTCGCCATGGCCCGCATACCCGCCCCGGCAGGCCGCCTCCCAGAAACGGCGAAGCAGCTCTTTTCCGCTGATGTTTCCCCATCCGTACTGAATATTTCCCTCGTAACAGATTTCGTCAAGCACCACCGGCTTTTTATACTCCTCCCGCCACTTTGCCACATACTCCGCAGACAGATAAGGCTCCTGACGCTGGATACTGCAATGGGTCACCCAAGGCCTTCGGTAATCGTAAAATCCGTGGCAGTTATGTACTGAGCGAAGGTGATTGTAGGGGTCTTTTTCACAAATCAGGGCCGCATAGCGCTCCCAGTCCCCGAGGGTTTTATGAGTCATCAAATCATACTCATTGGCCAGCGACCACCAGACGTTGCGGTATGCGGAAAACCTTGCCAGCACATATGTCCAGTACATGTCGTCCTCTTCCTTTGTCATCTGTGAAAAGCCCCAGCGGTCATAAGGGTGCATCACAATAATGTCCGCCTCGATTCCCCGCTTTTGCAGCTCCAGAATACAGTTTTCAATATGCCGGAAATGCTCTGGACGAAATCTTGTAAAATCAAAATGATTCCCTTCCATTTTTCCCGTGTAAAGGCTGAAGTTCTCCTTTGTCAGTACGCTGCTGTCCATAGGCGTTCCCTCATAAGGGTAGCTGCGCGGCTCGCCCAGATTATAGTCGTAATGCTTGGGAAAAATACAGAACCGGATTTTATTAAACCGGGCCGCCTCGAGGCTCGCAAGGGTCTGCGCAATCCTCTCGTCGTTTTGCAGCTCCCACACGTAGCAGGTGGTGCCTATGGAATAATAGGGCGTACCGTCCTCATATGCAAAATGATAGGTTCCCGCCACCCGCACAGGGCCGTGATTGCCCTCCGACGCCGGAATCACCTCAAACGCTCCCCCTGTTTCTTCCCCGATAAAGCTCCCTTCAATGGAAAAAGTATAGGTTCCCGGAAAGGAGGGCATAAACCTTACTTTGTAAACTCCTTCTCCATCATAAAAACCGTCCACCGTAACCGTCTCGTTCTTTCCACAAAAGCGTCCCGTAATACTCTGTTCCAGAAAGGGATTGCCTCCGGGCGGCCCCTGACAGGTGATTTCGACAATTCCCCATCGCTCTACCTGCTTTTCGTACGTGATTGTATTCATTTTTTCCTCGTTTCCGCATCTTCCTCCGTGGTTCTTAAGGAAAGCCAGCCTTTGCTCCACGTCGGTATGCCTTTTCATGTTCTGTCTCTGTTTTCCGTAAGAAAACGCTGATTTTATCCTCATTTTAAGAGGGATTTTCCCTTCTGTCAATCAGCTCCCCGAAAGGTGTGAAAAATTCGGACAATTTCAAAATAAATTCTACATAGGAACAATGCTTCAAAACCGCGGCTTTATAGCCTGTTTCGAAACGGTATATACGAAAAAGTAAAAAACACAGAAAATCTATCTGCTGCATCATGGATGCAAGCCGGTTTATTTCCTGTGTTTTTCGATTGATTGCGTTTAGAAATCTCTGTGTACTTTTCAACAAAATGCTCAGGCAAATTTACACTACCAGTAAATCAGGCTCCGGAATCGGCTGTCCATCCTCCAATGCTGTTTAAATCCACAATTCTTTTGCTGTTTCAATTTCCCTTAATGCCTGTTCCTTCGTGCTGCCATGTGCCATACACCCCGATAGTTCAGGAACACTTGCTACATAAATTTTATCTATCGGGTCATATTTAATAAAAACAGAATATTCAGCCATTTGACTTTCTCTTTGCCTGCCCCGCTTTCCTATTCATTTTTAAAATAACCACCCCGGATTATTTATCTTCGAAAGGGTATCGTAATATCCCTTGTAATTCATATACCCCTGCAGATTTCCCGCGCTGTACTGGGACTGCATGGCGTTCTGCAGAACGTTCATCCAGTTTGTCCTGCCAAACAGATTGCCGTAGCCGAAGCCGCCTATCCCGTACTGGAGCGCGTTTGCCCCCGTAAGAGCCGACTGGGCGCCGGAATATATCCCCATGGCTGTCAGATAACTGGAGTAGGCATACATGCTGAGGTAATCACTGTTGCGTGCATCAACCTTTGACATGTCCGCCGACTGCTCCGTCACGTTTCCGTCCTTGTCCCACACCTTCATTTTATATACCGGATTTGCCGGGTCAAAATCCTTCGGCTCATAAACCGTAAAGGAATAGTCATTGCCGCAGCCCGCACCAATCACCTTTCCGTCAATATCATTTGAAAGGTGCAGTTCAAAGGTGCCGCTGGGCATTTGTGTTTTTTGCACCGCATTATCCATATGGCCTGCAAAGCTCTTTCCCGCCGTGCGCTGGGCTGCTTTTTTTGCCCCGTATTCCGTTGCAAGGTACTGCGCTGTTCCGATTGCACTTACGCTCATTATTTATGCCCTCCATTTTTAGTACCGCTTCGGCTCTCCTGTGCACCTTGGTCTAAATCGATTTCCGGCCGCATAAATCCTGCGTCCGTAATTCGATTTGTGCACCGTCAAGCCTCCGCTGTTTATTCTTATTCTGTTTCTGATATCGGCATAAATTGTTTCTGTTTAAGCGAAATGTAACCAACTCCGTTCTTGCGGGAACGAAAAGTTCAGCCGAGCCCGAACCCGTACTCATAATAGTTTCCGGCGCTGTCCCTATAGGCGTAGGCTTTGCCGTTTTCGTCCTTCATGGAATCCGGCATGTAGGCATCCTTGTCAAATCCCGGAACGTCATTGGGGCTGATGCAGACGCCGTTTTTATCAACTGCCAGTACGCTGTCGTCCTTGGGCAGCGTGATGGGGAGCCTGCCTACAGGCGCAAAACGTCCGAAGAAAATATCCAGAACTGCCTCCGGGAAGGTGTCGAAACCGGCTGTCAGCACATCCGCACAGGGCTCCACATTCCCCACCATCCATGCCAGAGGGAAATTCACATTAATCAAAACCTTTCCGCCGTTGTTATGTACGGCCTCTGCGATTTCGGGAATCCTGTTTGCTCCGCACAGGGTAGTCTCCTTGTGGGTTTCCTCGGTGGGCTTTCCTTCTTCATCCACATTGCAGACAGTCTTGTCCTCGCAGATATCCAGCTCCAGAAAGCCGGGGGTGGCGTTAAAATAATTTCCGCTGCTGGGGCTTAGGAACAAAAGCGCAGCCTCCGCCTGTGCTGCATCGTCCACCAGCGTCACATTGCCAAGCAGTTCCTTCAACGCCTTTGTATTGGCCTCGCCGGCTTCTTTTGTTTTTCCGAAAGCCTCCGCATATACCTTTGTTCCGTCCTTTAACGGAAGAACGCCTGCATTTTTCAGCAGCACGACGCTCTGGCGGTGTACCTTCCCGGCTTCCTCCCTCCTTGCCTTATCCGCAACGGCTTCTTCCGCTTTTTGCGGGCTGGCATAGGGATTTTCAAACATTCCCATCTGGAACATTTCTTTTAAAGTGCGGCTTACCGCCCGGTTAAGGCTCTCGTCCGTAAGCACAAGGTCTTCTCTGGCAAAGCCCTCGGGAACCGGATGGGTGTCATAATAATCATTGAACGAGCGTTCATAAGCCATACGGGCCGCTTCGTCGTCAAAGGAGCCGCTGATTAAATCCACTCCGCTTTGCGTAATGGCGAATCCCACTCTTTCGGGAATATCCAGCATCTCCACTCCCCACGCCATATTTCTTGTGATACCGCTGTCAGAATTAATGTATCCGTCAAAGCCCATCTGATTACGGAGCATTTCATCGATAAATACCTTATTATATGCAAAGCCGTAAGGACGAAGCTCCACATCCGCCCCTTGATAATCTTCCTGCGCCGCGCTCTTTTCCTTTGCCGGCTTGGAATAATAGGGCATGATGGAGGAAGCGTGATATTTAACGGCTGCTTTAAATGTGGGAACATGATATTTCTGTAAGCTGCCGGGTGTGGCGTATACGTTCCACTGTCCGGTCGCATAGTGAGGGTCGAAGCCGTTTTCGCGGGCGCCTCCTCCCGGGAAATGCTTCACCGTCATGGCAACCCCTTCCGGCGTAACCCCTTCAGCGCTTCCCTGGATGCCCGGAATCAGCCTCTCCATCATTTCCGAAATCAGCTCCGGGTCCTCCCCGAAGGTGCCGAATGTACGCTGCCAGCGGGGGTCTGTTACCACATCCGCCATGTACATATATCCCTTTTTCAGGCCGCAGGCATTCCACTGACGCCGCACCGTATCCGCAAAGGTATCAACAATGCCGAAATCACCGGTTCCTTTCACCGCCGCCGCAATGCCAAGCGTTCCCGGATAAGTTGCAAACACACCGGAGGCATCATTCATCCCGAAAACCGCCTCCCCGTTTTCATTACGGCTGTTGCTCATAACCTGCACCGGTACAAAATGCCCGCAGTCCTCCGCAAGGTACTGCAGCTGATTCAGATAATCCGCCAAATCCGCCGGCGTGGGATTCTCCCGGAGAATTAAATGCCGGGAGAAATTCTTTTTAATCAGTTCGCTGGTTCCCGACAGCTTCAGTTCCCCGAAAATATTTTTCACGTTTACCGACGCTTCATCTAAAAGTCCGGTTTCGTCCGCCACAGGAATATGACCTGCCTTTTCCAGGTTCGCGCTGGGATATTTCGGTCCCATGCGCCAGTCGGCGGTAAAAAGCTGTCCGATTTTTTCATCGGGAGTCAAAAGCTTCGCATAAGCCTGCGCCCGCTCCGCCGCCGGAAGCCGCCAGTCATTGACCGAGGATACTTCCCCGCTTCCGTCGATATCCTTGAAATACAAGCCGTCCTTTTCAATTACCCTGCGGTCAACCGTACCAATTACAGGACCGGAAGCATTGGAAAAGTAACGGATGCTGTCACTTGCTTTTTTTGCCATAATTATTGCTCCTTTCGCGATTTTGTGATTCCTATTTTAGCATAAACCGGTTCGGGATACAAATGAAGAATCCCCGTCCGCCCAAAACTGAAAATTGATTTCCGCAACCCTTCCAAGACCATTGACAAGTTAACGCCATCACTCATATAATATTAATTAATAAATGGCTGAACATATTAATTACCGCGGACAACGAGCCAGGTGACTGCTTGCAATATAAACTTCGTTTGATACATTTGGCGACTGCCGCGAGGCCTCAGCCGATAAAAGGGGGTAAATCTAAAGATGAAAAGCATTCGCGCAAAAATCACTCTATGTCTCATTCTAACCGTTCTGACGGCGCTCCTGGCAACGGGAATATCCAGTATCGTTCCCAATTACAGAAGCACCATCACCACCGTAGACCACATGATGAGCGAAACCGCGGTTCTTGCAGCGGAACGTGTGGAACAGGAACTGACAGCCTATAAAAATGTGGCCATGGATACAGGCTGCATCCCTCAGTTATCAGATTCCACAGTATCAGTAAATGAAAAGAAATCCATTATCGAGGAACGCGCTTCCATGCACAATTTCCAGCGCGGGAATATTATCGGAATGGACGGCATCAGCATTTTTGACGGCAAGGATTATTCTGACCGGGAATATGTAAAACAGGCCATGCAGGGCAATGTATATGTGTCCGAGCCTCTGATAAGTAAAATCACAGGCGAATTGTCCATCATGGTTGCCGCTCCGCTTTATTCCGGCGGCATTCACGGCTCCTCCATCGCAGGAGTAGTGTATTTCGTTCCTCACGAAACCTTTTTGAACGACATTGTTTCCTCCATACAAATAGGGGAAAACAGCCGGGCCTATATGATTAATAACAAAGGCGACACCATTGCGGACATCACCCTTGATACGATTACCGTCCAAAATATTGAAGCCGAAGCCCAGAACGATTCCTCCCTTGCGGATTTGGCCGCCATCCATGAGGCCATGCGCCGGGGCGAAAACGGTTTCGGAAGCTATGAAGGCGCAGAGGGGAGCCTGTTTGTAGCCTATGCCCCTGTAAAGGATACGGACGGCTGGAGCATTGCCGTAACCGCACCCCAGCTGAATTATCTGGAAACCACTTATAAGGGCATGGCTCTCAACATCATGGTTATGGTGGGGTCCGTAATCATTTCCATTATCATTGCCCTTTTGCTTGCCGGAAATATCAGCAAGCCCATGAAAGCCTGTGCAAAACGGATGAAGCTGCTTGTGGAGGGCGATTTGGAGACTCCTATACCTATAGTCAAAAACAGAGATGAAACAGGCATGCTTGTCAAATCTACCGCTTTGCTTGTGGAGGGCTTAAGTACGATAATCAAGGATATCCGTTATCTCCTGAACGAACTGGCCAATCAGAACCTTAATGTCTACACCCAGCATGAGGACGCTTATGTGGGCGGTTTTCAGGATATCCTGCTTTCCCTGCGCCACATGAAAACAGAGTTAAACGACATTATGCAGCAGGTCAACCGTTCCGCGGAACAGGTATCCTCCGCCAGCACTCAGTTATCCGTCAGCGCCCAGACCTTAAGCCAGGGAACAGTAGAACAGGCCAGCGCCGTGGAACAGCTTGCCACGCAAATCACTGAAATCTCCGGTCAGGCGAAAAACACAGCCAGCGGCGCGCTCACCGTCCGCAACCAGACCCACAGCACCGGAGAGGAGGTATCTCTGTGCAATCAGCAGATGCAAAAGCTCATGGATGCCATGAATAAAATTCAGACCAGCTCCGATGAAATCGAGAAAATATTAAAAACAATAGACGACATCGCATTCCAGACCAACATACTGGCCCTGAACGCGGCGGTGGAGGCCGCAAGAGCGGGCGAGGCCGGAAAAGGCTTTGCCGTTGTCGCGGAAGAAGTGCGTAATCTCGCCGGTAAATCCGCGGAAGCCGCCAAAAACACTTCCGCCCTCATCCAGAATTCCACCGAGGCGGTACATACAGGTACGGAAATTGCAAACCAGACGGCAAGCGTTTTGTTCGAGGTGGTGGGTAGCATACAGTCCGTGGTGGATTCTATCGACAATATTGCCACTGTAGCCAACGAGCAGTCAGACGCCGTATGGCAGGTTTCCGAGGGTATCAACCAGATTTCAATTGTAGTTCAAAGCAACAGTTCCACCGCCCAGGAAAGCGCGTCCGCCAGCGAACAGCTTTCCTCGGAGGCAGAGAACTTAAAGCAGTTGGTGAATCGGTTTACGCTTTCGGCGGATTAAATTTTACATATTTTTTAACCTGCCGGCGGCAATTCAACATTACCGCATTAATATGCAAAAATATCCCACAGGATAATAAAATGTTTGCAAAACATTAATTCCTGTGGGATATTTTCACTCCGGTATAAAAGAATCAAAAATAAAGATATCAAACTTATCCCTGACCGCGTCAAGTTCCTCCTGGCTTTTAATTGTCCAGGCCACCGACAGATTTCCAAACAGCCCCCGGCAGATTCTTCTTGACAGCGTCTTTTCGTATTTATGGTTATAGGCGATAAAGTCAGGCTTGGTTATAAAATTCAGCATCAGGTTCTGTAAAAAGAAATACAGCGGACTCTGAAACTCGCCGGATTTAAGAAAACCGTCGGCAAGCTGTCCTCTTACTACCTTGCCGTGATTTTGCCTGTACCATCGAAGTACCAGAGGATTAAAGGATTCAATACAGTATGGCCCGTGATATTTTTCAAGCAGAGCGTCCACTACCGGGCATAAGGCCAAATCCACCCGCTCCACCTTCAGCTCCACAATCAGCGGCACTCTCCCTCTCACTTCATTTAATACATCCTCAAATCCCGGAATCCCTTCCCCACTGTTGCAGAGCCGGAAGCTTTTAAGCTCCTGCCAGGTATAATCGCAGACTTTTCCCTCCTGCCCGCAGATTCTTTTCAGCGTAAAATCATGGAATACCACGGGAAGGCCGTCCTTCGACAGTTGTACGTCCAGCTCAATCCCGTATCCCGCTTCCACCGCTTTCCTAAAGGCTGCCATGGAATTTTCCGGCGCGTCGGTGCCGTTGTCATGGAGCCCCCGGTGCGCATAATATACATTCAAAAAATCTTTCCGTCTTTTTCTGTTTCCCATCCGCGGCATAATTGCAAGCAGATAAAGGCCGGCTGTGGCCGCTGCCGCTGTGGGTATTGCGTATTTTACTTTCATTTCATCCTCCCGCTTCGCGGGTCCCTCCTTACCACAAGTTTTGAGCAGACACATTCCATGCGAACTTGCGTTCGCCAGTGTCTGCCGGGTGATAAGGCATCCTCCCGCTTCGCGGGTCCCTCCTTACCACAAAATTTAATCATCTACATCAAAGTTTTCTAGCACACTCTTTTTCTTTCCCGGCTTCACATCTCCGTGGCGTACCTGAGTCATGGTGATAAACGCCAGTGCGGAGAACACAAAGGCGTAGGGAAACAGCGTTCTGTAAGAAATGTTCTCCAGAAGAAATCCCGACAGCACCGGCGTAAAAATCTGCGCGGTCATGGAAAAGGTGTAGTAGGTTCCCGTGAATTTCCCGATGTCCTGTCCTTTGCTCATTTCCACTATCATGGGATAGGAATTCACGTTGATTGCCGCCCAGCCGATGCCGATTGCCGCAAAGGCAATGTTGATTACCGGATGATAGGCGTTCGCAAAAATTGCCGCAAGATAGCAGATAGTCATAAGAATAATTCCGCCCATGATGGTCTTTTTGCGGCCGATTCTGCTGGCAATATTTCCAATGGGGATATAGCTGATAATCGCCGCCACCGTCGCCACCATCAGGCAGTCCGCAAAGCCGCCGCCTTCCAGCTTCCACACCACTTTTGTGTAACGGGAAAACGCTGTTGTAACCGCATTGTAGGCCGTAAACCACAGAAAGATGGAAGCCAGAAGATATATCATGCTCCGCTTTACCTCCCGCGGCATTGAAGTTTTTTTGCCAGAAGCTTCCGCAGATGAATTCCCTGAACCTGCCGATGTTTTGTCTTCGGCCAAACCTGCTCCTGCCGGTCGGTTCCCTGCATCGTCTTTGAGCAAACCGTTCCCGGCGCCGCTTTGGGGCGGGCGTTCTTTCGTTCCGGCTTCCTCCTCGTCCTCCGCAACGCTCTCCCCGCTGGCTGCTATCTCCGCCGCCACCTTTGCCTTCACTTTCTTTTCATTGATGGTAAGCACAAGAACCGCCACCGAAACCACCATCAGAACCGCCACGCTCAAAAACAGCGGCATGTAATCGGGATGCTCTCCCCCGCCCACTAAAAGCTTTATCATTATCAGCGTATAAACGCCGCCCACCGCGCCCATGAGATTGATAATGGCGTTGCCCTTGCTCCGCAGCTTATTGGGCGTCAAATCCGGCATCAGCGCCACCGCCGGCGAACGGTAGGTGCCCATGGCTATCAGAAGGGCGAACAGGGAAACCACAAACAGCCGCAGGTTCACCGCCCTGTCGGCAGCCGGAAGCAGCAGAAGGAAAATCACCGCCAGTATGGTTCCCGTCACAATAAAGGGCATTCTTTTTCCCGCTTTCGTGTCCACCTTATCGGAAAGGCTCCCGAACAGAGGCAGCAAAAACAGCGCCAATACGTTGTCCGCAGCCATTATCATTCCCGTGACGGTCTCCCCTATGCCGAAGGTTCCCTGCAAGATGAGCGGTATTATATTATCGTACATCTGCCAGAAAGCAGAAATCGACAAAAACGCCAGCCCGATAAAAAAAGTTCTCCGGTAATTCAGTTTCATATGCATTCCTCACTTCTCTTTTTGACATACCGCAAAAGCGATACAAACACCCCGTTATCCTTCAAGTCAGATACTACCAGTCCATTGTAACACCAATCGCCCCGATAAACCATCATTTCCTTTCGATTATTTCCATAAATTCCTTGCAAAATCACTATTTTTCTGTAAAATATGAAAGAGTGAGCCCTGTTGGTCAAACACAGCATAATTGAGAGGAGTACAGGAAATGATTAGTACAAGCAACGTAACATTACGAATCGGAAAAAAAGCCTTATTTGAAGACGTTAATATTAAATTCACGGAAGGAAACTGCTACGGTCTGATTGGCGCCAACGGCGCCGGGAAGTCCACCTTTTTAAAAATCCTTTCCGGGCAGCTTGACACCACAAACGGCAACGTGTCCATCACTCCCGGACAGCGTCTGTCCGTCCTTGAGCAGGACCATTTTAAATACGATGAATATCCTGTCATGGACACAGTGATTATGGGGAACGAGCGTCTTTATCAGATTATGAAGGAGAAGGACGCCATTTATGCCAAGGAGGATTTTACCGACGAGGACGGAATCCGGGCAAGCGAGCTGGAGGGCGAGTTCGCCGAGATGGACGGCTGGGAAGCGGAATCCAACGCCTCCATGCTCCTTAACGGCCTTGGCGTTGACACCGACCTTCACTACAGTCAGATGAAGGATTTAAACGGCAATGAAAAGGTAAAGGTTCTTCTTGCCAAGGCGCTTTTCGGCAACCCGGATATCCTTCTTCTGGACGAGCCTACCAACCACCTGGATTTGGACGCCATCGCATGGCTTGAGGAATTTCTGATTAACTTTGAAAATACCGTTATCGTGGTGTCTCACGACCGTTATTTCCTTAATAAAGTCTGCACCCATACGGCGGATATCGACTACGGAAAAATCCAGCTTTACGCCGGGAATTACGACTTCTGGTATGAGTCCAGCCAGCTTCTAATCAAGCAGATGAAGGAGGCCAACAAGAAAAAGGAGGAAAAAATCAAGGAACTGCAGGAGTTCATCTCCCGTTTCTCCGCCAACGCCTCCAAGTCCAAGCAGGCTACTTCCAGAAAGCGCGCCCTTGAAAAAATCGAGCTGGACGAAATTAAGCCTTCCAGCCGCAAATACCCTTATATTGACTTCCGTCCCGACAGGGAAATCGGAAACGAGGTTTTGTCGGTGGACGGTATTTCAAAAACGATTAATGGAGAAAAGGTTCTGGACAACATCTCCTTTATTTTAGGACACGACGACAAGGTTGCCTTTGTGGGCGGCAATGAGCTGGCAAAGACTACCTTATTCCAGATTCTTATGGGCGAGCTGGAGCCGGACGAGGGCTCCTACAAATGGGGCGTTACCACCTCACAGGCTTATTTCCCCAAGGACAGCACCGCCGAATTTGACAATGACTATACCATTGTGGACTGGCTCACCGGCTATTCCGCCATCAAAGACGTCACCTATGTGCGCGGCTTTCTGGGACGTATGCTTTTTGCCGGGGACGACGGCGTGAAAAAGGTTAAGGTGCTCTCGGGTGGTGAAAAGGTGCGCTGCCTGCTCTCCAAGATGATGATTAGCGGGGCAAACTGCCTGATTCTGGACGAACCCACCAACCATCTGGACATGGAAGCCATCACAGCCTTAAACAACGGCCTGATTAAATTCCCCGGCGTGGCGCTTTTTGCCTGTCATGACCATCAGTTTGTACAGACCACCGCCAACCGGATTATGGAAATCCTTCCAAACGGAACTCTGGTTGACAAAATCACCACCTACGACGAATACCTGGCAAGCGATGAGATGGCAAGAAAGCGTACGGTTTACACCAAGCAGAACGAGGATGATGACAACTAAATTCCGGAAATCTTCCATACCCGGCTCGTTGCCTGCGGAAATCATACGGTTACGAAATGAGGAGTATTATGAACATCATCGACTTACATGTACATTCCAATAAATCCGACGGTAGCTTCACCCCAACGGAGCTGGTAAATTACGCAATTGAAAAGGGGCTCTCTGCCTTTGCCTTAACCGACCACGACACCACGGACGGCATCGACGAAGCCTTAGGCGCTGCAGAGGCTGCCGCCGCAGAAGCTGCCGCTTCCGCAGCGGCAAAGACAAGCCCTGCTTCCAAGGCTGCAAAGACTCCTAAGGCCGGCTCCGCCGGGGTGCAAGCGGACGGCGAAGCAACAGCTCCGGCAGGCAGGCCCCTTGAAGTCATACCCGGCATTGAATTTTCCACAGAATACGAGGGGCAGGATATCCATATCGTCGGCCTTTACATTGATTACAAAAGCGACTTTTTCAGGCGCCGTCTGGTCAGCTTTGTGGAGGGGCGCATTACCCGCAATAAGGAAATGTGCCGCCGTCTTACCGAACACGGAATCCCCGTAACCTACGAGGAGCTGACGGCGGAATTTCCCGACTGCGTGATTACCCGCGCCCACTATGCCAAATTCATGTTAAACCACGGCTATATCAAAAGCCTGAAGGAGGCTTTCGACCGCTATATCGGCGACCACGGCCCCTGTTTTGTGCCCCGCAAGAAAATTACGCCAATGCGGGCGGTGGAAATCATTTTAAAGGCGGGAGGCTTCCCCATACTGGCGCATCCGGTGCTCTATCATTTCAGCAAGGCCCGGCTGGAAAAGCTCGTCGCCCTTCTCACGGAAATGGGACTGCAGGGACTTGAATGTGTCTACAGTACCCACAGTGCCTCCGACGAAAGGGAAATGCGCTCTCTTGCGAAAAAATACAACCTCTGCGTCAGCGGCGGTTCTGATTTTCACGGAAACGCCAAGCCGGGGCTCGACCTTGCCACTGGCTACGGAAAGCTTTTTGTTCCCGGGGAGCTACTTGATAAAATAAAAGAAAGGCGCAGATGGATGTCCGCCCATCCCGACAGACTGCGGCGCACAAAAATCTTATTTACGGATTTGGACGGCACCCTTCTAAACAGCAAAAAGCAGATTGACGGCTATACAAGGGAAATTTTAACCGCCTGGTCCCGCGCCGGCCACAAGCTTGCGCTGTGTTCAGGCAGAGATATCAACAGCGTCTCCGATGTGAAACGCGACCTCCATCTCGACCTGCCCGGCATGTACCTCATCGGCTATAACGGCGGGCAGATTTACGACTGTGAAAAGCAGGAAACCCTGCATAAAATCACCCTGACGCTTCCCCAGACCCGTCATCTTTTAAGGGAAGCCGAAAAATGGGGAATTCACATTCACACCTACTCGGACACCCATATTCTTGCCCCGAAAATGGACGAGGAGCTGCATTACTATCAGCACGCAATCAAAACGCCCCTGATTATCAATGAAAATCTGGCGGACGGCCTGTCGCAGGAGCCGTGCAAATGCCTTGCCATTGAGCTTAAGGATTTACAGAAGCTGGAGGATTTCCGTCTCTCTCTCCTGCCCTGGGCAAAGAAAGAGGGAATTTCCATGATTTATTCCAATCCGAATTATCTGGAATTCATACCTGAGATTTCAGGAAAAGGAACTGCGGTCAGGACGTTATGCGAAATACTGGATATCCATCCGTATTTTTCACTTGCAGCCGGAGACGCCCAGAACGATATGTCCATGATAGAAGCCGCCGGCATTGGAATCGCCATGATAAACGGCAGCGAGGACGTAAAATTTGCCGCAACCGTCGTCACCCACGAGGACAATGACCATGACGGACTGGCCCGTACGCTGATTGATTTTATCTGATATGCTCTCTGGGATTTTCGTCCTCGAACTCAAAGACGCATCTCTCATATGCGTTAATTACATGGGTATCCTGGTATTTGTCATACCGCTTGTGCCCTCTCCCGTAGGAAAGATGCACATGCCCGTGTAGAAAATATTTGGGCTTATATTTTTCCATCAGGGTCTTAAATACCTGAAAGCCCTGATGGGGCAAATCCATCCCGTCGTTTAGCTGATAGGCCGGCGCATGGGTCACTAAAATGTCAAAGCCCCGGCTCTTAAACAGCTTGAACTTCAGCTTCGCCACCCTCTGGCGCATCTGCCATTCCGTGTACTGGTGCGGCCCCGGCTTGTAACGCATGGAACCGCCCAGCCCCAGAATTCTTACCCCGTTGTGGACATAAATCTCATCGTCTATACAGGTACAACCTTCCGGCGGAATGTTTTCGTATTTTCCGTCATGATTCCCGTGAACATATAATACCGGCACGGAAGATAAGGTTACCAGAAAAGAAAGATAGTGGGGGTTTAAATCCCCGCAGGAAATAATAAGGTCGATTCCCTCTATTTTACTCTTGTCAAAGTAATCCCACAAATATTTTGATTCCTCATCCGCAATCGCCAGTATTTTCATCTGTAAACTAACCTTCCTTTTTGATTACTCCCTGCTGCTTAATCACAGGCTCCGCCTGCTCCTTCAACTCCTCCACTTTGGGAATCGTGCCAATCACGTTTCTGGCCAGCCAGTCCATGGTCATAATTTCCTCCGGCGAAAGGCTTCTGTTCACATCGTTTGACACCACGCCGTTTTGCGAATACAAAATACCGGAAAAGGGATTAAACATATCCGTGCTGATAGTCGCCTTAAGGAGCTCCACCAGACGCTTTGTCCCGATAGGCAGACGGTTGGAGCAAATCACGTCGATAACGCCCGCGGACATTCCCCACCAGTAATTAATCGCCTTTGTGGCGGAAGGATTGTCATCGTGCTTCCATGTGCCGTCCATGATAGTGCCGATAAGCTGCTCGTAGAATTTCCCCCAGTGATATAAGGGCATTGCAAGGCTTCTGGAATATCCGCCCTCCATATGGTAAATCCCGAAAAACCGGGAGGCCTCCTCAGGAATCACCATATCCTTGCCCGACACGCAGGTCGCCCCGGTCTCGCGGATTCTCTCGTCAATGTCGATATCCTTTCTGGTTGACCACTCCAGATATACCTCGGCTCTGGGGTTAATCATTTTCGCGCCTAGGGCAAAGGCATTAATATTGGCAATCGTCCCGTAAATCGGATAATCCGCAATATACATCAGGCGGTTGTTCTCCGCCATGGCTCCGGCAATGGCTCCCATCAGAAATTTCGCCTCGTGCATCCGGGAATAATAGGTTCGGATATAGCGGTGGGAAGTGTTCAGGGAACAGCTTAAAATCCGAATATCAGGATTGGCAATGGCCGCCTTCACGCTGGCCTGTACAAATGCCGGCGTGGTGGTAAATATCAGGTTGCACCCTGTATCTATGGCTTCCCCAATCAGCGTATCCGCATTTTCCTGGGTTCCGTTCTCAAAACAAACCGTAATGACCTCGTCCGGGAAGGTCTGCTCCAGATAAAGCCTGCCAAGCTCATGGGCGTAGGTCCACGCGGAGGTTCCCGGCGTCTTTTCATATATAAATGCAATTTTCAGCTTCGGAGAGCTCAAAGGGTGGAGAATGCTGCTAAATAGCGACTTCTTTTCCTGGCTGGGCGCCATTTTAAGCTCGATTTCCTTATCCTCCTGAAGGAGCTCAAATTCTTCCCAGCTTTTTGTAATCAGCTCCTTTAATTCGCTGGCAGTCTTTTCGTCAATGGCGTCGTAGCCGTAAAGGGTGATAAAGGAAAGGAACGCATCGCCCGGCGTGATTTTCAGTTTACTGCCGCCCTTCGCCTGATACTCGGCGTTAAATCTGGTGTAGGAAGCGCTGAACCGGAGACGGTCTTCGTCCGTCCATGCCTCTCCCGGCTTCTTTCCCACCGCCTCCTGCAGCTTGGCAAAGCTCCCGAGCTCTGTAAACCAGATGTAATTGATTTTCGCAAGCTGATAGAAGTCCATAAACTCATAATAAATTTTATTTTCCTTCTCCTCCGTGCGCTTCGGAATGATGCGGATAACCTCTCCCGGAATGGAAACCACCCCGAAGAACTTCATGACGCTGACCCGCTTATTCCCCTCCTCCACATAGAACTTGTTCATATATTCATAAGCCTTGATGGGGTCCCTGATTCCCTCCTCCACGTGGCAGGTGCTTAAGCTGCTCCACTTGGCGGCGAACTCCGACTCCTCCCGCAAAATAGGCATAAAATTTCCCGCAAAAGAACTGCTTCTTCCCACGGTCTTGGTTCCCACAATCTGGTCTATGGGAATCTGCACCAGTCCAAGGGGATATTCCGAGTACGCCCCTTTTTCCGGCATGATATCGTCTAAAACCTGTAAGGTGGGTTTCACTCCCCGAAGCATCCTTGCCTGGTAGTCTTTCTTTCCCATTCTGTAAGCTTTCCCATATTCTTCTCTACCCATACGCACCTCCTGTGTCTGATGTCTTATGCGTTTTCCTGCGTCTTAAGACTACCACGATTTGCGGAAAAAAACAACTTAAAAAAGCCTGCCGCTTTTTTCGCAAGGCAGACTTTTTATCAGATTATAACCTATTTTGCCGTATACACCGTCTCGTTCACCACAACGGATTCCACATTTTCCGTATCCGCCAGCCGGTTGAACACAAGCACAAGCTGTCCGTCTGTGCTGCCGCAGACATAGCTGGTATTGTCAATTTCTGCTCCGCACTCGTGAACGCCCTCCACTTCATGCTCATGGACAGTATAACCGGCGCCGTCCTTATAATTGACAGCCACATAATATATATGCCAGGGGTCGCAAGCCTCCTCGGCGGTCAGGCCGGGCAGCGCGCTTACATCCACCTTCATGGATATGGGAGATAAGCTGACAATGCCTCCCTCCTGATTCTGATACGTTTTCCTTTCCACCTTTTTCCCGATTGGTATAAAAAGGCTGTCTGTCGCTTCCGTCTTCCTGTCCACTTCCCTGTCCTGAAAACTGCCAGTCTCCATGGTAAGGCCTTTTATATCGTCCTCCGCAATACCCATTACAATATAATCATAGCAGTAAAGCTTATCTTCCGTGGATTTTTCCAAATCCACAAACAGGTTTTCATAGCCCTCCGCAATCTGGAAATAAAACGGCGAATCCTCCGAAAACCACGCCCCCTTGCTCTCATTGTCAAGCTGACTGTAATTAAGGAAGTCCACACCGCCTTCCTTTTCCAGCGTAAGTTCAAGGACGGCGGCATTTCCGTCGCAGACAGCGGCAAGAACCGTAAGCCTGATATCGCCTGCCTCCTTTACAATCGGCGTATACGATACCGCATCCCCGATTAGGTCTTTGGCCTTTTCCAGATAATCGTCCGTATAATCCCGTTGGGGATATGTGACCGTATAGCTGCTGCCTTCCTGTTCGTCATATACCTCCTCCGTATGGGATTCTATATTTTTTCTGCCTGACGTTCCCCAAATCCGGGAGAAAAACCCGCTGCCGGAAGCCGCCGCTGCCAGAGCCGGCACCGTCAGGAAAAGGAAAAGAACTGCCGCCGCTTTTAATATCCCCGTCCTGTTCGGGCAGAAAAGGCTTCTTCGGTATTTCCTCAGCATTACCCTTTTATTCTTTTTATATTTTTCTGAAAATTCGTGCGCCTCTGTCAGCATGTCGAATTCTTTCATGGATATATTGCTCTCTGTCAGATTAACGCCGTCTGTGCTTTGTTTCATATGTAATCTCCTGTTAAAGTCCGCTCTCATTTCCTCCGCACTTTGCCGGAACGGTTCAGGGACTTTCCGCTTTTATGCGGATATCTTCCATGCTTTCTTTAATATTTTCTTTGCGCGTTCAAATCTTTTTCTTACGTTTTCCTCTGAAATTCCCAATTTTCCCGAGGTTTCCCTGACTGAAAGATTTTTAATCGCCAGACATTCCACCACCTCATAATACCGCGGCTGTAAATCCGAAATCAGTTCCTTTATGTCAATGGCTTCCTCCCGATTTTCCTGAAACGACAGCCTATCCGCATCGGTCTTTTCGTCCAGAAAGCATAGAAGCTCCTGCTCCTTCTTTTTCCTGTTATAAATATCGATGGCGGAATGCCGGATAACGGTAATAATGTATTTTTTACAGTCCTCCGACGCGGCGTCCTCAAAGTAAATACGCCCTTTCATCAGTTTCAGGAAAGCATCCTGCACCGCATCCTCCGCCCTTGGAGAATCATTCAAAATCCGCCGGGCGGCCTGGTACATCTTCTGCTCATACAGTTGATAACAGTTTTCGATGAACGCTATCCGGGCCTTTCTGTCAGGCTCCTTTTCCCTGTGCATCTTCCCACCTCATTTACTTTGTCTCTGAAAATTCCGACGGTAATTCATAATAAAAGCTCTCGTACAACCTAAGACAGCACGCACTTCTCAGCTCCTCCGCATCCTTTACAGGAACATAAAAACCGATTGTCACCGTCTTTTTCTCTCCCTCGTTTACAAACACATGATAGTAATCGGTTTCACCTCTGCCCGCCTCCGACACATAAACCGGATAAGACCCATACCATTTATCATATTCCTCCTGCCCATTCGGCGCAATGGCAAACATGGAAACGTTGATACTTCCATCATCTGGATTCCCGGGATAATCTATATTTTCAATATCCGCCTGCATGACAAGGAATTTGCTTCTGTCCATGTAATATTCCGCATCTGCCAGCACCATATCATCCGAATGAATGGAAACATCTTCGGGGGAATCGTACAGCCGGAAGCTATGCAGCGTGCAAATCAGGCTTCCTTCCTCCTGCTGTACCTCCTTATCAGGTCCTATTTCTATCACAATGGCATCTTCCATGGCATTTCCTGCGGCATTGTCCATGGTATCGTCTATACCATCTCCTGTGGCATTATCTGTGGTCTCGCCTATGGTGTCGCCTGCGCTTTCATTTCCCTCTGCCGCTTCTTGTGTTTCCTGCTTTGTCCCGCCTGCGCTCTCTGATGCGCTTTGCCCGTTTCCGTCTGCATTTGCGTCCGCCCTCCGGCTTCCACAGCCTCCAAGCAGCAGAATAATGCAAAGCAATATGGCGGGGATTCTCTTGTTTCTCATAAAATGTCACTCCTTTTCATCGGTAATTTGTATTTATATTATGTATAACTGTGGGGGAAAGGATTTTGTGACATAAAGGGAGAAATTTTTACAAAAAAAGCACCCGGACTTTGGATTCCGAATGCTTTGGTATAATAATTATTGAGCTTTCGCGTTATCGCCCTTCTTCAATGATATCGAGCATTTCCCGCGGTGTTACGATATAAGTCCGCATCGGGAAATGCTTGATATTTCCGGTTACAAGATATGCATCCTCCTCTTTGCGTTTTTCCATCAACACCGCATAGAACACAACATCTTTTACATCAGGGATTTCATCGTCTATCAGACCATAATCCGAATAAACTGCCCGTCTTTTTAATTCATCTAAAAGAACTTTAACTGCCTGTTTATCAAAACGAAATTTGGGACGGTTTAAAACATCTTCATATTCTGCAATAATCTCATTATTCAACACAGGTATAATGTCTCCATTTAATGCTTCCGCAATTACCTGACCGGGTATCGAGCTGTTCTTAAGCATCGCAGAAATAAGAACATTCGTATCTACAACCGCGTAATATTTCATAATGCCGCATCCCGTCTTTCACGCCGTGATGCCTCAATCTCGGCATTAATTTCTTCCAGAGACATTTCAGAAAGTCCATTCTTTTCAGAGGCCTGACCGATTTCCATCAGTGCACGATAGCCTCTGTCCGCATTGTATGTTGCCTTCGGCAATGTCATCCGAAACGGAATTCCGTTTTCCATTACCGCACGTTTCAGAAACATCCTGACTGCTGTAGAAGTGTCTATTCCAAGATTATCAAAAATTTTTGCCGCCTCATCTTTTAAAGTATCTTCAACACGCACCTGTAATAATGATGTAGACATAATACTTCCTCCTTTATTCTGTAAGACAATTATATTATATTATCATTCAAAATTCAAGAAAAGTATTCAGATAAATATATTGAAACAAGATTTAGCCCTGATTTATCTCACCACTCCCGCTACAATCTTCACAGCTTCGCCCGGATTGTCCTCGCCTCCAAGCAGTCCCCTATACGTAACCTGCACCACGTCTCCCACCGCAATGGGCGAATCCCCTTCTGTCACCTGTGCGTTCTTCGTGGAAAAATAATAGGTAAGTCCGTCGCCTTCGTCAAAGATTACAATTACGTCGTCTTCATACTTTTGAACGATTCCCGTTATAGGGTCGGCAGTCACCCCTTCTGGAATTTCTTCTTCCGGAGCTTCTTCTTCATTTCCATCTTCGGCAATTTCTTTCCCTGCATTCCCCTCATCCGCATTATCTGTCCCGGCAGCCGCCTCCTGCCCGGAAGCTTTCCCTGACTCAGATTCATTCTCCGGTTCCGTAGCGGCTTCTGTAGCGGCGCCATCCTCCTTCGGTTTTGATGAGCATGCCGTCATCCCCATTGCCAAAACCATCATAAGTGCCAGTAAGAATCTCTTTTTCATTATGTATTCTCCTCCTGCAAACTTCTTTTCTGCTTCAATATCCATTTTCTTCCATCAAAGCCGTCAGGAAACACTTAATATCCATATTTCCGTGGCATAAAACACGTCTTCCTCAAACATGCCTTTCATTTTGACAGGCATATGTTCTTCCAAATCCTGAAACTTTGCATCCTCATAGCTTTCTTCACCGCCATAAGAAGTTCCAACGTAAAACTGTGTATTTCCATCAAAAACCACCTGAATCAACCGGGAATCAGGAATATCGGTACTGGAGCTGGGAGAACTGGTTGACAGGGAACCGTCATCGAGAATTTTCACTTTCGTTTCCGCAATAAAAAAAGAATCCTCTGTAATTTTCCGAACCTTTCCCATAAAATCCGCATCAATAGCAGCCGCAATCTCCGGCTCCAGAACATGCCATTTTCCCTCGTGATTTTCCTTTGGTTCGTTCATAGAACCGGCGCTCTCCCCCTGCTGCGTATCATCTGATTCCTCCGGCAATCCTTCGTCCGCCGCTGATTCCTGCTCTTTGGCTGCCGGCACGGGCCCTGAACTGCACCCTGATGCCAGCACATTCAACATACAGCCAATGCCGATTATTACCGCTGCTTTTTTCATTTTCATAATGTACATCTCCTCTCGAAAATTTTTACTGCTTAAATTTCCGGCTTATTATAGCGCAGTAATCTCTAAACTATCTCTAAAAGAAAAAACGTTCGGATTGTAATTTCCCGAACGCTTTTCCTTCTCTTGCCATATCAGACGGTTTTACCTGCGCAGTATCTTATCCATTGCTTTTCCCTTTGCCAGTTCGTCCACCAGCTTGTCAAGATACCGTATTTCCCGCATGAGTGGTTCCTCGATATTCTCCACCCGGACGCCGCACACCACTCCTTTAATCAGATTCCTGTTTTCATTGGGATTCGGCGCATTTTTGAAAAAATCCCCATAAGCCATTGAAGCTGCAGATATTTCTTCAAGCTCGCTCTGGCTGTAACCGGTAAGCCAGCGGATAATCTCGTCAACCTCCTGCTTTGTCCGTCCCTTTCTTTCGGCTTTATCTACTAAAAGCCCGTATACTTTTGCAAAATCCATCTGATATACTTTTTCGTTATTCATCGTATCCGCCTTTCCTGCTGCGGGGCTGCTTTCTTTTCAAGGATGATTCCCCGTCTGACTGCACCAGAGTGCAATATCCGCAATCATTTTCAGGGGAAGCGGACTGCTGTACAAAAACTGTATCGTGCCCTTGCTGGTTTTGTAGTCTTTCAGCTGTGCGCTGAACTTCTCCACGGCTTCCGGCCCCGGATAAAGTCCGATATGCTTTTTAAATCCCGCAAATTGTATGATATTATGCTCTTTCCAGAAAGTCGGCATACTCCATGAAATCCTTTCTTCCGCCTCCGGCAGCGCTGTGCGTATGGCATTTCTTACCGCTCTTAAGTATTCCTGCGTATATTCCGGCTGCGCCATAATATAAGCGTCAATCGAGTCCGGCGCCTTTCCGCAAAAATGCCCCTGATTTTGTTTTTGAAAGGTCCGTCCGCATTTCGGGCATGTCCACATTTTCTGCTTCCTCCTTCTTCTCCTCCCGCCGCTATCTTGCATACCGGGAATTTATCCTGCTTAAATCCTACTTATTATTCCCGCCAAGACGTGCGATAATCGCCTCGCGGTACTCTGCGTGATGCGGCATTCCCCCGCCAACGCCGCCGAGCTTTGGGAGCAGCAGTTTAAAGCTGCTTTTATTCTTCATTTTAACAGAGCATTTCACAGAGCCCATCCATCCCTTGCCCAGCTCGCAGCTTTGAATCTCTGATAAAGGGAAGCAGGTTCCCATATCTTCAAAAGGGATAGCTGACGTAACCTCTCTGACATCCGCTCCGTTTCCCTCCGGCGCGTCGTCAAACTTGTAATAATATAAACTTTTTTCACATTCAACAATTAACAGGGATGACTGCGTAATCCCTAAATAAATATCATAGGTAGAGCTTTTCTCCTTTTCCACCAAAATGTTTCTACCATTTGCGTCGGGAAGCAGCCCTTTTTCCGTGTAAACGCACTTTCCAAATACGCCTCTTATCTTCGTTTCCTTCGATAACGCGTGTATACCTGCCTCCAGCGTTTCCCCATCAGGTATATATTTTCCCAAGGCCTGCCTCATATTTGCTTCATTGAAAATTTCAGACATATTGCCCTCCTCATTTTTATACATTTTACTTTGCTTCTCCAAACTTCCATTGTCAGAAGTTTAGTTTTGCAGAATTACCAGACAATACTATTTTATCACAGACGGATACACGATACCATTAAATTTTACTTGACACAAACCCTTGGATTTTGCTGTTTGATACATTACTTAAAATTTGATATACTATAATTACAAATCGTTTTATCAAAGAAAGGAGTTTCAGGTATGAATGATAAACTGTCTTTACAGGATATCAATGTTGGAATGTCTGTAAAATTTAATCAGCTTTCAAATATATATGATACCTGGATTTTAGTGGAAGAAAAAAGCATAGGAGCAGACGGAGGTATCATCAGATTTATTGGAAAAGAGGCCAACTCAGTCTCTCAGGCCATATTGGATGAAGGTAAACCCATCGGGTGCATTTATAATGACAGTGAATTATTAGATGAGGACGTATATTTTGATGAATGATTTCATGGATATAGAATTAAATCCCAAAAATGAATTTCGATGCGAAGGCAGCTTTAAGCTGTTTGGCGCGGTATTGGATAAACTGAATTTCAAAATAGATACAGGCTGTCCAATGACAACAATACCCCTTTTAAGGACACCTCTGAGTCCCTCCGTAATAGAAGCAAATAAACAAAAAGATTACGAAAATATTGCTGTCAAAAAGCAAATCAGCTTCGGGGTAAATGATTCCGCATTAAAACGAAAAACAGATAAATTAAAATTTAAGCAGGGATTATTCAGCCAATTAGATTCTGTAACCTGTACGAAAACCGTACAGGATTTTGTAATAGCAGGGTGTAATTTTGGAACTATGGACATAAAAGTTTCTTATACAAGAACGGGAAATATGCTTATAGGTATGGATATCTTACAAAACTGTGATATACATATCGCAAAGACCTGTGATAACAAAGTCCATCTGTTAGCATGCCCATATAATAAGTTGAGCGATGCTTATTTTCTAAAACTCGAAGAGTTCTATAAAACAGGTACCATAATATATTCAGCTATTAATCGAAACAGATTATAAAAGGATTCTCCCACAAAAGCCTGCCGCCCCTACCGCGACAGGCTCTCCGCAAATTCCTCCGCCGAAATTTCTTTCCGGTAAAGCTTTCCCGAAGCCCTCATAAAATATTCCGCCCTTTTCCCTCCAAGATAAAACTCCCAGTAGGGCATGGTTTCCTCCGCCTGCAAATCCATCTCCGCAATCTCATTGTAAAGCGTCGCGTCTTCCTCTGCATCTGTATCCTCAAAAAGCCAGACGGGAATTCCGGCGCGGCTTTCTTTCAGGTTCCCGGAAAAGTCATACATAAGCTCTGAAAGAGCCTCCACAGCCTCTCTCGGATTTTTGGCAGCCGCATTTACCACAAAGGCCTCGCTCACCCCGCCTAAAATGCTGTCACCGCTGCTCCCGGGAAAGGGTACAGCGCTGATTTTCCCATACAAGGGACTGTTTTGCTGCAAAAAATTTCCCGCCAGTCTGTTTTTCGTAAAATACATGGGAATCCTGCTTAAATTAAATTCTTCGTCCGCCCATCCCGTGGTATTTTTAAGCGGCGTACTGCCGAAGGCTCCCATATCCCGCAGCTCGCAGAAATGGCTCACGCCTCTCAGAAAGGCTTCGGACGGCTCTTTTTCTCCCGCCGCGATTTCCAGGCATTCCCGCCCTCCCGCTTCGCTCATGCACAGAGCCTCCAGATACATGCGGTAGCCTCTGTCCGTATCCGCCGAACAGGCAAGCGGCACGATACCGTTATCAAGAAACACCCGGCATACTGCCAAAAGCTCCTCCCAGCTCTCAGGAACGCCGCACCCATACTCCCTGAACATTTCATTATTTACAAAGAATATCCCTGCATCTCTGGCAAATCCAAGACCGTAAATTCCTCCGTCAAAAGTCATCTCGTCAAGCATTTCCGGCAGAATTTTGTCTTCCGCTTTACTGTCAAGATAATCGTTAAGCCGCAGCACCTTTCCCGAATCCACGGCAGTTTTCAGGTAGGCGTTTGTGTAACACAGGTAAATGTCCGGCGTATCGTTTGACGCAATGGCGGAAGGAAGCTTTTCCCTGTAGAGCCTTGTCGCAATTCCCTCCGCCTTTATCTGTATTTCCTCATGGCTTTTGTTGTATTTATCGACAGCGTCGAGAAACGCCTTTTTGTATATTTTTTCTTCGTCCGTCCAAGGATACCACAGGCGCATTACAACCGGTTCTTCGCCTGATTTCCCGCCTCTGTCCTCCGCTGTGTCCCAGACTTTCCAAATCCTCAAAGGCCCTGCCGCCAAAAGCAATGCCGTCAAAAGCGCTACTGCCCAAAGTACTACTTTGGATGGCAGCGCTTTTGACAATGCCTTTTTTCTATCCATTGATTTTCAATATCTCCTTCACACAGTCCGCAACCGCTTCGCCCAGCTTTCTGTGCCCCTCGCCGGTCAGATGAATACAATCCCTGACGGATACCTCCGCCACTTTTCCGGCATCAAGAAGCGTTACTCCCGGCACATCTTTAAATATCTTTCTGTATTCTTCCCCCAGGGCTCTGCTCTTTCTCACGGACTCCTCGTCATACATGCCGTAAAAGTCCGATGTGGCAATCTCCTCCCGCACAGGCGCCGGGATAATCACCAGAACCTCCGGCACTTTCCCCACCCAGTAGCTTTGCGGGTTTTTCACCATTTTCACCAGATTATCCATCCCCATGGCAATCTCCTTCACGGACGGGGTAAAGATATGCCTGATGTCGTTTGTACCCAGCATGAAAATCACAAGGTCCAGGGGCTGGTGGCTCTGGATGCAGCAGTTTAAAAATCTGCTTCCGTTTCTGTCCGCCGCCACAGGGTCGTCGTACATGATGGTCCTTCCGCACAGCCCTTCCTCGATTACTTTCGCCTGTCCGTCAAGAATATTTTGCAGTACGCCTGTCCATCTCTCCTCATCCCCGTATCTGAAATTATCTCCCTGGGGCTCCGGATTATGCCCCCATGTATTGGAATCTCCGTAACATAAAATTCGCTTCATTTTCTCTCCCTATCCTTTCACTGCGCCTAAAGTCATTCCTTCTATAAATTTATCACTTGCAAAAATAAATGCAATCAAAAGAGGAATAAAACTAATCATGGACGCCGCCATAATCGTTCCTGTCAGCGTTCCGTTTAGGTCCTTCATGGACGCAATTCCCAGCGGCAGGGTTTTCATCATGGTTTCATTCACGGTAATCAGCGGCCAGGTAAGGCTTCCCCACTGATTGGTAAAGTTAAAAATGGCAAGGAGGCTTAACTGCGGAACGGTGATTGGCATAACTATCTTAAAAAATTTCCCGTATTCGCTGCATCCGTCTATGGTTGCCGCCTCCAGAAGGGAATCCGGGATATCCTTCATAAACTGAGTCATCATGTAAACTCCGAAGGCATTGGCAACGCCGGGAAATATCAGCGATTTATAGGAGTTTACCCATCCCAGCTTCGAGACAATCAAAAACAGCGGGATTAAGGTTGTCACGCTTGGAATTATCTGCGTGGCAACCACAATGTTGAAAAGCACGCCACTCCCCGGAAACTTTCTCTTTGCAAAGGCATAGCCTGCCATTGATGCGACCAAAATAACAAGGACGGTGTTCGCACCCGACACAAAAATACTGTTTGCCATCCACCGCATATAGGCGCCGCCCTGCATGGTCAGCACTTCCTTATAATTATCCAGGGAACCGCCCTTTGGCCAGAACTTCGGAGGATAGCTGATAATGGCATTGGTTTCCAGCAGCGAAGACACGATAAGCTGCCAGAAAGGGAACAAAATAATCAACGCCAGCAGCAAAAGCGCCAATGTCTTTAAGAATGAAAACATACCCTTTTTTACCACATATTTATTCATGCCTTCCCCTCCTTTTGCCCGTCTCCTTTTCGCGCAGGAGAAGATTTTCCAGACCATAGATAACCAGAATCACAAGCAAAAACACCAAAGAAGCCGCCGCGCCGAAGCCCACCCGGTAATACTTGAAGCTGTACTGGTAGATTTCATAAATCACCGTCTGGGTAGCGCCTAAAGGCCCGCCGTTTGTCAGCATGTAAACAGACTCAAAAATCTGGAACTGCCAGATGGTATTCATGGTCACGCATAAAATAATGGCGTTCCTGATAAGGGGAAGCACTACGAAAACCGCCTCCTGCATCACATTTGCCCCGTCAATCCTTGCAGATTCCAGACAATCCGCCGGAAGGGAACGCATGGCCGACATATACACGAAAATGAAAAAAGTCCCGCCCTTCCACAGCTCCAAAATCATAACCGCCATCTTGGCGCTGAACTTGCCGTTCAGCCAGTTTATGGGCTGCATGCCGAAAAACTGAATCAGCAGATTTAAGGGCCCGTTATTGGATATAATATAGGAAATCAGCACGCTGGCGACCACCATGGAAATCAGCATGGGCAGAAAGAAAATAATCTCGCACGCATGACTGAATCTGGTCTTTTTCCTGATGAGAAGCGCAAAAAATATGCCAAGGAACTGGCTCACCGGCACCTCTATCAGCATGTAAATAAAGGTATTTTTAAACGCGCCCTGAAAATCCGGCGTTATCAGTACGTCTTTAAAGTTTTTCATCCCCGCCCAGTCAAACTTCGCCTGAAGGAAATTCCCGTCATGTACGCTCAGATAAAAAACATATCCGATGGGAATCAGCGTGAAAACGATGAAGAATACGGCGAAGGGCAGTAAAAAGCTGTAGGATATCGCATAATCCCTGATTTTTCTTTTATCCATAAATTCACCTTTCTTTTAGAAAAGAGGTTTTTGCGGAAGGAAACCTCTCTTTGCAAAAACCTCTTTCAATAGCAGTTGACGCTGCCGTTTTACGATTCTATTCGCCGCTGATTGCCTTCATGGCATCATACATGCCAGAAATTGCGTCCGCCGGTGATTTCTCGCCTCTTGCCACGTTCTCATACAGGATTTTCAGGTTCTGCATCATCGCATTTGCATAATCGGATGCGGGGCTTACCTGCAAAGAGGCGATTCCTTCCGCCGCAACAGCCATAATCTCATCGCCCTCGTACATCAAATCATTGGTCGCAAGCTGAGGAGAAAAGAATCCTACTTCCGACAGATAAGTCTTTTCGATTTCAGGTCGGGTAATAAACTCCACAAACTTCCATGCGGCGTCGGGGTGCTGGGTCTGGCTGGAAATAGCAAGCATTCCGATATTTGCAAAATTCCATTTTGCATGGGCTTCGTCGGCTGCCGGGCCTGCCGGTATCGCAAAGGCGCCCAGATTAATGTCGGAAGCCTCCTTGATAATGTTTGTATAATGAATCTGCTGAGGGAACATTGCCACCTGTCCGTTATAGAAATAAGCGCGCTCCTCGTCTCTGCTCGAATATTTTTCAAGAGGAAGCACCACCTTATCCTGATTGTACAGCTTGTCAAAGAATGTAAGCCCCTCAATCCCCTGTTCGTTGTTAAATCCGATATTGGTCAGATTTTCGTTCCACTGGTCTGCCCCGGCCTGAATAATATAGGTAAGGGGCTGCCAGTAGTCGTCCATCTCAAACATCATGCCCCACTGGTCGGTCTGACCGTCGCCGTCTTTGTCAAGAGTCAGCTTCTTCGCCACTTCCTCCATCTCCTCCCAGGTAGTGGGAACCTCAGTGATTCCCGCCTCCGCAAACATATCCTTGTTATAGAACATTACAGAGTTAAGCGCCACGAAAGGAATTCCCATAAGCTGTCCGTCGTAGGAGCAATACTCCAGGGCGGACGCCGGATAACCGGCGCGCTTTGCCTCGTCGGCGTAATCCTCTAAAGACAATATGTAGCCGTTCTTGGCATAAAGAGGGAACTGCTCTGTCTGGAAGCTGATGTCGGGTCCCGTTCCCGCCGCAAAGGCCGCCGTTTCCTTCTCCACAACCGAATCCCATGCAACATTCAAAAATTCTACCTGAATATTGGGGTTTTCTTTGTTAAACTCGGCAATCATGGACGCCCAAATCTCATCCTCTCTGTCTGAATGAGGCGACTTCCAGAATGTCAGCTTTACCGCCTCCCCTGAATCTTCGGATTCGCTGCCGGCTGATGCCTCGTCGCCGCCCGAAGCTGCATCCTTTCCTGTTTCTGCCCCCGCCGACTCATTCCCGGGAGTTTCCCCCTTACCGTTTCCGCCGCCGCAGCCGGCAAGTAGTCCCATAACCATACCTGCGCACAAAAGCATTGCTAGTTTCTTTTTCATTTTTTACCTCCTGTAACTTTTGTGGTTTTTATGCAACAAGTACAGTATAGATTTTTTTCTCCGTATTTGAACGTAAAATTTTGACTCATTCACTCACAATTTTGACCTTCTTTTTGTAATCATTGACAGACATACCCGTATATTTGCGAAAACATCTCCCAAAATAGTCAGGATTCGGGATTCCCACCTTCTCCGCCACCTCGTACGCCTTAAAGTCGCCGGATTTCAGATAGTCGCAGGCCTTATCAAGCCGTATTTTATTAAGGCACTCCACCAGCGTCATTCCGTGCTTTTTGCGGAACGCCCTGCTTAAATAGCTGGGATTTAAAAAGAATTTTTCCGCAACCAGAGACAGGGAAAGCTCGCTTTCCGAGTAATGCTCCTCCAGATAATTCCTGACCTGCTCCATGACGTCCACAGCGCCTTCCTCTGTCTTTTCTATCTGTCCGCTTACCCGAAGGAGCGCCTCCCGCACCTCCTGCCTTTTCATGGGCTTTAAAATGAAATCCGCCGCTCCGGCCCTGATTGCCTGCTGAGCGTACTTAAATTCATCATAGGCGGTAATAATAATTACCTTCACCGACGGGTATTTCTTCATAATTTCTTCCGCCAGCTCAATTCCGTCCATGACAGGCATCCTGATATCAGTCACCACCAAATCGGGAAGCTCTTTTTCCATACAAAATAAGGCCTCCCGTCCGTTGGACGCTTCCCCCATGATTTTCATATGAAATTCTTCCCAGTTTACAATGATTTTAAGCAGATTCCTGGCTCCGGCCTCATCCTCCACAATCAGCACCTTAATCATCCGACTCATCCCCCTCATAATAAACAGGCACTCGCAGCGTAATCACCGTTCCTCTTCCCTCTGTGCTTTGGATATCATAGCCGATATCCTGCTCATAGAAAATCTTAATCCGTTCGATAGTTCCCCGGAGGCCAAAGCTCTTTTCATTGCTGTCCAGATTTTCCCTCTGCAGCTCCGCCATCTTTTCGCTGCTCATCCCGACTCCGTCATCCGCAACCGAAAAGCAAAGATACCCGTCCTCCTCCTTTCCCTCCACGCACACCATACCTCTGGTGGTTTTGGGACGGATTCCGTGGTTTACCGCATTTTCCACAAGAGGCTGCAGAATCATTTTCAGAATATAATCGTCGCAGATATTTTCATCCACGTCCAGAACATAATGCAGCTCGTCCCCGTATCTGATTTTCAAAAGCTCCAGATAATCTCTCACCATCTCGATTTCCTCCCTGACGGTGATGAGCTCCTTTCCCTTACTGAGCAGTATACGGTAATAGCTTCCAAAGGCTTCCAGGGCGTCGTAAACCTCCTGGCTTCTTCCGCTTAAGGCAAGATATCCCATGGCATCTATGGTATTGTAGAGGAAATGCGGCTTCATCTGCTCCTGCAAGGCGTTCAGCTCTGTTTTCCGCTTTATTTTTTCCTCCTCATATACCTGCTCGATTAACGTGTCAATCTCGTCCACCATCTGATTGTAGGTATCCTTTAGAATCCCCATTTCTGCGGAAAATTCCGCGCCTCTGCTGTCGGTGCAAATCTTTTCAAATTTTTTCCCTTCCATACGGTTCATGGAATCCGCCATATCCTCTAAGGGATTGGCAACATACCTCCTGGTAAAAAAGAAAGCCGCAAAACAGAAAACCGCCAGAGAAATCATGACAGTGGCAACCAGAAAACCGCCCGCCGCAGACTTATCCAGCGAGTTTTCGGTCACCGTTCCGGCAAGAATCACCCAGTCAATTCCATCTGCTTCAAGGCTTGCCGGAAATACTTTTCTGTCCCCGTATAAAAAGCTCTCCCTTCCCGACGCCAAAGCCGCCTGAAACTCCGGCAATGTAATCTCTGAGCGGGACGCCACAATTTTCCCGGTCTGGTCAAGAATATACAGACAGGGCACGCTTTGTGCATCCACGCTTTCATAACAGCCTACAAAGGCTTCCAAATCAATATTTATCATTAAAATACCGACAGGCTGATAATCAAAGGGATTGTTGACCACCCGAATCAGGGAAACACAGGTCTGGGCGCTGCTCTGCGTGAGAACTCTGTCCGCATTTAATTTCAGGCAGTAGGAGCCTCCCAGCGCCATCACTTCCTCATACCAGTTTGTCCCGCTCACATTTTCCGTCCGCAGGCTCCTGACATGATTTCTGTCAATACTGCACGCATGGTCGTACATATCCCACATATAAATCCCGTTAATATGGGTTTCCGAATCTACCAGAGAAATAAACTGATACAGGCTTTCCTTCTGCCTCTCCCCGTCCCCTGCCTCGAGCGCGCCCGTAACCTCGCTGCTGGAAAGAATGATTCTGGAATAGTATGCCGCATTGTCAATGATTGTCGTCACGTTCCTGCCCACGGTATTCAGCGTCTGCGCCGACAGGGCTTTCGCATAGTTTCTTGATTCCCTGCTCCTGATTCCGGCAAACAGAAAGAAAATCATCATCCACGAGACAAACAGAATTAACATATAAATAATTGCCAGCTTTACAGATATCCGCATTGTGCGCAGCAAAGTATTTCACCTCTTTCCATCTACAGCTTCAATATGTTAGAATAATACCATATCCGTCTGAATAAAGACCACAAAAATTTAACGGCATACGCCACAGGGTGCACAAATCGGTTTATGGATGACGTGCCAGAAAGGCCTTTGCCGAACCGGAATGGAGGAAAATTTATGAGTATGATAGGATACTATCTTCGTGCAGGCGAAGATACCGTGAACAAAATCCGCGAGGGAGACACGGGCATTTTATTCGGGGAAGAAAATGACAGAAACCTTGCATGCATTGACAAGGCGTGGCACGCAATCCATTACGTTGTAACCGGATGCGTATGGGATATTCCCGACGACAATATTTTAGGGCATCTTGTTTTAGGCGGCGAGCCGATAAACGACGAGGACATGGGCTACGGTCCCGCCAGACTCATCCCGGCCGAAACCGTAAAACTTTTGCATGAAGCCTTAAAGCCCTGGGACGAAGGATTTTTCCGGGGAAATTTTCATATGCAGGATATGATTGACAACGAGATTTATCCTGTGATGTCCGATGAAAATGAAGCGGACTTTTTTGAATATGTGTGGGCGAATTTCGATGAATTGAAGAAGTTTTTTGAAGAAGCGGCCAATGCGGGGGAGAACGTGATTGCATTTCTGGCGTAAGGGCCGGATTGTGTCAGGAGAAAAGGGAACAGAATATATGATAGAAAACAGAAATGTAAATATCATAACCGATGTCGATGGTAAAAAGCTGGTTTTGATTCACGATATTCGTTTCAAAGGGAAACGACAGATTGACTGGAATGATGTAGAACAGTACCTCAAAGGATATGTCGGAGATTCCTACGAGATTGTGGAAAATTCAGAACGTATTTTCATTGGAAATGAACTGCCCGAAGAGTACACGGAATCAGAGAGCCGGAAAAGCCTGATGGGTGCAAACGCAAAAGCTAAGGCAAATGCCGCTACCGCAATACCGGAGTTGATACAGATTGCCTCAAATCCGACTTATGAGGAAAACCGAAAAGAAAAACACGGCAAGAATGCCATACATGGATGGTACAGATATGATGTGCGATTTGCAATGCCTGTCTATGAGGAAAATGTACTCCTCAGGTACAATATTTTCCATGCCCGGCTACTAATCAACCACGCCGAAAATAACAGGAAATATCTGTACGACATTCTGGCAATAAAAAAAGAAACGAGCAAGCCGCAACAAGATGTACGGTGAAAACCCATTTCTTATTTTTAATAATAAACCTTTTCTTCTGCTTTGTCAATCCCTGATTTGATTTTCGAATTTTTCGCCGGTTTCCCGGCTTTCACTGAAAGGCAGACTGCCGCGTCAGAACGGTAGTCTGCCCAAACAACATATCACACTATCAGATTCCCCGCAATATGTACCAAAAGCGCGCAGACCCACGCAATCCCGCACTGCAGAGCCACGATTCCCAGCGCCCATTTGCCGCCCAGCTCTCTTTTGACCGACGCAATGGCCGCCACGCAGGGCGTATAGAGCAGGCAGAATATCAGAAGCGAGGCTGCCGCCACCGGCGAAAGCACCTGCGTAACTCCCGCCTCTCCAAACAGAACCGTCAGCGTGGAGACCACGCTTTCCTTTGCCATAAAGCCTGAGATAAGGGCGGTGGATATCCGCCAGTCGCCAAAGCCTAAAGGCGCAAAAACCGGCGCGATGAAACCGGCCGCAAGGGCAAGGATACTGTCCTTTGAATCCGTCACCATATTAAGGCGCAAGTCAAAGGTCTGTAAAAACCAGATAACAATGGTTGCCATAAGGATAACGGTGAACGCTCTCTGCAGAAAATCCTTTGCCTTATCCCACAAAAGCAGCGCCACATTCTTTGCCCCCGGCATACGGTAGTTTGGCAGTTCCATCACGAAGGGCACCGCCTCCCCCTTAAAGACCGTCTTTTTTGAAATCAGGGCCGTGACAATTCCCACCGCAATCCCTGTGAAATACAGCAGAACCATGATAAGGCCGCTGTATTTCGGGAAAAATGTTGCTGTAAAAAATCCGTAAATCGGCAGCTTTGCCGTACAGCTCATGAAAGGCACCAGCAGAATCGTCAGCTTTCTGTCCCTCTCCGATGGAAGGGTCCGGCTCGACATCACCCCGGGCACCGAACAGCCGAAGCCAACCAGCATGGGCACAATGCTCCGCCCTGAAAGCCCGATTTTCCGAAGCAGCTTATCCATTACAAAGGCCACCCGCGCCATATAGCCGGTGTCCTCCAACAGCGATAAGAAGAAAAAGAGGGTCACGATAATGGGCAGAAAACTGAGAACGCTCCCCACGCCGCTCATAATGCCGTCTGCCACAAGGGACTGCAGGGCCCCGTTGACGTTTGCATTTTCCATCCACGCCGCAATGGTTCCGGTAAGCGCCTCGATTCCCGCCTCCAGTATTCCCTGAAGCCATGCGCCAATCACATTGAAGGTCAGCCAGAAAATCACCGCTATAATTCCGATAAAAGCCGGGATTGCCGTGTATTTTCCGGTAAGTACACTGTCAATGGCCTTGCTTCTTAAGCTTTCCCTGCTCTCTTTGGGCTTCACCACGCATTGTTCAACCAGATTTTTGATAAAGGAAAACCGCATATCGGCAATGGCCGCCGCCCGGTCCAGTCCTCTCTCCTGCTCCATCTGACAGATAATCTGCTCTAACATCTGCTTTTCCGGCTCTGTAAGCGCAAGGGCCTTAAGAACCCGCTCGTCTCCCTCCGTCAGTTTTGTGGCGGCAAACCTTACGGGAATATCCGCATCCCTTGCATGCTTTTCAATCAGATGCATCACCGCATGGAGACATCTGTGTACCGCGCCTCCGTTATCCTCAGAGCCGCAGAAGTCGTTTCTTCCGGGCGTCTCCTGAAACCTTGCAACATGTATGGCGTGGTTAATCAGCTCGTCAATTCCCTCGTTTTTTGCCGCCGAAATGGGCACCACCGGAATCCCGAGGGCCTCCTCCATGGCATTGATATAGACGGAGCCGCCGTTTCCCCGAACCTCGTCCATCATATTAAGGGCCAGCACCATGGGGATATCCAGCTCCATCAGCTGCATGGTCAGGTAAAGGTTTCTCTCGATATTTGTGGCGTCTACGATATTGATAATTCCCTTGGGCTTTTCCCCCAGTATAAACTGTCTGGAAACGATTTCCTCACTGGAATAAGGGGACAGGGAATAAATGCCGGGCAAATCCGTGACCAGCGTGTCCGCCTTCCCTTTAATCTGGCCGCTTTTTCTGTCCACTGTCACTCCGGGGAAATTTCCCACATGCTGATTGGAGCCTGTAAGCTGGTTAAACAGCGTGGTCTTGCCGCAGTTCTGATTTCCTGCAAGGGCAAAGGAAAGCACCTGCCCGTCGTTTACCGGAACCGCGCCCGATTCCCTTCCGTTCTTTTTATGCTCTCCAAGCTCGCCGTATCCGGGATGGGCCTTATATCCGGGGTGCTCCTTTTTGCTGCTGTTTCCGCTTTTGCCGTTATTCTTCTCTGCGTCTGCCTGTAGCTGCCGGGATGCTTTTACTCTGTGTATCTGAATCTTTGCGGCGTCCGCCAGACGTAAGGTCAGCTCATATCCATGGATACGAAGCTCCATGGGGTCTCCCATCGGCGCCAGCTTAATCAGCGTCACCTCCGCTCCGGGTATGACTCCCATATCCAGGAAGTGCTGCCGCAGCTCCCCTTCTCCTCCTACCACGTCGATAACCGCCGATTCTCCTGTCTTTAGTTCCTCTAATGTCATGCCTCTCACCCTTCTGTCCAAAATACTGTTCCGTACGCTTTAAGCCGTTTCCTGTCTGCTGTTTTTACAGGATATCGGTTCAAAGAGGCAGGTTATCCCTTGAGTCCTCTGGACTGTCTGTCCATATCCTCCACCACGATATCATAAATTTCCCCTAAGGAAGCGCAGTATTCCAGCACCTGCCAGGGCTCATTGGTGTGAAAATGAATCTTAATCAGCTCCTCATCTCCCACCGCCAGCAGGCAGTCTCCCTTAAAATGCTCCGTAAAATATTCGGAAATGGCATCCTCGTCCAAATCCTCTCCTTCAATTAAAAGCTGTGTGTCATACTTAAATTCCAACATGTATCCGGTCTCCTTTCATTTTTTTGAAGCAACGAGCCAGGCGGCATTTGCCGACTGCCGCCCCGGCGAGAGGCAATACCCCGCAGCTCTGCTGTGCTGCAAGTTTGATGTCCGTCAGCATAAATCCTGAAAATTCTCCTCCATGTATCTTCTGGTCTTTTCCAGCGCTTCCACCGTCTTTGTCTCGAGCACCACTCTTGCCCCGGCCTCTTTCGCCATCAGAAGCCTCTGCCGCAAATCGATTTCTCCGTCCCCGAAAGCCAGATGGCATTTCGCTCCGGCAGCGTCGTGGGCGTGCATATGAATCAGTCTGCCCCTGTTTTTTTCATAAAAGGGAATATCCACATTCTTCGCCGCATGGCTGTGCCCGATATCCAGCGTCAGCCCGAAGCAGGGACTTTTAAGAAGCTCCTCGATTATCTCCTGCTCGTAGGGCGCAAAGCCGTCCGTATTTTCCACCGCGATTTTAATATCGGCGTCCCCGATTGCGCACTCGCATTCCTTGCGGAATTTTTGCATATTTTCATGGTAAATTTCGCTGTACTCCTCAAACAGGTAACGCTTTTTATCCGGCAGCGTGATGAAAATCCCCTTAGCCAGATGCATGTTAATCAAAGGAGCACCGATTTTCTTAGCCAGCTCAATGCTCTCCAACGCCGTGTCCAGATACGCCCTCCGTACCCTTTGGTTGAAATCGCTGAAATTGATATTTTCTTCCAGATGCAGCGTATAATAAATGTTTTCCCTCTCCCCTGCCTCGCGCAGCATCTCCGCCTGAAAGTTTTCCGGCTGGCACTGAGGGAAGTTCATGTTCCACTCAATGAACTGCAGGCCAAGGCGGCGGCAAAGGCTGATACATTCCTTTTGAGAACAGGTTTCTATTAAAAACGGCATTCCAAAATCCATAACCCACCTCCACGCCTAATCATACCACCTTTTTTTAAGATGTGCAAACAGCGGATATGCGGCTTCACCTGCCATTTTTTTGTTTCAGTAAAAAGGCGGGAGAACAATTTGGTGGCCAATTGCTTTCCCGCTCTTTTTTCGTAATATTTTACACAAATACAGAATCCCCTTTACCGTCTGTACATAAAATCCAGGTAAGCCTGCATGCTGTACTGATAGTAGGCCGCCGACTTTGGCTGGCGCAGCAGGTTCATGTCGCTGATTGCCTTCCTGAACATATTTATGAAATCCCTTCTGTCATACAGTCCCATATCGCCGGTTTCCATGGGAAGCGAGCTGAAGCCGTACTGCTTTTCCACACCCGCATAGGCTTCTAACGCCCTCATCTCCACGATTGTCGCCAGGTTCGGGTTGATTTTGTTAATATGAATGGTCTGCTCAAATTCCTTTCCGTTTTCGTCAACGCCCTTTGCAATCACAGTGGGGTCATCCTCTGTCGAGTTTTCCGCATATTTAAGGTAAAAGGATAAGCCCGTTCCGTTTCCGCCTGAGTAAAGCATGTCGTCTGTTTTCATATAAACAATATGCGTCCTCGTTTTTGCGGCCGCCGCGTTTTCCACATGCTCCGCAAAGCTTCCTCCCGCCGGATTCCTCTGTGTTCTCCCTGTCTTATAGCCTGCCACCGGATAGCCTGCCGTTCCGATACCGTTAATTCCCATTTCCCGCTCCTCCATTACCATCGGTTATTTTTATATAGCGGTTCCTGCCATCTGACAAACCCGCCTTTTCCTGTTTCATAAATTATTCATTTATTTATATATCGGCAGATAATTTTACTTTTTCAGGCGGACGTAATGAAAAGGCTGTTTTCCGGTAACGAACCGTCAACCTGCCATCAGTACCCGTACCGCTTTCTGTATTTGAAAAACATGAAAACGGACAATCCAAGCGCCATCAGCTCCGCCGCCGGCGTTGCCAGCCAGATTCCGTTCACGCCAAGGATTAAGGGAAGTACAATCATTGTAATGAGCATGAATACAAAAGACCTCGAAAATGCAAGGACAGCCGAGACCACTCCGTTTGACAGCGCGGTAAACATCCCGCTGGCAAAAATATTAAACCCGATAAAAAGAAGGGCAATGGTACAAATCCTGTTCCCTGTCACCGCCAGAGAATACACCGGATTATCCGGTCGGGCAAAGACGGAAACCAGAGGCTTCGTCAGCAGAAGGGAGACTGCCACCGTCACAAGGGAAATTGCCAAAATCACTTTCAGGCTGACCGCAACCAGTTTTTTCAGCTTCCCATGGCTTTGTTCCCCGTAATAATAGCTGACCATCGGAGCAACTCCATAGGAATACCCTGTATACAGGGAGCTTGCAAACATCAATACATACATGATGATTGTAACAGCCGCAACGCCGTCCTCTCCCACATAATGCAGCATTGTCCAGTTGAACATCATGGTAATAATTCCGGTGACAAGGGCGGTGGCCATCTCCGAGCATCCGTTTGTGGCTGCATTTACAAGAACCTTAAAACGGAACGCCGGTTTCTTAAAATGCAGAAGGCTCTTTTTCCGGCTGAAAACAAATAATCCCGCAACCGCCGTCACAGAGTAGCCAAGCCCCGTTGCAACCGCCGCGCCGCCGATTCCCATGCCAAGCCCGGCAATAAACACATAGTCAAGGGCCATATTCAGAACGCCGCCCGTCACGGAGCAGACCAGAGAAAGGGTTGCCTTCTCGCTGGCAATCATATAAAGCGTAAAATTGTTCATTAAAAGAATGGGAACGGTAAACACCAGATAACGGCTTAAATATTCCACGCAATACCCTTCCACATCAGCGGATAGATTCATACCTCCAAAAATGGAATCCATTGTCAGATATCCCACCGCGCACATGATAATTCCCACAATCACGTTTACCAGAATCAGAAATGTAAAATCCTCCTTTGCTTCCTCCGCCTTCTGCTCTCCCATCTTTTTCATGATAACCGCGCTGCCTCCTGTGGCGAGCATGGTGGAAATTGCCGTGACAAGCTGGATAACCGGCGCCGTCAGATTGATTGCCGAAAGTGCGTTGGTGCCAATCAGGTTCGACACAAACAGGCCGTCCACCATAGTATAAAAGGACATAAATACCGTCATTGCAATGGTGGGAACGGCAAATTTAAAAATATTTTTAAGTGTTACAGGTTTTTCGTATACATTTGTGTTTTCCATCAGTTTTTCCTCCATTTTCCTTGTATTTTGTTCCTGTAGGGAGTATCATAAACCATACAGTAACTGTACGGTCAAGCAGAAAATACCATTTTTCTGAAATGAGGAAAATTATGGATAAAAAGGAAAAGCTTCTCACAATCGGCCAGTTTGCGGCCATGCATGGAATCAACAAGAAAACCCTGATGTGGTATGACGAGATTGGACTTTTTAAACCGGCCGCCATCAATCCCGAAAACGGCTACCGCTGTTACAGCTACCATCAAAGTCCTGTCCTTGAGACTATCCTGCTGTTACGGGAGCTGGACGTTTCCGTCAGCGAAATACAGGCTTTCATGGAAAACCGCTCCGCCGCCGGCCTGAAATCCCTTCTGGAGGAAAAAATAACGGACCTTGACCTGCAGATTACCCACCTGCAGGCAGTCCGCACGCTTCTTTGCACCCATCACCGGAATATGGCCACCCTTCTTACCATGGATTTATCCGAAATCAGTATCGTTGAAAAGGAAGAACGCTGTCTTGTCACCGTAGACATCGACCGGGATACCTCTTTTGAAAAGGAGGTGGAGCTGATTACCGCGGAAACGGAAAAATACCGGCTCGGCCGCCTCCATAAAGCCTCCTACGGTTCCATGATTTCCGTTGACAGCCTGCTTGACCGTCGCTTTGACGATTATTCCCGGCTCTTTATAGAGATTCCTTTTCTTCCCTACCAGAGCGGGCTCCATATAACCCCGGGCGGAAAATACCTGAGAGCTTTCCATAAAGGAGCGTGGGAGGGGCTTCCAAAACGCTATCAGGAAATTCTTGACTATGCCCGCAAGCATAATCTGCTTCTCCACGGATTTTCCTATGAAACCGGCATCAATGAAAATGTGATAGACAGGATTGAAGATTATATTGTGCAGATTGAGATTCCTGTCAGATAACTCTATCCATCCTTGACTTTTTGAACAACGTTCAGTATAATACATATTGAACATCGTTCAAGGAGGACACTATGGACGCAAAGGAAGCAATCATTCAGGCTGCAATTGACCTCATCAATGAAAAAGGCGAGGATATGAACACCATTACCGTGCGGGAGATATGCCGGAAAGCAAACGTGGGCCTGGGGCTTGTGAATTATCATTTTGGAAACAAAGACAGACTGATAGAATTATGCGTTGAACACATGGTCAGCGACATCGTTGACATTTTCCGCTCCATTCAGGAAAAAACAGCGTAGCTTTCTGCCTTTGAAAGGCTTGAATACCTCGGGAACATGACGTTTACATTTCTATTCGAGCATTTTGCCGTGTCGAAAACTTCTATTCTTTCAGATATGCGTACGCCGAAAGAAGATGACAACACCCACAAGACATACCTTGCCTATCTTCCGCTTATGTCCGCCTGCCGCCCGGACTGGGATAAGGAAACTCTTGAACGCAAAACGTTTTGCCTGATTTCCGTAATGCAGCAGTCCTTCTTAAGGCATGACGTCATCCGTCGGCTCTATGGCATCGACCTGACTGTGCCGGAAGAACGCAGGGCTTATCACAGGGCAATTTTACACGATATTCTGGGGGAGGGCTTATGAAAATCACAGTGATAAACGGAACGGAAAAACACGGCGTAACCTGGCGTCTGAAAGAGATATTTCTGGAGCGTTTCCGGGAACAGGCGGAAATCACGGAATTTTACCTGCCCAAGGACTGCCCTTGCTTTTGTCAGGGCTGCGCCGGCTGTATCTTTAAAGGAGAGCATACCTGCAAGGATTTCTCCTACATACGAAAAATTGCGGAGCCTCTGCTGGAATCCGATTTGATTGTAATGACCTCCCCCGCCTATGTGATGCACGCCACAGGCGCGATGAAGGCGTTGCTGGACCATTTTGCCTATTTGTGGATACCCCATCGTCCGGCGCCGGAAATGTTCAGCAAGCGCGCCGTCATCATTACCCAGTGTCTCGGCGCCGGCGCGCGTTCTGCGGCAGCCGACATAAAACACAGCCTTTCGTGGTGGGGGATTTCCCGAATCACGGTATTTATCGGAAAACTTATGAGCGATATTGTCTGGGAAAAGCTTGCCGGGAAGAAGCGCGCCGAGCTTATCAGAAGAATGAACCGCTTATCGAAGAAGCTTGCCGCTGAAGATTTTGGAAAGGCTCCAAGGGTAAGCGCTGTTACGAAGATAAAATTTCTTTTCTGCCGTATGATGCAAAAATCATTACACGAAAACGACTCCGAATATACTGACGGAAAGTACTGGGCGCAACAGGGCTGGCTTGACGGAAAACGCCCCTGGTAAAAGCTTATGCCCGGAACCGTTTCTGAAAAAGATACCGTTTCCGGGCATAAGATGAATGATTATTCTTTTTCCCTGACCACCGAAAAGAATTTGGCCATAAGCGGAATATAGGTCGCCGCAAAAACAGCCGCCGCAATCCATGCCGCCGTTTTTTGTTTCTTTTCCGGTATGCACATACCGGCTAAAACTCCCATGGAAAAGAGACAGAACTTTATCATCGCCAGGTCTTTCCAGTCGCTTTTTTCTAAATACCTGTCAGCATAGCCAAACAGCTTCTTTACAAAACAATTCCCGCACATTTGCAATCCCTCCAATTATTATACGTTCTTTTTCCATTTCCCAGAAGTCCCAGGCGCTTCTTCCACTCCCCATCCAGCCGTTCGATTCCGTTAATCTGCGCCCTTTCGCACCTCCGGTTCCGGTCACACCGTTTCTATAAATAGCATATCGCAGAAATAGACAGAATTCAAGGCATACACGGCACTTTTCCAATCATTGTTTTATACAGAAACAGCAATCTCTGCGCCCACATCCGGCGAGCTGCTCTTTGCTTCTCCGGTTTTTGTATATATTATGGGCTCACTTTTCCCCGGGGCATCCGTCCCGTCCCCTGACAAAGCGACCTCTGGCTCTCCGCCCTTAAAGCCGGTATTCTCCAAATCCGCGCTGTCCTTCAAAAGCGCCTTTCCGTCCTCGCTTATCTCAACGATATCAGATTTCCGGTTTCTTCTTTCCTCCAGCTCTTTTTCCAGCTTCTCCTGTTCCTTTTCACGCTCCTCCTTCCGCTTCCTGACAGCTTCTTCCGCTTCCAGCTCCGCCTTTTCCCTTGCGGCCTTTGCATCCTCCTTCACGCCTTCGTCCGCTTTCGACCTGTATTCCTCCGCCTTGTCCGCAAAATCGCAGGCGTATCCCATTGCCCTTTCCATAGCCGCCGTATCACCCTTGCGCCTTGCCTCCTTATAGACACGCATGGGGGTATTTATAAGCTCCATATTCTTTCCGGCTCCTGCAAGTCCTTCCATAATTTTTGTATTCATAGCCGCCTCCTGTTCTTATCTGTTTTTCCCGCAGGCATCCTGCGCCCTTTGCCGCGCGCAAAAAACCGCAGACGGGAACTTTTACAGTAACTCTCACTTCATTTTTCGGCAGCGCAAACGCCCGCTTTCAGCTTTCCGTCTCAAACAGTCTGTTTCCTGTCATATGCGGCGTCGTTTTGCGGAATTAACACCGTGATTACAAAAGCCCCTTCCCCAACCTTTATATTCATTGCCCCATGGTAGCTTTGCACCACGTCTCTGACATTCATAAGGCCAATGCCATGTCCTTTCCGCCTTTTCCCCTCCCCGGCTCCGGCTTCCTCCGTCTCCTTCAAATCCGTACTGTTTTTCACTTCCAGCAAAAAACACTTTTTAACGGATTTCGCCTGAATATTGATAAACCTCCTGCCGACAGGCGCGCCGTCGCCCGCCTGTGCATCCCGCTGTCCCTCACATGCCTGTCCGTGAGGAGGAATATCCTGCATTCTCCCGCAGGCTTCCACCGCATTGTCCAGTATGTTTCCGAACAGTACGCATAAATCAAACTCGCTGATACAGCATTTCTCCGGCATCCGCACATCGCACTCCCACAGAATATTTCTGCTCTCCGCCAGCTTCCGTTTCTGAGTAAGCAGCACATCCACAACCCTGTTCCCCGTGACCTCGTCCTCATCCAAAAGACCCGAGCTGTCGTTCATTTTATTCAGATAAGCGGTCATCTTTTCCCATTCTCTCTTTTCCAGCAGACCGGACAGGGCTCTCATATGGTTTTTCATATCGTGCCGCAGCCTCTCTGACCGGCTGTACTGCTCCTCCAGCATTTTGTAAGCCGCAACCTGAGCCTGATACTGGCTGCTCTTTTGCTGTTCCAGATAAATCCGGTTCATGCCAAGCACATAAAATCCCGCCGCAAACATAGATAAGGCCGTCAGCACACAGAACTCAAGATGGCTGAAAATCTGGTCGTAATACAGCCCCATATTGCCGCCGCTTCTGACTGAAATGCCCTTGCTTGCGCCAAAGGCCGCCACATCAGCCACCGCCGTAATCGCAAGCAGGGGAAGGGAAAGCATGAGGTACCATTTCTCCCTTCCGGGATACCCGCTCCCGAAGCAGCCGGCGTCCTTACCGCCGGACCTTTGAATATCCATCCCCCCGTCCGGGCAAAAGGCGGGTGCAGTATCCTTATATTTTCCCATACTGTTTACCGCCCACAGGCTGACAGTCAGACTGAAAAAGCCAATCATGCAGCCCTCCCTCTCGCTTATAAAGGGAACTTCAATATTGTTCACCCTATGACGCCAGAAAAGCGCAAGGCAGGAAAAAAAGGAGCCGGAGAAATTTCCCGTAAGGGTTACGGCGGTTATTATCATAGAAGCCGTCAGAACTTTTTTCCCCGTATCTCCCCGGAAAGTCAAAAATACCAATCCCGCTACATATAAATGCCACGAAAGCGACAGTAAAATCTGCGGAACGTAGAAACAGCGGCTGACGATATCCGCCAGCATGTAACCGCCCGCAATAAAAAGCGCAAACGCCGCTTTACTTACCCGCAAATCCGCCATCATAAAATCCCTCCGTTCTCTCTCATATACTTAAGGATTTCCCGGCAAAATTCCTCATACCTTCTCTTTGCAATCACAATCCGCTCCCCGTTATCAAGGGTAACCTCCTGCCGGTTGTAGACGTCCACATACTTCAGGTTGATAAGATAGCTTTTGTGGCACCGGAAAAAGCCCTTTCCCGCCAGATTCCTCTCCAGAACGCCAATCTGTTCGTAATAGGTAAAAATGCCCTCCGGCCCGTGAACGTCAATCAGTCTCCCCTTTATCTCAAAATAGTAAATATCATCCAGAAACAGCTTCCTTTTCTGCCGCTCCCGGCTGACGATAATAAATTCCTGTAAGCGGCTCTGAATTTTAAGGACGGCCCTTTGCAGCACTCTTTTCAGCTTCTTTTCGTCAACAGGCTTTATCAGATACCAGAAAGCCTCCACCTCATAGGCGTCAAACACATATTCCCTGCTGGCGGACATAAAAATCAGGATTTTGTCAAAGGCTTTCTCCCGGACAATCTGCGCCGCTCTCATCCCGTCCATATCGTCCATGATAATATCAAGGAAAATGATGTCAAAATTATCCGGCGACCGGGTCAGCTCCCGTCCGCTGTAAAACTGGCGTATGACGCACGCCACCCTCATCTCCTCCAGAATATCCCTGATTTTTTTCGCCATACCGGAACACTCTATGGCCGCGTCGTCGCATACCGCTATCCACAACATTTCATTACCTGCCTTATCCCGCTTTTTTACCGTCAGCCCGGCGCTTTTCTTTGCCAGAGGCTTCCCCTCGCAAACATCTCGTTTCCCGCCGGCTTTCTCTATATATCGGCATAAATATTGTCAGAGTTTCGCTGTTGTCATAACCGGGCAGACGGCAGTCATAACCGTAAAATTTTCTCCCGAAAAATCCAGATATCCTATTGCCAGAAACCGGTATTTTGTTATAAAATGCAATTATTAAGAAATATTAAGAATTTATTAATATATTTTTAATT
>OFGP01000219.1_pt1 | contig 62945 bp, 60 predicted proteins | sample 1521781 | NCBI WGS metagenome assembly OFGP01 (sample SAMEA3504113, study PRJEB24116) | mouse gut metagenome | biome: mouse gut; feature: mouse-associated habitat; material: faeces | place: Denmark | collected 2011
CTGATAACATTCTACACCTCAAGTCAATGCACTGTTATTTTATTGGATTGCTATAATTGACAAAAAACTGTGGAGCTGGTATACTAAATGCGTAGCAACGTTGAACATGAAAAGTAGATATTTGCGCGTGAGTTTAGAGAAGGGCGTGACAGTCAAAGAGACTGGCGCGTCTTTTTTGTTTTTTGGGGGGTGATTTAGAAAACCGATTATGGGCGAGATATAGGATATCGTATTCCAACATTTGCGTAGGGAGGAAAGAATTGCTATGAAGACCACAGAAGATAGGGAGCAAAAATTCTCATTGCAGACAAGTTCCGGCTGCCGCAGGCTGCTTGCGCTGTTTTTGTGCGGCGTTCTGCTGTTCAGCTTTTGCGCCGCGCTGATCTCCTCCAACTTTGGGAACGTGAAAATTTCCAGCCTGACGATTGATGCCCGCGGATCGGAACTGGATATAGATCTTTATATTCCCGCCGGAACCTCGGATTCCGACTCCCTTCCCTGTCTCATCCTGGGACATGGACGGGGCGCGACCAAAAACGTTATGCGCGGGATTGCGGAAGAATTGTCCCGCAGGGGCTATGTTGTATTGAACGTAAATGCCTATGGAATGGGCTTGAGCGAGCAGCCAATCCGTGATGACGGCGGAAACGGCGCCGAAAATTTTGGGTTGGGCGGCCCCTTCGGATTGTACGACACGCTGGAGTTTGCACGCAGCCTATCCTATGTTGACGACACCCGCATTGCAATGCTGGGGCATTCCTTCGGCAGCGGACGCACCAGCGCCACTGCGGTCTTGGACTGTGGATATTTTACTTTGAACGACAAGCTGATCAACATTCTGGCCGAAACCTTTGGGCAGGCGTTCACCGAGGACGAAATTGCTCAGGATGCGGACCAGCTCGCACAGGCCAGGTTGAGCGCAGACCAGTTAGCCCACTATCAGACGCTGCGGGCCGCTGCAGAGGCCGAGCACAATACGCGGCTGAACACAATCATCCTCACCTCATCCACCAGCGGCCCCGCCAACGCCGCCGTTACCGTGGCAGGACATGAGGTGCAGCGGCCCTGCCAGGTCAATGTCACGTTTGTTGATGGTATGTATGACTCCCTTGGCGCCGGCGCTATGTGGAGCAGCGACGGCACAACCGTCATTTTGGGCGAACCGGTCAAAATGGAAACTTGGTACAGCATTTCCAGCCAGGGGGATTCCTACACGGAGATCGGTCCCTTCGATTCCATCAGCGCCAGCGACAATAGCGACCTCGCCGCCGCCTTTGCCAATCGCGCCGCACGCCTCGTATGCTACAACAAGGAGAGTCATTCCAAGCAGTACTTCTCAAGCGCGACAATCTCCGACACTATTCGTATTTTACAGCAGGCTCTTTCCCATGGGGTAGAGGAAAATTCCTCTACGGGCATGATTTGGTGGCTGCGGGCCACATTCAACCTGCTCGCCATGCTCTGTATGCTCGCAGCGGTGCTTGCCCTCGCCTGCCTGCTGCTCTCCACTCAATTTTTTGGAGAATGTGTTATGGAGCCGCACGCCACCTCCCCGGAGGGGAAGAATAAGCTGGTTTACTGGATTTTTGCCGCCATCACCGTTGTCTTTACCATCATCGCTCTCTATCAGGCAAATACTGGGGGTCCTGTCTGGGCCAACCCCTTTGGGAAAAAGTTGCCCTCTGTTTTTCACCTGGTCAGCACCAGCGCGATTGCCTTCTGGTTTGTGGTTTGGCTGGCCGGCGGGGCTTTGGTCATGCTGGCCGCAAAGGCTGCCATTTCGAAGAAAGCCACCGGAAACTGGGGACTAAAGGAGCTTAATGTCGCCGCCAGTATTTCCACCATTGGCAAAACCGTTTTGATTGGAATTATCTGCATTACCTTTGCAAACCTTCTTCTCACCTCCATTAGCCGCCTGTTTCATCAGGATTTCCGTTTCTGGCAGATGATGTTCACGGAAATGAAGATCGAACACTGGCTTGTCGCGCTCCCCTATGTTGTGCTGTTTTTCATACTGTATCTCGTGATCGGAATGTCCATCAACTATGGCGCGGAGGATGTGCTGTCCGGAAGAAAGGAGATCATCCTCACCGTCGTCATCAACTCCGTCGGCGTTTCTCTGCTCTGCCTGTTCTGCTACATCATGTGGTTTGTAAATTGGACCGGCGCCGCCATCAGCGACTTTACGCTGTCCTATTCCATGCTCCTGTTTGTCCCTGTCACCGTCTATATCACGAGGAAAATGTACAAGGTAACAAACACCGTATGGCTGGGCGCCTTCCTGAACGCCGCGCTGTTGGCATGGTCCCTGGTCTGCTCCGCCGGCATCGCAGACAAATATTACGGGCAAGGAATCATCTCGATTCTCTTTGGCGTGTAAAAGCTTCCGCTCATCTGTCCCGTCAAACGCCTGCCTTGCCTATTTTAGCTTGAGAGAATGCTGATAGACATGGGATTTTGAGTAAAATATTTGCTCATGAGTTTAGAGAAGGGCGTGACTGTCAACAGGACTGTCGCGCCCTCTCCTATTGGGGGGTGGCCGCTCGTATCCTTATAGTAGAACAATACGAAAACCACAGAAATTAAGGGAGGGGCAAAACATGAAACATACTACAAAAATGTGCCGGAGATTGCTTTGTGCCGCAGCTGCGCTGATGCTGATTGGCAGCATCGGCGCATGGATGCTCCAGACCAGCTTCTTTTCGGTTCGCGTAGAGGATATCTATCTTCCCACCAATCACCAGCAAACACTCCACGCGATTGCATACATTCCAAAATCCGCCAGTGCAGAAAACAAGGCCCCTGTGGTGATTGTCTGTCACGGCTGGAGCGATTCTGCGGAAAAAATGGATGCCTCCTGCATCGAGCTCTCCCGTAGGGGAATCGTCGTCATATCCATGGACGCCTATGGGCACGGCCTGTCCAGCAATATCGCCGGATTGATGCCAAGCTCCGGGATTGACGGACTCGGAATGGTCCCCTTGGTGGACTACTGCGCAAGCGGAATCCTGGATTACGTGGATACGGACAGGATTGGTCTGATGGGCTATTCCATGGGCGGCTCTGCCCTCGGCGGCGCCATGGTTCATTATGGCGATCTCTATACCGCAGCCTACGAGCAGGCCCAGTCCGCAGCTTCTGACGGAGGCAGCACGGTGACGGAGGCGGAACTGGCATACTGCGATTCCCTCTATCCGGTCAACGCCATTCTTGCCACCGCAAACCTTGACGCCACAGTCACTCGCTGCTTTGACACCCTGCACGTCAATTTTGGCGCCGTCAAGGGGACTCACGAGGAGACAAAGGCCGCGGTGCAGGCCGGTGAAATTGAGGGCCGTCCGGAAGGGAACGACATCGTCCATTTCCAAACCGCCCTTGGCCTGTTAAAAACAATCGACCCCGAGGCGACGGATGTCCGGGTTAACACCTACTACGGGGACAAGGCGGACGGCACGCTGCGCGTGTTCTATGAGCCTGTCACCACCCATCCCCTGCTGGTGCTGTTCCCCAATGCCACGGCTCGCATCATTGAGTATTGGACATATGTCTGGGACATTGACACCCCGTTGGAGTCGGGAAATCAAATCTACTTAATCAAGGAATTGCTGAATCTCGCCGCCTTAATCGGGCTTTTGCTCATGATTATGCCCGTAGGCGTGCTGCTGCTGTCAGTTCCGTGCTTTTCCAGCCTATGCGGCGCCGAGGGCCCAAAGGTCCCCGCCATTCAGGGCAAGCAGAAGAATATGTTTTGGATTGGAATCGCGCTTAACGCCGGCATTTCCTATCTCACGATCATTATCACCTTTAAGCTCTACGGCACACCGCTGTATATGAAACTGTTTCCCAACAGCATGATCGCCGGCTCCCACACCTTCAGCGCCACAGGCGTCTCCGTCATCTGGGTCTGGATGCTCCTCAATACCATCTGGCTTGCCGTTTGGTTCTGGGTCAATTATTTCAGGGACAAAAAGGCAGGGCTGCGCACGCCGGAAATGATTGGCTGGACAATCGGCGGCGCGGAGTTTTTGAAAACGCTCGCCTTTGCCGCCTGTGTATTCGGGGCAATCTACGCCATTGTGGGGTTTGCAAAGTGGGCGTTCAACACCGACTTCCGATTCTGGGCTGTGGCGTTTAAGGTCTTCAACGTTGGAAAGCTGTGGACATGGCTCGTCTATTTCCCGCTGTTCTTCCTATTCTATCTCATGAATTCCCTCTTTGTGAACGGCGCCCTCCGGGTGGAGAATATGAGCGAGAAGAAAAGCCTTCTTCTCGCGGCGGCCAGCAATGCCTTGGGCGTATTTGTTATGATCGTCATCCAGTACGGCTGTGTGGCAGCCACGGGCCACGTATTCTACAATTCCGACTGGATCTGCGCCTATTGGATCGGCCTGTGTATCTGGCAGCTGTTTATCGCGCCCTATTACCTGCGTTTCTTCTATAAACGCACGGGGAAAAACTGGGCTGGCGCGTTGATTATTTCCAGCCTGTACACCATGTGCGCAGTTGGAAACACCGTCATCAGCAATACCTGGTTCTAATAGAGGAAGGCCCCCTGCCAGGCGGCAGGGGGCCTTTTGAATTCCCATATCAGCTGAATCAATACCGCCCAAAGTCCCCGGAGCGGCCCTCGGTGACATCGGAGCCAAACTCGTAGTCCTTGCCGGGCAGGATGGCGTTGAGCAGGATGCCCGCAACGGCGGCGATGGCCAAGGAGGTGAGGGTAACGGCGGTACCGCCCACGTTAAAGGTGAGCCCGCCGGAGAAGCCCAGGCCGCACACCAGGATGACGGCGGCGATAATCAGGTTGCGGGAGTTGGTGAAGTCCACCCGGTTCTCCACCACATTGCGCACGCCGATGGCGGAGATCATGCCGTAGAGCATGAAGCTGATGCCGCCCACGATGGCGGTGGGCATGGAGCCGATGAGCTCGCTCATCTTGGGAATGAAGCCCAGCACCACGGCGTACAGGGCGGCCAGACGGATTACCTTGGGGTCATACACCTTGGAGAGCACCAGCACGCCGGTGTTCTCGCCGTAGGTGGTGTTGGCGGGACCGCCGAACATGGCGGACAGAGAGGTGGCGATGCCGTCGCCAATGAGGGTGCGGTGCAGGCCCGGGTCCTCGATGAAGTTCTCCCCCACGGTGGCGGAGATGGCGGACATATCGCCGATATGCTCCATCATGGCGGCGATGGCGATGGGGGCCATGACCAGGATGGCGGACAGGTCAAACTTGGCGATCTGGAAGGGGGGCAGGCCCAGGATGCCCGCGTCGGCCACCGCCTGGAAGTTCAGGATAGCGGAGCCGTCGGCGTTGGTCACTCCACAGGCGTTCATGATGAGGGCGGCCACGTAGGCGACGACCACGCCCAGCAGAATGGGGATGATCTTCAGCATCCCCTTGCCCCAGATGTTGAACACCACGATGACAGCCAGGGCGATGAGGGCCAGCGGCCAGCAGGCGGAGGCGTTGCTCACCGCGGAGGGGGCCAGATTCAGGCCGATACAGATGATGATGGGCCCGGTGACCACAGGGGGCAGGAAGCGCATGACCTTCTTCACGCCCACCACCTTCACCAGCAGGGCCAGCACCAGGTACAGCAGGCCGGCCACCACAATGCCGCCGCAGGCGTACTGGAGCTTTTCCGCGGCGGCCATACCGGCGAACTTGCCGGTGTCCAATTTGGACACCGCCTCAAAGCCGCCCAGGAAGGCGAAGGAGGAGCCCAGGAAGGCGGGCACCTTCAGCTTGGCGCACAGGTGGAAGAACAGGGTGCCGATGCCGGCGAAAAACAGGGTGGTCTGGACGGACAGGGGCAGGCCGTACTGGCTGCTGACGATGATGGGCACCAGGATGGTGGCCCCGAACATGGCGAACATATGCTGCAGGCCCAGAATCAGCATTTTGGGCACGCCCAGGGTGCGGGCGTCACGGACGGGTTCTTGATTGTTCATAACTCTACTCTCTCCTTTTCACTCGTATTACAATGTACCTGCGCGCAAAAAAAGAGGCAACCACCGAAACAACGGTGACTGCCTTTACAAATGAGAATAGAAACGATACGCCCCCAGGCCGGGCGCTTTGAAAAACAGCGGCGTAAGCTGGCACATATCGTTCCCCTCCTTTTGCGTTCGGTCTATGATACCAAAACAAGGAAGAAATTACAAGATGGGATATTACACAAAAACCGCCCGGGACATCCGGGCGGTTTTGCATGACAGCGTCCGAACCGTCGTGGGCGCGCTTCTTTGCTGTCACGCTGCGAAGCGCTCAGGCCGCTCGGTCGCTTTCGCTGCGACGCTGGCAAAACCCAGTCCCACTGCTTGAGCCCTGGGCTTTTGCCCTTGCTCCGCTCCAAGCTTCCTCGCTGACCGCTTCTCCGCGCTTCTTACAACACCTTGGACAAAAACTCAACGGTGCGCTGCTCCTTGGGATGGGCAAAAAAGGCGTGGGGCTCGTCTTGCTCCAGGATTTTCCCGCCATCCATAAACAGCACCCGGGTGCCCACCTCTCGGGCGAAGCCCATCTCGTGGGTCACCACCACCATGGTCATCCCCTCCCGGGCCAGCTCCTTCATCACCTCCAGGACCTCGCCCACCATCTCGGGGTCCAGCGCGGAGGTGGGCTCGTCAAAGAGCAGCACCTTGGGCCTCATGGCCAGCGCCCGGACGATGGCAATGCGCTGCTTCTGCCCGCCGGACAGCTGAGCGGGGTAGGCGTCCGCCTTTTCCTCCAAATTCACCCGGCGCAGCAGGGCGGTGGCCTCCTCGTCCGCCTCCGCCTGACTCATGAGCTTGGCCCGCACCGGGGCCAGGGTGATATTTTTCCGAATGGTCATGTTGGGGAACAGATTGAAGTGCTGAAACACCATGCCCATCTGGCGGCGGATGGCGTTGATATCCGCCTTGGGGTTGGTGATTTCCATGCCGTCGAAGGTGATGGTCCCGGCGGTGGGGGTCTCCAGCAGGTTGAGGCAGCGCAGAAAGGTGGATTTTCCCGAACCGGACGGCCCAATCACCACCACCTTCTCCCCGGGGTAGATGTGCTCGGAGATGTCGTCCAGCACCAAATTGTCCTTAAAGGACTTGCAGAGGTGTTTAACGTCGATCACTTTGACCCAGCCTCCTTTCCAGCTTCCCCTGGAGCCAGGTGAGAATCACCACGAAGAATAAGTAAATCAGGGCAATGCCGATGAGCGGCGGCATAAAGTCGTAGGTCTTACCGCCGATGCGGTTGGCGTAATAGGTCATCTCCGCCGCGCCGATGGCGTTCACCAGAGAGGTGTCCTTGAACAAGGTCACAAGCTCGTTGCCCATGGAGGGCAGGATGTTTTTAAACGCCTGGGGGATGATGATGAAGCGCATGGTGTCGAAATAGCTCAGGCCCAGGGAGCGCCCCGCCTCTGCCTGACCGGGGTCCACGCTCATCAGGCCGCCCCGGATGATCTCGGAGATGTAGGCTCCGGCGTTGACCCCCATTCCGATCATGCCCACCATCACCTTGTTCCGCTCGCCCTTGAAGATGACGAAGGCCCAGATCAAAATCTGCACCATCATGGGGGTGCCCCGGATCACGGTGGTATAGACCTTACAGATCAGGTTTACAAATCCCAGCAGGGGGTTGCGGCGGCCGGGGCGCTGCTGGTCGTGGGCGGTGCGCACCATGGCCACAAACAGGCCCAGCACCAGGCCCATGACAATGGCCGCAATGGTGATTTCAAAGGTGACCGCCAGCCCCTGGAGGTAGAGCTTCCAGCGGTCGGCCTCAAAGAAGGCCCGGTAAAACCGGGGACCCAGTTCATTGAACCATTGGACCGGCGGGAAGTTGTAGAGCCAGTCGGTAAACGGTGTGGGCATAGCGTAGCGCGCTCCTTTCCTGGGTGCGGGGAAGGGAGGGCGGCCCATTGGCCGCCCTCCGTGAGATATCTGTGGCTGATGTCTTTGCGCCGCGTTGCTCGCAACGGCTCTGTCCGCCTTGACGCAGCTGCGCTTCTCCTACTCGCGATGGCTCAGTCCGCCTTAATGTACTTATCCACGATGCCCTGGAAGGTGCCGTCCGCTTTCAGCTCCGCAATCGCGGCGTTCACCGCCTCCACCAGCGCGGTATTCCCCTTCTGGAAGCCGATGGCGTAGTCCTCGTTGGCGTACTCGGTGTCCAGAATCTTCAGGCCGTCGTTAGCGGCCACATAGGCCTCGGCGGGGCCGTTGTCGATGACCACCGCGTCGATGGTGCCGGCCATCAGGTCCATCACGGCCAGAGCGCCGGTGTCATAGGCGATGACGTGGTCCTCGCCGTAGTCGCTGGAGCAGTAGTCATAGCCGGTGGTGTCCGCCTGGCAGCCGATCTTCTCGGCGCCGGCCAGGTCGTCTATCGTGGCGATGGGGGAGCCCTCCTTGACGATGACCACCTGGATGCCGGTGGCGTAGGTCTCGGAGAAGTCCATGACCTCCAGACGGTCGGGCTTGACGGTGATGGCGGCCATGGCGATGTCGCTCTCGCCGTTCTGCACGGCCAGCAGGGCATTATTAAATGCCATGTCGTCCACCACCAGCTCCAGTCCCAGCTTCTCGGCGATGGCCTCGGCCACCTCCACGTCGATGCCTTCGAAGCCGCCGTCATCGGTGGTCATCTCATAGGGAGGGAAGGCGGCGTTGGTGGACATATGCAGCTTGCCCTCCTCCACGGTGGTGAAGGCTGCGGGCTCGGCGCCCTGGCTGGGCTCCTCGGAGGGCGCCTGGGAGGGCTCGCCGGCCTCAGAGGGAGCGGCGGTGGGGGTGGGCTTGCCGTCCGCATTGGAGCAGGCACACAGGACGAAAGCCATAGACAGGGCCAGCAGGAGGGCCGTCAGTTTTTTCGTTGTTTTCATTTTCATTCATCTCCATTGAATATTTGCTGAATATTTTGCTTGCATCCCGACGCGTCCGGCGGGGTGTTGAATCAGAGTATACCGTGTATTCATAAAAAATGCAAGTGAATTTTGCGGATTCCCCTGCATTTTATGGGATGTGTTGGCTTTTTAGAAAATGGATATGAATTTTTATGCAAAACAGATATGGAATACGCCGCCGGAAAAATCCGACGGCGTATTAATGCTGTATTCGCGCTATTGCGTATTCACGCTGCGAAGCCCCCTGACCGCTCAGTCGCTTTCGCTACAATTCGGATAAAATACAGATTTGCTTCGCAAATCTTGGTTTTTTATCCTCACTCCGCTCCAAGCTCCTTCGCAGGCGGCTTCTCCGCGCTATTTATTTCGCGTATTCTATTGCCTTTGTCTCCCGGATCAGGTTCACCTTGATCTGCCCCGGATACTCCAGCTCGTCCTCAATTTTCTTGGCGATCTCCCGGGCCAGCAGCACCATGCGGTCCTCCGAGATGGCCTCAGGATTGACCATGATGCGCACCTCCCGGCCAGCCTGGATGGCGTAGGCCTTGTCCACTCCGGCAAAGGAGGAGGTCAGCTCCTCCAGCTTCTCCAGCCGCTTGATGTAGTACTCCACGTTCTCCTTCCGGGCGCCGGGGCGGGCGGCGGAGATGGCGTCGGCGGCCTGCACCAAGCAGGCCACAATGGTCCGGGCCTCCACGTCGCCGTGGTGGGCCTCGATGGCGTGGACCACATTCTCGCTCTCCCGGTACTTCCGGGCCAGCTCCACGCCGATCTGCACGTGGGAGCCCTCCACCTCGTGGTCGATGGACTTGCCCAGGTCATGGAGCAGGCCGGCGCGCTTGGCCTCGGCCACGTTCACGCCGATCTCGGCGGCCAGCAGGCCCGCCAGCTGGGACACCTCGATGGAGTGGTTGAGCACGTTCTGGCCAAAGCTGGTGCGGTAGTGCTGGCGGCCCAGCAGCTTCACCAGCTCGGGGTTGAGGCCATGGACGTTGGTCTCAAACACGGCCCGCTCGCCCTCGGCGCGGATGATAGCGTCCACCTCCCGCTTGGCCTTCTCCACCATCTCCTCAATGCGGGTGGGGTGGATGCGCCCGTCCAGGATGAGCTTTTCCAGGGCCAGCCGGGCGATCTCCCGGCGCACCGGGTCGAAGCAGGACACGGTGATGGCCTCGGGGGTGTCGTCGATGATGAGGTCCACCCCCGTCATCGTCTCCAGGGTGCGGATGTTGCGGCCCTCCCGGCCGATGATGCGGCCCTTCATCTCGTCGTTGGGCAGGGGCACCACGGACACGGTGGCCTCCGCCACATGGTCGGCGGCGCAGCGCTGGATGGCCAGGGCGATCTGCTCCCGGGCGTAGGTCTCCGCCTCCTCCTTGTAGCGGGCCTGAATCTCCTTGAGCTTCAGCGCCTCCTCATGGGTGACATCGTCCTCCAGCTGCTCGATGAGGTAGCGCTTGGCCTCCTCCACCGTCAGGCCGGAGATGCGCTCCAGCAGCTCCAGCTGGCTGTTTTTCAGCCCGTCCAGCTCCTGCTTTTCCTGCTCCAGCTGGGCGATGCGAGCGTTCACGTTTTCCTCTTTGCGCTCCAGGTTTTCCAGCTTTCGGTCCAGGTTCTCCTCCTTGGAGTTGATCCGGTTCTCCTGGCGCTGGATCTCATTGCGGCGGTCCTTGACCTCCTTGTCGAACTCGCCGCGGGCCTTGAGGATTTCCTCCTTGGCCTCCACGGTGGCCTCCCGCTTTTTGCTCTCGGCGCTCTTGATGGCGTCGTTGATGATACGGCGGGCCTCCTCCTCGGCGGAGCCGATTTCCCGCTCGGCGGCGGCCTTCCGCCGCTGGTAGCCGGCCACAAAGCCCAGGGCAAGGCAGACCAACCCCGCCGCGACGGCGATGATGACCGTGACATACGGTGGCATTTGAGTTCCACACCTCCTGCTTCTTCGATTTTTTGACTGTAATTTTAACAAAATAAGACGCGATGCGTGAAAGACGCATCGCGATAACCGAAAAACTGCCCGCAAAAGGGCGCACTATTTGAGTGTCAACCAAATCTATAAAGAACGCCTCGATAGACTATATAGACACGCCCCTGGAGGCGGCGTAAACGCTCAAAACGGCAAAAAAGCGCGGCGGCTTTTCAAAATTATCCTTACTTATTGTAAAGGTATCGGGCTTTCCTGTCAAGTGGAAATGTGAAAGTTTCATGAACTTTCCAAAGAAGCGCGGAGAAACGGACAGCGAGAGAGTTTGGACCGGAGCGAGGCCGAGCGCGGGGCGGCACAGCCGCCCAAGACCAGGCCGAGGCGGAGGGAAAGCGAGCGAGCGTCTTGGCCGTTTTGCAGCGTGACAGCGTCGAGCGCAAAGGACGCGCTCTCGCTCACAGGCGGGCTGTCTCGCCTTCGGCTCGGTCGGCGCTGGACGGTCCCCACCGGGGACCAGCGCCCCCTAAGAACCCCTGTTTTTACGCGAGAACTCTGTGCGAGGGTGGGAAGGACCCCTGCCGGCGCGCGGTGCGTTCGACGCGGGGCGCCCTTCAACCCGCTGCCGCTCGTGGGTGGGATAGCGAAACGGGTGGGGTCCACAGACTGCGCCTGGGGGGCGGGACTTACGGTCTTTGGGTGGTCTTAGGGGTGCACAACGGTCAGGGCCCGGTTCGTCTGACTAAGGGTGAAATGCTCCTCCAGCCCGGCGGTGACGGTCACGGAGCCGTCCTCCTCCACCAAAATCAGTTCAAAGCCCCATTCCTCCCGGTGGCCGCGCCAGAAGCCGACGGCTTCCTCCCGGCCCATGACAAATAACGCGGTGGACAGGCCGTCGCATACTGCGCCGGCGTCTCCCCATGCTGCGCTGGTGCCCCCCACCACGGTGACGGAGACCAGGCCGCTGTGGGCGGGCTTCCCGGTCTCAGGGTCCAGGATGTGCCAATACCGCACGCCGTCCTCCTCAAAGTACCGCTCGTACCCGCCGGAGGTGATGACGGCCTTATCCACCACCTCCACCACGCCCAGGGCTCCATCCCCCGCCGGGTCCCGGACGGCCACCCGCCAGGGAGAGCCGTCCGGCTTAGCCCCCACCGTCTGGATGTTGCCCCCCAGGTCCAGCAGCGCGGAGGTGACGCCGTTTTCCCTCAGCAGATGGGCCAGCCACCAACCGGTACAGCCCTTGGCCACGCTGCCCAGGTCCAGCTCCATCCCCTCCGCCAGAGAGGCGTAGGTCCCCTCCTGCCGCACCTGGGTATAGTCCGCCAGGGGGAGCAGGGCGGCAATCGTCTCCTCGTCGGGAACAGAATATTCCCCGGTGGTGAAGCCCCAGCAGCGCAGAAGAGGATAGGTGGAGATGTCCAGCGCTCCGCCGGTGCGCTGGCACAGGCCCAGCGCCGTGTCCAGCAGGTCCGCCGTCTCCGGCGACAGCCCGGATACCGCGCCGTCACGGTTCAGCGCGTAAATCTCACTGTTTTCATCCGTGACGGACCACAGGGCCTCCAGCTCCCGCACCCGGTCCTCGGCGGCGTCCAGCAGAGCCTCGTCCCCGCCTGCGTACAGCTTCACGCTCATCACCGTGTCCATGGCGAAAAAGGTGCGCTCCAGCGGTTCGCCCTGCGGCGCACACCCCGCCAGCAGCACCAGCGCCAGGCCCACCGCAAACAGGTGTTTCACGTGAAACACACCGGAACCGCGCCCGAAGAATCCCCGCCTCACCGCAGCTGCTCCGGCACGGAATCGTCCTGGTCGATCCACTCCCGCTCCACGTCCACCTCCCGGTATTCTGTGGCGGTGTCCCGGATGACCACCTTGGCGATGCCTGCGTTGATGATGAGCCGCCGGCACATGGAGCAGGAGGTGGAGCCGGGAATCAGCGTCCCGGTGGCCGGGTCCTTACACACCATGTAGAGCGTGGCCCCCAGCACCTCCCGCCGGGGGGCGGAGATGATGGCGTTGGCCTCCGCGTGAACGGAACGGCACAGCTCATAGCGCTGGCCAGACGGAATATTCATGGCCTCCCGGGTGCAATAGCCCAGATCGCCGCAGTTCTTGCGCCCCCGGGGCGCTCCGTTATAGCCGGAGGACACGATCTCATCGTTCTGCACGATGATGGCCCCGTAGTGCCGGCGCATACAGGTGGAGCGCTCCAGCACGGTGCCGGCGATGTCCAGATAGTAATTTACTTTGTCGATGCGGGCCATGGCAATCCCTCCTTGTTTGGAAAGTATACCATTTTTTCGCCCCCGCCGCAATGAAAAAATCACGGCCCGCCCAACGAGCTTGTCATATCGAGGCTCGGAATCTCTACGTTACCAAATCGGGGGCGCGCAAATTCACATTTTGTTTACGGTTTCCCCATTGACTCAGTCAAATTGGAGCGCTAATATAGTAATAATCCCAAAATTCCCGTTTTCTCAGGAGGTGAGCGCCCATGATCCGCCGTTGGTTTATCCGCTTCATGACGGGGCGTTATGGGGGCGACCAGCTGAATTTGTTCCTTATCGGCCTGTATCTTCTCCTTTACGTCGTGTTTTTGTTCTCCCGTCTGCTGATTTTTCAGCTGCTGGGCACTGTGGTGCTGCTGGTCAGCCTGTTCCGCTCCCTGTCCCGAAGCCTGGACCGCCGCCGGGCGGAAAACGCCCGCTTTCTCCAGATCGTCCGGCCCATCAAGCGCCGGTGGACGGCCTTCCGCGCCAGGACACAGGACCGCGAGCACCGCTACTTCAAGTGCCCCAACTGCGGCCAGCAGATGCGGGTGCCCCGGGGCAAGGGGCGCATCACCGTGCACTGCCGGTCCTGCGGCGCGGTGTTTGAGGAAAAGAGCTGAATGCGTCACGCCCGCCGGAAACTCTTGTTTTCCGGCGGGCGTTGCTTTATACTGGGGAAAGGCTTTGGGCGCGTCCCTTGCAGATGCCTGCCGCAAAAAGAGAAAGGGGATCCTCCTAATCATGGAACGTACACACATAAGAGCCCATATCCTTCTGCTGCTGGCGGGACTCGTCCTGCTGCTCAACGGCTGCGCCCCTTCCTCCCAGGTCCCGCCCTCCCCTCCCCTTCGGCCGCCGTGTCCGAAAAAGCGGAGCGTCCCACGCCTCCGCCGCCCACCGCACAGCCCTCCGAAGCTGAGCCCGATGAACCCACTGAGCCTGTGGTGATCGTCGAACCTGAGGATATCCAGGAGGTGCTGTACGCCGCCATCAGCGAAATCCGGCAGCCCCCGACCATGGAGATTTCTCAGGTCTCCTTCAGTCAAACGCCAGAAATTGATGTGAAAAATCTATATTACGGCCTGACAAAGCAGTACCCGGAGTTAAAATACGCCTATGATGTCTCTCCCCTCGTGGAAGGGGACCTTTTGATCTGCGTGGTGTCCTATATGCCGTATAAGTAAGACCGGGGATTATCCCGCGGAGGATAGCGCCCTCTCCGCCGCCACGCTTCAAGAGCTGATTGCCGCAGCCCAAACCCATATGGGAGAGGCATCCTTTCCCATCCGCATCACGGATCCCACCCTGTCCCCAGACCATATAAATCTCGCGTTGCAGCAGGTTGGCGGCGGCTATATTCTGTGCGCTTTGAACCGGGACGGAACCCAGATCACCTGCACGCCGGCCATGGGCACAACCCTGGAGGAATGCCTTGCGATGCTGGACGAGGCCGACCGACTGGCCGGCGAGGTGGCGGCGCAGCTGGTGACGGACTCCATGACAGACCGGGAGAAGGCGGAAGCTCTCTATGCCTACCTGACCGCGCACGTGCAGTACGACCAGCGGTATTACTCGGACAGGGCGAATATGCCCTACGAGTCCCACACTGCGGTGGGCGCCCTGCGGGACGGGCAGGCCATCTGCGGCGGCTACGCCCACGCCCTCAAGCTGCTGTTCGAGCACGCCGGCATCCCCTGCTACAACGTAACCGGCAAGTATTTCAGCGAGCCCCATATGTGGAACGTCGCACAGCTGGACGGAGAATGGCTGTGGTTTGACGCCACCATAGACCGGGGAAGTGTCCCAGAATTTGGCTTCCTGCGCTTTGGATGCGCCGCCCTTCCTGAACAATACCACTGGGACGAGGCGCAAATCGCCCGTCTATTCTGAGCTGCGGAACATGACTACCGTTGGAGGTGCCCTCCCATGAACGACACCATCGCCGCCATCGCCACCCCGCCCGTCCCCTGCGCCATCGGCATTCTCCGCCTGTCCGGGCCGGAAGCCGTCGCCGCCGTGGACTCGGTGTTCACCCCCTTTTACGGCGCGCCCATGGCGCAGCGCCCCGACCGGACACTGGTGTACGGCGCGCTCCACGACAGGGACGGCGGCGTCATCGACCATTGCCTGTGCGCCATCTCCCGCGCTCCCCGCAGCTACACCGGGGAGGACACCGCCGAGCTGCAATGCCACGGCTCCCCGGCGGCGCTGGCGCTGGCGCTGGAGGCGCTGTTTTCCGCCGGAGCCCGGCAGGCCCGGCCCGGCGAGTTCACCCAGCGGGCATTTTTGAACGGAAAACTGGACCTCACCCGCACCGAGGCGGTGGCCGACCTGATCCACGCGGAGAGCCCCGCCGCCGTCTATCAGGCCGCAGGGCAGCTGGGCGGTTCGCTGGAGCGGGCGGTGGACGGCGTTTATCGGCAGCTCACCGACCTGTGCGCCCACTTTCACGCCGTGCTGGACTACCCAGACGAGGACATTGAACCCTTTGAGGCGGCTGAACTGGCCCAGGCGCTCGCCGGCGCGGCGCAGCGGCTGGACGCGCTGGCCGCCACCTACCGCCGGGGCCGCCTTTTGAACGAGGGAATTCCCTGCGCCATTGTGGGCCGGCCCAACGCGGGCAAGTCCACCCTGTTCAACGCGCTTTTGGGCTACGACCGGGCCATCGTCACCCACATCCCCGGCACCACTCGGGACACGGTGGAGGAGCGGGTCAGCTTTGGCGGCGTGCTTCTGCGCCTGGTGGACACGGCGGGGCTGCGGGAGACGCAGGACGAGGTGGAGCGGCTGGGAGTGGAGCGAAGCCGCGCGGCCATGGAGCGGGCGGAACTGATTTTGGCGGTGGTGGACGCCTCCTCCCGCATCACCCAGGAGGACGAGGAGCTTCTGCGGGCGGTGGAGGAAACCGGAAAGCCCTGGATTTTTGTGGCCTCCAAAAAGGACCTCACCCAAAACCGCAGCGCCCTGGGCTGTGTCATCGGCGGAGACGGCGGACCGGTTTTGCTGACGGAACGGCAGTCCGCCCTCGCCGGGTCGGTGGAGGTGTCCGCCAAGACCGGCCAGGGGCTGGATGAGCTGGAGCAGGCGGTGGCGGCGCTGTTCCCAACCGACACGGGCGCGCAGACCGAAGCCCTGCTCACCAACGCCCGCCAAGCGGAGGCGGCAGGCCGGGCTCAGAAGGCCATACGGCGCGGCGCGGCGGCGCTGGAGGCGGGACTGGCCCCGGACGCGGCGGTGGCCGACGTGGAGGAGGCCATGGCCGCGTTGGGCGAGCTGACGGGGCGCACTGTGCGGGAGGACGTGACCGCCCGGATCTTTGAGCGGTTCTGCGTGGGAAAATAAAGCATGACAGGGACCCCTTGGCGGTGTATAATAGCCAAACCGGGAGTTCCCCGGCCTGAAGGAATTCCCTGAACCGTACACCCCCCAGGACCGGGAGCTGCTCACCCTGACCTGGGGAACCGACGGGAAATGTATCTGTCAAATCGAGCTGGAAAAAGAGGGCGGAGCCCTCAAGGAGCCGAGGCTTGTGGGCGTGGACGCCTTGAGGGACCGGCTGGACGGGATGCTCCCCCAGCGGGACTTCTGGGATAGGCTGCCCCAGCGGCCCTTTCCCGCCATCGCGGAGGAGTTGGGCCGCCAGCTGGGCATCTTCGTGTGCGGACCAGGGCTGGATGCCTACGTGGCCCGGAACTGCGCGCTCCGGCGGGAGATGCTGCTGGGAAAACTTTACCATTTTTGTGAGGGAAACAAGGAGGGCTCGCCATGAAGGCAGTTGTGACGCGGGTAAAAAACGCCCGGGTGGAGATTGACGATAAGATAAACGGAGCCATCGACCAGGGTCTGCTGGTGCTGCTGGGGGTGGGCCCAGAGGACACGCAGGCCACCGCCGACAAGCTGGCGGACAAGGTGTGCGGCCTGCGCATTTTTGACGATGAGAACGGAAAGATGAACCTGAACCTGGCCGCAGTGGGGGGCGCGCTGCTGGTGGTGAGCCAGTTCACCCTGTACGCCGACACCTCCTCCCGCCGCCCAGGGTTCTCCCACGCGGCCAAGCCCGACCTGGCCGTCCCCCTCTACGAGCGGTTCATGGCCGCCTGCCGGGAGAAGGGGTTCCAGGTGGAGCACGGGAAGTTCGCCGCCGAGATGCAGGTGTTCTCCCAGAACGACGGACCTATCACTATATTACTCGAGGTATAATATGGCGGTAATTAAACAATTAGACCCCCACGTGGCCGACCTGATCGCCGCCGGCGAGGTGGTGGAGCGCCCCGCCAGCGTGGTGAAGGAGCTGCTGGAAAACGCCATCGACGCCGGAGCCAGCGCTGTCACGGTGGAGATTTCTCACGGAGGGATGTCCCTCATCCGGGTGACGGACAACGGCTGCGGCATCCCCGCCGACCAGGCCGCCACCGCCTTCCTGCGCCACGCCACCTCCAAAATCGCCACTGAGCGGGATTTGGAGGCCATCGGCACCCTGGGCTTTCGCGGGGAGGCGCTGGCGGCCATCTCCGCCGTGTCCCGAATGGAGCTGCTCACCCGCACCCAGGACCAGGCGCTGGGCACGCTCCTCACCGTGGAGGCGGGAGTGGTCACTGGACAGGAGGAGGCAGGCTGCCCCAAGGGCGCCGTCATGACCGTGCGGGAGCTGTTTTTCAACACCCCCGCCCGACTGAAGTTCATGAAAAAGGACGCCGCCGAGGGGGCGGCAGTGTTTGCCGTGGTCCAGCGCACCGCCCTGTCCCACCCGGAGCTGAGCGTCAAATTCATCCGGGATGGCAGGCAGGAGCTGCTCACCCCCGGCGACGGCCAGCTCAAAAGCGCCGTCTACGCCGTCATGGGCCGGGACATCGCCCTTGGCCTTCTCCCCGTGAAGGGGTCGGGCGAGGGGATGGCCGCGGAGGGCTTCACCTCCCTGCCCACCTGCTGCCGCGGCAGCCGGAGCTATCAGCACTTTTTCGTCAACGGCCGGTATATCAAAAGCAGGCTTATGACCGCTGCGGTGGAGGAGGCCTACAAAAACCAAAAGATGGTGGGCAAATTCCCCGGCTGCGTCATCCACCTCACCGTGCGCCCCAGCGAGGTGGACGTGAACGTCCACCCCACCAAAACCGAGGTGAAGTTCCAGCGGGAGCAGGCGGTGTTCTCCACCGTGTACTACGCGGTGCTCTCCGCCCTGGACCGGGACCACACCCGCCCCCAGGCGGTGCTGCCCGGGGTGAAAGGAGAGGACGCCGTGACCGCCCGGCAGACCGCCCTGCCCCTCCACGACGGAGGAAAGGGGCAGGCGGGGACCCAGTTCATGCCCGCCGCCCGGTTCCAGCCCATGCCGGGCTTTCCGCCGGGAAAGCAGCCTGAGCCCGCCCCGCCGCCGGCGGCCAAGACTGCGGCCCTGCCCCCGGCGGCGCAAAAAAAGAAGGACTCCCCCTTCCAGTGGGTGGAGCCCCTGCCGGAGAAGCCGTCTCCGCCTCCGGTGGAAAAAGCGCCCCCTGTCCAGCAGGCCAAACCCCGCCCAGTGGAGGCGGAAGCCCCAGCCCAGCGGACTCAGCCTGAACCGCCGCCCCAGTCAAAGCCCGTCCCTCCCAGCCCGCCGCCTCAGCCGGAGCCCGCTCCACAGGAGGAGCCCTGGGTGGTCCGGGGGGAGCTGTTCCACACCTATGTGCTGGTGGAGCAGGGGGACCGGGTGCTGCTCATCGACAAGCACGCCGCCCATGAGCGGGCCAACTTCGACCGGCTCAAGGCGGCGGACTACCAGCCCATGGTGCAGGAGCTTTTAACCCCCGTCACCCTCTCCCCCACTCCGGAGGAGCTGGAGCTCCTGCTGAGCCAGGGGGAGCTGCTGGCCCAGTTCGGCTTCCAGGTGGAGGAGTTCGGATCCACCGCGCTGGCGGTGCGCTGCTCGCCGGACTACCTGGACGCCGGGGACATCGAAAGCGCCCTGCTGGAGCTGGCCCGGCGGCTGCGGCTGACCGGCACCGCCGACCCCTCCGCCGCCCGGGACGAGCTGCTGCACACCATGGCCTGCAAGGCGGCCATCAAGGGCGGCTGGCGCAGCGGGGCGGAGGAGCTGGAGGCGGTGGCCCGCATGGTTCTGTCCGGGGAAGTAAAATACTGCCCCCACGGCCGGCCGGTGGCCATTGAGCTGACCAAAAATCAGCTGGAAAAGCAGTTTAAGCGGACATAATCAGGAGGTCTTATGGAATATCTCTACCACGGCTCCGCCACGGCGGGGATTGCGGTCCTGGAGGCCCGTTCCACCCTCCACGGCACGGACACGCGGGTGGTCTACCTCACCGACTGCGTGCCCTACGCCCTGTTCTACATCTGGGACGAGGAGCGCACCGGATCCTCCGTCAAGCACGTCACCGGCCGGGTGGAAGACGGCACGGCCATCTATGAGGAACAGTTCCCCGACCAGCTTCGGGCGTTTTATGACGGCGTCTCCGGCTGGCTCTACCGCGCCCCCAGGGAAGGCGCCCGGGCGGCGGAGGGGCGCGAAAGCCTGTTTTACGCAGAAGGGGACACCCCCGTGGAGGCGCAGTATGTCCCCGATGTGTACGCAGCTCTGCTGGAACACGAGGCGGCGGGGCGGCTGAAGGTGCTACGGTACAGCGCTCAGCCGCCCCAGCGGCAGGAGGAGCTCACTCAGCTCATCGCCGAGGTCATCCGGCGGGACCAGTTCTACTCCGGCGACCCGGCCCAGAGGGCCTTTATGAAGCGGTACTTCGCCCGCGCCTGGGCCCAGGCAAAGTGCCTCACCCCTTCTTCCGGGCCTGCCACACCTTGGCCAAGATGTCCTTAAGCACCAGCATTGCATCCAGCTCGCTGTAACTGTACTCCTTTTTAAGCCGGTCCAGCAGCTCGACCAGCCCCTGGGCATAGGGCGCTGGGTCCACCTGCTCCTGGTATGCCACCAGGATGGGGTACTTCTTTCCCCAGGCGGCGGTCCAGTCGATTTTCTCCGTCACCGCGTCGCTGGTGCGCTCAATGGCCTGCTGCACCTCCTGCACGTCCAGGTCAAAGTCGATGAGCTCGTCCAGCGTCACCCGGTACAGCGCGGCCAGCCGCTTGGACTGGCGGATGTCGGGCAGGGTCTCGTCCGTCTCCCACTTGGAGATGGTCTGGCGGCTCACCCCCAGCTTTTCCGCCACCGCCTCCTGGGACAGACCGCATTTCTTGCGGGCACTCCACAAACTGTTTCCTAAACTCATTTTTATTCGCTCCTTTCGTTGATTACCCCCTCATTATACCGTCGGCGGGGCAAAGAATCCACCGCCGAACCGATGCACTTTCGCCCGTTTTTTTCACATCTTCAAAGCTTTTTTTAAGGAGGCGCAATATGGCCTACAGGCTCACCGAAATCAACGCTGCCGTCCGGCGCGACCCCGTGGGATTTATGGAGGCGTGCGACCAGGGCTATCAGGACAAGATCGCCCGGGCCGCCGAACAGATCTGCGCCAACTTGAAAAAAAGCCCTGTCGTGCTGCTGTCCGGTCCCTCGGGATCGGGCAAGACCACCACGGCGGAAAAGCTCAGTCAGGAGCTGGAACGCCGGGGGGTGCGCACCCATCCGGTGTCCATGGACGACTATTTCGTCACCCAGGACCCCGCCGTCCTCCCCCGCACCCCGGACGGCGCCATCGACTACGAGTCCCCAGAGATGATGGACCTGAAGCTGCTGGACCAACATTTTGAAAAGCTCACCCGCGGGGAGTGGATCTTAGTGCCCCGGTTTGAGTTCGCCCGGCAGATGCGCAACGACAGCCGGGGCACCCCCCTCAAGCTGGGGCGGGACGAGGTGGCCATTTTCGAGGGCATCCACGCGCTCAACACCCAGCTCACCAGCCGCCACCCGGACGCCACCCGGCTGTACATCTCCGCCAGGAGCGACGTTGTGGACGAGCAGGACCGCGTGGTGTTCAAGCGCACCTGGCTGCGCCTCACCCGGCGAGCGGTGCGGGACTACAATTTTCGAGGCACCGACGTGAGCGGCACGCTGGATATGTGGACCAACGTGCGCCGGGGAGAAAAGCTGTACATCTCCCCCTATCGGGACACCGCCCACATCAAATTCGACACCGCCCTGGCCTACGAGGCCTCGGTGATGGCCAGCTACGCCAAGCCCCTCATGGCGGCGGTGCCCCAGGAAAACCAGCGCCGGGGCGAGCTGCTGGAGCTGGTCCGCGCCCTGGACCGGTTCCAGCCCATCGACCCTGCCCTGGTGCCGCCGGACTCCCTGCTGCATGAATTTATCGGATAGAAAACGCCCCTCCCCTGCTTGGGGGAGGGGCGTTTGTCACGCGGGATACAGAGGCGGAGCTGTCTCCGGGAACGGGAGCTGAGTGGGCTCCGGGTCCAACGGGGATTGGGAGGGCTCTCCCTCCGGCGCCGGGTCAGGCTGGGCGGGCAGGGGGAAGGGCACAAAGCACAGGTTCATATCCACATCGGACTGGATGCCCCCCGCCTGGCCGCTGGAGGTGTACTGCCACATCTGGAAGCCGTAGCGGCAGCTGGGCACGTTCTCGTAATCGGTGTATTCCGCGTACCAGAAGGGGTAGCGGGTGAGCTTGCTCAGGTCCATCTTCACATAGCCGCAGTACTTGTTGAAGTAGACCATGGGCTGGTAGCCCGCCTCCTCCACCCGCTGGCAGAAGGCGGCGATGCACTCGGTGATCACCTTGGCGTCCACGCCGTAGGCCCGGGACTCCTTGCCTCCCAGGTACTCCCAGTCGCACACCACCGGGTAGGTGACGTACTCCCGGTATGGCTCCAGCTTGGACAGCAGCAGGTCGGCCTCCTCCAGCGCCTCCTCCACAGTGATGGCGTTTGAAAAGAAGTAGGCCCCCACGTCCAGCCCCGCGGCGATGGCCCCCTGCATATTGGCGTCAAAATAGGAGTCCTCCGCCACTGCGCCGCTGCCGTTTTTGCCATAGAAGCGGTTGCCCGCCCGGACGATGGCGAAGTCGATGCCGTCCTCCGCCACCGCTGTCCAGTCGATCTCTCTCTTGTGGCCGGACACATCGATGCCGTGGGCGTACCAGCCCCCGCCGGTCCAGCTCAGCCGGCCCCGCTCGTCCTCCACAAACTGCTCGGGGGTGAAGGTGGACAGGGGCACGCCCTCCAGCTCATCTAGCCAGTAGTTGCTGTACTGGAACATACCGGGGCGCTGGGTAAAATCCGCGTCCATCATCCGCTGAAGGATGGCGCAGATCTGTTCCCGGGAAATGGGCTCCTCCGGTCGGAAGGTTCGGCTGCCGTCGTCCTCCAGGAAGCCGTCCATAATCCCCTTCTCAAACAGCTCCGTCACGTAGCCGTCGGAGCAGTCGGTATAGGGGCTCTCGCCGGAGATGTCCGTCAGGTCCAGCGCCCGGGCCGCCATGCGGGCCACGCTCAGCCGGGTGGGCACTTGGTCCAGAGTTTCCTCATCATAGACATAGACCAGACGGTTGTCCAGGGCGAGCTGGATGTACGGATAGGCCCAATGCTGCTCGGGATCGTGCTCCGGCTCCTCGCAGCCAATGGCCAGCAGGATGAGCTTGAAGGATTCGCCCCAGGTGACGCTCCCGGCAGGGCGGAAGGTCCCGTCGGGATAGCCGTTCACCACGCCCTGCTCATACAGGCCGGACACGTATTCATAGGACCAGTGGTCCTCTTGCAGATCGGCGAAGGGGGAGCCCCGGTCTGGGGCGGCTTGGGCTGCTGGGCTGACGGTGACTGCCAGCAGAACGGCCAGCGCAAGCACGGCGATGCGTTTTTTCATGTGGTCTCCTTTTCCGGTGAGGTGAATGGTTGAATTTATGTTCATTCTACATAATTCGACGCTCACTGGCAAGCCCCCGGAATAAATTTTACATTTTTGAAATTTTTGCGAAACACTCTTGACAGCTCCGACAGGATGTGCTATTCTCAGTTTGACAATTAAAGTTGTCAAATAGACAAACACAGTTGTCATAACGACAAAGAAAACTGTCAGGAGGAATTACTGATGTTATGGAATGAATTGGATGTCAGCGGCGGGACGGCCCTGATTGTATTGGCCGCGCTGTACTTTGTCATCAAGTGGGCGGTACGTAATGGGATTCGGGAGGCTCATGGGCGCATGAACGGGGAAAAGAGCCTGCTCCAGCAGCTCTGGGGCTCCATTCTCTCCGAGGACAAGGCCGCCGAGTAGAGGAGGAGGGCGCGGCCATGCTGAAAAACCGATTAAAGGAGCGCCGGGCGGCGCTGGGCGTCAACCAGCAGGAGCTGGGGCGCATGGCCGGGGTGTCCCGGCAGACCATCAGCCTCATCGAGCGGGAGGATTACTCCCCGTCGGTGACGCTGGCCCTCACCCTGGCAAAAATCTGCGGGGTGACGGTGGAGGACATCTTTATTCTGGAGGAGGAGAACGATGAAAAACAATAACAATACCGCTCTGCAGGAGAATAAAAAGGCCCTGCCCAAGTTCATCCTGACCGTGGTGCTCAGCTTGGCCCTTGGCGGCGTTTTGGGCTTTTCTCTGGTGTTTCTGAATCTGGAGGGCTTTGAGGACGTGCTGGCCGCCGCCGGGCTGTTTTTCACCAACCGCGTGGCGGCGTGGCTGATCATCGCCCTGCCCGTAATTGAATTCGCCGTGTGCCTGCCCATCTATTTCAGCGCGAAAAAGCAGCTGGCCGCCTGGGACGGGGAGGACGAAACGGTGAGCGGCAGGGCCGAGGCCAAGCTGTCGGTGTGTATGTCGATCACCGGACTATGCACCGTGCTGGCGTTCTTTTTGCTCTCGGCGATGTTTGCCGGGTTCGTGGGCAACGCGGGGACGGAGCGGATGATGCCGGCTCCCGTGTTCTTCGGCGGCCTGGCGGGCTTTCCGTTGAGTCTGTTCGCCCCTATGGTGCTTCAACAGAAGCTGGTGGACCTGACGAAACAGCTCAACCCGGAGAAGCGGGGCTCGGTGTATGACACCAAATTCCAGAAGAAATGGTACGAAAGCTGTGACGAGGCGGAGCGGGCCCTCATCGGCCAGTGCGCATTCAAGGCATATCAGGCCATGTGCCGGACGTGTATGGCCCTGTGGACAGTATTTGCCCTGGGCGGGATGTTCTTTAACTGGGGCTTCCTGCCCGCGCTGGCGGTGTGCGTCGTGTGGGGCGTGGGACAGACGGCGTATGCGTACTGGACGCTGAGGCTGAGCAGGCCGGACGGGACGGCCGGTTAAGATTCCAATAGAACATAAGGAGATGACAACAATGAGAAAGTGCCTCAGATGCGGCGCGGAAATGCAGGAGGGCTGCACGGTGAAAGTGGAGGGCGCGGGCTACGGCGTGGTGCTCTCCACCCAGGAAAACAAGCTGTTCAGCGGGCGCATTGGCAAGCCCAAGGTGGCCGTCTGCCCGGAGTGCGGCGAGGTGTCCATCTATCTGGAGGACGTGTCCAAGCTGAACCACTGATGCGCAAAAAGTCAACCGCCCGCAGGCGGTTGATTTTTTTGCCGATTTCGTGTAAAATAAAAATTCAATTTGACGAACTGAACGAGGGGAGGGCGAAGCCATTGAGTGCGCTGCTGCTGCCCAGCGAAATACTGTCCATGTCCGCCCAGGCTGCCCAGCTGCTGGTGGAGTCCGGCGACGGGGACTGCGCTCTGCTCTATCTGGCCCTGCTGGAGTGCGGCGGGGACGCCGGCCGGGCCACCCAGCGCCTGCGCTGGCCGGAGGAGCGACTTTCTCCCGCCTGGGGGCGTCTGGCCGCCCTTGGGCTGGCCCAGCCCCGGCCCGACGCCCAGCCCTCCCCCCCGCCCAAGGCGGACGACCGGCCGCCCGAGTACAGCCGGGGAGAAATCGCCGCCGCCCTGGAGCGTGAGCCGCTCTTTCAAGGGCTGTGCCGGGAGATGGAAAACCGCCTGGGCCGGGTGTTCACCGACCACGACCTCCGTTGCCTGTACACCATGTACGACCATCTGGGGCTGGGCGCCGAGGTGATTTTGCTGCTCACCAGCTGGGCGGTGGGGCGGGAACGGCGGCAGAAAAACAGCCCCGCCGCCTTCCCCCGGATGCCTCAGATTCAGCGGGAGGCCTTCAAGTGGAAGCGGCTGGGCATCGACACCCTGGAGCGGGCGGAAGACTACCTGCGCCGGCAGGAGGCGGTGGACGGACGGGAGTGGACCGTGCTTCAGGCCGTGGGCGTGGCGGAGCGCCGCCCCGCCGTGGAGAAGGAGCGGGAATTTATCGCCGCCTGGGTGGACATGGGGATGAGCGACGAGCTCATCCGCCTGGCCTATGAGCGCACTGTGTACCAAAAAAAGGCCATGAATTGGCCGTACATGAACAAAATTTTGCAGTCCTGGCACGCCTCCGGCTACCGCACAACCGCCCAGGTGGAGGCGGGAGACAGGCCCCCCAAGCGGGGCAGACCCCCTCAGGCTCAGCCCAGGGACTTCCAGCCCAGCCAGGAGCGCATCCAGAAAAACGCCGACTGGCTGGATAAATTCTTAGCCGAGCAAAAGAAAGGGGAGGGCTGACGTGTCCTATGAACCCACCGTTATGCGCCGGGCACTGGCCCGGCTGGAGCGCCGCCGGGACAGCCGGGAGCGCCGGCGCTTCGATTTGGAGCGGGAGCTGTACGCCAAGCAGCCCCGGCTCAAGCAGGTGGACACCGCCCTGCGGGGCGCCATGACGGACATAGCCCTGCTGGCCGTGGGTGGAAAGCCGGTGCAGCCCGACGGCCCGGAGATCACCGCCATCCGCACCCGCAGCCGGGAGCTCCAGGCCCAGCGCACCGCCCTGCTGGCCGAGCTGGGCTATGGCCCGGACGCCCTGGACGATGTGCCCGCCTGTCCCCGCTGCGGAGACACGGGCTGGACCCAGAGCGGTATGTGCGCCTGCCTGAAGGAGCTGTGCGCCCAGGAACAGCTGCGCGCCCTCACCGCCCTGCTCAACCTCACCGATGAGCAGAATTTTGACCGTCTGCGCCTGGACATCTACAGCGACCAGCCCTGGCAGGGCCAGGCCCGCTCCCCCCGGGAGCAGATGCGCCGGGTGACGGCGGTGTGTGAGGGCTATGCCCGGCAGTTCCCCAGCTACCCCCTGAAAAACCTGCTGCTGTCCGGGGGCACCGGGCTGGGCAAGACCTTTTTGTCCGGCTGCATCGCCCGGGAGGTCTCCCAGCGGGGCCATTCTGTGGTGTACGACACCGCCATCAACCTGTTCTCCGCCTTTGAGACCCGCCGCTTCACCCGGGACGCCGGGGAGGAGCGCCAGGCCCGGGACGACGCCCGGCGGTATTTGGGCTGCGACCTGCTGATTCTGGATGACCTGGGCAGCGAGCACACCCTGCCCTCCACCCAGTCCGCCCTGTACGAGGTGGTGAACAGCCGCCTTCAGGGAGAGCGGCACACCATCATCTCCACCAACCTGTCCATGGAGCAGATCGCCCAGCGGTATACTCCCCAGCTCGCCTCCCGCATCGGTGGCCTGTATTGGGAGCTCACGTTCTACGGAGACGACCTGCGACTGAGAGTGTGAATAAAGCCCGTCCATCCTCTGATGGACGGGCTTTTTGAGGGGTGCAACCGCTGGTTGCTATATTTTCCAAGCCCTCTTGGTTGATTTCGCTCCACCGCACCTGGTAAAATAGGGGCAGAAAGGAGCGAGTGGCCATGACCTTGTCGGAAAAAATTTTAGAGCTGCGCACCGCGCAGAATTTGTCCCAGGGCGAGCTGGCGGAAAAGCTGGACGTGTCCCGGCAGTCGGTGAGCAAGTGGGAGACAAACCAGTCGGTGCCCGAGCTGGACAAAATCGTAAAGCTGGCCGACCTGTTCGGCGTGACGGTGGATGAATTGGTGCGGGAGGGGGAGACGCCCCAGCTGGCCCAGCCGGAGACACCTTGCGCGCCAAAGCCGGAGCGGGCAGCGGTTTATGCGCAGTGGAAGTTCACCCCGGTCCAAACCCTTGGCATCCTCCTGATTGCCGGGGGAATGATGATGATGATGCTTGCCGCGTTCGTTGGGGGCGATCCCCTGCTGTTTATCGGCGGGGTGCTGGCCATTTTCGGCGTGCCATTGCTGCTGGCAAAAAAGCACGGATTTCTCATCGACGGCTGGATGGCCTGGACGGCGGGATATGTCCTGCTACACACGCCGGTAATGATGGGCCAGTGGTACTCCCCGCTGTGGGGATTCCAGCTGATGTGGATCGCGCTGAATACGACAGGCAGCTTTGCGCCGCCCGTCATGCTTCTGTTCTACCTGGCCTACTTGGCCGTCGCCATACTGAGCATCCTTCTGCCCGTCTACACCGCCCGGCTGGTCTGGATATGGTGGAAGCGCCGCAAAGAAACCCCTCCCGCATAACAAGAGGCCCCCGCCAAGCGGGGGCCTCTTTGCACAAGCTCACTCCTGTACCTCGGCGTCCTCAAGCCGGCACAGGATGTCAATCAGCTCCTGCCGGGTCACAGGATGGGCTGGGTCCAGCCCCTCTCCACCGTCTTCCAGCAGACCGCGCTCCACCGCCCAGGCCACGATATCGACGGGGTCCTCCAGGCCTTCCTCCCCAGACAGCTGGTACAGCACCTGGGCCGCTAAAGCACAGGATACCGTCTGCTCCTTCCGCTCCAAAAGCTCATGCCAGGGGTTTTCCTCCCGGGGATCGGTAGGGTCCCAGCCGTTGGCCTCCTCCTCCGAGATATACTCCACCAGCTTGTCCGGCTTGCCCAGAGGACCGGGGGAGTCCAAATCGTCCAGAATGGTGACCTTGGTGCCCCGGCCGCAGTTCTCATAAATCCACTTGGCGTCCGCCGTCTGGAGGCGCACACAGCCCAGAGAAGCGGGTTCGCCCAGCCCGTTGTATTCCTCCGTTATCAGGGTGGACGGGCTTCGTTTGGTGTAGCACACCGAGTGAAAGAGGATGTTCCCCTTGATCTGGGTACAATACTGACCATAGGAATCGTCCAGCATATGGACCCAGGTCCACCGCCCGCCGATGGAGAACGTGCCAGTGGGGGTGGCATGGCCCTTGCGCCCCACGGAGCACACCATGGCTTTCACTGGGACGGTGTAGTATCCCTCCTCGTCCAGCTCATAGATCGTGACAGTGTTCATAGCGCGGTTGACGACGATGTAATAGGGCTGGCCGCTGTTTTCCACGGGACCGGCGGCCAGCGCCGTATGGACCCCGGCGCACAGCAGCACGCCGGTTACGATAGCCAAAAATGCACTGAGAATTCGTTTCAAGGGGTGTACCTCCATACCATATCTTGTGTAATACGTCCGATTATACAGGAAGGCGGGAGAAAATTCAAGGGAATTTTGTGAACAGACGGCGGAATGAACAGGACTTGCCTCCTGTGGGAAAATATCGCAAGCTTGGGGAAAGCAGGCCCCGGCTCGCGGCTCCCGCAAGTGCGGTCCGACGATATATCGCCCTCCTTCTCCACCGGGCCCATATGGAAGACGCCCCGCTTGAACGCAGAGAAACAAACGAAAACGAGCGCCCTCCGCCTCAGCGGGGGCGCCCGTTTATCCACATTATACGTCTTTTGCCCCGTAGAAGTGCCGGGACAGCAGGAAGGACAGGACCAGCAGCACCAACCCTGCGATGACTGCGGCCACCGGGACGGCGGCGATCTGCTCCAGGGTGGGCGCGTCCAGGGACTTGAGCCACTCCAGCCCGCCCAGGGGGAGCAGAAACGCCACAATCAGCAGAACAATGACGCCCATGACGCCAAAAAACATCATCCGGGCCCGTTCCGGGCCGAATTTGTACAGGAAGGGCAGCAGCATGGCGTTGACCAGCATGGCGAGCACGGCGCAGACGGTGCAGGCGAGCAGGTACTCCCCCAAGCTCTCCTCCATGCGGCCTGCAATGTTCAGCGCCACGCTCACCACAGTGGTAAGGACTGCGGAGGCCGCGAACATAATCAGCACCGCCAGATACCGTGCCGCCACCGTTTTGGTGCGGCCCACCGGCAGGGACAGACCGTACACGTCCCATTTGGCCTGCTTGTCATAGGCAAATACGTTCATGGGCAGCATGGACACCATCACCATCATGAAGCCGCCTACGAAGGAGGCCGACCAATATCCCAAGAAAGCCACCGCCACATAGATGGCGAGCATCAGCAGATAACTGCGCAGGGTCTTGCGCAGAATGAGAAAATCCTTCAAAATCAGCCCGGTCATGCCCGTTCCCCCTTTACGATAAATACCATCAGCTCGTCCAGAGTCACCGGCTCCACCGCCAGCTTGGGGTAGAGCCGCTTGAAATCGGCCTTGCGCCGGATGAGGGCCTCGGTGGAATACTGGCTTTTCCGAACGCTCACCAAATAGCCCCGGTCCACCTGCTCCAGTTCCTCCCGGGTGCACACCAGCCGCCCATAGCTATCCAGCAGGCGGTCCTTCTCGTCGCACAGCAGCAGCTTCCCCTGGTGGAGGTAGGCGATGTAGTCCGCCACCTTTTCCAGATCCGACGTGATGTGGCTGGAGATGAGGATGGCGTGGTCCTCGTCGGACACGAAGGCCAGGAACTCGTCCAGGATCTCCTCTCGCACCACCGGGTCCAATCCCGCCGTGGCCTCGTCCAGCAGGAGCAGGCGGGGCCGGTGGGCCAGCGCGGCGGCCAGGGACAGCTTCATCCGCATCCCCCGAGACAGCTCCTTGATGTTTTTCGCCCCGGACAGGCCGAACTTGTCCAGATAGTCCCGGTACAGCCCCTTGTCCCAGGCCTTGAACACCCGGCACAGCACGGTTTCCACGTCCCGCACCCGCAGATACTCGGAGAAGAAACAGTCGTCCAGCACGATGCCGATGTCCTCCTTGGCCCGGTCCGGGTCGGTGCCCAGAAGCTTCACCGCCCCGGCGGTGGGCCGGGTGATGCCCAGCATGGACTTGATCAGGGTGGTCTTGCCCGCCCCATTCTCCCCGATGAGACCCAAGATGGAACCGCCGGGCACCTTCAGGTCCACAGGCCCCAGGGTGAAAGTCTTGTACTCTTTGACAAGGCCGTTCAGTTCAATACAGTTTGTCATAATTACTCCTCGCAGTACAGGGTGTTTATTATTTCGGTGAGCTCGTCCAGACTCACGGCCCCCGCCTTGGCAGCGTCCACTGCCTGGGCCAGGTGCTCCTCGATCTGGCACAGCACGGCCTCCCGTCGGGTTTCCCGGTTCTGGGCGGCCACAAAGCAGCCCTTGCCGGGGACGGTGGTGAGAAAGCCCTCCCGCTCCAGCTCCTCATAAGCCCGTTTGGTGGTGATGACGGAGATGCGCAGGTCTCTTGCCAGCAGCCGCATGGAGGGCAGGGCCTCCCCCTCGGCCAATTCGCCTGAAAGGATGAGCCCCTTCAGTTGGCGCACGATCTGCTCATAGATCGGCGCGCCGGAGGAATTACTGATGATAATATCCATGGTGCACCTCTTTGGGGGCGCTCGTCAGCAGCCCCATATTTTGTATATATACTATATATACAGTATACCTGCTATATACGCCTTTGTCAAGAGCAAGAACAAAAAATTTATGAAAAATGAAACCAGCCGCCTCCCAGTTTGGAGGCGGCTGGCTGATGGTTTACTTCAAACGGGCTTCCGGAACATAGGTCCGGTGGAGCATCGTGGCGATCACGCCCCGGCTGCAAACGGTGCCGGGCTGGAAGCCGCCGTCCGGATAACCCTCCACGATGCCGGTTTCCACCGCCCAGCTGACGGCGGCGGCATAAGCCGCGTCCGCATCCACATCGGTAAAGCTGCCCGCGGCTTCGGCCTCAGGGCTGCCCTTGACCTGCCAGATGTAGCTCACCGCATCTGCCCGGGTGCAGCCGTCTTTGGGGTCAAAGAAATCGCCGATCATGCCCTTCTCCCGGGCCCACTCCAGTGCCAGGGCCATATCCTCCGCCGCGGCCGCGCCCTTGTTGCGAACCGCGCGGTACAGGAAGGTCAAAATCTGCTCATGGGTGCAGGGGTTGCCGGGGGTGAATTTGTCGCCGCCGGTGCCTTGGGCGACGCCCTTTCCCGCGGCCCAGGCCACCGCTTGGGCGCACCACTCGGGCACGTCGGTGAACTCGGGGACGGGTTCGGCCGTCTGTTCCTCAGCGGTAAAGAGCATGGTGCCCTTGGCTACCACATCGCTTCCACCGCCCCGCATGATCCCCCACTCAAACAGCGTGTCCCCGCCAAAGAACTGACACAGGCTGTTGCTGGGGATGGCAAGCGTCATAACGCCGGAGCTGTCCTGGGATAGCTCGCCGCCCATCTCCTCCAGCATGGAGGCAAAGGTGCCGGCGGGCTGCGGCCTGCCGCTGATCTGGGTGAGGGAGACGGAATACTTCTCCTCGTAAGGGGCAAGGACGTATTTCTCGGACTCTTTGATCACCAGCCGCTCGTCATAGGTTCCGTCGTTGTCCAGGTCGGTAAAAAAGCGGAAATAGGTGGTGTGGGAAGCGCGCAGCCCCGTCCAGGTAAACGAGTCGCCCTGGGGAATGGTGCGGGTGAGATCCACCCGAAGGTTCGGCTCCTCATAACTCCGGCTGGAGGTGAGATACCGCACCGTGAATTCGCCATCCGCCCCCATTTCCGCATCGTCCGGCTTGTCCAGATCCACGGTATAGCTTCCCACTGGCGCGCCGTTCTCCGCTGCGAAAGCGGGCACGGCCAGGGACAGCGCCATCATCAGCGCCAGCGCTAAGGAAAACCATCTTTTTTTCATAAAGTTTTCTTCCTTCCTGTTTATTTTGATGCGGGGATTTACCTGTGCTTGCCCATAAAGAACAGCGCCACGCACCCCGGCCCGGTGTGGGCCCCGATCACCGGCCCGATGGAGTTGATAATGATCTCCTTTGTCCCATAGCGCTTTTTGATCTCGTCCGCCACATACTGGGCATCCTCCGCACAGTCGCTGTTGCTGATGAACATGGTCTGCTCGGCGGGGTCCTCCCCCAGCTCGCCCACCTTGTCCACCAGGGCGTTGAGGGACGCCTTGCGGCCCCGGGCGGTGTCCACCTTGATGAGATGCCCCTCGTTGTCCACGTGCATCACAGGCTTGATCTGGAGCATGGTACCCACCACAGCGGTGGCGGCGGACACCCGGCCGCCTTTCTTCAGGAAGAACAGGTCATTGACGGTGAACCAGTGGCACTGGCGCAGCTTGTTCTGCTCCGTCCAATCCCGGACCTCCTCAATGGATTTGCCCGCCTGGCGCAGCTTGGCGGCTTGGTACACCAGCATCCCCTGGCCCAAAGACGCGCACAGCGTGTCCACGGCGTAGACTTTCCGGTCCGGGTACTGCTCCGCCAGCTCCTCCGCTGCGATCTGGAAGGAGTTAAAGGTGGTGGACAGGCCGGAGGAGAAGCCCAGCACCAGCACGTCCTTTCCCTGTTTGAGCACCGCCTCAATGGCCTCCGTGGCCTCGCCCACGTTGACGGCGTTGGTGGTGGCCATAATGCCCTCCCGCTCCTTGTTGTAAAAGTCTTTGGGGGACATTTCCCGGTTATCCGAATAGTTCCGATAGGTCTTGCCGTCCATAATGAAGGACAGGGGGAGCACCTCCAGTTCCAGCTCCTTGACTAAGCTGTCAGGCAGATCGCAGGACGAATCGGTGATGATGACATAGTTGCTCATGGTTTCGTACCTCCAAAAACAGATTTAGGACTTTTATTGTCACGCGGGTTATCCTCGCGCTTCTTACTTTTTCTTTTTCAACAGATCCTCATGCCCCGTCCGCTGGGCTAAAACAGCCAAGGCCTGGTGGCAGGCCACCATATTGGCGTAGCTGCGCATGGCCAGGTCCAGCACCAGCTTGGGCAGGTCGTGGTCGGTGGTATTCTCGTCGATGTGCCGTGCGGTCTCCGACATGGCCTCGTCCAGATAGCGGCAGAAGTACTCAAACTGCTTCTCCGGCGCCCGCATCTCCCGGCCCACAGTGGTAAGCACCTTCATCTCCCGCACGCTCATCACCTGCTTCAGCGCACAGATCGCAGTGAGGTAGGCCAGATGCTCCTGTCCATACTTTTTCCCATTGGCCCGCTCCAGCAAACCGTCCTTGATATAATTGTTAATCATGGCGGAGGTGAGCCCGTCTCCCTCCCAAAAGCCGGCCATCTGCCGGGACAGGTAGGACACCACCTGGTCCATATAGAGCGGAATGTCGGGCAGGTCGTCCCAGCCGTTGGGCCGTGCCTGCATGAGCTGTTGTTTCAGCTCTACCAGTTCTTCCACACAGTTCCCTCCAATCTAATCCCTGGAATTATATCATATCGTTTCGGAGACGTAAAGAGGGAAACGCAAAAAAGCCGCCCCTATGGGGCGGCTTTCAGGGATTTAAAAATCGGAAACCAGACTGGCTTCCGGGACATAGGCCCGGTGGAGGAAGGTAACGATCTCGCCGCGGGTGCATACCTTGTCGGGACAGAAGCTGAAGGTTCCGTCAGCGTTGGCGTAACCGTTGGTGATGCCGCAGGCCAGGGCGAAGTACACCGCGCCGAAAAGCGTCTCCGATTCGGCGGGCACATCGATGAAGACATCCGCCCCGTCGGCGCCTATTTCATCGAAGGCTTTCCAAATGTAGATCATCGCGCTGCCCCGGGTGCACAGGGCCAGCGGGTCTATCCCCTGGTCCGCCATTCCCCGCTCCGCCGCCCAGCGCAGGGCGGTTTCAGCATAGCTGATATTCTTCCCCGTGATATCCGCAGGGAGCGGGGCGGAGGAGGCGGGCTTACCTGCGGCCCGCCACAGGAACGTGAGGATTTCCGCGTTGGTGCACGGGTCGCCCGGCGCGAATCTGCCGCCCCCCTTGCCATCGGTGATGTTCTGTCCCACGGCCCAGTCCACTGCGCCCGAGCACCAGCTGGGCACGTCGGTGAATTGGGGATCGGGGGTGGGAGGGTTGGTGCCAGGCGTATAGGGCGTGGAGCTTATGGGCAGGAAGCCGTTGGTGAACATACCCTCCTGATCCTCAAGATAGGTGTATGTATACTCCCGGCTGCCGGCGGAAACAACGTATCGCTCCCCATTTCCGGACGCATTGACCATGAACACGCTGTCTTTCCCGATCTGGCTGTTGTCGCTGTAGGTGATGTCCGCCAGGTAAAACTTGCCGTCCTCCATGCGGACCACGTTCCACATATGCCTTTCATCACCCCCATAGCCCTCGGCTATGTAGCAGGTTACGTCCCCATCAAAATCCGACAGGTCACACAGGTATTTAAACGCTTTGGCGTACCCCTCGCACAGCGCGTTGGTGCTGGGGTCGTTGTCAAAGACGTAAATCAGCTGCCACGGGTCGCCATATGCGTACTCGTCCTTCAGCAGAGCGTTGTTCGCATCGTTGTTGTAGGTGTTCCGCGCACAGATTTCATCCCGGTAGGCCGCCAGCTTCTCGTAGTTGGACTTACCCGCGTTGGCGGCGACAATAGATTCCGCCGTTTTCACAACTGATTTGGCCTGGGCGATTTTTGCCGGGTCTACCGTGGTCTTGCTGCCGCCCCGGTAGGACTCGATCACGTCAATCGAGCAGGTGAGGCTTGTAAGCCAGACCTGGCTGTCGGTGTGCTCCTGCCACCACGTCCAGTTGTAGTTGTTACCGACCCAAAACATCTCGAAGGGGCGGTTCACCTTCAGACAGCGAAAAACCTTATCCATGCTTTTGCCAATTACATCATTCAACGGGTCCTCAACATTGTCATTGTCAATTTTGGAAAGGCTCAACTCCTGTGCGGTCCAGGTGGCGTCCTGGCGTGTGATGGGGACGTTGACCTCGGTGCTGGTCCCGTTTCCCGCCGTAACCGCCAGGATGGCGTCTTCCAGCGCCTTGTAGATTTTTTGTTCCATCCGGGTCAAGTTTTGCCCCGCTGTGTCTGAGACCGTAGCCGCCTGAACCGGGACGGCCAGCCCGATACACAGGGCCAGCGCAAGAATCATTGCCGGGAATCTTTTCCTCATGTGTGCTCTCCCCTTTTTTGAAGTTGGTGCTCAATGAGATACTGCCATTTTACTGCGCCCGGATGGAAAATGCAAGGGGCTGCCCGCAAAAAAGGCCGCCCCCGCAAAGTGGGCGGGGGCGGCGTACCGTTCGGGTTCAATTAGGGGTCAGGCGGGCGGAGGGGACGTAGGCCCGGTGGAGGAAGGTGACGATGGTGCCCCGATCGCAGACCTTGCCCGGGCTGAATTCGGTTTGGGCGGCATTGGTGCCGTTGGTGATGCCGTTGGACACCGCCCAGTCCACCGCCGTGGCGTAGCCGGCCCCGGCGGGCACATCGGTGAAGCCGCTGGCTGCGGCGTTCTCCCTGCCCAGGGCCTGCCAGATGTAGTTTACCGCATCGGCGCGGGTGCAGAACGCCTTGCCATTGAAGCTGTTGTCGATCATGCCCTTCTCCCTGGCCCAGGCCACGGCCTTGTCCATGTCGGCGGCCTCGGCCTTGCCCTGGCCCCGGTCCGCGCGGTAGAGGAAGGTCAGGATCTGGGCGTGGGTGCAGGTCTGGGTGGGGGAGAATTTGCCGTCCCCGGTGCCGTTGGTGATGTCCTTGGACACCGCCCAATTCACGGCGTTGGCGTACCACGCGCCGTCGGACACATCGGTGAAGGCGGAGGAGGGAAAGGCGGCCTGACTGTCATCCGCAACGATACGGATAACAGCATCGTTCGCACGGCTCGACCATAAATCATTCGATGTAACGGAAACGAGATAATCACCGGGCTCGGAAAGCGTAACGGTGGCGCCCGAATAAATGTAGATCGCCGCTACATCGTCCGGACTGTTCATATAATAGTCCCTCAGTGTTCCCGCGTTCTCTTTTATACCATCGTCATACATAATGGCAGCATACGTCCCATCAAAATAGGCTGCGTGTTCTTTTATCCGTACGCACTCATTTGTGACCGGGTTGTAGGAAACGCCAGCCACCGCTGCGTAGCTTATATAGTTATAATTGTCACCGGATTCGCGGTCTGTGCCAGTGTGCCTCCAATCGGTATAGTCGGCTGTCACAGTAATGGTAACGGGCTTGGAGCTGGTGAATACTGGGTAGTAGTCTCTCGGGGCCTCGTCCTGTCCGGCCCCAAGCCCATACTCAGCAAAAATTTCTCCTGTCTGTTCCAATCCCTCCCCCGTGATGCTGACCTCGCTGCGCTCAGCTGTGGTAATCTGGCTGAAATTAAGGTGATACGTGGTTTTACCCGCCGCGAACGCCGGGACGCACAGCCCCAAACACAGGGCAAGCGCCAGAAAAACTGCTGTGAACCGTTTTTTCATCATGTCTCTCTCCTTTATCAAATTTTGTCTCCAACAGACCGCCCCGGAGCGGGTCGCGCACACCCGCCCCGGCGGTCCGCCGGAAACATAAAAAGCGGTGTCGAGCTCGGAATACCCAACACCGCCTTGAAAATCAACGCGAACACAAAGCCCATCCCATTTCCCCGCCTTGCTATTTCGGCGAAAAACGGATATAATAGGCCCGTGGTACGATCAGAGATCGCTGTGTTGAGTGGTGTGGTCACTCGCGCAGGGCCGTGGGGTGTTCCCGCACCCCATGGCCTGCCGCCTTTTATGCTTCCTGTTTAATTCTATCCCATCCCAGGGGGAAATGCAAGAAGTTTTTGCCAATGGAAAAAGCGGCCTGGACAGGCCGCTTTTTTGCGTGTCACCCCTCCGCCGGCAGTTTTCCCAGCAACAGCGCCACCCCCGTCTCCGCCAGCAGCAGGTCGGGCGAACGGCCGCTCCAGGATAGTACCAGCTCCTGCCGGTCCACCGCCCGACCGTCCAGAGCAGCAAACTCCCGCTGCACCGCCACCGAGGCCCGATCCTGGTCCAGACTGGACAGGGTGAGGGTGTTCCGGCTGGACGCGCCGTAACTGAGCACCGTCCCGGCAGGCAGAGCGCGGGTGAGGGCGGGCAGGCCGCCGGGAAGCAGAGCGGTGCGGCAGCTCAGCTGCCCCGCCCCGGCCCACCCCGCCGCCAGGGGGGACACCACCAGCAGGTCCAGCTCCACCCCAGCCAGCAGCGCCGGGTGCCCACAGGCCCGCACCAGGGCGGAACAGCCCTCCGCCAACCGGCTCACCCGCTCGGCCAGTCCCTCGTCCCGCTCCCATACGCCAATCTGCCACATGGCGTCCACCCCCTTCCCAAGTATGGAATAGTGTGGCAGCTGGGGCGGATTTTATGCGGAGACTACCGCCGGGCCCTCTTTTCCTTGCGATGGGTGTAAATCACGTAATTGACCACATTCCCTAGAATCAGCACATTGCCGCACAGGTACAGCCACACCAGCAGGATGATTACCGATGCCAACGAGCCGTAGATGAGGGAATACCGGGTGGAGTTGCTCATGAGGATGGAGAAGATTACGGACGCCGCCGCCAGCGCCACCGATGCCCCCAGCGCCCCGGGCACCACCGGCGGGCGGGGCTTGTCCAGCGGAGCCGCAAAGCGGTAGAGCAGCAGAATAAATACAAATACCATGCCCAGCAGCAGCAGATATTTCATCCACTGCCAAGTGCCGAACCGTTCCACCAACCCCTCCAGCTTCAGCACCTGGCCCAGCAGGTGGAAAAACCAGTTGCCCGTGACCACCACCGCCATGGATAGGTAAATGGTGACCACCAGCAGGGCAGCAAACAAAATGCTGGCCACCAGCTGGCCAAGCCCCCGGAAGGTGGCCCGGCCATAGATCTCGTGCATGATGTTCATCAGCCCCCGCACAGCGGAGGAGGCGAACAGCACCGTGAGAAACGCGCCGGACAGCAGCATAGCGGCAGACTGGTTGGTGTCGATATAGGTGAGGTATTCCCGAAAAATGGCCACCACTCCCGCCGGGAGAAAGGCCGCGGCATCCTCCAGGATGGAGGTCAGGTTCAGATGCAGCTCGTTGACAAAGGCGGACACGCAGATAATGATGGGAAAAAAGGTGAGGATAAGGAAATAGGCCAGCTCCGCCGCAGCCCGCCCCACCCGCTTGGAGAAATAGACATCCACCACATCCGCCACAAACCGGGCCGGCGCGTGGCGCAGCAGCTTATCCACCTTTTGCCTCATGAGTCCGCCCCTCTCTGCTGGTTATTTTGGGGATAGTATAGCAGAAAAGAGCGGGCGAAACAACCAGAAATATTGTCGGGGAAGCGGCGGTGCGGCTATCCTCGCGCTTCCTGAGCACGCTCGCATTGGGTGCGCTGTTCGCCCCGGCTTCCCTCTGTCTCGGACGAAATCCGGCCCGCTTCGCAGTCCTGAGTTTTCGTCCTCGCTCCAGTCCATCCGGGGCGGCGCACCTACGCTCGCGCTTCCTACTCCAACAGCATGGTGAGATCATCCACGCTCAGCGACGGGTTGAGCGCCAGACTGATGGCGTAGCCCAGCACCTTGGACAGATCGGCCACCCGCAGATCCACCTCCCGGGGCGTGACGAAAAAGTCCTCGCCCCCCGGCAGATCCTCCCGCTCCGCCCCAGTGCGACCCGCCCGCTCCAGCAGGTCCAGGGCCAATGTGGCCCCGTCCACCACCGTGGGCGCTCCCACTGTGAGCACCGGCACCCCCAGCGTTTCCCGGTTCAGCGGCACACGGTGATTGCCCACCCCAGACCCGGGCACCACCCCCGTGTCGGACAGCTGCACCGTCCGGCACAGCCGGTCCAGCGACCGGGAGGCCAGCGCATCCACCGCGATGACGCACGCGGGGCGCAGCTCCCCGGCCAGAGCCTGGGCCACCAGGCTGCTCTCCATACCGGTGGAGGCCAGCACACCGGGAGCCGCCGCAGCCACCGGGCGCAGGTGGCCAAAGTGCTGGGGGACCTGCTCCACCAGGTGCCGGGTAACCAACAGGTGGTCTACCGTCAGCGGACCGATGAGGTCCGGCGTCACCGCCCTGCTGCCCAGACCAATCACCAACGCGGGCCCCTCCTTGGGCAGCAGAGGGCGCAGCGCCTCCGCCACCGCCTCCGCCGCCCGCTGGAAGGCCCCCTCCTCCCGGCGCAACAGACCGTCCAACTCTATCGTGACGTACACCCCCTGGGGCTTGCCCAGAGCCTGGGCCGCCTCCGACGTGGAGACGGTGACAGTGTTCACCAAAAATCCCCTTCGCTCGCTCTCCTCCGAGCGCACCCCGGCCAGGGCGGTCTCCCCCGCCCCCTCCTGCCAGAGCTGATGGGCCTCGACAGCCAGGTCCGTGCGGCGCTGTGCCATGGCACTGTCCCCCTTTGATACAAGATGTTGCGGACTGTTCCCCGCTTTGCACCTATTTTTTGCGGGGAGAAAGTTTCTATGCAAAAAAAGAAAAAAGGTGTTGCAATTTTCTCTTTTTAATGTTAGAATACATATCTGCGGCGGGAAACCGCAGAAGAAATGATCAAAAAATCGGAGGAGGTGTTTGGTTTGCCCAATATCAAGTCTGCCAAGAAGCGTGTCCTGGTCAACTCCACCAAGGCGGCGCAGAACAAGGCGCAGAAGTCCGCCCTCAAGACCAACCTGAAGAAGTTTGAGGCCGCGGTGGCCGGCGGCAACCGCAGCGAGGCCGATGCCGCATATAAGGTGGCCGTCAAGGCTGTGGACCAGGCCGCCGCCAAGGGGTTGTTGCACAGCAACAACGCGGCCAACAAAAAGAGCGCTATGACCCTGAAGCTGAACAAGCTGGCCTGAGCGGAAACAAAAGAGCCGTCTGCCGTTTGGCAGGCGGTTTTTTTATTCGCCGCGCTGAAAAAAGCGCCCCCGCCGACAGCGGGGGCGCACAGGCGCTTCAAATGGAGCTTATCCCGGATTACTCTGCTAAGGCGGCGGTGATAATCGCCATGGAGTAGACCTCCAGGGCGTTGCAGCCCCGGGACAGGTCGTTGATGGGGGCGTTCAGGCCCAGCAGGATGGGACCGTAGGCGTCAAAGTTACCCATACGCTGGGCGATTTTATAGCCGATGTTGCCGGCGGTGATCTCCGGGAAGATGAAGGTGTTGGCGTAGCCCGCCACCTGAGAGCCGGGGAACTTCAGCTGGCCCACGGAGGGGTTCACCGCCGCGTCGAACTGCATCTCGCCGTCCACAGGGAAGTCCAGCATCATGTCCTGGAGGCGGCGGGTGGCATTGCGCATTTTGTCCACAGTGGAACCCTTACCGGAGCCGTTAGTAGAGTAGGACAACATGGCCACCTTGGGGTCCACGCCGAAAATACGGGCGCACTTGGCCACCTCCTGGGCAATCTCAATAAGCTCATCCTCGGTGGGGTCAATGTTGATGGCGCAGTCGCCCATAGCCAGCACCTGGTTTCCGCCGGTGGCGAAGGGGCGCACCAGGATGAAGCAGGAGGACACAATCTTGTTGCCCGGCTTGGTCTTCACCAGCTGAAGGGCGGGGCGCACCGTGTCGGCGGTGGAGTAGGTGGCACCGCCCAGCAGGCAGTCCGCCTTGCCCATGGCCACCAGCATGGTGCCAAAGTAGTTGGCTTTCTGCAGGGCCTCCCGGCACTCCTCGGCGCTCATCTTTCCCTTGCGCAGCTCCACCATCTTCTCCACCATCTCGTCCATGCCCTCGTAGGTGGCTGGGTCCAGCACCTGGACGTTCTGCACATTGAGGCACTCCCGGTCCGCCGCGGCCAGGACCTCCTCCTGGTTGCCCACCAGGATGGGGGTGAGGAAGGTTCCCGACAGCAGGCGGGCCGAAGCCTCCAGAATGCGGGGGTCGGTGCCCTCGGTAAAAACAATGGTCTTAGGGTTGTGCTTCAATTTTTGAATCAGCTTCCGGAACATAGTATAAATTCCTCCCAAATCAGGTTTTCCCGGCGGCGGCCAGGGCCGCTTTGCTTATAATGTACCACTGCTCCGGCCCTTTTTCAAGAGTAATCGGGAAAAAACACAAACTTAGCTGGCAAATTGAGGAATTTTCCCCTAAGTGACTCTTTACAAATCGTTTTGCCCTGATTATACTATACTTGCTGTGTTGAGACGCCGCCCGCCCTGAAGGACGGACCCTATGAGGAATCGCCGGAACCTGCCCCATGTGCACGGATTTGTCCTGCCCTTCCTCCATGAGATTTACAAGAGGGGGAAATAAAGACATGACAAATCCGGATTTCGCACGCACCCTGTCCCTGCTGCGACAGGAAAAGGGAATCTCTCAGCGCCAGGCCGCAAAGGCGCTCGGCATTTCACAGGCTCTGCTCTCCCACTACGAAAACGGAGCCCGAGAGCCCGGCCTGGTTTTTGTGGGCAAGGCCTGCGATTTTTATAACGTGTCCGCCGATTTTCTGCTGGGCCGCACCCTCAGCCGGGACGGCACCACCATCTTGGATGCGGACACCCTGTACGACGTATCCGATGAGCGGGACAACGTGCTGCGCGGCTCCGTGCTGGCCACTCTGTCTAAAAAGCTAATTGTCAACTCGGTCGGGCTGCTGTTTGACCTGCTCAGCCAGTTAGGCAACAAGAAGGCCACCCGGGCGGCGGCCAACTACCTGTCCACCACCATATACATCCTGTTCCGGCACCTTCACCGCGCCAGCCCCAACGGCGAGGACGACATTTTCTCCGTGCCGGAGGAGTGGTTCCTGGCCGGCCTGTCCCGTGCCGATATGATTATGAGCGAGTCAGAGTACGCCCAGGCCCTGAATAGCCCCGGCAAGGACACCCGCTTCCCCGCCATGGACCACAGCTCCATGAAAGCAGCCTACCCCGGCACCTACCAATCCCTGCTGCAAATTGTCCACACCTGCGGCGAACGGCTGAACGGCGAGATGTCCAGCCACATGGACAACACCAAGTGAGGAAAAAATCCCCCGAAACCGAGGAGGAGCGATGAACGTACAAAGTCATCTGTTCGTGCTGGCCTATCTGCCCGCCGCCCTCATCCTGTGGCGGGTGCTGAACCGCTGGGCGGGAAACTCCGCCGCCCGGGCCGCCCTGCTGTGCGCGGGGCTGCTGTTCTGCGGCTGGGGCTCCCCCTGGTCGCTGCTGGTGCTAGCGGGGGAGGGCGCGCTGAGCTTCCTGCTGGGCCGCCGCATCGCCCAAGCCCCCAGGCAGGGCCGCCTCCTGCTTTGGACGGGCAGCCTGACTCTGCTGGCGGTGCTGGCCTTTTTCAAGTACACCGGCTTTGCCCTCTCCCTCACCCCGCTGGAGGGACTGTTCACTCCGCCCAGCTGGCTGGCCCCCTTAGGGCTCTCTTTTGTCACCTTCCAGCAGATTTTCTGGCTGCGGGACTGCTATGACGGAGCGGTGGGGCAGGATGTCACCCCGCTGGATTTCGCCTGTTGCCTCACCTTTTTCGCCACCGTCACCTGCGGACCCATCACCCGGGTGGGAGAGCTGGCGCCCCAGCTGCGTACTCCGGCCCCCCTCTCCTGGGACGATTTGGCGGCCGGGCTGTACTGCTTTTCCCTGGGGCTGGCCAAGAAGGTGCTGGCGGCTACTGTGTTCGCCAACGGGGCGAATTATGGCTTTGCCAACGCCTGGACTTTGGCCCCCATGGACTGTGCCCTCACCATTTTGTGCTATACCCTGCAAATCTACTTCGACTTCTCCGGCTACTGCGACATGGCCTCCGGCATGGCCCGGATGATGGGCATCGCCCTGCCGGTCAATTTCAACAGCCCCTATCAGGCCCTGTCCGTCAAGGATTTCTGGGCCCGGTGGCACATCACCCTGTCCCGCTTCTTCCGCCAGTGCGTGTACATTCCCCTGGGGGGCAACCGAAAGGGGACCGCCGTCACCTGCCGGAACATCATGCTCATTTTCCTGCTGTCCGGGCTGTGGCACGGGGCGGGCTGGGGCTTTCTCATCTGGGGGGCGCTCCACGGAGCCGCCCAGGTGGCCGAGCGGCTGCTGAAGGGAAAGATATCCCTACCCAAGCCCGCGGCCTGGCTACTCACATTCCTCTTTGTGAACGTGGCCTGGGTCTTCTTCCGCGCCGACAGTCTGGACCAGGCCCTGGCCCTGCTGGGCGGGCTGTTCCGCTCTGGCTGGGGAGAGCCCAGCCCAGGCTTTGCCGCGGCGCTGCCTATGGGCGCCCTGTCCCACGCCCTGTCCTTCGCCCAGGGGCTTTTGAAGGAGGGAGGCCGGGCCCTCACCTACTGGGCCCCGCTGATGGCCATTCCCGCGGGGCTGGGCCTGCTGGCCTGCCCCAACCCCATCGTCCAGGCGGAACACTTCCAGCCCCGGGTGTGGAAGGCAGTGCTGGCTGTGCTGTGCGTGGTGGGGTCGGTGATCTTCTTCTCTGGCGTAGAGACGTTTATTTACGCAAACTTTTAGCCGAACGCCACCCTGGTTGGAGCGCAGCGTGACAACGTTGCCGCAAACGGCAACGCCCTCTCACACTGCACTGCCCCTCCTCTCCTTGTAAGCCCAAGAGGCGGTTTTAGGGAACCCAAAAGGCATAGAGCAAGCAACCCACCACCGCGAAAGGAGGACCTTATGAAGCCCAAACACTTTTTTATCGCGGTGCTGGCGGGGATTTTGGCCTGCTTTGGGGCGCTGACCCTCCTGCTGTCCACGGAGGACCCCTTCTTCGTGCTGGGCGGCATTGGCGAGGAGGAAACCGCCCTATTTGATAACCAGCGCTATCAGATGGCGGGCCTCATCCGTCACCAGGATTACTCCGCCGTGGTGATGGGCACCTCCCTGGTGGCCAATTACCGCGCCAGCTGGTTCACCCAGGGCACCGGGGAACAAACGCTGAAAATCACCTTCCCCGATGGGTGGATTTCCGAATTTGACACGGCGCTGCGCCTGGCCTTCCGCACTCACCCCAAGCTCAACCGGGTTTACTTTGGCCTGGACCCCAATATCCTCGTCCGTTCGGACAGCGGCCGCACGGTGGAGCTGCCCCAATATCTCTACAATCAAAATCCCCTGGACGACGTGGAGTACCTGCTCAACGCCGATACCTATGAGACCGCCCTGCGCACCTTTCTGCGTCGGCGGTCCGAGGAGGCGGTGACGCTGGACGACGCCTACGTGTGGGACGGAGCCCACGATTTCAGCTGGGACGACGCTCTGCGGGGCTATGCCCGCCCGGAGATAAACCCCGCCCCTCTCTCCGCCGACGCCTACCTGGGCGCGGCAGAGGAGAATCTGGACGTGGTGTGCGCCTGGCTGGAGGAGCACCCGAACACCCAGTTTATCATTTGGTTTCCGCCCTACAGCATTTTGTACTGGGACAAGATGACCCGGGAGGGGACGGCGGACGCCATCCTCACGGCGGTGGAGTACGCCGCCGGCCGGCTGCTGGAGTACGACAACGTGTCGCTGCACAGCCTGATGTACTGTATGCCCATGACCAACCTGAACTACTATACCGACCACGTCCACTGCTCCGGTGACGTCACCGCCTGGGCCGCCCAGGCGCTGATGAACGGAGAGTTTCGCTGGACCCGGGAGGACTACCGGACCCAGCTGGCTGATCTGCGGCAGTTTGTGAAGTCATACGACTATGAAATACTATTCAACCGCCCAAAGCAGGAGGGCGGACACTCATGACAGACCAATCCAAAATTCGCAACTTTTCATTATTGCACACATGGACCGCGTCGTCGCAAAGTCCGCTTGACTCCGCTTCCGCCTTTGGCAAAAACGGAGTGCGCTCCCTTGCTCCTCCTTTCCCCACAAAGCCAACGGGCGGCTTTGCGGGGGCCCCGATTTTGATTAAAATTAAGCGCCCCGCCTGCGGCGGGGGTGGATTTGCCTTCGGAGGTATCCCATATGACAGACCAATCCAAAATTCGCAACTTTTCCATTATTGCACACATCGACCACGGCAAATCCACCCTGTCTGACCGGATGATCGAAATCTGCGGCGCGGTGGAGCAGCGGCAGATGGCATCTCAGCTGTTGGACAACATGGATTTGGAGCGGGAGCGGGGCATCACCATCAAGGCCCGGGCCGTGCGCATGGATTACAAGGCCCAGGATGGGGAAACCTACTGCCTCAACCTCATCGACACCCCGGGCCACGTGGACTTCAACTACGAGGTGAGCCGCTCTCTGGCCGCCTGCGAGGGGGCGGTGCTTGTGGTGGACGCCGCCCAGGGCGTGGAGGCCCAGACCCTGGCCAATACCTACCTCGCCCTGGACCACGATTTAGAGATCCGTCCCGTGCTGAACAAAATTGACCTGCCCGCCGCCGACCCGGAGCGTGTGAAGCACGAGATTGAGGACATCATCGGTCTGCCCGCCTTGGATGCGCCGGAAATTTCCGCCAAGCAGGGCATCAACATCCAGGCGGTGCTGGAGGACATCGTGCGCAGCATCCCCGCCCCGGAGGGCAGCCCGGACGCCCCCCTGAAGGCCCTGATCTTCGACAGCCAGTACGACCCCTACCTGGGGGTGATCGTCTACTTCCGCATCATGGAGGGCACGCTGAAACCGGGAATGCAAGTGAAGCTCATGGCCTCCGGGGCGCAGTATACGGTGCTGGACTGCGGCTACCTGCGCCCCCTGGGCATGGACAGCGCGCCTGCCCTGTCCGCCGGGGAAGTGGGCTGGTTCACCGCCTCCATCAAAAACGTGAAGGACACCCGGGTGGGCGACACCATCACCGAGTCCGCCCGCCCCACCGCCGAGCCCCTCCCGGGCTACCGCCCCGCCCAGGCCATGGTGTACTGCGGCGTGTATACCGAGGACGGCTCCAAGTACCCCGACCTGCGGGACGCCCTGGAGAAGCTCCAGCTCAACGACGCCTCCCTGTCCTTCGAGCCGGAATCGTCCATCGCCCTGGGCTTTGGATTTCGCTGCGGCTTTTTGGGAATGCTTCACATGGAGATCATCCAGGAGCGGCTGGAGCGGGAATTTGACTTGGATTTGATCACCACATTACCCTCCGTTATTTACGAGGTGACGAAAACCGACGGGACTGTGGTGCGGGTGGACAATCCCCACAACTACCCCGACCCCGGCTCCATCAAGGAGGCCATGGAGCCTTACGCCGCCGTGTCCATCATCGCCCCGCCGGACTATGTGGGTAGCATTATGCCGCTGTGCCAGGACCGGCGCGGGGAATACAAGGATATGCAGTACCTGGACACCAACCTGGTGGAAATCCGGTATCTCATGCCGCTGAATGAGATCATCTATGACTTTTTCGACACCTTGAAGGCCAAGACCCGGGGCTACGCCTCCCTGGACTACGAGCTGGACGAATACCGGCCCTCCGATTTGGTAAAGGTGGATTTGCTGCTCAACGGCGACCAGGTGGACGCGCTGTCCTTCATCGCCCACCGGGAGAAGGCCTACAAGCGGGCGCGGCGCATCTGCGAAAAGCTGAAGGAGAACATTCCACGCCAGATGTTCGAGGTGCCCATCCAGGCGGCCATCGGCGGCAAGGTCATTGCCCGGGAGACGCTGAAGGCCCTGCGCAAAGACGTGCTGGCCAAGTGCTATGGCGGCGACATCACCCGAAAGAAGAAGCTCCTGGAGAAGCAGAAAGAGGGCAAGAAGAAGATGCGCTCCCTGGGCACCGTCCAGATGCCCACGGAAGCCTTCATGGCCGTTTTGAAAATCGACGACGAGGGATAACTCACACAAAAAGCCTTCCCCCTGCGGGGGAAGGCTTTCCAGCCTAATATAAAGGAGCGATGCCTATGGCAACCATCGAGGCCGTACAGTGCTATTCCGCAGCTCTGAAGCAGGGCCAAAAGGAATACAAAAACTGCGTCCACCGAGGGCTGTACCCTTATATCCAGTCCCTCCAACACCTGCGGCAGTCCGCCCCCCTGTCCCAGATTTCCCTGGGAACTATGGAGATTCCCATCTATCTCATCGTGGGTTCCACCCAGGACGCCCGGTGCAATTCCTTCTCCCCCGGGTTCTACCCCCTGCTGGGAACGGAGACCGAGTTTGCCGTGAAGTGGACTAACCTGTGTGCCTCCCAGCTCAGCGAAGGCATTCACGACCCCATCAAGTGCTTTGAGTACCTGGGCCGGTTCTATGTGGAGGAGGGCAACAAGCGGGTGAGTGTGCTCAAGTCTCTGGGCTCCACTACCATCCGCGCGGAGGTCATCCGGCTGATGCCCAGCCAGAGCGAAGACATCACCGTCAAAATCTATCTGGAGTTTCTGGAGTTCTACCGCTGCTCTAAGTGCTGGGGCGTTCACTTCAGCGACCTGGGCAGCTACGCCGCCCTTCAGGCCGCCCTGGGCTTCGCCAAGGACCAGCTCTGGCCGGAGGACTTTCAGAAGAAATTTAACCGCCGCTTCTTCGCCTTCCGCAACAGCTTCTACCGCCTGGGCGGCGCTGGACTGGGCCTCACTGCGGGGGACGCCCTGCTGCGCTGGCTGCATTTCCACACCGCAGCGGAGTTTATGACCATGGAGGAGGACGGCTACCGCCAGACCCTGTCCGCCGTGTGGCGGGAGCTGTGCGTCTACACCGAGACAGAACCCATCGCCGTCAGCCTGGCCCCCATGGGCGCGGAAAAAAAGGCGGGAGGCGGAGGCCTGCTTTCCTTCGGCAAAAAAAAGCTGCGCTGCGCCTTTTTGTTCCAGAAAAATCCGGACACCAGCGCCTGGACCGCCTCTCACGACCGGGGCCGGGAGTACCTGGAGGAAACCCTGGGCGACAGCGTGAGCGTGCAGTGCTACTATGATGTGGACCCGGAGCGTGGAGAGGACGTGATTGAGCAGGCAGTGAGCGACGGCGCGGAGCTTATCTTCACCACCGCTGTCAGCCTTATCGACGCCGCGCTGCGCGTGGCGGTAAAGTACCCCAAGGTACGCTTTATGAACTGCTCCATCGACCAACCCTATGTAAACGTAAAGGCCTACTACTGCCGGGTGTACGAGGGCAAATTCATCACCGGGGCCATCGCCGGAGCCATGTGCAAAACTGGGCGCATTGGCTATGTGGGCAGCTATCCCATTCTGGGCGTACCCGCCAGCATCAACGCCTTTGCCTTAGGGGTGGCCCTTACCAACCCGGACGCCCGCATTGATTTGCGCTGGCACTGCCTGCCCGGAGATTATATGGGCGAGTTTTGCCGCCAGGGCATCCAGTTGGTGAGCGACCGGGACCATATCTCCGAGCAGCCCGAGGGGGCCCAGGGACTGGCCCGCCTCAGCCCGGACGGCAGCCTGAAGCTGCTGGCCTCTCCCAGCTGGCTGTGGGGGGAGTTCTATGTGCGCATCGTCCGGGAGCTGCTCCAGGACCCCCGGCGCATCCCTCTGGCGGAAGACAGCGACAAGGCCATCAACTACTGGTGGGGGATGAACAGCGGCGTAGTGGACCTACGCCTCAGCCCCGACCTGCCCGAAGGGATGCTGGCCCTGGCCCGCATTCTCCAAAACGGCATTCGCACCGGGGCCATTCAGCCCTTCCAACGCGCCATCGTCACCCAGGACGACCGGGTAGTCAACGACGGCAGCCGCCCGCTGTCCATGGAGGAAATTTTGAAGATGGACTGGTTATGCGACCGGGTGGACGGCTGTCTGCCCAGCTATGAGGAGCTGCTCCCCGTGGCCCGGCCCACCGTCCGCCGCCTGGGAGTGAACCGCCGGCTCATCCCGCCGGAGGAGGCGGGAGTGTGAAGCTGCTTGTTATCTCCGATGCCGCCGACCCCGGCCTCTGGGAGTATTTCACCAAGGATAAACTGACGGGGGTAGACGCCATTTTGTCATGCGGCGACCTGCCCGCCAGCTACTTGAGCTTTCTGGTCACCATGGGCAACATCCCCGTGTTCTACGTCCACGGCAATCATGACACCGGCTACGAAAAAAATCCCCCCGAGGGGTGCGACTGCATCGACGGGGCTGTGGTAAAATTCCGCGGCTATAAAATTCTGGGTCTGGGGGGCAGCATGGAGTACAGCCGCGGCCCCCACCAGTACACAGAATGGGGAATGCGCCGGCGTATCGCCCGCGTGCGGGGCGAGCTTCGGCGGGGCGGAGTGGATATTCTGATGACCCATGCTCCCGCCCGGGGCTTGGGAGATTTGGACGATCTCTGCCACCGGGGCTTTGAGTGCTTTCGGGAACTGCTGGACCGATACCAGCCCCTGTACCACTGTTATGGCCATGTCCATTTGCAATACGTCCCCACGCAGCCCCGGCTGCGGCAGTACGGCCCCACCACAGTGGTCAACGTCACGGGGAAATACCTGCTGGAGCTGCCCGACCGACCGGAACAACCGAAAAAATGGTGGCAGCGGAGCTAAATCCGCCTACTCTAAATGATTTTATAAGAGACCGCCCTGCCTTTCCGGCAGGGCGGTCTCCCGTCTTTTCACCAGCGGACCGTCACATGGGCTTTAGATTTCGATTGAGCCGATCCACCATCCAGGCGATTCGCCTTTCCCGCCCGGCCTGCGTCTTCGCGTCAAAATATGCCCGCGTGTAGGTCTTTCGCACCGACAAAGACATCGCTTGAAAATTTGTGTAAGCCGGTTCATATCCTTCCAGCAGGGCAGACAAGCTGGCGATGTGCTCCTCTGTAACCGCCTCGGGCTTGGGTGCGTCCCACTGGCCATTTTTTTGCGCCTCCTCTATTTTTCTCCTCCCGAAGTCGGTCATCAGGCCCCGTTCCTCCAGACTCTTAACCAGCGCCTTATTTTTCTCCGACCACTTACTCTTTTCCCGGCGCATAGAGAAATACTTTTTATAGGTTTTATCGTCAATGCTTTGCATCTGTCCATCAATCCAGCCAAAGCAAAGCGCTTCCTCCAGCGCCTCCCCCGCCTTTATTGTTTTTGGCCCGCCAGCTTTGCCGAACAAAAGCCAAATACCGGCATCCGACAGGCAATGGTCAAAAAGCCACCGTCTGAACTCCTCTCTGTTGGCAAATTCCATGATCTCACTCATAATCCGTACCTCCTTTCCCTGTCTCGTCTGTCAAGAGCCTTGAGCCCCGTGTTAGTCTCTCCGATTTTATCACAGGCTTTGCCTCCATTCAACCCGTTTCGCAACATCCCCAGTTTAAACCAGCCAGGCTGTTCACGCAGTCAAAATTCTTCCGTCTTGTGAAAAGCCGGGTCAATGTGCTATACTACAAAAAAGCAGTTGAGAAAGGAGTGCCGCCATGAACGCAGCGCAGCGCCGCAAGCGCATTCTGGATGAACTGAGGGCCGCCCAAGGCCCCCTGTCCGCCACAGCCCTGGCTCAGCGGCTGTCGGTAAGCCGGCAGATTATCGTGGGCGACGTGGCCTTGCTCCGGGCGGCGGGGGAAACCGTTACTGCCACTCCCCGGGGCTATGTGCTGGACCGGCCTTTGCCGGGGCTGGTGCGCACGGTGGCCTGTCTGCACAGCGGGGCGGACATGGAGCGGGAGCTGACGCTTATGGTAGACCAGGGGTGCACCGTGGAAAATGTCATTGTGGACCACCCGGTGTACGGCCAGCTCACCGGGCCGTTAAAGCTGTCCTCCCGGTATGATATCTCTGAATTTATACGCAAAGTTGAGGAGTGCAGTGCCCAGCCCCTGTCCGCACTCACGGACGGCGTTCACCTGCACACCCTGCGCTGCCCCAGCGAGAACACCTTCCAGCGAACGGTGGCCGCCCTGGAGAACGGGGGATTTTTGGCAAAATAAAGTCCGCTGCAACCACTGGTTGCAAATAGTTCCAGCATTCGCTGGTGGCCCGCAACCAGGTTTTCTGCTATCATAAGACCATCCAGGAGGTGGATTTGATGAAGCTAAACGAAAAAATTTTATACTACCGCAAGGCGGCCAAGCTGTCCCAGGAGGAGCTGGCCGCACAGGTGGGCGTGTCCCGCCAGGCGGTGAGCAAATGGGAGCTGGGCGACGCCACGCCGGAGGTGGACAAGCTGCTGGCGCTGGCCAAGGCCTTCGGCGTAACCACCGACGAGCTGCTCTGCCAGGACGAGCCCGCCGAAGCGCGTCAGGCGCCCCCGGCGGCCCCCTCCTCCCACACCGCCCCCAGCGCCCCAGTGGAGGACAATTTCGGCAAGACCATCGGGTTGGTCAGCCGCCTTATCCAACGGTACGGCTGGCTGCTGGGGGTGCGCGTCGCCCTGAGCGGGCTGGGTGTCACCCTTGTGGGTGCGCTGGCCCGGTGCGGCTTTGGGGCCATGTTCGGCACGGCCGGTCAGATGATGGACAGCATGGGTGGGTTCGGCGGCATGGGCGGCGTGGAGTTTTCCCCCGGCACCCCGCCGGAAATCCAGCAGGCGCTTTTGGAGGAGCTGGGCCTGGCCCCCGCTGCCTCCCCCCTGGGCGGCATAGAGGGCTTTTTCCTGGGCTTCGCCACCGTTCTCATTGTCATCGGAGTGCTCACCATGATCGCCGGGGCCGTTTTGGCCGCATATCTCTACCAAAAAGGAAACAAGAAGCCCTGACTTTGGGCAAAAAGCCGATTGACATTTTTCTCCTACCCCTGTATCATAGTACACACAGGTGTCATGACACCTGTGTGTACTATTTATTTGAGAGTTGAGGAATGGATATGGAAAATTTGAAGGCGTTCCTAAAGCGCAAGGATATCGTGATCTTCAGCAAGCGTTACGGCATCGATGCTCTGGGTGCCATGGCCCAGGGCCTGTTCTGCTCGCTGCTCATCGGCACCATTGTAAAAACCCTGGGGGAGCAGCTGGGGCTGGCTTTTTTGGTGGAGGCGGGCGCCTATGCCTCCGCTATGAGCGGCGCGGCCATGGCGGTGGCCATCGGCTGGGCGCTGAAGGCGCCGCCCATGGTGCTGTTCTCCCTGGTTACGGTGGGCTATGCCGCCAACACCCTGGGCAGCACCACGCTGTCCGGCGGCAAGGGGGCGGGAGGGCCGCTGGCGGTGCTGTTCATCGTCATCATCGCCGCCGAGTTCGGAAAGGCCGTGTCCAAGGAGACCAAGGTGGACATCCTGGTCACCCCCCTGGTGACCATTTTGGTGGGCGTGGGGCTGTCCGCCCTCACCGCCCCGGCCATCGGCTCTGCCGCCACCGCCATCGGCAACGTCACCCGGCTGGCCACCGACAACCAGCCCCTGCTCATGGGCATTCTGGTGAGCGTGGTCATCGGCATGGCCCTCACTCTGCCCATCTCGTCGGCGGCCATCTGCGCCGCCTTCAGCCTCACAGGGCTGGCGGGGGGCGCGGCGGTGGCGGGCTGCTGCGCCAATATGGTGGGCTTCGCCGTGCTATCCTTTCGGGAGAACGGCTGGGGCGGCCTGGTGAGTCAGGGCATCGGCACCTCCATGCTCCAGATGGGCAACATCGTGAAAAACCCCCGGATTTGGCTGCCCGCCATCCTCACCTCCGCCATCACCGGCCCCATCGCCACCTGCCTATTCAAGCTGGAGATGAACGGCCCTCCGGTGTCCGCCGGTATGGGCACCTGCGGCCTGGTGGGGCAGATTGGCGTGTGGACAGGGTGGATCGCCCCCAGCGAGGACGCCATCGCCAACGGCGCTGCGACCATCGTCCCCGGCGCTGTTGACTGGATTGGGCTGCTTCTCATCTCCTTTGTCCTTCCGGCGGTGCTGTGCTGGGCTTTCGGCTCCTTCTTCCGCCAAATCGGCTGGATTCGGGACGGCGACCTCGAACTGAATTGATGAAAAACGCCCGCCCACCTCAAGCTGAGGTGGGCGGGCTCTTTTTTATGTGCCCAGCTGAATCCACAAATCGTTGTAAAGCTTCCGGGTCTCCTTGGGCAGCACCACGTAGCTCTCGCACCGCTCCAACACCTCGGCCGGCGCGGCCATGATCTCGTAAAGCTCAGGGTCCAGTTCCTCGCCGTACAGTTCCTCATAATAGGCCGGGTACTGCTCCAGCGCCTCGGCGTTGGGGGAGGCGTACCATATATAGTCCATATTCGCCAGGTTGGCCTCGGTGGAGGCGATGAAATTGATCCACGCCATGGCCTCCTCGTAGTGGGGCGCGTCCCGAAGCACGCACATGGCGTCCACAAACCAGTTGGCGCCCTCCTTAGGAATCACATACCGCAAATCCACTCCGTCCGCCTGGTTGTCCAGCATGGACAGGTAATCCCCCGCGTAATAGGTGGCAATGGCGGCATTGCCGCCCTCCATCTTCTGGAATACCTGGTCCATCACCTTGCCCTGGAACACGCCCCGGCGGTTGGCGTCGGCGATGAGGGCGAAAGCCTCCCGAAGCTCCCCCTCGTCGGTGGTGTTCACCGAGTAGCCCAGGTGCAGCAGCGCGGCCGCCAGAGCGTCCCGGGAGTTGTTGATGAGCAGCACATTCCCGGCATACTGGTCGTCATAGAGCACACCCCAGCTGTCCGGCTCCTCCTCCACCATGTTGGCGTTGTAAATGAGCCCCAAGGTTCCCCAGGTGTAGGGGACGGTGTACCTATTCTCCGGGTCGTAGGGCAGATTGCGGAAGCGCTGGTCGATGAGCTCAAAATTGGGAATTTGGCTGTAGTCCAGCTCCTCCAGCATCCCCTCCTCCAGCAGCTGAGAGATCATATAGTCGGATGGGACAATGACATCGTAGTCCGCGCCGCCGCTTTTCAACAGGGAATAGAGCGCCTCATTGCTCTCGGCGGTCTGATAATTCACCCGAATGCCCGTCTCGTCCTCAAATTGGGTGATAAGCTCCTCGTCGATGTACTCCCCCCAGGAGCACACATTTACCACCGGCTGGGAAGAAGTGGCCCCGGTGAGCAGCACCACCACCACGATAAACCCGCAGGCCAGGGCGGCGCTTGCTCCCCGGCGCACCCACCGCCAGCCCGGCGCGGCCATGCGCATGGACAGCTTCTCAAAGAAAGAGGGCTCCCGGATCTCCTGCCGCGCCTCCCGGCGCTCTTGGCGTATCTCCCGCACGTTGTTCAGCACCAGCAGGGCCAGCACCGACAGAAACAACAGGGTGGACACCGCATTCACCTCCGGGGTGATGCGCTTTTTGGTCATGGAATAGATGCGCATGGCCAGGGTGGACGTGGCCGAGCCGGCAGTGAAATAGGAGATCACGAAGTCGTCGATGGACATGGTGAACGCGATGAGGGCCCCGGATACGATACCCGGCTTGATCTCAGGCAGAATCACCTTCCAGAAGGCCTGCATCCAGGTGCAGCCCAGATCCTGGGCCGCGTCCACCAAATTCTTATCCATCTGCCGCAGCTTGGGGGCCACGTTCAAAATGACGTAAGGGATATTGAATGCGATGTGGGCCAGCAGCATGGTGCCAAAGCCCAGGTGCAGCGTATCGGGCAGCACAATCAGGGACTGCACACCGTTGAACCACTGGGCGAAGGCCCCCCACGCCTGAAAGAACGCTACGAAAAACAGGCACAGGGACACACCGGTGACGATGTCTGCGTTCATCATAGGGATATCGTTCACCACCAGCAGCGCGTCCCGCCGGCGGCGGGGCAGGGCGTACAGCCCTATGGCGGCGAAGGTGCCCGCCGCCGTGGCAATCACCGTGGCCAGCAAAGAGACGAGCAGAGTGGTGTACAGGCTCTCCATAATCAGCCGGTTCTGGAGCAGGGCTCTATACCACTCCAGGGAAAAGCCCTGCCACACGGCGCTGGAGTCGCCGGCGTTGAAGGAAAAGACAATCAGCAGAAAAATGGGCAGGTACAAAAACAGGAACACTAAGCCGATAAACAGGCGGCTTCCAATGCGGCGTTGTTTTTTCACAGGATCACCGCCTGTTCTTCGCCCTCGCCGAAGTGGTTCATCACCACCATGCACACCACCACAATCACCATCATCACCATGGAGATGGCCGCCCCTAAGTGGGGATTGTACGCCCCGCCCAGGAACTGCTGCTCGATGAGGTCGCCCAGCATGGTCTGCTGCGCCCCGCCGCCCAGCAGGGTGGAGATGGCAAAGGTGGACACCGAAGGGACAAACACCATGGTCACCCCGGACAAAATCCCGGGCAGGGACAGGGGAAAAATCACCTTGCGGAACACCCGTACCCCATCCGCCCCCAGGTCCCGGGCGGCCTCCACCAAGGAGCCGTCCAGCTTGACAATGACGGAGTAGATGGGCAGAATCATGAAGGGCAGGTAGTTATACACCATGCCCAGCACCACCGCGCCGGGGGTGCCGATCATCTGAATGTGGTCCACCCCCAGCAGGTTCAGCAAGCCGATGGCCCGAAACAGCTGGTTGAGCAGGCCGTTGTTCTCCAGAATGGACATCCAGGAGTAGGTGCGCAGCAGAAAATTCATCCACATGGGCAGCATGATCAGGGCCATAGCCAGCCGCTGAAAGCGGGGGCCTTCCTTGGCCATCCAGTAGGACAGCGGGTACCCGATGAGCAGGCACACCAGGGTGGCCACCACCGCCAGCCGGAAGGAGCGCAGGAAAATGGGCAGATAGCTGCCCATGCCCGTGAAGTTGTCCAGGGTGGGCAGGGCGGCGTTGGTCACCGGGTCGGTGACGGTGAAGGCGTATACCGCCATGATGACAATGGGGACGACCACAAACAAAGCCATCCAAATCACATAGGGAAAGGCAAACCAGGCCCGCTTATTCCTCATAGCCGCCCTCCGGGGGATCATCCCCCTCCCCGTCCGCCCCCTCGGGCACATCCAGCTCCTCGTACTCCTCGGAGTAGGAGGAGTAATCTCCAAACATCCCGGAGTAGTGGCTCTTTTTCATCACGTGGATGCCGTCCGGGTCGATTTTGATGCCGATACGGCTGCCCTCAGGGCAGTAGTCGGTGGTCTGGATCAGCCACTTGAAGCCGTAAAAGTCCACGATGGTGTCGTAGTGCACCCCTTTGAACGTCACAGAGGTGACCACCCCCTTGAGCTGGCCCGCCGCCTCGTCCACAATATCCACGTCCTCCGGGCGGATGACCACGTCCACCGCCTCGTCCTTGGCAAATCCATTGTCCAGGCACTGGAATTTACGGTTAAAGATCTCCACCACTCCATCGGCCCGCATGATGCCGTCGATGATATTGGACTCGCCGATGAAGTCGGCCACAAAGGCATTTTTCGGCTCGTTGTAAATGTCCTCGGGCGTGCCGATCTGTTGGATGCGCCCGCCGTCCATCACCACCACGGTGTCGGACATGGCCAGGGCCTCCTCTTGGTCGTGGGTCACATAGATGAAGGTGATCTCCATCTCCTGTTGAATCCGCTTCAGCTCGTTCTGCATATCTTTGCGCAGGCGCATATCCAGCGCACCCAACGGCTCGTCCAGCAGCAACACCTTGGGCCGGTTCACCAACGCCCGGGCAATGGCCACCCGCTGCTGCTGCCCGCCGGACAGGGCGGACACCGGGCGCTTGTCAAAGCCCTTCAGGTTCACCGTCTCCAGCAGTTCCATCACCCGCTGGTGAATCTCCCGCTCCGGGAGGCGAACCTTCCGGCCATCCTCACCTGCCTTGGGAATGCGCAGCCCGAAGGCCACGTTTTCGAACACGTTCAGGTGTGGAAACAGGGCGTACCGCTGGAACACCGTGTTCACCGTCCGCTGGTGGGGCGGGACATGGTTAATCCTCACGCCGTCAAATAACACGTCCCCAGAGGTAGGCGACAAAAACCCGCCGATGATGCGAAGCGTGGTTGTTTTGCCGCACCCGCTGGGGCCCAGCAGCGTGAGGAATTCCTTATCGTTGATATACAGGTTGATGTGGTCGAGCACGACCTCGTCGCCATAGGACATGACACAGTCCCGCAGGCGGATCAGCTCCTTGGACATTTATCCTCCCCCATTTCTAATTGATGAGTGTTTTGTCAGCTCCCTTGTTGTAGTCCCTGAGACGCATCTTCTCCGCGCTTCTTTGCCGTCACGCTGCGAAGACAGCCGACCGCTCAGTCGCTTTCCCTACGACTCAGGCAAGACCCGGTCCCGCTTTGCGGGCCCTGGGCTCTTTCCTTCGCTCCAGTCCAAGCTCCTTCGCAGCCGTCTTCTCCGCGCTTCTTCGCTGTCACGCTCGCGTTGGACACGCTTTCGCCTCAGCTTCCCTCCGACTCGGCCTGGTCTCCGGCCCGCGGGCCCTGGGCTCGGCCTCGCTCCGGTCCATCCGAGGCGGCGTGTCTACGCTCACGCTTCTCAGGTTTTCACGGATAGCGAGATACATCATAGCGTTTTGTCACTCTTTTGTCAATCACTTTGGGAGAATTTCGCTGGTATTTTGTCGCAAGTCCGCTTCGGCTTGACGCCAGCACAAAATCCGGCTAAACTAAGGTTAAAAAGGAGGGGACGCGCCATGCTGAAACGGCTGCGGCTAAAAATTATTTTGGTGCTCATGCTGCTCATGTCCGGGGTGCTTCTGGCGGTGCTGGCGGCGCAGACGGTCTCCAGCGTCCGTCAATACCAGGCGGGAACGGACCAGGTGCTCCACGCGGCCCTCCAGCGCAGCCGAACCGCCCTCGACCCCTGGGGCGCCGCCTGGGACGGCAGCCTGGACCGGGACCGAGAGCTGTATACCGCCATCCCCGCCTTCTGCGCCCTGGTGGACGGGGAGGGTCAGGTTCTGCTGGCCCTGTCCTATAATGCCGCCGTGGACCAGGCCGATGTGGAACAGGCGGTGGCTGCCGCCCGCGCCGCTGGGGCGCCCTTTGGCCGCTTGCCCGGCTTGGGGCTGCGCTACCGCGTGGAGCGCACCGGCCTATTCACCCAAATCGCCTTTGCCGACCTGACCTGGGAGCAGACTGCGGTGCGCCAGCAGGTGCTGGCGGCCGGGCTCATTTTTGCCGTAGCTGCGGCAGGCTTTTTTGCGGTGAGCTGGTTTTTATCCCGCTGGCTGGTGCGGCCGGTGGAGGAGAGCTGGCGGCGCCAGCAGCAGTTTGTAGCCGACGCCTCCCATGAGCTGAAAACACCCCTCACCGTCCTGCTGGCCGACGCGGACATCCTGCTGGCCCACCAGGAGGAGACCGTGGGCAGCCAGCGCAAATGGGTGGAGTATATCCAGGAGGAGGGTCTGCGCATGAAGGGCTTGGTGCAGGACCTGCTTTTTCTGGCCCGGGGGGACGCCGAGGGCTGGTCGCCTCCCCGACACGAGGCGCTCAGCCTGTCCGACCTATGCCAAGGCTGCGCCCTGTCCTTTGAGCCGGTGGCCTTTGAGCGTGGCGTAACAACCCTAAACAGCAGCGTGGCCTCCGGCGTCACCGTGGCGGGACGCGAGGACGAGCTGCGCCGGCTGTGCGCCATCCTGCTGGACAATGCCTGCAAATACTGCGACTCCGGCGGAACCGTAACCCTCACCCTGGAAAAAGGGGAGCGGGCGGTGCTCACCGTCCACAACACCGGCCAGCCTATCCCTGTCCAGGCCCAGCCTCACCTGTTTGAGCGCTTTTACCGGGCGGACGCCGCCCGCAGCCGCAGCCAGGGAGGCTACGGTCTGGGTCTGGCCATCGCCGCGGCCATCACCCAGGGCCACCGAGGAAAAATCGACCTGCGCAGCGCGCCGGGAGAGGGAACGGCGTTTATCGTCACCCTGCCGCTGTCCAAACGGGGGGCTTGACAGCCCCCTGCTTGCGTGCTATATTATTTGAAGTTCAAATAATTAAAAATTCAAATTATCAGAATTTCGAAGGAAGCGAACTCCTATGACCCAGCAGCAGAGGGACAGCCTCAACTACTTTTTTGTTCACGTATTTAACCGCATCCTGGCCTGCGAGGAGCAAGCCCTCAGCCGGGTGGGCGCCAGCGACCTGTCGGTCAAGGAGCTGCACGTGCTTGAGGCGGTGGGCGACCTGGCCGCCGAGGGCCGCAACACCATGACCCAGATTGCCGACGCCCTTTCCATCCGGGTCAGCTCGCTGACCACCGCAGTCAACACCTTGGTGCGCAAGGGTTACTTGGAACGGGGCGGCGAGCCGGGGGACCGGCGGGTAATCCGGGTGCGCCTCACCCCCAAGGGCGAGGACGCCAACCACCTCCACGCCCAGTTTCACGCCCGCATGGTGGACAGCGCCGCCGGACGGCTGAAAGAGGAGGAGCTGGACACCCTGCTGCGCTCCCTGAGCCAGCTGGAGCAGTTTTTCCAGGAAATGCGCTGCCAAAATCAGCTGATTTAAAGGAGGTAACACCATGGCAATCTATATTTTAACGGACAGCACCGCCGACTTTCTCCCTGACGAGGCCCAGTGCCGGGGCATCTGGGTGGTGCCGTTGAAGGTACAGTTCGGCAGCGAGACCTATGCCGATGGGCTGGAACTAGACCACGCCGCCTTCTTCCGCAAGCTGGAGACCGCCAAGGAACTGCCCACCACCAGTCAGGCCGGGCCGGACGACTTCCTCCCCTGGTTTGAGCGGGTGAAGGCCGAGGGGGACAGCCTGATCTGTCTGCCTTTGGCCGCCTCACTATCCGGTACATACCAAAGCGCCGTCATCGCCAAGCAGCTGTGCGGCTATGAACACATTCATGTGGTGGACTCCACCCAAACCGTGCTGGGGCTGCGCCTGCTGGTGGATTTGGCCTGCCTGCTTCGCGACCAGGGGCTGGACGCCCCCGCCATTGCCCAAAAGCTGGAGCGGGCCAAGCACCATGTCCGGCTGCTGGCCGTTGTGGACACGCTGAAGTATCTCCACAAGGGCGGCCGGCTCCCTGCCGCCGTGTCCATCGCCGGCGGGCTTTTGCGGGTGAAGCCGCTGATCTCTCTGCGGGACGGACAGCTGGGTCTGGCCGGCAAGGGCGTGGGGGTCAAGGGCAGCCTGGCCGCCCTGGCAAAGCTGATGGGACCCGAGCTGAACCGGGACGAGCGCCTGCCCGTCTACTACGGCTATACCGCCGACGACACGATATGCCGGGAGCTCATCGCCCAGACAGAGCAGACCTTTGGCCCCCACCCCTATGAAGTCCACTCTGTGGGCGCAGTCATCGGCACCCACGTGGGACCGGGGGCGGCGGTCATCGTCTACTTGGAACGAGACAACTGAGAAATTCGCGGTGATCCGCCCTTCTGTGGGCGGGGCGTCTGTTGGGCGTCCCGCCCACAAATTTTTTGCCCGGGGACTTGACAGACGGCTCTTTTAGGTATAACATATGAGCAGATGTTCATATGTTTGTCCAATGAAAGGAGGCGCCTATGACCGACTCAAACGATATTGAGCGCTGCGGCTGTCTGCTCGTCCACGAGGACGCGGTAAACGAGGTGCTGGGCGGAATGCCCGATGATGAGACGCTGTACGACTTGGCGGAGCTGTTCAAGGTGTTCGGGGACTCCACCCGAATCAAGATTCTATACGCCCTGTTTGAAGCGGAGCTATGCGTGTGCGACATCTCCAAGCTGCTGGGGCTCACTCAGTCGGCGGTGTCCCACCAGCTGCGGGTGCTGAAAAACAGCCGGCTGGTGAAATTCCGCCGGGAGGGGAAGACGGTGTTCTACTCTCTGGCCGACGACCACGTGCGGAAAATCATCGGGCAGGGAATGGAGCATATCAGGGAATAGCGCCCGCGCCGCCGCGAGCAGGCGGCGCGTGAATCGAAAACGAATTTAGAAAGGAAGTCATCACCATGAAAAAAACCTTTAAGCTCATCGACCTGGACTGCGCCAACTGCGCCGCCAAAATGGAAAACGCCATCAAAAAGCTCCCAGGCGTCACCGACGCCACCGTCAGCTTTTTGACCCAGAAGATGACCATTGAGGCGGAGGACGTGGACGCCGTTATGAAGGACGTGGTGAAAGCCTGCCGCAAGGTGGAGCCCGACTGCGAAATCGTGCTGTGAGCAAAACGTTCTGGGACCGCGTTGCCGGCCTGTACGACCTGTTTGAGTGGAGCAACCGGAGGGTAAACGCCGCCGCCAGATCCCGTGTAGGGGAACTGGTTCCCGCCGGGGCCCGCGTACTGGACTGCGCCGCCGGGACGGGGGAGTTTTCCCTGGCCGCAGCGAAACGGGCGGGCTCGGTGCTGTGCACCGACCAGTCGGAGGCCATGCTGGCCCGGGCCCGGAAAAAGGCCCGAAAGCGCGGGCTGTCCAATGTGAGCTTTGCCCGCCGGGACCTCACCGCCTTGCCCGACCCAGACGGCAGCTATGACGCGGTGATCGCCGCCAACGTGCTCCATCTGCTGCCAAACCCGGAAATTGCCGTCCGAGAGCTGTGGCGGGTCACCGCCTTCGGCGGGAGGCTCATCCTTCCCACCTACCTCCAGGGAAAGGCGGGGACGGCCTACGGGACCATGATTAAAATTTATCAGGGCGTGGGCTTTCACTACGAGCACGCCTTCACACCGGAAACTTACCGGGAATTTTTGGAGCGCCTGGAGCTGGCCCCGGTGACGTTGGAGGTCATTTCCGGCGGAGTGCCGGAGGGTATCGCGGTGCTGGAGAAGCCCTGAGCAGGTGGCTGTGAAAGCATAGCAACCGTGGCCCCCGCGAAAGCGCCTTTCCGCTTTCGTGGGGAGAGGAGAGACAGTGGAGTGAACGAGCTTTCGCCGCAGGCGGAAGCGAGCGATACGAAACTTGTCTCGACGAAGGAGTGAACTGCAATGACCAAAAAGCAAAAAAAGACGCTGATTCGTATTATTGTGGCGGCGGCGCTGCTCATCGCGGCATCCCTGCTGCCCGACATTCCGGTACCTGTATCAATCCCCTTGCTCACCCAGGAGTTGGCGGGGGAGACCACCCACACGCTGGCTAAGTGGCCGCTGTTCTTGATCCCCTACCTCATCATCGGCTGGGACATTCTGTGGAAGGCCATCCGCAACATCGGCCACGGGCAGGTCTTTGACGAGAACTTCCTCATGTGCGTGGCCACCGTGGGGGCCCTGGTGCTGGGGGAAAACGCCGAGGCCGTGGGCGTCATGCTGTTCTACCAGGTGGGAGAGCTGTTCCAGAGCTACGCCGTGGGCAAGTCCCGGAAATCCATCGCCCAGCTCATGGACATCCGGCCCGACGTGGCCAATGTGGAGCGGGACGGCCAAATTTTGGAGGTAAGCCCTGACGAGGTGGCCGTGGGGGAGATCATCGTCATCCGTCCCGGCGAGAAAATCCCCCTGGACGGCGTGGTAGCGGAGGGCGCCTCCTCCCTGAACACCGCCGCCCTCACCGGCGAGTCCGCCCCTCGGGACGTGGCCGTGGGCGGAGAGCTGCTGTCCGGCTGCGTGAACATCACCGGGCTGCTGAAAGCCCGCGTCACCAAGGAATTCGGCCAATCTACCGTGGCTAAGATTTTGGATTTGGTGGAAAACGCCTCCTCCAAAAAGGCCCAGGCGGAGAACTTCATCACCCGCTTCGCCAAATACTACACCCCCGCCGTGGTGCTTGCCGCCCTGGCCCTGGCGGTGGTCCCCTCCCTGTTCACCGGAGCGTGGGGCGTATGGGTCCACCGGGCCCTCACCTTCCTGGTCATTTCCTGCCCCTGCGCCCTGGTCATCTCCATCCCTCTGTCCTTCTTTGGCGGCATCGGCGGGGCCTCCGCCCAGGGCATTTTGGTGAAGGGCGGCAACTATTTAGAGCTTCTGGCTAAGACTGAGACTGTGGTGTTCGACAAAACCGGCACCCTCACCCAAGGGGTGTTCCAGGTGTCCGCCCTGAACCCTGCCCCCGGCGTGACGGAGCAGGCGCTTTTAGAGGCCGCCGCCCTGGCGGAGCGCCACTCCGGGCACCCCATCGCCCAGTCCCTGCGCCGGGCGCTGGATGGGGAGGCCGACCCCTCCCGGGTAACGAACGTAGAGGAAATCCCCGGCCACGGTGTATCCGCCCTGGTGGACGGAACGCGGGTGCTGGCGGGCAACGAGAAGCTGATGCGTCGGGAGGGCGTGGACTTCCAGCCCTGCAAGGACGTAGGCACCGTGGTCCATGTCGCCCGCGAGGGGAGATACCTGGGCTGCGCCGTCATCGCCGACCAGCTCAAGCCCACCGCCCCCGCCGCCATCGCAGCCCTCAAGCGCCGGGGCATCCGCACCGTCATGCTCACCGGAGACAGCCAGGCGGTGGGAGAGGCCGTGGCCGCCCAACTGGGTCTGGACGAGGTTCACGCCCAGCTCCTGCCCGCAGACAAGGTAAACCGGCTGGAGGACCTGCTCGCCCGCAAGCGCGCCAAGGGCGTGCTCGCCTACGTGGGGGACGGGGTGAACGACGCGCCGGTGCTCAGCCGAGCGGATGTGGGCATCGCCATGGGGGCCATGGGGTCGGACGCCGC
>OFGP01000222.1_pt1 | contig 62754 bp, 57 predicted proteins | sample 1521781 | NCBI WGS metagenome assembly OFGP01 (sample SAMEA3504113, study PRJEB24116) | mouse gut metagenome | biome: mouse gut; feature: mouse-associated habitat; material: faeces | place: Denmark | collected 2011
ATTTTACCAGAAGGATTTTTCCTCCATAGACACAGAAAAATTTACAGCCTCTCACATAAAGTACTTGCACATATCTAAATAAAACTGCTGCTCTTTTTCAAATAATCTAATTAACTTATTTGGGGATTTTTCTTCTCTATATTCTTTCAAAGCCTCTAAATACTCATTTCTATTTACATCTTCAATCACAACTGGTACAATACCATTTCTTAGACACTCTCTGAAAAGAATTAGTCTGCCTGTCCTACCATTACCATCTTGGAAGGGATGTATACTCTCATATCTGGCATGAAACTCAGCCAATACAGAAATATTTATTTTCTGCCCACCATACCAATCCAGAAGCAAATACATCTCTTGGGCAACATTTTCTGGTCTTACAGTCTGATACATACCAATCATATTAGGGCGCTGCTTATAATCACCGATGGCATATCCGTTGGCTCGATCCTCAAACACCCCTGATTTCAACTCATAGTGGAATTGCTTTATCAAATCCTGCGATAAAGGCTCATCCAATGTATCCATCATTTTATTAAACATGAGAAAGTGCCCATTCATTTCCTCAACATCTTTTGCCCTGTAATAATCATCTGACTTAGGCAGCGTTCCATTATCAAACAAAGAAGCTGTCTGTTCCTCAGTCAGTGTACTCCCTTCAATCTTATTTGAATTATAAGCAAGTAAACGCTGCGTATATGCATACACACCAGATCTGTCAAACTTATCTCTTTCTATTTTGAATCTATCCAAAAGAAAATCTAAAAACTCTTTTTCTTTAATCATTTTACTTACCTTTCTTAACTGAAGCTATCAAACTAGAATTTTTATTGATAAATACATATCTATATTCAAAACTATATTGACTAATGCAAGATATAATTTCATACAATCTATTTGCGTTATATCATTTATCCACATACCATGCATAAGCAGATTACGATTTATAGTCTTTTTATCATTTTCAAAATTATTTGTTCGCTCAAAGAAAAAAGTTAAAAATGCTGTAATACTTATTAATGATAAATATAAATCTTCCCCTATTTTTTCAACATTATAGTCTCCTATTTTTTTCAGTATAACATTTGTAGCTCCCAATCCAGTTTTAATCATTTTATTGTCTTCTAAAAATTCTTTTTGGCTCAATATAAGTAACTTATCAATCACTTAAGTCATTATCATTACACGTGCACGATATTCTTTATTTCTATAACATTGTTTTGACTCATAAGGTGCCTTTTCAATTTTGGGATATGTACTTATTATATCTCCTATTGTATCAAGTATAATATCACTACCATCTTCTGTAAATTTTTGAAATAAGTAATTATCTACATCTTCTTGATTATAAAATTTATTTTTTTATATATCGTCATAATATCATGACAACTTGTCCATCCAAACTTTGCAATTTGTTCAATATATGTAACTTTATCTTTTATAACTTCTAATTCAAGATTTTGAGCGCAATAATCTTTCAGTTCTTTTATTTTATCATAAAGTAAATTTATACCATAATCTATGATTTTTTTCAAAGGTATTATCCATCAATACTGCTCTTCATCAGAATTTTAAACCAGCATTTCATTGCTTGCTTTTTTCTTCTCTTCCGTCTCTATATTCTCTAAATATATCTTCCAATTCCGAATCATAATTATTGTAGTAGTCTCTATTTATTATAATAAGTACAACAAATAAAATTATAGAAATAACAATCCATATTAAATCTATGATTCCTATATTAAAGGACCCATTAACATAAGACTTTTGCAAGATATTCCAACAATAAAAAAATGTTGATAAAAATCCCAAATGCACTGCACCAGAAATTCTAATAATGCCTCTTATACTTTTACTTTTATTTCTGTAATATTCCTTGTATATAGGATATACATGTAAAGATTCCCATCCAAGTTCTCCATTTTCTTCAAAAAATATTCGTATATATGTAGACATTTTTGATATAGACCATTTATATTCATTTATAACACATTGAAATGGTATCAATATTACATAGGATACTAAGTACAAATAATTCGACCACTCTAAACCAAGTATAAACAAAGTACAAAATAAGACATACATGTATATCCATACATTTCTTTGTAATTCTTGAATAGATATAATTTCGTTCCTTATCGTATCATATACTTCCATTTTTTCTTTCATGGTATTTTCCTTTCAAAACTCATCCTTAAAAAATCGGATTTTAAAACCATTTTCTACTTGTTATATTCTTCTAATATATGTAATACAACCCCTTCGGCATATAAATATCTCAGACAGTAAAGCGTAATACTCAATGCAACAATTATAAGAATAAAAAATACAACAATAAGATATATATCTTTTAAAATAAAACTTAAAACCAAAAGTAACACTAAAAAAATCAAAGAATAAATTGAACAAAGTTATTATTTGATATCTGTCCCCTATAGTCAGCTATTAAGACTTCGATAACCTCTTGTTTAGAAATATTATTATTTTCCAAACATATTTTCTCAATTTCCATACATATTTTTTGTTTCTTAACAAAAATATCATCTGTTCTTTTCCAGCTGTGAGCATTTCTGTTATAATGTTTTGTGTTAACCATTATAATTTCATCAATCCTACAAATCGAAATTTATAGAAAAATCTAAAGAATCTACACTATTCAAATCTCAAATCAAAAAACTTTAGAGATTCATTTTCGGTTTTCTTGATAAAATTATCATCTATTAAATATTTATTCTCAAAAATTGTTAAAATCTTTTTGCAAAAGGTTACTAAATCCAGTTCAATCTCAATTCTTTTCTTCGTATTACAAGAATTTGTAGATATACATACACTCCCAGCATGTCCATACTTTGTTCCTTTAGAAACCGTAAACTTAAAATCCACAATTTCTTGATTATTTTTGTTGCACCAAATATCATCAATGTCCAATGTACCATTATGTAATAGTCCACAACGCAATTTCCAACAATATTTTCCAGTAAGTGTCGTTTTATCTTGAAATTCTTTTGCCTCTTCTAGTTGTTTCGTATCTAAATTAGTTTTTGAGAAATCGACTAATTCATATTTATAGACATATTCATTATACCATTTTATATACGTTTTTGAATTTGACTTTTTATATTCTTGAGGATATTCAAATTTAGCACACACATCTGGTATTACCAATGTTAATGCAAGTGCTGGTATAAAACATTCCTTCTCTATTGCATCTTCAATAGAATTTACAAACATTTCCCATTTCATAAAATCTCCTTCTTAGAATCCAGACATTCATCCAATCTTTTCGTTCATTTTTTAACAAAATCTACAAAGTCTAATAATGTGGCATTAAATATCTCATCTCCGTTTTCATCAAATACTTTTAGTGTACCATCAAAATCTATTACAACCCATTTCTCAGTATATTTTTTCATATCATTAAGAAACCATCTTTTAACCCTATACTGTATTCCATCATCAAACGGATCTGCAAAGCCATCATGCTATAAAATTTGTATTCCAAACATATCAATTATATTTTCCATACAATTACCTCAATTCCAATTTATTTTTTAATCCATTATAAACTAACAACTATAGATTATTGCATTTACATCAATATTCCACGTCAGGATTACATACAACATGTTCAGATCCAAGATTTTGGACCGCCTTCAATTCATTATTATATTAAAAACGATTAGATTCATAATCTTTACTTGCCACTTTATTAATTTCTAAGATTCTTCCGTTTCCCATATTCAATATCATATTAAGCACCTATTCGATTCGTTGCTTTAGCAACGGAATATATACAAACCCTCTTACAAAATCCACAAATTGTCTCATAAAATCTATACCAGCATTATATCCACAAACACTATCTATCTGTATTTCTTTTGGACTTCTTTTGTCTGGTCTTTTTAATCCTTTTAATCTGCAAAATTCATTTACCAGATCATCATTGTCTAGGCATAAACTGCACACATTGATAAAATCATTTTCTAATTAAGGAGGGCGGACATTTTCTTGAACTGGCTAAGCAGCCAGACCAAGACTCCTCCTGTATTCCAACAGGCTCATGTTTCCAAGGGATATCTTTATCCGCTTTTCATTATACCATACCAGATATTCATTCAGTATGTCAATGACTTTCTGGATGCTTACTCCTGTCCATTCCCGGTTGTAAAACATCTCGTTTTTCAGACGGCCAAGCAGCCCATCACAGGCGGAATTGTCAGGGGCGCATCCCTTTTTGGACATGGAACGCTCCAATCCGGCCTTCTCCATGCGGCTTATCCTGCCAGACCAGCGGTAGTGGCATCCCCTGTCAGAATGGACGACGGGATGCTCCGCCCTCCCTAACTTTGAGGTTGCGCCATCCAGCATGTCATTCACCAGGGCAGCATCCGGTGTTGTGCTGACCTTCCAGTATGGCAGCATCCCATCAAAGCAATCCACAATCCAGGAAAGATAGACCTTTCCGGCAAGGATGGCGAATTCTGCGATGTCGGTAAGCCATTTCTCATTTGGTTTTTCCGCATGGAAGTCCCTGTTTACCGCATTTGGCACAAAAGGCAAGATTTCCCCTTGATAAGAGTTATATTTCCGCCTGCTCTTGACCCTGACCACAAGCCCATCTTCCGCCATGATTCTGCACACCACCTTCTCGGAGATGACGGTTCCCCCGCGGCTGATCAGGGCGTGCACCCTACGATACCCATAACACCCGTTGCTTTCATGAAAAAGGGCGGAGATCCTTTTACGTATGCTAGAATTCTTGTCCTGTTTTTTGAGGGCAGTTTCCTGATAATAATAACTGCTTTTGGCAGTTTAAGCCGTTTAGCAGCAATGGCAGCGGATATTTCCCTTTCAAGGCATCAACAATCTCTGCCTTCTCCCTGCTTTTGAGGTTTTCCTTTAATATGTCTATTTCCATCTGCATGTCATCCATTCGGGCAAGCAGATACTACATTTCAGCATTAGGGGAATCCTGCGTATCTTCCACAAGGGTGCTAGGTTTTATGTTTTTGTTGTTCATCAGTGCGACCGTGCATCCCTGGAGATATTTTTCCGCCAGGCATAGATGCTTGCCCGGCTGTAGCCAATCTCAAAGCAACGGTAGATTGCATCCATTTTAACTTCGACAGGAGGGTTACGGGGATGCGTTGCAGTATTGGTGTTATCCAATACCTTTTGCGGCGTCTTTTGGACACCCTCGTTTTCAATCCATGTATAGAGTGCCCTTCTGGTTGGATATCCCAGCACGCGTATGGTGTTAGTTACAGAACCGCACTGGTGATAAACCTGTAATGCGATGTTGATTTTGTCCTGAGAATACATAGTGATCCAGCTCCTTTCGGAGTCCGTGGAAGTCCAGTTTTTTGTCCGCACACCCGTCTCTAAGATTCAAATATTTATATAAATGCACCTAATCATAACATACATATACACTTATATAAATAATTAAAATATCATACATGCAAGATACACTTCTTTCCTTATACTGTTTTTAATCGAACATACGTCTGATTACCTTTTGATTCTGGGTAACAAAAAACCCCGTATTCACAGGGTTTCTTAAAGCTGCTGACGGGAATCGGACCCGTGACCTCCGCACTACCAATGCGACGCTCTACCGACTGAGCCACAGCAGCAGGTTGTGACGATCTCTCAACCACAAAAAATATTCTACCAAAAGTATCTGCATTTGTCAACATTAATTGCACAAATTTTTTACACAATTTTTCAATGTCAGAAGTATTTGTTTCTGGCCCTGCGGAGCAGAAAGCGTACATGGAATCCGCGCTGCTCGCAGAGGGTGTTGACCACCGCCTCCGCCTCCTCCGCCGCATTGTCGTTGACGCAGAAGATGCAGTAATCCTTCTTGCGGCCCAGGCGGAAGAGTCCCCCCTTGTTCCATCGTATAAAGTATGAGATTCGATTCTGCAGCAACTCCCGCTCTATGGCCTGTTTACAGTCCATGTCACCCACTTCACACAACTCGATCTCATTGTTCACCTTTACCATGCTATATAATGTCTGCTGCATCTGCCCCATCCCCATATCTCTGCATTTGCCGTCCGCCGCTGGCAAGACTGATAGAATTATAGCACATTAAATCATCTATTTCAAGCCTTCCGTCCATAACTCTCCCGCATCTGGCTGAGAATCAGGGGTTTCAATTCTTCTGCTGTAATCTGCCCTATATCGGGGAAACTGACGCTGGCCATAAAACAGACAATTTGAGAACTCACCGCATAGCAAAGGTATCCCACCGGCAGATCTGTGCGCAGTTCCCCGCTCTCCATGCCCTGCCGGATCATGTCTGTCAACATGGTCACAAGGGTATAATTCTCCTGCCCCTCCTCCTTGATCCGCTCCTGGAGTTTCAGGCCGCAGATGGATGTGTCCGTCAGCAGATGGATAAAATGCAGAAAACACTCCCGCTCCTCCATTTTCTCCTCCAGTACCTCCAGCAGATACTCCATCCGGTCAAAAAAACCGGTACGCCGGGCCAGTTCGGCCCCCACTTCCTCCTGTATGCACACCATCACATGGAGGATGGCGCTGACGATGATCTCCTCCCTGGTATCAAAATAATCGTAAGCCGTCCCCTTTCCGATCCCCGCTTTCTGGGTAATATCAGACACCTTAAGAGTGCGCACATCCACACCCTGGAGAATCAGTTCCATCACGCCCTGATAAAGTTGCAGAACCTTTGCAGGTATCTGTTCTTTCGGTTCAAATCCCGTTATCTTTCTCATTGCTTTTCTTTACCCCGCTTATGCGAAACCCTGTGTTTCTGCCTTCCGACTTTGTTTGGCGCTTTTTCTATATTTCTTTCGCCCTTTCGGGACTTTCCCGCAAGACCCGACTGCCTTTTTTCCCGGATAAAGATATCATAAATGCAGGGAACCACCACCAAAGTAAGCAGCGTACCATACAACAGCCCGCCGATGGTGGTGACCGCCATGGGTTTTGCCATCTCTGCACCCATATCATTGGAGAGCACCATTGTGGACAGGGCCAGAATGGTGGTCAGCGCCGTCATCAGCACCGGCCGCAGCCTGGTACGGCCCGCTGTCAGAATGGCCTCCCGCTTCTCCATGCCCTGTTCCCGCAGTTGGTTCATATAGTCGATAAGCACAATCCCATTGTTCACAATGATACCCGCCAGCATAACAAACCCGATCAGCGCTATAACGCTGATCTCACTGCCGCTGACAAACAGTCCCAGCAGTCCCCCGGTGAAAGCCAGAGGAATGGTAAACATAATGATAAAGGGCAGAAGCAGCGACTGGAACTGGGCCACCATAATCAGGTACATGAACACCACTGCCAGCAGGAGCATCAGCAGCACCTGGCTGATGGCATCGTTGATCATCTCGTTCTCCCCGGAAAATACCAGGCTATAGCCCTCGGGTACCGAATAGTCCGCCAGCCGTGCCTCCACCCTGGAGGACACCTGGCCCACATTGTAACCCTCGGCTATGGCTGCCGACACCTCAATATATCGATTCTGGTCCGCCCGACTGATGGAACTTAAGGACACCGCCGGAGACAGTTCCGCGATCTCCGACAGTGGAATCTCCACCTCCCGGCCCTCCTCATCCGTCCCCTTGATGGGCAGTTCCTCCATCATGGCTCTGGTCAGTTCCGTGTCACCGCCGTGGGACACATAGACCACATAATCTTTTTCAGCCGCCGCCAGCGTGGTAGCATTGCTGGAATCCGCCAGCTTAGGAGCAATCTGGGTAAACACCTGGGCCACGGTAAGACCATACTGCACTGCCTTTTCCCTGTCAACGACCACACGCAGTTCCTCGCCGCTCTCGGCCATACCGTCGGATACCTGGCTGGTTCCCTCTACGGTCTCCACGATGGCAGCCACCTCTTCGGCAATCTGCCGCAGCGTATCCAGTTCCCGGCCCCGTACCTGTATGGAGATACCGCTGCCTCCCATGGCGCTCATGTCCATGCTGGAGGTGTCCACCGTAATTTCCGCCCCCAGGTCCGCCGTCTTCTCCAAAATATCCCGGGCTATCTCCTCATTGCTCCGGGTTTTGTCCTCCCGGGCCACCACGTAGATGTCCGTACTGCGGGTACTGCTGTTGCCGCCTCCGGTGAGCATGGCCAGGGAAGAAGTGCTGGCCATGGCCCCCACATCCGTGATATCCTCCATCTCCAACAGCCTTTCCACCACCGTGTCCGTGAGATTCCCGGTCTCCTCCAGAGTGGCGCCTTCCGGCAGCTTCACGCTTACGGTCATCTGGGTGGAGTCCATATCCGACATGAAAGCCGTGCCATTGGTCCAGGCCAGGGCGAAGCTGATGGCCAGCATGGCCAGCGACACCACCAGTACCAGGCTTTTACACTGCAAGGACCAGTCCAGAAACTTCACATACCCACCGGATAAGGCAGCAAAGAATCTTCCCTCCTTCTGCTCCCTGGTCCTGGTGAGCAGCTTGGAGGCCATGGCAGGCACCACAGTCAGGGCGATGATCAGGCTGGCCAGCAGGGAATAGGCGATGGTCAGCCCCATGTCCACAAACAGCTGACGGGTAATGCCTTCAGTAAAGACAATGGGTGCAAATACGCACACAGTAGTCAGGGTGGATGCGATGATGGAACCCGTCACTTCCCGGCTGCCCTCTATGGACGCCTCCAGGATGGACTTGCCCTCCCCCCTCATCCGATATATGTTCTCAATCACCACGATGGAGTTGTCCACCAGCATACCGATGCCCAGCGCCAGGCCGGACAAAGAGATAATATTCAGTGTCACACCGCTGAAATACATGCACACGATGGCTGTCACCAGACTGATGGGAATGGAGAAAGCCACCACCATGGTGGGGCGCAGATCCTTCAGGAACAGTATCAGGATCAGAATGGCCAGCAGACCTCCCATCAGGATATTACTCACTATGGAGTCCATCACCAGGTCAATATAGACTCCCTGATCCATCAGTGTGATCACATGCAGCTTTTCGTCCGCCTTCATCATATCCGAGAAACGCTTTAACAACAGATCCGATACCGCACCGGTGGAGTAGCCTGTCTGCTTCTGAATGGACAGCATGCAGCCGGGACTGCCGTTCACATTGGTATAAATCTCCTCCGAATTGTCCGTAAAAAATACGTCTGCCACGTCTCCCAGCGTGATCACAGGTACCCCGTCCATGTGAAGATCCATCAGTGGCAATGCCTGCAGTTCTTCCAGGGTGGACGGCTTATCTCCCACCCGTACCAGATAGTCCACGCCGTCCTCCGTCACATAACCCCCCGGCATGGAAAAGTTCTGGGCAGTCAGCAGATTCTTAAGCATCTCCACCGTGAGTATCTCCGTCATATCGGCGCTGTCATATGCCTCCTGGCGCGCCTCCTCCAACTGCTTTTCCCCTTCTTCCAACTTCTCCCGGGCAGTCTCCAGCTGCTCCTCCCCGGCTTTGATCTGCTCCAGGGCCGCATCCAACTGGGTCTGCGCCAGTTCCATCTGATATTCACCCAGATTGATCTGGGAAGCCGCATTGGCAAACTCCACCGCCGCAGTCAATTCTCCCTTTTCCACCTCAATCAAACCGCTGTTTACCTGGCCGATCTTCTCGTCCAGTTCGGCCACGGTCCGATTGACCATGCCCTCAAAGGCTCCCACTCCCTGGCCGTTGGTCAGGGCGTTCAGAGACTGCTCCAGATTGCCCCGCTGAGAAGCAAGCTGGGTGGATACCCCTGCGGTAATGATGCCCAGGTTCACATACACCGTCTGAAAATTGTCAGGATCCGCCCAGTCCAGTTCCCGCAGGTTGGAAAGCAGAGAAGCCATCTGTTCGTTGGAACCCATCTGTTTTACGATATCGCTGGCAAAAAAACGTTCCTTCAGCTGGTGGATCTGCTCCCGGGTCTCATCATCCACATCCGCGTCGGAACCGGATGCGGAAAAGCCCCCCGTCAGACTGTTATACTCTCTTATGTAGCTGTTTGTGCTCTCCTGAATCTTATTGATCTGATCTATACCGGCCTGCAGTCCTCTGGCGGTGGCCAGATTGGTAATCAGGGTCATCCTGGTGGACTCCAGGCTGGTTTTGGCTGTCAAAAGCTGATTCTTGGTCTCCGCCAGTTTGGCCCCGGTCTCCTCCTGGGTCCTGTCCAGTTCGTCCCTGCCTTCCTGGAGATCCTTTTTGCCGCTGTTGATCTCCTTCAGGCCGTCCTTTATTTCTTTCTTTCCGTCCTCCAGTTCCTGCTGTCCGTCTTCCAGTTCCCGGCGGCCCTCCTCCAGTTCTTCCTCCGCATCCCGCATCTTATCGTCTATGGCCGCGTAGATCTGCCGGTTCAGCGCATCCACTTTCTCCTGGCGGATGATTACATTGACGCTCTCTTCCAGAAGGCCCACTGCGCTGGCACTGGCCACGCCCTCCAGGCTCTCCACCTCAGGCATCAGCACATCCGTGACATATTCGCTGATCTGGGCGTACTCCAGATCCTCCACCCCTACGGCCACCATCATCACCGGCAGCATGTCCGGGTTCAGTTTCATAATAATGGGGTTGCCCACACTGTCGTCCCAGTAGGACTTGATCTGGTCCAGATTCTCCCGAATTTCCAACGATACCGCGTTCATATCCGCCGACTGGGCAAACTCCAGCACCACCATGGAATAATTTTCCGAGGAGACGGAACTGATACTCTCGATATTGCTGACCGTGGCCATGGAAGATTCCACAGGCTTGGTCACCACCATCTCCACCGTTTCCGGGCTGGCCCCCACGTAAGTGGTCATTACGATCACATAGGGCAGACTGATGTTGGGAAGAAGGTCCGTGGTCATCCTGGTGAAAGACACCACACCCAGCACGATGGCCAGTACCACTCCCACCAATACGGTATATGGTTTTTTTACGCTTATTTTAGATATCATGAGGCATTTCCTTTCTACAGTCGCATATCTTATGCCCAATATTTTCCTGTCAAACCGGCCTGTTACATCCAAAAGCCAATAACCGACCGGCCAGTCAGTCGCCTGTAAAAATTATATGCCGCCCCCTTGGGAAAGTCAATCCACATGTTCCCGGAATATTATTAAAAAAAAATAAAGAAGACACTCTATAGCATCTTCTTTATTTTACCCTTCAGCCGCTGCAGCGCATTGTCTGTTGATTTCTCTTCCCGCCCCAGCACTCTGGCGATCTGGCTGTAACTCATGCCTGTCAGGTACAGATCCAGAACCTGTTTCTCAAAGCTGCTGAGTTCCTTGTCGATCTGGCCCTCCAGATACTCCACCCGCTCCCGGTCTATAAACAATGTCTCCGGGTTCTGATCCTGGTCCGGGGGCAATGCCTCCGCCAATTCCAATTCCTCGTTGTCGCCCTGGCCGCGCCCATTGCCATATAGTGACACATAAGTGTTCAGAGGCCAGTGTTTCTGTCTGTGGGATGCCTGTACCGCCGTGTACATCTGTCGGCTGATGCATAGATCCGCAAAAGTATAAAAGCTGGCATCCCGGCCGCAGTCGTAATCCCGGATAGCCTTAAACAGACCGATCATTCCCTCCTGGATCAGGTCTTCATTGTCGCCCCCCAGAATATACATGGACTTGGCCTTGCTGCGCACCAGGTTTTTATATTTGTCCATAATGTAGTCCGTAATAGGGCTTTCGCCGCCCCGCAGACGGTCTATCAATTCCTCATCGCTGACCCGGCTGTATTCCCGCTCCATCCCGTCTCCCTCCGCTGCGAACCGTTTACTCCGCCCTGGGCGCTTTATTCCGCCATGCATTTGTCATACTGCCGCTGCCTTCACGCTATAGTTGCTCGCTGCCTCACAATCTCATAAGCCAGCACCCCCGCCGCCACAGAGGCATTCAGAGAGTCGATCTTCCCCTTCATGGGGATAGAGGCGATCATATCACATCTTTCCCTTACCAGCCTTCCAACGCCCTCACCCTCGCTGCCGATCACCAGACCTATGGGCCCTTTCAAATTCAGGTCATACATCCGGGTACCATTCATATCCGCACAGACAAACCAGATGCCTTCTTTTTTCAATTCTTCAATGGTTTGGGACAGATTGGTGACACGAGCCACCGGCGTATAGTTCAAAGCCCCCGCCGAGGTACGGGCCACAGTGGCCGTCAGCCCCACCGCCCTGTTCTTGGGGATAATCACCCCATGGGCGCCTGCCAGATTGGCGGTGCGGATAATGGCTCCCAGGTTGTGGGGGTCCTCAATATTATCCAGCAGGAACAGAAACGGGGGCTCCCCCTTTTCCCTGGCCGCCTGCAGAATATCCTCCAGTTCCGCATATTCGTAGGCTCCGGCCACTGCTATGACCCCCTGATGCCGTCCCGTCTCGGACATCTGATCCAGTCTCTCCCTTTCCACGTATTTTACAGGCGTTTCATGCTTTCTGGCCTCCCGCTTAATGGTCATGACCGGGCCGTCTTGACACCCGTCCTGAATATATAGCTTCTCGATGGGCTTACCGCTGCGATAAGCCTCAATTACCGCATTCCTGCCCTCTATTGTCTGTTCCTGGTATCCCATACATATCCCCTTCTTATTTTGTTTGCGCCGATTTGTTATCGGCTTTTACCCGTTTTCAGCCGCCGAAGGATCCTTCGGGTTAAAGCTCCATGCCCACCCGCCGAATTCCCTCTCCAATCAGTTCCAGCAACCTTTCCGTGCGTCCCGTCATGTACAGATAGCCCAGCAGGGCTTCCATCCCTGTGGCCCGGCGATACTCTGCCACGGAAGCATTCTTCGCCTTGGTATAAAACTTGGCGTTCCTGCCCCAGCGGTAGAGACCAGCCTCCTCCTCCGTGAGAAAATCCGCCAAAGCCTCAATCATTTTGGCCTGAGTGCCGGCGTTCACATACTGTGTGGTGCGCCGATGCAGATCATTGGCAGAACGATTGCCCCGCTCCACCACCACGGTTCGGATGATCAGATCATATATGGCGTCCCCTATATACGCCATGGTAAGGGGAGAATAGGTACGGATATCCGCTCCTCCGCATTGGAAGCTGCTGCGAATCTGTTCCAGCAGGCTTATGCTTTCTTCCATTTTACGCCCTCTCTCGTATCCTCCAGCACAATGCCCTGCTCCAACAATTCCGCCCGAATAGCATCCGCTCTGGCAAAGTCCTTCTCCTTTTTGGCAGCTTTCCGCTCCTCGATCCTGTCCAGAATATAGCGCTCCAGTTCCGCGTCCACCTGGCGGCCCGACTCCTTCGCCGCATGGGCCGTGGTGAGATTCAAGGACAGTACCCGGTCAAAATCCTCTGCCAGCGCAAACTTTGTGGCATCGTTCATATCCTCTTTCAGCATGTCATACAGGACAGTGATTGCCATGGAAGAATTCAGGTCGTCACAGACAGCCTCCTCAAACCTGGTCCGAAACGCAGCATATTTCTCCTGGTCCACTTCTCCGTCCCTTCCCAGGGAGGCAATGCGCTTCACCAGTTTTTCATAAGCGGCAGTCATATTGTCCAGCACTTCAAAAGAGAACTCCAGCGGCTTACGGTAATGGGACTGCAGGCAGAACATGCGGTATACCAACGGGTCATAGCCCTTTTCCTCCAACAGGGATACCGTCAGGAACTCCCCCTTGGACTTACTCATCTTGCCGGATTTATCATTCAAATGATGTACATGAAACCAGTAATTGCACCATTTATGTCCCAGATAGGACTCGCTCTGAGCCACCTCGTTGGTATGGTGGGGAAAGATATTGTCCACGCCGCCGCAGTGAATGTCCATATATTCACCCAGATGTTTCATACTGATGCAGGAACATTCTATATGCCAGCCCGGATACCCCAGTCCCCAGGGGCTTTCCCATTTTAACTCCTGATCGTCAAACTTGGATTTGGTAAACCAAAGAACAAAGTCGCTCTTGTTCCGTTTGTTGGCATCTTCATCCACGTCCTCCCGCACGCCCACCAGCAGTTCCTGTTCACTCTGGTTGGAAAACACATAATACTCTTCCAGCCGGGAAGTATCAAAATAAATGTTGCCCCCCTGCTCATAGGCATACCCCTTTTCCAGCAGGGTCTGAATCATATGAATAAACTCCGGAATGCAGTTGGTGGCTGGTTCCACCACATCAGGTGTCTTGATGTTCAGCTTCCCGCAGTCGCTGAAAAAAGCATCCGTATAAAACCCGGCGATCTCCATGACAGATTTATGCTCCCGCTTCGCGCCCTTCAGCATCTTGTCCTCGCCGGTGTCCGCATCGCTGGAAAGATGACCCACATCCGTTATGTTCATCACCCGCTTCACATCATAGCCGATGTAGCGCAGAGTCTTTTCCAGCAAATCTTCCATAATATAACTGCGCAGATTGCCGATGTGGGCAAAATGGTACACGGTGGGGCCGCAGGTGTACATGGCCACCTCCCCTTCCCGATTGGGAATAAAGGTCTCCACCTTTTTGGTTAATGTATTATAAAAATGCAGTTTGTTCTCCATATGGTTTATCCTTTCCCTACAATCTATTCATAACTAATGTACTTGCAGCCGGCTTCGGTCCATCCGATTGCCTGAACCCGCACACTGAATCCTGCATGGCGGCTTTGTCGTCCGCAAATAGTTCCTGTGCCTTCCGGCATATATCCTCCCAGGCTCCCATAAAAAACTATATGCCCTGTCCCCTGAACTCAAACCTTCATATCGGCCGGACGTTTGCCTTCCGGGCCCTTCAAATGCTTTATCTCCTGCTCCAGAGCCAGAAGGCGGTTGGTCAATTCCGTGTTGGCACGCATCAGACCGGCAATATCTTCCCTTACAGGGTCAGGCAGGGCCTGGTCAAGATCCTCCCTGGGCAGCGCCTGATTGTTGCGCCTGACCACACGCCCCGGCACCCCCACCACGGTGGAACCCGGAGGTACTTCAGACAGCACTACGCTTCCCGCCCCGATTTTGGAGTTGGCGCCGATGGTAAAAGAACCGAGGACTTTAGCCCCGGCACTGATCATAACATTGTCCTCCACCGTTGGATGACGCTTACCATGCTCCTTGCCTGTGCCCCCCAGCGTCACTCCCTGGTAGATGGTCACATTATCTCCGATCACAGCTGTCTCCCCAATGATGACACCGTTGCCGTGATCAATAAACAGTCCTTTACCGATGCGGGCGCCGGGGTGAATCTCTATGCCCGTCTTGCGCACTCCTCTCTGGGAAATATATCTGGCCAGGAAAAAATGCTTTTTCAAGTACAGCTTGTGGGCAATCCGATAGTGCATCATAACTTTAAAGCTGGGATACAAAAACACTTCCATGGAGGAGTGTATCGCAGGGTCACGTTCTTTGATAATCTGGATTTCCTCCCGGATGTTCTGAATCAAGCCCATCTCATCAACTCCCCCCTGCCCGCCTTTGCAGACAGGGCTTTCCTTTCCATAATGAAGGCAGATATACTCATTATAAAGGCGAATAAACTCATCCACTGAGACGAATTTATCCGCCTATCGCCTTTTCTTCTTACTATTCAGCATATGCAAAAAGGCAGGATTTGTCAACTGTTTTTTCTAATTAAGGCTTACTCTCTGGGGCATCCTCCGCATCCCTTGCATTTGGGAGGGGAACCGGCCTCCAGCGCCAGGTTGAACGGACTGGTCAGCAGGCAGACGGCCTGGGCAGAGATCCCTTCACCATTGCCTGTAAATCCCAAGCCCTCCTCTGTGGTGGCTTTCACATTCACCTGTTCCGGAGCAAGGCCCAGGGCACCGGCAATATTTTTCCGCATGACCTCCATATAAGGCCGCATTTTAGGAGCCTGGGCAATAATGGTAGCGTCAATATTCTCTATGAGAAAACTCTGCTGTTCCAGCATTTCCCCCACTTTCCCCAAAAGTTCCAGCGATGATATGCCTTTATAGGCCGGATCGCTGTCGGGAAAATGTTTCCCGATATCCCCCAGCGCCGCCGCCCCCAGGAGGGCGTCCATTATGGCATGCAGCAGCACGTCCGCATCCGAATGTCCCAGCAGTCCCTTTTCATAGGGGAGCTTTACTCCGCCCAAAATCAACTCTCTGTCCTCCACCAATCGGTGAACATCATATCCCGTTCCTATTCTCATGTTCTTCCAACTCCCATCTGCCCAATATCATGGGCGTCCCCAAGGTATCAGCATCTATAAAAATCTCCTGTCTGACCTCCCGCAGGGCTGTGCTCGATTCACTGCTTATGCCCCATGTAAAAGAGAGCATCGGCACACAGCACCGTCAGGAAAGGTTATTGTCGGCATATCTGAAGCCTTTCCATATAAAAACTGGAGATACTTTAGTATCCCCAGTTTTTATATAATTCAGGATTATCGCTGATTAATAACCGAATTCCTGAGCAAAATACAGCGTACCGTCGGCCTCATATACCGCTATGCTGCAGGTGGCCAATTCCCCGTCAAGAATATTGGCGGCGTGGGTGGGCGATGCCATCCATCCAGCCACCAGACTGGCAGCATCGGCATAACCTTTTGCCAGATTTTCCGCCCACATCAAGTCACTGTTCACGGTATAGAAATCCATATTATTGGGCCTGGTATGGGAAAAACTTCCCACAATCTCCGTAGCCCGAATCTGGGCGCACAGTTCCAAATTGACATCCCATGTGAAAGCCGTAAGCCCTCTGGCAGCGCGTTCCGCATTCACCAGATCAAAAGCGGACACCGCCATAACACGAAGTTCATCGGCTCTCAGCTGCTCTGCCTCCGTCATTTCCGCAGATTTAATGGAACCTGCCAGAGCAATCGCCTCATCGTCAATATAGGTGATCTCATCAACAGGCGGAATCTCACGGGTGGCGGCAGATATCTGAGGTGCTGCCGCCCCACATGCCATCATGCTGATTCCCATGGCTCCAGCCAATATAATTGCTGTCAATTTCTTTTTCATAATGCCTGACTCCTTTTATATCTTATCTTTTTAATCCTTTCAAAATCCATGCGATTAGAGCCGCGAGAGACGCCAGGAACATCATCGCCCATGCATCGGACTCATCTCCGGTCTGGGGACGTCTTCTGCTTCCCAATACCATGGCATCAGACAGAGGGATCTCATCATCATCAATACGCACCGTGCGCGTTCTCCGACGGCCCTGTACTTCAGGATCGGACGGTGTAACGGGAGGTACGGGCGTCACTATTGTATCCAACTCCGATCCAGGCGGATCATCCAGGATTACCGGAGGCTCAGTCACCTGAGGAGGCTGCGTCACCTGGGGCGGCTGTGTTACCGCAGGAGGCGGCGTTGTATCAGAAGGACCGGGTGTTTCTGTAGGGCCTGGCGGATCACCGGGGCCAGGGGTTACTGTAGGCTCAGAGGGTTCACCAGGACCAGGAGTTGCCGTAGGATCGGGCGGTACACCGGGGCCAGGAGTTTCACCAGGACCAGGAGTTACCGTAGGGTTGGGTGTCTCACCGGGACCAGGGGTTGCCGTAGGACCAGGCGGTACGCCGGGGCCGGGGGTTTCACCAGGACCAGGAGTTGCCGTAGGACCAGGCGGTACGCCGGGGCCGGGAGTTTCACTGGGACCAGGAGTTGCCGTAGGACCAGGCGGTACGCCGGGGCCGGGGGTTTCACTGGGACCTGGGGTTGCCGTAGGGCCAGGCGGTACGCCGGGGCCGGGGGTTTCACCGGGACCAGGGGTTGCCGTAGGACCAGGCGGTACGCCAGGGCCAGGTGTTTCACCAGGACCAGGAGTTACCGTAGGACCGGGTGTCTCACCGGGACCAGGAGTTGCCGTAGGACCAGGCGGTACGCCGGGGCCGGGAGTTTCACTGGGACCAGGAGTTGCCGTAGGACCAGGCGGTACGCCGGGGCCGGGGGTTTCACTGGGACCTGGGGTTGCCGTAGGGCCAGGCGGTACGCCGGGGCCGGGGGTTTCACTGGGACCTGGGGTTGCCGTAGGACCGGGCGGTACGCCGGGCCCGGGGGTTTCACTGGGACCTGGGGTTACCGTAGGACCGGGGGGTACACCGGGGCCGGGGGTTTCACTGGGACTCGGCGTCACCGTAGGATCCGGGGTTTCTGCGGGGCCAGGAGTTACTGTGGGCCCAGGTGTTGTAGTCGGTACAGGTATAGGCGATTCCGTCGGCACCGGCGGCGCAGGTATTACGCCGCTCCAATTAATCTGATGTACTTCACCATACTGTTCAAAATTACCGGCCGTCACGCCGCCGATAATATTATTTCCATTAACCACAGTCGCCCTGGGAGCCAGGATAAATCCGAATATCCTTGCCGTATTCACTTTGCTGGCATTGCCAAAATTCCAGAGCACCCTGCCGGCCCAGGAGGCATACTCTGTCTTGTCACCGGCACTGTTGATATTCATCTGGGGTACGGAAACTTCTCCGCCGCTTACAATATTCACAATTACCGTCTTACCGCCGGCTTCTGCCGCCGCAATAATCCTGGCTTCATAATTCTCGCCCTGGGTAAATCCGGCATTCAATTCCTCGGCCGTGAGGTTCAGGACATATGCGTTGTCCGTGTCCATATCCGGCAGTTGATATAACTCGTCAGCCCAGGCCGCTTTCGAATTAATGACATTTGCTATGGTACTCATTATATCATTTTGGTAGGAAAATCCTCCCAGAAGATTGCCCGTGCAGAATCTTCCGGTTTCCTGATTGTTGCTGTCGATCTTAAGCAGATTGTAACCCTGCCCCACAGCTACTTCCAGCCTGTTGGCCGTACCCGCCAGCGGGTTTATCTCCGGAATCACAATGTAGGACGTCCCGTTTGCCGTACAGCTGAAGCTGCCGTCGGACAAATCACCGATATAACTCACCCCGCCGGAACCCACAGAGGCATTGCCCCCATATATATTGAGGCTGCCGGGCAGCACACCGATGGCCACATTGCCTTCCACATGGTCGCTTCTTGTCATTTGATTCGTATATACGGAAAACAGGAAGGGATTATTCAAATCAGGCCTGGCAAAATTATCTGTGGGCGGGGCAAAGTTATACAACGGAATCGGTTCTGCCACATTCACCACAAAATCGCCGCCGGTAACACTTTCCAGTTCAGGTACGTTGGGGTCCGCATTTTCATTTGCATGGGTGGAAAACCCGTGGTCCGTAAACATGCTGCTTATCACCAGGGCTGAAGCCATGGTCACCACAACAAATTTGCTTACCTTCTCCCTCATTCCTAAAATTTTCATGTTTTTTACCCTCTATAAAACCCTGATCACTGCCTGCGGAATGCAATTTATCCATTCCTTTACATAATAAGACTCCTTTTTTTGGTAAAAAGGTTCAAAATTATTACAAATTGATTAACTACTTTATACCATATGGCTCTGTCAAAGTCAACACTCCATGGATCAAAACCCTCCTGGAGGTTCCTGCCGAGCCGTAACAGGTGGACAGGGACACAATGTTGGGGCGCCCTGAGAGATCCACATCAAATCCATAGTTGGAATTCTCCACTGCCCAGCCGGTATACTTGTCATAGTTTTCATCCGATGTAAACACCATGTATCTGTTGCTGTCTGATTTTGTCATATAATAGGAAAAAACCTCGTAAGTGTAAACCAGGTCCTCCGTATAGAGAAAAAAGCGGGGATTGGCGTCCAGCAGAGAAGGATCGTCTACCAGTTCTTTAAAAGCGCCGAACATACTGCCGTCCCTCATATTGTGGCCGAATACAAAAGTGTTCCTGTCGCTCCAGTCCGGGGCCGCGCCGCAATCCATGAATATACTGCCAGAGTTGCTCTTCCCGCCCTCAAAGGAATGCTTCAGGTAATAGTTGTTGTCCTCCCCCTGCACCACAGGATAGCTGACCTCCACCGCCGGGAAATAGAGCCAGCCCCGGAAATCATCGTTCATTCCCTTCAGCATTTCCATGTCAATAGCCAGGGGCGGGTACTGGGGCGGCAAAATCTCTACTGCCTCACCATTCTCATCCACCCCCGTGGTAACGGCAGAGGGGAGTTGAGCGTTCTCTGCCACCGCCGCGTCCAGCAAACGCTGGTGCTCTTCCTCTGCCCGTCTGTCGGATATGATGGACGTCACCAACTTGTAGCCGGAAAAGCCCACAGCCGCGGTCAAGAACAGGATGCCTGCCACATATTGCAGGATCTTCAGAGTTTGCTTTTTCAAAGGCATCTCCCCCTTTCCGTCAGCTTCTTTATTATAAAACAGTGTATCACATTTTTACAAATCTGTCATCTTGTATTTGATATCGGGGAAAGTATTTGTTATAATTGTCCATATACTTTGGCATTCAGTAAAATGACTCATGTGGCCCGCGCGCCGGCCCCATGGGTATCATTCAGGAAAGGAAATTACCATATGCTTCCAATTCACTTGATTTCCGTCCTTTTTTTGGGCATGATGTATTTTTTTATCTACCAGATGGACAAGAAGCCCTCCTATGATCCCAGGATTGTATTCCTGGTTCTGCTGGCGGGTGCTTTTTTGCTCCGCTGCATCTTTGCCGGGAGTTCCAGGGGTTTTGCCTCCGACACGGCCTGCTTCGCCAGTTGGGCCAATCTGGCCTATGAGGGGGGCATCCGAAATTTTTATGCCTCCGGCGTATTTGCCGACTATCCTCCCGGATTCGTGTATGTGCTGTATGTGATCGGGGCTATTTTTTCCGTATTTAAAGTTCCGTACCTGTCCGCACCCTGCCTGCTCCTGTTAAAGCTGCCCGCCATATTCTGTGACATGGCCACCGCCCTGTTCTTTTACAAGGTGGCTTCCAAAAAATTGCCTTCCCAGCAAGTGGTGATGCTGGCAGGATTATATCTGCTGAACCCGGCCATCCTCCTGAACTCCTCCATCTGGGGGCAGGTGGACTCCGTGTTCACCCTGGCCGTACTGCTGATGTGCTGGTTTTTGACGGAAAACCGAATGACTGCCGCCTATATCGTGTTCGGCGTGGGCGTGCTCCTTAAGCCCCAGACCCTGGTATTTGCCCCCGTGCTGCTCTACGGCATCGTGGACCGGGTTATTCTGTACGATTTCAGTTGGAGGAACTTCTTCCACAATCTGTTCTCCGGCCTGGCCGTGATCTGTTTCATGGTACTGGCCTGCATGCCCTTCGGCCTGGATCTGGTATTCATGCAATATACCGCTACCCTGGGCTCTTATCCCTATATTGCGGTAAATGCCTTCAACCTGTGGGGATTCTTTGGTCTGAACTGGGTTTCCCAGGACACGAGACTGCTGTTTTTCAGCTATCAGACCTGGGGCGTCATCATCATCATCCTGATTGTGCTGCTCTCGGCTCTGCTGTTTTTCCGGGCACAAAACAAGGAAAGCCGGTACTTCACCACCGCCGGTTTCCTGATCGTCTCCATGTTTCTGTTCTCGATCCGCATGCACGAGCGCTATCTGTACCCGGCACTGGCGCTGCTCCTGTTTGCCTACGCGCTGCGCCCCCTCAAGGAATTTCTGGAGGTTTATTTCGGATTTACCGTAATCCACCTGTATAACACCGCTTACATACTGTATTTTTATGATCCTGCCAACTATGACGGAAAAGCTCCGCTGATCCTGACCGTGTCCGCATGTATGGTCATCTGCGGTCTCTCCTTCTATTATATGCTGCTGCGCTACGACATCCGGCAGGTGTCCGACCGGGAGTCCTCCTTCACCTTCCTTCTCCCCTTCCGGCTGAAATGGCGCAGAAAGAAGTCCGCACCTGCACATTTCACCTATGATCCTGCCCCCAGTCAGGAAAAAATGCCCTTCCTGGTCCAGGATGCCATCCTTCTCTTTACTGTTATGGCAGTGTACAGCCTGGTGGCGTTCTGGGATCTGGGAAGTCTGAAAGCACCCCAGTCAGACGCCATGCTGCGGCAGGGCGACACGGTGGAATTGTACACCGGCGGAGAGCAGGCCGCCTCTTACCTGTACTGGTATCTGGGAAATTACGAGAACCGGAATTTCTCCCTGGAGTACAAAACGGTCCCGGAAGATGCCTGGCAGCCGGCGGGCGGCGGAGGACAGCTCACCATGACCAGCGTTTTCGCCTGGGGCCGCATGGAACTGCCGGAGAATTGTCATTATCTGCGTCTGACCTGCAATTCCGACAAGGCTTCGGTAATGGAACTGGCCCTGGCGGACGCCGCGGGGAACAGCTTTATGCCTGTAAACGCACCGGATTATCAGAAATTGTTTGACGAGAACGATACCTTCCCCGCAGACGGCATCAGCTTCCGCAACAGTACTTACTTTGACGAAATCTACCATGCACGGACAGCCTATGAGTTCCTGCACGGCCTGCCCACCTATGAGACCACTCATCCGCCTCTGGGCAAGGTGATTCTGTCCCTGGGCATTGTTTTCTTCGGCATGAACCCTTTCGGCTGGAGATTCATGGGAACTCTGCTGGGGATACTGATGCTGCCGGTGATCTACCTGTTGGCCCGCAATATCAGCAGGGACCGCCTGGCGGCAGGCTTTGCCTGTGTGTTGTTCGCCTTCGACTTCATGCATTTTGCCCAGACCAGACTGGCCACCATTGACGTGTTTGTGACTTTCTTTATCCTGTTGATGTACTATTTTATGTACCGTTACAGTCGGATGAGTTTTTACGACACCCCGCTGTGGAAAACCTTCCTCCCCCTGGGTGCCTGCGGCATCTCCATGGGACTGGGCATTGCCTGCAAGTGGACCGGCATGTATGCCGGAGCGGGACTGGCAGTGATATTCTTTCTTACATTGTATCGCAGATACCGGGAGTACCGTCTTGCTCTGAAGAAGCCCTCCGGGGGCCCCAACGGACTCCTCTACTCCAGGATCATCGCCACTTTCCGGGGCAATGCCCTTAAGACCATTGTCTTTTGCATGCTGTTTTTCGTGCTGATTCCCGGACTGATCTATCTGCTGTCCTACATTCCCTTCGTGGGTTGGGAGACGGGACTGTGGGAAAAAATGCTGGCTAACCAGAAATACATGTTTAGTTACCATGCCAATCTGCAGGACACCCACTATTACTCCTCCCACTGGTATGAGTGGCCCACCATGATCCGGCCCATCTTCTATTACTCCGGTATCATCGGCGACACTGCCAGAGAAGGAATCAGCGCCTTTGGCAACCCGCTGGTGTGGTGGGTGGGCATTCCCGCCTTTGCCTATATGCTTTATCTGGTATTCCGGAAAAAGGACCGCATCGCCCTGTTTCTGTGTATCGCCTACCTGGCTCAGTATCTGCCCTGGATGTTCGTGGACAGATGTACCTTTATCTACCACTATTTTCCCAGCGTGCCCTTCGTGGTGCTGATGATTCTGTATGCGGCACTCACCGTAAAAGATCTGCTGCCGGAAAAAAGATTCTACCTGGCCCTGGGGCTCTATGCCGCCGCTGCCATTGCCCTGTTTGCGCTGTTCTACCCGGTGCTGTCGGGACACACCGTGTCCATCAAGTATGTAGACACCTTCCTTCGCTGGATGAAGAGTTGGGTATTGATCTTTGGATAAGATTCACATTACTCAGGTGCAGAATTGAATCGCCGGGGATACGCTCCCCGGCAGCTTCAGTTTATCGTATCTGTTCCTGTCGTTTTTACCTCACCTTCTCTGAATGCATTTTCCATAAACTTCCTCATTTCGTCAGGTTTAAGTCTATCTCTTCAGTAGGCTGAATCAAATTTACATCATTTATACCAACAGACAATATTTTTTTCAATTTGTATCAAAAGCCCAATTTTAAATACCACATCATCAGATGCGATTCCCCGCTCAGCACATGTTGAAATACTTTCCCATAACTGAATCCCTCATAAACAAAAAAGTGCAAAGCCATTGACAACTCAATAGGCTTCACACTCTACTTTGTGATATATGTTATTCCGTCAATAGGTTATCCCTGTATCTAAATTATTGCGGTATTAATTCATTCATCTTGAGAATTTCTTCCACCGTGTCCAAGCCATCTTGCAATCTGGCCAGCTTTTTATTGGTGTTCAGTTCAAAAAGTTTCTGTGAAAGCTGTAACTCTGTCAGCTGCTCATGCATTTTGTTTTGCCTGACCTCCATCACTTCTAAGCGGTTATCCATCTTATCAAAACGTTCGTCCATCTTATCGAGACGTTCGTCCATCTTATCAAAGCGGCCCTGCATTTGAACTACGGTTTCTAATAATTTGTTAAGTTTTTCACTATCTGTCATGTGCTTGTACCTCCCAGCAAAAAGAGTATATCACATTTTGAGTGTAAAGTCTATTGAATTGACAAGGTGCTTTGGTATGTGATGCTGTTTGATTTATTAAAGGATATTGCATTGTACATAAAAGTACGTAATATAGCGAAAAGAAATATATATGTTTGCAGAGTATTTAATATGAAAGCTATTTTGAAAGGGGAAAATGAGACCATCCCAAGTTTCGTGCAGACTCAAAAACTGATAAAAGATTTGTGAATAATTAAGATTAAAATCACCTCAAAAACAAAAAGCCTGGACATCCCGATTATTCAAGACTTCCCAGACTTCTAAAAATAGCGAGAGGGGGATTCGAACCCTCGACACCACGGGTATGAACCGTGTGCTCTAGCCAACTGAGCTATCTCGCCAAAATGGAACCTATAGGGCTCGAACCTATGACCCTCTGCTTGTAAGGCAGATGCTCTCCCAGCTGAGCTAAGATTCCTCAAGCCGGCTGCACTTGCAACCGACTTGATTAGTATACTATGGACAGACAAGTTTGTCAACCACAATTTTACAAATTTGGCCTACATTTTCTCCGGAGCCTCAAAACCCAGCACCTGGATACAGGTTTCCAGCACATCCCGGGTCAGAAGCAGCAGCGCCACCAGGCTCTCCTTCTGCGCCTGATCTTCCTCCGCCAGGATCTTGGTTTCGTGGTAGAAATGATTGAATGCATTAGCCAGGTCGTAGATAAAAGCACATACCTTATGAGGAGCCGCCTCCTCACTGGCGCTCTCCATCATGGCGTTAAAGCCGGACAACTGCATCATCAACTGTTTCTGGGCCTCTCCTGCCGCCGCCAGCAACTCCAGTTCTTCCTCCCGGTCCAGGCTGCCGCCCTGCTCCACATACTTGGAAAGGATGGACTTGATCCGCACAATGGTATACAGGATATAGGGGCCGGTATCACCTTCAAAGGAGGTAAAGCGGTCCATGTCAAAGATATAGTCCTTGGATGCCTGGTTGGACAGATCTCCGTATAGCAAAGCCGAGATAGCCACCATATCCGCCACTTCCCTGGCCTCCTCCTCGCTCATCTCCCGGCCTTCCCGGATCTTGCGCAGCATCTCCTCCTTGGTTTCCTGGATCAGAACCTCCAGACGCATCACACCGCCGTCCCTGGTTTTGAAGGGCTTGCCGTCCTTGCCGTTGACAGTGCCGAAGCCGATCCATCTGAGCTGGGTTTCGGGTTCCACCAGGCCGGTTTTCCGGGCACAGCGGAAGATCTGGTCAAAGTACAGATCCTGACGCTTGTCCGTAAGATAAATGATCTGATCCGGATGATACAGGCGCATACGTTCCAGAATCGTAGCAAGATCCGATGTATTATACAGGGCCGCGCCGTCAGACTTCAGAATCATGCAGGGCGGTACCTCTTTGGTGTCCGTCTCTTCCTTCACATCCACCACCAGGGCACCCTCGCTGATATAGGCATAGCCGTTATCCTTCATGTCCTGCACCATCTCCGGGATCAGGTCGCGCACATCACTTTCACCCTTCCACAGGTCAAATTCCACATTCAGACTGCCGTACACTTTCTTTAAGTCTGCCACGGACACATTCATAATATGCTGCCACAGGGCGCGATAGCCCCTTACGCCGGTCTGCAGCTTGTAGGTAGCTTCCATGGCCCGGGCCTTGTACGACGGGTCCTCCTTGGATTTCTGGCTGGAGGCCGGGTAGATTTCCTCCAGTTCGGATATGGTGAAGGGCGGTTCGGAAGGATACTCCCCCTCATAACTGTCATCAAAATACACCAGTTCCGGCTGACGCTCCTGGATTCCCAGGGTCACCAGGCCCATTTGCAGTCCCCAGTCCCCCAGGTGGGCATCCCCGATGACCTCATGGCCGGCGTACCGGCAGATCCGCTTGATACTCTCGCCGATAACGGCCGAGCGCAGGTGTCCTACATGCAAAGGCTTGGCCACATTGGCCCCGCCGTAATCTATCATGATTTTCCGGGGCTTGGACGGCTCTTCCAGACCAAATTTCTCCGCTCTGCGCATCTCCTCCAGGTACTCCCGCAGATATTCTCCCGAGATTTTCAAATTTAAAAAGCCAGGGGCCACCGCCTCTGCCTGGGAGAACACCCTGCTGTCCCGCAGCTTTTCCGCCACCTCGCCTGCAATCGCAAGGGGCGCCTTCCTGAACTTCTTGGCTCCTGCCATGGCTCCGTTACATTGGTATTCACACAGGTCCGGACGGTTGGACAATGTCACGCGTCCCAACCGGCTTCCCGCCTCCGCCTCCCCGTATCCGGCCGCCTCAAAAGCCGCCTGCATCTCCTCAGATATGATATCCAACCACTTTTTCATAAGCACGCTCTCCTCGCCACACAAAATTATGGGCCCATTATAGCCTTTTTTTCTCTGCGTGGCAACAGGAAATTTCAAAATACAGGAAATAGGGAAGTTTCACTTCCCGGCCCGTCTGGAAAACACGCAGCCGCAGTAGTCCTGGCGGTACAGTTCATACTTTGCGGACAATTCCACCGATCTCTTATATCCGTTTTTCTTCTTAAAATCCGAAGGCAGCCAGGGCACGCCATATGTAGCCGCCAGCTCCTCCCCCAACCGATTGAGCAGCGGCGCGTTTTTTAAGGGGCTGATGGACAGAGTGGTGGCAAAGTAATCCGCTTCCGCCGCCTGCGCCTGCCGGGCCGTCTCCTCCAGCCGCAGCCGGAAGCATCCTTCACAGCGCTCCCCTCCCTCCGGACAGTCTTCCAAGCCCCTGGCCATACCGAAGAACCGCTCGGGCAGGTATTCGCCCTCCATCACCTGAATGGGGAAGCCAATGCCCTCCCGATTGAGACAGGCGATCAGATGTTTTTGCTCCGCCAGCCGATGCCTGTATTCCTCCTCAAAGGAAATATTGGGGTTATAATAAAATACCGTGACCTGAAAATACCCACTCAGGTATTCCAGCACATAGCTGCTGCAGGGGGCGCAGCAACTGTGCAGAAACAGTCGCTTCTCCCCCCTGGTCAGCCCTGACAGTATATGGTCCAGCTCCCGCTGGTAATTTCTTTGGTTCATGATAAATACCTCTTACCGGTTCAGTGTTTTGCGCCCGTCTTGACGGCTTCTTCGTATAAACACTGCACTTTCTTCCAGTGGATCAGGTTAAACCAGCCCTCCAGATAGGCCGCGCGCAGATTCTGGTACTGCAGGTAATAGGCATGTTCCCACACGTCCACCAGTAATATGGGCGTCACCTCTGACATATCCGGCACATTCTGGTTGGGGGTCTGCAGGATGGAAAGTCTGCCGTCCTTATCCGTAACCAGCCAGGCCCACCCGGAGCCGAACTGGGACATTGCCGCCTGCTTCATCTGCTCCTTCCACTGGTTATAGCTGCCGAAATCCCTGTTGATGGCATCCGCCAACGCACCTTCCGGCATCTGGCCCATGGGCTGGCGCATGGTTCCAAAATACAGTTCATGGTTGAACACACCGCCTCCATTGTTGCGGATCGGGGTCTGGGCCGCCGCCGGAAGGCTGTCCAGACTCATCAGCAGTTCCTTCAGGCTTTTCTTCTGCAACTCAGGATAGTCTGCCAGCGCGCTGTTCAGGTTATCCACATATGTCTTGTAATGCTTGTCGTGGTGAAAGTGCAGCGTCTTTTCATCTAAAATCGGGGTCAACGCGTCATAGTCGTAGGGTAGCGGCTGCACTACAAAGGGATAGGTTTCTGCCTGCATAATCTCCTCCTTTTGTGGGGTTACCACAAGATACTGTTTTAGCTTAGTGTATGCCGTTTTTCCCAACTTTAATCATTACGCGCCTGCAAATTTGCCGCTTCCGCAATCTCTATCCTGCCTTCATCTTCCTGCGCCATCGGAAAGGCCAGCGTCACTTTGAACAGATCTCCGTCTGTGGTAAGCTGCATGCTCCCTCCCTGCAGTTCCGTCAGACTTCTGGCAATGGCCAATCCCAGGCCGCTGCCCTCGGTGTGCCTGGACTTATCTCCCCGCACAAAACGTTCCATCAGTTCTTCGGCATCCATTTCCAGAGGATGACTGGATATATTTTTAAAAACCAGGACGGCCTGCCCTTCATGGGTCTCCAGATTCAGATACACCCGGGTGCCGCTCTGGGCGTATTTACAGATATTCGTCATCAGATTGTCCAGTATTCTCCACAACATCCGGGTGTCCGCCATGATCCATACAGGCTCCTGTCCCTGCCGAATAATCAGGTCAATCTCTCTCTCCTGCAGTCTCTGTTCGAATTCTCCCATTGCCTGGCTGAGCAGCACGCCCGCCTGGCAGCGCTCCAAATGTACCTCCAGATTGCCGGTGGCTGCCTTGGACACCTCCATCAGGTCTTCAATCAGCTTTTTCAGCCTGGTGGACTGTCTGTGCAGCACCTGGGCATACTCCGTAATCTTCTCATTATCCGAAGGTTCCCGGCCGATCAGGTCTGCATAGTTAATAATGGAAGTCAGGGGCGTCTTGATATCATGGGAAACATTGGTAATCAATTCCGTCTTCAGGTGTTCGCTCTTCATCCGATCTTCCACCGCATCCGCCACCACCTGAGATATGGCATTTAAATCCCTGCCAAACCGCAGAGCTTCCCCCTTTATACCCTCCAATGGAATCTGGTAGCCCAGGTTCCCTTTGGCCAGTTCCCTGCCGGAAGTTCGAAGCCGTTCCATCCCTCTGGCCGTCCGCAGTACCAGGGGCACCAAAACCGATTTTTCCAGAATCCACAGCCCCCAGACCAGAAAAGCGCCGCCTCCTGCAGTCAGCCATGTCCTCAGGGCTTCCAGGCCCTTCCCCTGCATCACCCGGTACTGGGCCACCCCCAGCAGGGCCGCCTCCAGCCCGCAGACCAGTATCAGGATAAGCACAGCCTTCCTGGGCCAGGACAACTGCTCCAGCGCCTCCCTGGGCTTTCTGCACACCTTCATAAGCAGGCCCCTCTGTTCGGTATGTCCGATCCTCCTGTATCGGGTCAGGTGCAGTGCAAAACCAGTGGCCAGAATCCCCCATAACAGTCCGCAAAACGTCCAGTCTCGGATGCTCTGACCCAGCAGTGCCTTAACGTGCTCAGATCCCTCCTCCCAGTTGAGAGGAATCTCCCATATCTGCGGCAGCCTGCACTCCCACAGCCACAGCAGCAACGCCATACTCCCCCAGAGTAAAAACACCTTCCATGGTTTTCCGGACGTCCTTTTTCCCTGCTTCCCGCGTTTTTCCAATCCCTGCCCCACAGCCATGATAAAAGAACGCAGAATGCCCCCGGCCAGAACCAGCGCAACCACTGCCGACACGTAAAATCCTCTGGCCCATACCCGCAGATCCTGGGGCAGGCCCTCCAGATCAATACAGACATTATGTATCTGGTCTGTATGCAGATAGGCAATCCTGACCAGATAACCCGAAGGTTCCTCATTTCCCTCTTCCGGGAACTGAAAGGTATACTCCAGTGTCCTGCCTTCCAGTCTGAGAATCTGTTCTCCTTCCTCAGTCCTGTAATTTCCTCCCACACGCCTGCCGGATACCTTGTGAATAATATAGTTTACATTTTCATCCTCTGCGTAAACATTTACCTGCTCCATACCCTGGGATAAATAAATATTCATGATGTTTTCGGCATGGGTCCGGGCCAGATTTTCCAGTGCAAGTATCCGATTGACGTCCTGCCGTCTGAAATCCTCCAGGCGCGTACAGCAGATGCCGGCGGACAGACAGAATACGGATACCCCTATCAAAGACACCATTACCAGGTACAGGAAACACTTTGAAACCGTGTTCATTCTCATATACTGATGCCCCCTTCCATTTTGTAGCCCTGTCCCCAGACCACCTTCAGATAACGGGGATCCGCAGGATTAATCTCCAGCTTTTCCCGCAGATGCCGGATATGCACCGCCACCGTGCCCTCGCTGCCGATGGGCTGGTCCTTCCACACCTGCTGATAAATCTCCGCCGGGGAAAAGACCTGACCCGGATGCGCCATCAGCAGTTTCAGGATCTCGTATTCCGTGGGGGTGAGATTGATCTCCTCCCCGTCCAGAAAAACCGTCTTGCCTGTGTCGTCAAGCTGGATGCCTCCGATCCTCAGCATTCCGCCTTTCCGGGAACCACTGCCCAATTGTATATACCGCCGCAGTTGGGAACGGACTCTGGCGCAGACCTCCATGGGATTAAATGGCTTGGTAATATAATCGTCCGCCCCTGCATTCAGCCCTAATATCTTATCCAAATCCTCTCCCTTGGCCGTGAGCAAAATAACGGGTACATTGGAAAACTGCCGGATACGGTTCATGGCTTCCAGTCCATCCATCCGGGGCATCATCACATCCATCAGAATCAGCTGCAATTCCTGCCGGCCGGCTATTTCCAGCGCTTCCTGCCCGTCATATGCTTTATGGAAACAATAATCCGGCTGGTTCAGATAAATCTCCAGCGCATTCACAATATCTTTCTCATCGTCACACAGCAGTATATGATACATGGTCTTCTCCTGTCGAATTACTTTTACAGGCAATATTATATGTATGCAGCCCGGGCATATACCCTCGACACATATCTGTACCAATACTGCCTTTTTGCTTTATTATACAGGAAAATCCGCTGCATGAATATAGCCCAAACTTTAATATTTGTTTAAGGTGTCCGTTCCTCTTCCTGCCCGGCGCCATATAATCGGACCATGTTTTCCGCCGCGCCAAGAATCGCAGTCCTGACGGACTCCGGCTCCAGCACCCTGGCCCTGTCCCCAAATCCCAGCAACCATGACAGAAGGTGATCCTCATTAGTGTATTCCTCCTCAAACAGCAGCAGGCCATCCTCCCGCTCCGCAAAGCAATGCGGCCCAAAACTCTCGATCAGACGCCATTTAACCTCCGGAGAAAAGAGAACTTTTACATGAATACCACCTGGAAATATCTTTTCATCTGAAAAGTCCGGCCGGGAAATCTTCCTTTCTGAAAATTCCTGCCCGGACACCGCCACATGGTCCATGCGGTTCAATTTAAAAAGACGGTAGTCCCGGCGCGTAATATCGGAATTCCAACAGCCGTCTGCCCTCTATGGCCGATTGGATCCTTTCTATCTTCGAGGCCAGGGAGCCCTTGTACCAGGAGGACAAATCAATCCAGATATAGTCCCTCCCACTCACACTGTCCAGTCCCCGGAGCCCTTCCAGAATCTCCCGCATCTCCCGGCCGGACAGCAGTGTCCTCTCCAGCCGGTAGTTCTCCATGATAGAGATACCGCCGTTTATTCCCTGCCTGGTACAGATCGAAATTCCGGCCCTGCACAAAGAATCGATATACCGGCCAATGGCCCTTCTGGATACCTCAAAATGTTCCGCCAGTTTTTCTATCCCATTACAGGAAGTCGTCATATGCTGCCCGGCTTCCCCCCACATATTTGGCCCGGGTACGGGCACAGACCACATGGGCCTGTCCGATCCTCCTCTGCCTGGTACGAACCGGCACCGCCACCGGCGCAAGGTGCATACCGATCAAAGTATCTCCGATATCCACCCCCGCCTGGGCCACAATCCCTTCCACCGCCACAGGTTCCTGCATATGGCGGTATGCGGCCGTGGCAAAAGCGCCTCCTGCCTTTAGCTGCGGTACCGCATTGACTCTGGCCAGACGATGTTCTTTCATACAGGCTTTCTCAATAATCAGACTCCGATTCAGATGTTCACAGCACTGGCAGGCCAGGTAAATTCCTCTTTCCCTGCAAAAAAGATGGGCTGTCCGAAACAGGCATTCCCCGATCTCCTGACTGGAATAAGTGCCGATACGTCCCCCTGCCACCTCGCTGGTAGAGCAGCCGATTACCAGAATATCTCCCTGTTCCAGACGCGACGCGTCATATAACTCACCAAGTATATCCCTTAGCTGTATCTGAATCTCCTCAAAATGCCCATATCTTTCCTGTGAAATACCCTTTGTACTCATATCACTTTTAAAATCCTTTCTTTTTCAAGTCGGATACAATATGCAGATAAAAGTCCGTGATATCCCCTTCGCCGCTGACATCCATGCGGCGGCGGCGCAGATCGACCTCATCACAGTGGGATATTCCCCGTCTGCCGCCACCTTTGTAAACGCCCATAAAATTCGTCCATGTTACTGCCCGCGGAGCCAGCAGGCCATCGTTATCGCCTTCAACCGCATGTACTACAAGCCACGGTAAACACATTGCAATATCAGAAGTAAAACCCTTCATCACAAATCCGAAACTCTGATAATATACCTGGGGATCATCGGGATTTTCGATGTTAAACTTTTCCGCTGATGTGGTTTTGAACATATTGATCGCGCTAAAAGTATCGGGACTTTTATCTCCCATCAGCCTGAACCACAGATCAGCGGCTTTGCAGCCGAATTTCACCACGGGAATGGGGATTCTCATAAGTTTATCCACGGTCAGTGAACCGTTATGAGGCGTAGAAAGCGTTGTCAGCGAAGCGACTTTTCCGCCGCAGCCCATTGACGAGATCAGATATCTCGCCTCAAGTCCCCCTTTTGAGTGGGCGATTATATTGACCTTTTCCGCACCCGTTTCCGCAAGCACCTGGTTAAGTCTTGACCTAAGCTGCGCTGCGTTGCTTTCCACCGAGCCGCCGCCGTCCTGGCCGCCGAAACAGACTCTTGCACCGTTTTCCTCAAGAACCCCGGGAATCCTGCCCCAGTAGCACAGCCTTCTGCGGTCGCGAAAGCCCATTCCGTGAACCATTAGAATAGGGTAAAAAGTATCCGCCGTCATATTCTTTCCTCCCTGTTCCAATCGGGCACTTCCGTTTTACATTTCCATTGGCGGAAAACCGGCCCTCCATGATTATCATAATGATACTTTTTTTTTGACATAACTTACCTCATATGGTATAAATTTTTAAAGTAACAGGAAATGCAAACTTTAAACTGCCGTTATATCCGCGTTTAATTCGGAAATTTTATGAGAGAGGGGGCACATGGATGCCTGGAAAATATAAATTGGGTTTTGATATCTGGGGGCTGCTTTTGTTTCTGGGTATTATGGTTCCCAATTTTATCTGGTTTGCGGTTCCTGCCCCCAATGATCTCTTGAGGACAGATTCTGTTACCGGGACACTTGACGCAATCGGTTCCGTCTTTCAGGTACTGATGGTTATTGCCCTTTGCGCCTGTCAAAACAGAGGGCGGAAACCGCTGGGATTCACGTTTCTGATTGCTGCCGTGTTGATTTGCTGCCTGCTCTATTTTGCCAGCTGGATCATGTATTACAGAGGCATGGCAAATTCGGTTGTGCTGTTGGGTCTGACCGTTCCCCCCTGTCTGGCCTTTATGTGTTTTTCACTTGATCGAAAAAATATGTTAGCATTACTTTCCGCCACTGTTTTTTTCATATGTCATTTGGCCCATGCAATTATCAACTTTATTGCCTGATCCGGAATGTGCCGTAATAATCGTATAACTATAGGCATTTACCGTCAGTATATAATGGTCCACATTCACATACCAATTTTTCCCCTTCCGTATTATTACTGCATCGGCAGAATTGATTTGAGTCTTACACCAGTCAACCACATCATCCGTATCTAATGACAGATTTCTTTTAATACGTTCTACACCTAATTCGGTTGTATGCAGTTTATCCAGATTCTTAAGCAATTCATGATCTGTATTCATTTTTTCAACGCCCCTTTCCATTATAGACTCTAACCCTTCAAAACAATAAATATGCCGTAAGTATGGTTTCCCCTGAGCTTTCCCCGGTATAAATTGTTCCCATTGGATATTGCAAACCCTGCTGCGGAAAAACAATGGGATACAAATTCATATAGCATAGTATAACATAAAACGTATGGGAATTGTGAACTGATTAAAATGCTTTCAAAAAAGCCGCCCGTTTTTTCATGTAGGACGGCTCTTTGCGATATGACCACGGGCCCCGAACCGTCAGGCAATCCGCTGCAGTAAAATGGCGGCATGGTTGACTGCCTGGTTGTCAATTCCCGTTCCTGCCAGATAGTCTGCACTGGACGACTTGTTGCGCAGTACCACGGTTGATCCGGCGGTAATGGATGTGATAAACATACCCGTCAGTTCGGCGCGTTCCGTGTTGACCGCATCGTCCGAGTATATTCCGAAAAACGACAGAGGATTTTCCACGCCGTTGATGGCAACTGCATAGGCAATATTTTCCAGTCCTGCGGCAGGACGAATCAACAGGGTATAGTCTATTCTGTAGATTCCCTCTGTATTGACGGTGATCTCCGAGGTATTCGGGGTAAATGAAAAATCGCCGGACTGAAACGCGAGCAGAAATCGAACGTTATCTTCGGGAGCAACCGTCTGGAATCCTCCCTGCATAACCGCGTTAAAATATACCGGCTGAATCCCCGGGCCAATGGGGCCGGGCTCCCCCCGGGGGCCTGCTTCTCCGGGCCCATATCTCCCCTTGGGCCTGTTTCTCCTCTCGGTCCCGCCGGGCCCTGAGGGCCTGCTTCTCCTCTCGGTCCTGCTTCTCCCTGTGCGCCCGTTTCTCCTTGTGGTCCTGCCGGGCCTTGCGGACCTATTTCTCCCTGCGGCCCCATCTCTCCTCTCGGTCCCGCCGGGCCCTGGGGGCCTGCTTCTCCCTGCGGCCCCATCTCTCCTCTCGGTCCCGCCGGACCCTGAGGGCCTGTTTCTCCCTGCTGTCCCGCAGGACCTTGCAAACCAGGCTCTCCCTGCGGCCCGGCAGGGCCCTGGGGACCTGCCGGCCCCTGACAGCAGCGACAGCAGCAGGATCTATTACATTCATTATACATTTCCGATTCACCTCTCTGCACCTGACCATATTCCTATTTTCATTTTATGCATCCAGGTGCTGTCGGTGCAGCATATCAAGAAGATCCGCCCTTGTCTCAAAGCCGGCGGATTCCTTCAACAAAGGCCTTAAGCCTTCCTTTCTGGGAGCCGATGGAAAGACTCCGATCATAAAAATCCAAAAATGCCTCCAGCGGCAGCCATCTGCAGGCGATCGTCTCCCCCTCCTGCAGCACAATTCTCTCCTTGGGCCAGTCCGTCACCAGCAGATAGCCCTGGTATATGGCGTGATGTTCCCTGCATACGACACGGTATAGTTCCCGCAATTCCCCTGCTGCCTCAATGCCTGTCTCTTCCCGCAGTTCCCGGCAGGCCCCGGTAAGGGCATCCTCTCCCTTCAGGGCACTGCCCCCTGCGCCGATCTCCCAATTACCGGGAGATACTTCCTTTTCCCAGGAACGCTGCATCAGTAAAAAATCCCCGTCCGTTCCCCGCACTACCACCTCACAGACCAGATGGTATACTCCGTCCGGAATTTTCTGTCCCCGGACCAGGTCAAATCCCAGCTTTTCTCCTGCCTCGTTATATGCGTCCCACAGTTCCATCTCATTCTCCCTCTATCTGCGCTCCCCAAACTCCCATGCAGCCGCGCAGGGCCGATATTTTTCACCGTTCCCAAACGCACAGCATAATTGCCACGGAAACCCCCGCGCCTTTGCCGGACTCCCATGGCAATTCTTATGCCTGTGATATTATTACTGAATCGCCCTGTGGATCTCCTGCAGGGACATTACACCGATTTCGCCCTCCTTGATCACTGTGCGGATACCCTCGGCCGTGGCCTTGGCCGCCGCCATTGTAGTCATATAAGGTACTCTAGCCTTAATGGCTGTCTTGCGGATATAGCTGTCGTCAAACCGCTTCTCTTCCTTGGTGGCCGGGGTGTTCACGATCAGCTGAATCTTGCCGTTCATCACCTCGTCCACAATATTGGGCCTGCCCTCCTGCATCTTGTTGATATGCTTCGCCGCAATACCGTTCTTGATCAGCAGTTCATAGGTGGTTCCGGTGGCCAGGATGTTGAAACCGCATTCCGCAAAGATACCCGCAATCTCCACCACTTCAGGCTTGTCCTTGCTGCTGACGGAAAACAGTACTGTACCCGAGGTGGGCAGCTTGGTCTGGGTAGCTTCCTGGGCCTTGAAGAAGGCCTCCCCCACATTGGTGGCAAGTCCCAGCACCTCTCCGGTGGAACGCATCTCAGGCCCCAGCACCGGATCCACTTCCTGGAACATATTGAAGGGGAACACCGCCTCTTTTACCCCGTAATATACGGGCTTTACTTCTTTCATTCCCTCGATGGGAGAGGACTCGCCCGTCAATTCCCGGGTCATGATCCGGGTGGCCAGCTTCACCATCTGTATGCCACAGACTTTGGAAACCAGAGGCACGGTGCGGGACGCCCTGGGGTTGGCCTCCAGCACATATACCTTGCCGTCCTCAATGGCATACTGCATGTTCATCAGACCGCATACTCCCATCTCCTGAGCGATCCTGCGGGTATAGTCTCTGATGGTGGCCACCAATTCTGCAGAAATGTTTTTGGAGGGCAGGATACAGGCCGAGTCACCGGAATGTACTCCCGCCAGTTCGATATGCTCCATCACCGCAGGCACATAGGCATACGCACCGTCCGCAATGGCATCCGCCTCGCACTCCGTAGCATGGCGCAGAAATCTGTCAATCAGGATGGGACGGTCCGGGGTCACGCCCACAGCCGCCGCCATATACTGCTTCAGGCTCTCCGGCTCGCTGACCACCTCCATCCCCCGGCCTCCCAGCACATAGGAAGGGCGCACCATAACGGGATAGCCGATTCTGTCGGCGATTTCCAAAGCCTCCGACACATCTACCGCCATCCCGGCCTCCGGCATGGGGATCTCCAGCTTCTCCATCATGCCCCGGAACAAGTCTCTGTCCTCAGCCATGTCGATGACCTCCGGGGAAGTGCCCAATATCCGCACACCGTTCTTTTTCAGATCCGCCGCCAGATTCAGGGGGGTCTGTCCGCCGAATTGGGCGATGACACCCACCGGCTGCTCCTTCTCATAGATGCTCAGCACATCCTCCAGCGTCAAAGGCTCAAAATACAGCTTGTCCGAGGTGTCATAATCCGTGGACACAGTCTCCGGGTTGCAGTTCACAATAATGGTCTCAAAACCCAGTTCCTTCAGGGCAAATGCCGCATGCACGCAGCAGTAGTCAAACTCGATCCCCTGGCCGATGCGGTTAGGGCCGCCGCCCAGGATCATAATTTTCTTTTTATCGGAAGATACCGTTTTATCCGGCGCATTGTAGGTGGAATAATAGTAGGCATTGTTCTGGGTGCCGAACACATGCACCGGCTCCCAACTCTCTGTGATGCCATAACCTATGCGGGTCCTGCGGATTTCCTCCTCCGGCACCTCCAAAAGCCTGCTCAGATAACGGTCTGCAAAACCGTTCTTCTTGGCATGTTCCAGCACGGCCTTCTCCGGCACGCTGCCCTTCATGGCCAGCAGCGCTTCCTCTTCCTCCACCAGTTCCTTCATCTGCTCAATAAAGTAATGTTTGATTTTGGTAAGTTTGAACAGTTCTTCGACCGTGGCTCCTTTTCTCAGAGCCTCATACATGATAAACTGCCTCTCGCTGGTGGGATATACCAGCAGCTTCAGCAATTCCTCTTTGCTTTTCTCGTGGAAATCCTTGGCAAAGCCCAGGCCGTAACGTCCGATTTCCAGACTGCGGATGGCTTTCTGAAACGCCTCCTTATAGGTTTTGCCAATGCTCATAACTTCGCCCACGGCCCGCATCTGGGTGCCCAGTTTATCCTCACTGTCCTTAAATTTCTCAAAGGCCCACCGGGCAAACTTGATTACCACATAATCCCCGCCGGGTACATACTTGTCCAATGTGCCGCACACGCCGCAGGGAATCTCGTCCAGGGTCAGACCCGCCGCCAACATGGCGGACACCAGGGCAATGGGGAATCCCGTGGCCTTGCTGGCCAAAGCCGAAGAGCGGGAAGTCCTGGGATTGATCTCGATAACCACGATACGGTCGCTGACGGGATCATGGGCAAACTGCACATTGGTGCCGCCGATTACCTCCACCTCGTTCACAATCTTGTAGGCCTGCTCCTGAAGCCGGGCCTGCAATTCCGGGGAAATGGTCAGCATGGGGGCAGAGCAGAAAGAGTCTCCGGTATGTACCCCCAGAGGATCAATGTTCTCGATAAAGCAGACGGTGATCATATTGCCTCTGGCGTCCCGCACCACTTCCAGTTCCAACTCTTCCCAGCCCAGAATGGATTCCTCCACCAGCACCTGTCCCACCAGGGAAGCCTGCAGGCCCCGGGAGCAGACTGTCCGCAGTTCCTCCACATTGTACACCAGACCGCCGCCTGCGCCGCCCATGGTATAGGCCGGGCGCAGTACCACCGGATAGCCCAGTCTGTCGGCAATGGCCAGTGCCTCCTCCACAGAGTAGGCCACCTCACTGCGGGCCATCTCGATCCCCAGCTTGTTCATGGTCTTTTTAAATTCTACGCGGTCCTCTCCCCGTTCGATGGCGTCCACCTGCACACCGATCACTTTCACATTGTACTTGTCCAGCACGCCCGCGCTTGCCAGTTCGGAGCAGAGGTTTAAACCGGACTGCCCGCCCAGGTTGGGAAGAATTGCGTCCGGCCGCTCCTTGGCAATGATCTGCTCCAGCCGTTTCACATTCAGGGGCTCAATATAAGTCACATCCGCGATCCCCGGGTCGGTCATAATCGTGGCCGGGTTGGAATTCACCAGCACAATCTGGTATCCAAGCTGCCGCAGCGCCTTGCAGGCCTGGGTGCCGGAATAGTCAAACTCGCAGGCCTGGCCGATGATGATGGGGCCCGATCCGATAATCAGTACTTTTTTGATGTCCGTTCTTTTACTCATATTCATCCTCCCATTGAAGATCCGTTGTTCTTGGCACGCAAAAGCCATAAGAAAAGCCAGTATAAAACTACTGGCTTATTCTGTCAATATATGTGATCGAAGCACTGATAGAAAAAAGGGAATAGAAAGCCCTGCACATTTTTGCCGGCATATTCATCTGTCTGCCCGTGTACGCAACTCTCATTCTTCCCCTCCGCCTCAAATCATTTTTTCTATTATAGCGAAAAAGGCTGACTTCGTAAATAGGAAAATAGGCATTTGATAAAATTCAGAATATTCCTCTCCCCATGTCTAATTTTCCAGATTTATCAGAGCATAGATCTCCTCCTCCGAGGGCCCTTTGCTGCTGATTTCCACCAGCACATTGTCCCTGTACAGGATATTGATGCTGGTGCGCCTGCCCGAAGCGTCTCCTTCCTCCGATGCCTGCCAGGTTCTGGCGGCCACGATCTCAGGAGTGATCTGGTCCGGGCTGAAGGTGGCGTTGGTCAATAATATATACAATTCCTGAGGCACGCTTTCGCTCCAGGGAATGGTATACAGCCCCATGTCATATTCCTCCGGCTTCTCCACATCCACCAGCCAGTCGCTGACACTCTCATCCGCCTGCCTGCAGACTATGGCAATCTCCTCCATCCCCTTATTCCAGGTGACACGCAGGGCTGACGGAGAAAGACTTCCGCAGGTATAACCATATCCCTCCGGCACCGGCACATCCACATAGCGTCCAAAGACCGCGTCGGCCCGGGCCTCCTCCCATGTCAGTTCCCTTACGCTCTCTGATTGGGTCAGATTCTCTTTCTCTACCTGCAAATCCGTCAGCAGGGGCGACTCCTCCATCGCCCCCTCCCCCCTGTCCTCCCGGACCGGGCTGCCCGCAGTCTGCTCCGTATCTATGCCGCTTTCCATACTCCCATCATATGCGACCCCCTGATCCGGGGGCGTCTCCTCGGGAACCGTCTCCAGGGACATTTGCTCTGCTTCCCCTTCCGTAAGCGCCGCCTCCATGGCTGCTCCATTTGCGCTGGGGGCGCCCTCTGTATCGCTTCCTGTACTTCCCATGCGGGGCATAAACTGCAGAGCCGCATAGCCCAGCCCCACGCAGAACACCAGGCTGGCCGCCACCGCCAGAGTGCCGCCCACCCAGGGCTTTACCCTGCGGGACCGCCCAGCCCGCCGCGCTTCTTCCACATATGTCTCATCGATCTCCCCGATCTCCCGGAACAGATCTTCTCTGCTGATTCTACCCATATTTACTGTCCCTTTCTGATTTTCAGCTCCGCGGCTCTTTCTGATCACACCTGCACGCCCTGGGTTTCCAGATATGCTCTCAGTTCCTGCCTGACCCGGAACAGGGTGGTCTTGACCTTACTCTCGCCCACGCCCAGCCTCTGCGCAATCTCTTTGACGGAATCCGCGTAATAGTATCTACGCACAAATATGACCCTTGTCTCTGCCTTCAGTTTTTCCAGAAATTCATTTATCATTCCTGCAATTTCCCCGGCAATGTAAGAATCTTCCACGGAACAGGGCGAGGCCAGACATTCCTCCAATTCCTCCAGCACCAGATCAAACTGACTGTTGCGCTTGCCCGCCCGGTTGTACTCATAGCGGTTCAGCGCAATATTCCGGCTGATTCTACTGAGGAAAGCGGAAAAAATATTGGGTCTGGTGGGAGGTATGGAGTTCCACACCGCCACATAAGTGTCGTTTTCACACTCCTGGGCATCCTCGTAACTTCCCACAATACGCAGAGCAATACTGCGGCACAGACGGCCATATTTCTCGGCGGTCCGGGTGATGGCCTCCTCCGAGCGCTCAAAATACAGATCTATAATCTTGCTGTCCTCCATCATCCTCCGTGATTCCTCTCATGATCCGCAGACGCCGCCGTTCGGAGCGCCTCTGCCCCGCGCGCGGTTTAACGCATAGATGCGTTCACCCTGATTGACAGTAAATATTCCAAACGGTTACAAATCAAACAACTTTCCTGTCTGGATCCCCTTGGCCAGAAGCCGTTCTCCCACCGCCTCCAGCGCCAGTTCCAGACATCCCATAACACCCTGATTATCCCCCAGGCTGCAGGGCACGATATAGCGATTCAAATTCTCCAGTTCCGGCGTGACCACATAGCCCGCCATCAACTCCTGATACTGCTGCCGAACCAAAGGGAAAAGCTGCTCCTGGTGCATAACGCCGCCGCCCAGAATGATTCTCCTGGGAGAATAGACCAAAGTGAAGTTGACACAGGCCTGGGCGATATAATAGGCTTCCAGTTCCCATACCTCCCGCCGGTCTTTTAACTCGATTCCTTTGGCTCCCCAACGTTCCTCTATGGCAGGCCCCGCCGCCAGCCCCTCCAGACAGTTTCCATGAAAGGGACATTTTCCTGCATAGGAATCCGATGGATGCCGCTGCAAAAGGATATGTCCCGCCTCCGGGTGCATCATGCCGTGAAGCAGCCCGCCGTTGATATAGACCCCCACCCCCACACCGGTGCCGATGGTCACATAGATACAACTGTCCAGCCCCTTGGCGATTCCGAAAGTGGCTTCCCCCAGCATGGAGGCATTCACATCCGTGTCAAAGCCCACGGGACAGCCCAGAGCCTCCTCAAAAGCACCCACTATGTTATATTCCTGCCAGGCCAGCTTGGGAGTGGAGGTAATATAACCATAGGTGGCAGTACCTTTCACCGGATTGATGGGGCCAAAACACCCCACTCCCAGGGCCTCTATATGGTGTTCCCTGAAGAAAGCGATCATCTGCGGCATGGTCTCTTCCGGGCTCACCGTGGGAATGGAAATCCGCTCCGATATTTCTCCCTGCTCATTGCCGATGGCACACACCATTTTGGTGCCGCCCGCCTCCAATGCTCCTAATATCATCTTTTTTCCCTCCTGGTCCATATTGGTCAATCTATTTTTACTCTAGCATACCCCCACCATTAGTACAAGAGAAATTTCCCTGAACGCCCCGCAAAATAAAAATATCCCGCCACGCAAAAAGGCCCTGCCCTCCGGCAAAGCCTCTTGTGCTTATTTCCGTTCATCCAAATATAGCTGCACCCTGCTGTGAAGCGCTTGTGCCGCATCCTCCGCGCTGCGCGCGCCGTTGAAATAGGGCTGCAATTCCTCATCCACCATACTCCAGATCTCATCGGACCGGAACACAGCGGGAACGGCCTGGTCCAGAATCTCCCAGAACAATGCCTCCTGTTCCGAGTCCAGCTTTTCCCACTCCCAGTAGATCCCCCTGTCGTCATGGCTCTGAGCCGGCGGTTCCTTCACACTCTGCTGATATCTGTCCAGACATTCCTGCAGCAGGCTGCGCCGCACCGGCAGGTTCATCCAGCAGCCCTGATTTGTATCGGAACCGTACTCCATATACTGGCGTTGTCCCTCCTCGGAGAGGAGATAGCGCAGGAAATCCAATGCGCCCTCCCTGTTTACCGCGTTTTTGTTCAGATAGAGCCGCACCGCCTCCATATAAATCCCGCTGCCCCTCTCCCGGGGATAACCGATGCAGGATGCCTCCCCGTTAAAGCAGCTCCTGGCCTTGTTAAGCTGCGCCGGTACGGAAAGTACGATCTGCACGCCGGCAATCTGCCCTTCCGCCAGACGCTCCCCGGTCTCCGAGCGGGGATACTCCTCCCTGTCCCCATACTCTTTCGCAAAAGCCATCAATTCCAGAAAAGGTTCCTCCATCAGATGGCTCTCTCCCTTTTCCCAGTCGATAAAGGATTTGTTTTCCTCATCATGCAGGCCATAGGCCATGACGATCCCCACGCTGTCCATACCCATCTCCAGTACCTGGGCCGGGGAATTTCCCACCGCCTCATACATCTCCTCCAGCGTCCACGAGGAGGCGTCTGCCAGTTGGGAGGAAACCGCCAGGAAATAGGGATAGCACTCATAGGGGGCTCCATACAGCCTTCCCTCCGCCCCCGCTGTCATAAAGGCCGTCTCCACAAAAGGGCTCATATCCCCCACCGCCTCCTCCAGCGGAGCCAGATAGCCCTGAGCTATGCACTCCCGGATATTCACTGTCCAGTCACCCAAAAGATCCGGTCCGCCGCCCGCCGCCATTTCCATCTGAATGCGCCTGCGGTACTCTTCAGGATCCCCGGCGTCTCCCGCCGCAGTGACAGTTACATGATACGTCACGCTCTCCCGGTTATATCTGGCAGCCAGCTTCTGCATTGCGGGAGAAGAATTGTTCAGTACAATAAATACCTCCTGCTTCTCCACCATGTCTGCCGCCGGGACAGGTTTAGCCTCCAAAAGGCAAAGCCTGCCTTCCAGTTCTGCCAGGAGCAGGAAGGCCCCATCCTCCCCAGCGCCTAATCCAATGAGTTTTTCCAATGCATAGTCCTTCTCCAAAAAGGAAAAAGCCTCCCTGGTCTCTTGCCCGTCATAGATCCATACATGTCCCGTATCTGCCAGAACCAATTCGCCCGAAGCTGCGTACCCGATCCCAAAGTCCGCATACTGGCTGATCTGCCCGGTGATCCTGGCCTGTACCTGGCCTCCGGGCCGATCCCACAGCACCAGTTCTTCCTGATCAAAGCCATACCAGGTCAACGCTCCGCCCTGGGGAGACTCCAGAAAGCCCATTACCTTTCCCGTCAGATTCTGGCTGGCCTGCTGTTGGCCCTCTTCATCAAATAGAGTCAGCTTCCTTCCTCCGTTGGAGACAGCCCGGTATATCCCGTTCTCCTGATACCAGAACCCGCCGCTCAATCCCTCCGATATCTCCAGCAGGATTTCCACGCCGCCGCCCCATTCAAGGCGCGCAAGATACCGTTTTTCATCCGCCAGAGAGCGCATCTCCAGCAGCAGGTCTTCCCCTGCCACACCCGCCAGCGCTTCCACCCACAGGTCGCTGTTCTCCTCTTCCAGATAGAATATCCCCTGGGTCTCCCAGTGGTCATAAGGGGGCGCCAGTCTCTGCATACAGGCTCCCATGTGAATGTTCTTCTCCTCCACCATCTCAAAGAGATTTGAAAAGCGGTACAAAGTCCCGCCCCAGAAACGGGTTTCCATTTCCCTGGCTACCCAGTTGTCGCCCCTTAGGATGTCCGCTGTCAATTCCGCCTCTGAAGTCGGCAGACCGATCTCCGAGACTGCGTAGGACAGCTTCTCCTCCTGACTCCAAACATCCTCAGTGATTGTAACGGAATTCTGGGGAATCGTTTCCTGTACGGGTTGCGTGGAAATCCCGCAACCTACCAAAAAAATGCAGATAAGAGAAACTATGGCTGTCAACATTGAATATTTCTTTAATAAAAACATATCCGTAAATTCCTCTCACTACAAAAAGTTTTATTTTCCGCAACTTGTGTGGCGCGTCTCCGTTTTATAGTCGTAACCATCTGTGGCCCCACATGCACACTCCCACAATCCTCTGTAAAAGTATGAAACCACATCACAAGTTGAATATACCGGAATAGAACTTCCCGAAATATCCACTCTATAACCGACCAAATATTTATGTTGGCCCGTACGATAGGAATTATAGCAGGTATAGCTAACAACACTGTATGCATGTAAATGATTCGGCAACTTCATCGCAGATTCCGCCGCATAAGCCGACACCGCAATCCCCAAAGACAATGTGCCCGCCAGCATAAGTCCCATTACTTTTTTCAGTCTACTCATACTTGCCTCCTTTTGTATTTGATCCCATTCAACCACGACAACTCTTCTAAAATATGCATTGACCATTATATCCTGTCTTGTTTGCATATCCCTCAAAACCACTCTGTACAGTAGCGATACTGTAATTATAGATTAATTTCCAATTTTAGTCAACTGGTTTTTTATATTGTTGTATCAAGTGCCATTTCACCATTTCGCGCTATCCTCAATCTATTATCTGCTCCGATATCCCGGCAGACTTATACCCCGGATAAAAAAAGAGAAGGGCTTCAAAAATACAACTCTCCTTTTGAAGCCTCTTCTCTCTCTTTAATCTCTGTTTAAAATCTGCATACGACCTTACCGCCGGACCTTTTAACGGGTTTTCCCCGATCAGCGCCCGATCAGAGGAAGTATCTCACGCCGCTCTCAAAAATCTTCAGATCCTGTTCCCCATAAATATTCATGGCCACGGCGGTATCCCTTCTCTCGGAGTGGGCCATCTTGCCCAGCACCCTGCCGTCCGGAGAAGTGATGCCCTCGATGGCAGCATAGGAACCGTTGATATTGTACTCCTCGTCCATGGACACATTGCCCTGGGGGTCTGCGTATTGGGTAGCCACCTGTCCGTTGGCAAAAAGCCTGTCAATCCACTCCCTGGGCGCCACAAAACGGCCTTCCCCATGGGACGCGGGATTGCAGTAGGTTGCTCCCAGCTCCGCCCCCTGCAGCCAGGGAGACTTATTGGTCACCACCCTGGTATACACCATCTTGGAGATATGTCTGTTGATGGTGTTGAATGTCAGCGTGGGAGAGTCCTCCTTCTGGCCCAGAATCTGGCCGTAGGGAACCAGCCCCAGCTTGATCAGTGCCTGGAAGCCGTTGCAGATCCCCAGCGCCAGGCCGTCCCTCTCCTCCAGCAGCTTCGTCACCGCCTCCTTCAGCCTGGCATTCTGGAATGCAGTGGCAAAGAATTTGGCGCTGCCGTCCGGCTCGTCGCCTGCGGAAAAGCCGCCGGGGAACATGATGATCTGAGCCTGGCCGATGGCCTGCTCAAAGACTTCCACGGACTCTCTGATATCGGAGGCGCTCTGGTTTCTAAATACCCTAGTTACCACATCCGCGCCCGCCCGCTCAAAGGCTTTGGCGCTGTCATACTCACAGTTGGTTCCCGGGAATACGGGGATAAACACGGTGGGTCTGGCCACTTTATGTCTGCACACATAGATCTGCTCCGTCCTGTATTCCCTGCTCTCCACCGGCTCCTTCCCCGCAGCCGCCCTGGTGGGGAATACCTTCTCCAGCCTGGTGGTCCAGGCATTTAATGCCTCCTCCAGCGCAATTTGGGTCTGGCCCGCCCGCAGAACGGGTTCGGCGGTCACGGTTCCCACCACCCTGTAAGCAAGATCTCTCTCCTTGAGCAGCGCCAGTTTTTCTTCAGGCATTTCCACCAGCAGATCCCCCAGGCCGTTGCAGAAAAGTTCCCGGGCGTCCACATCCGCTTCCACCGTCACTCCCAGTCTGTTGCCAAAGGCCATCTTGGCCAGGGCCGCCGCTGCGCCTTTAGCATCCAGCGCATAAGCCGAGACAATGGCCTTCTCCTGCATCAGCTGGTGCACGGCATCGTACAAGTCCATCACCGCCTCATACATGGGAATGTCAAAATCATCCTTCTCTATGGCAAAGCGCACCAGCTTATTGCCGGGCGTCTTTAACTCCGGCGTCACAATGTCCCCATATTTGGCAATATCCACGGCGAAAGATACCAGTGTAGGAGGCACGTCAATATCGTTGAAAGTGCCGGACATACTGTCCTTGCCGCCGATGGAAGGCAGGCCGAAGCCGATCTGGGCGTCATACGCACCCAGCAGCGCCGCGAAAGGCTGGCTCCAGCGGGCCGGGTCCTCCGTCATCCTGCGGAAATACTCCTGGAAAGTGAATCGGATTTTGCTGTAGTCGCCGCCGTTTGCCACGATCTTGGCCATGGACTCCACCACGGCATAGATGGCTCCATGGTAAGGGCTCCAGGAGGACAGATACGGGTCAAAGCCATAACTCATCATGGTCACGGTATCAGTCCTGCCTTTCAGCACAGGCAGCTTAGCCACCATGGCCTGGGTTTCGGTGAGCTGATACTGCCCGCCGTAGGGCATCAGCACACTGGCAGCGCCGACGGAAGAATCAAACATCTCCACCAGCCCCTTCTGGGAACACACATTCAAATCGTCCAACAGGGTCAGCCAGGCGCCCCTGATATCGCCGGCTTCCGCCTGCTCTCCCACCTTTTCCAGGGCATAACGCTTAAAATAATTCTCTTTCTCATCCGGAATCTCCACTTTTACTTCCGTCTCCTGATGAGCGCCGTTGGTATCCAGGAAAGCCCTCTTTAAATTGACAATGTCTTTTCCGCGCCAGTTCAGCACCAGACGGGGTTCTTCCGTCACGGTGGCCACCGCTACGGCCTCCAGGTTCTCCTCCGCTGCATAGCCCAGGAAAGCGTCCACATCCCCGGGGTCCACCACCACGGCCATGCGCTCCTGAGACTCGGAGATAGCCAGTTCCGTACCGTCCAGACCCGCATATTTTTTAGGCACCTTGTCCAGATCCACCCTGAGACCGTCCGCCAGTTCACCAATGGCCACGGAAACACCTCCTGCACCGAAGTCATTGCATTTCTTGATCAGCCTGCTCACTTCCTCCCTGCGGAACAGACGCTGAATCTTGCGCTCCGTGGGGGCATTGCCCTTCTGCACCTCCGCGCCGCAGGTCTCGATGGACTGCTCCGTATGCACCTTGGAGGAACCGGTGGCGCCGCCGCAGCCGTCCCGGCCGGTTCGCCCGCCCAGCAGGATGATGATATCACCGGGATCGGAGGTCTCCCGGATCACATTCTTCCGGGGAGCGGCTCCCATTACCGCACCGATCTCCATGCGCTTGGCCACATAGTCGGGATGATAGATCTCCTTCACAAAGCCGGTGGCCAGACCGATCTGGTTGCCATAGGATGAATAACCGCTGGCCGCGCCCCGCACCAGCTTTTTCTGGGACAGCTTGCCCTTGAGAGTATCCGCCACAGGCACAGTGGGGTCCGCCGCTCCCGTCACCCGCATGGCCTGGTACACATAGCCCCTGCCGGAGAGAGGATCCCGGATCGCGCCGCCCAGACAGGTGGCCGCGCCGCCGAAAGGCTCTATCTCCGTGGGATGGTTATGGGTTTCATTTTTGAAAAATACCAGCCACTCCTGAGTCTCCGTATGGTCCTCGTACTCCATCTCCACGGGCACTACCACGGAACAGGCATTGATCTCGTCGGACTCCTCCAGATCGGCCAGCTTTCCGTCTTTTTTCAGCTTCCGCATGGCCATCAGGGCCAGATCCATCAGGCAGACGAATTTATCTTTCCTGCCCGCGAAGATTTCCGCCCGGGTGTCCATATAACTCTGATAGGTGGCCTGGATGGGATCTCTGTAGTAGCCCTCCCCAAACTCCACCTCCTTCAGTTCCGTGGAAAAAGTGGTGTGGCGGCAATGATCTGACCAGTAGGTGTCCAGCACCCGGATCTCCGTCATGGAGGGGTCTCTCTTCTCATCATCACAGAAATACTTCTGTATATGCAAAAAGTCCTTGAAAGTCATGGCCAGTCCCAGGGAGTCATAAAGTTTTCTCAGTTCGTCCTCGGGCATATGGGCAAAACCGTCCAGAATAACCACATCCGCCGGCTCCTGGAACTGCGCCGCCAGCGTTTCGGGCTTTTCCATCCCCGTCTCCCGGGAGTCCACCGGGTTAATGCAGTATGCCTTGATCCGGTCTATCTCCTCACGGGTGACATCCCCGATGATCATATAGGTCACGGCGGTGCGTATGATGGGCTGCTCGTCCTCTTTCAGAAACTGCACGCACTGTACCGCGGAATCCGCCCTCTGGTCAAACTGGCCGGGCAGAAACTCCACGGAAAACACATGACCGTTCTCCGGTACCTGAATATTCTCCTCATACAAATCGTCCACAGGGGGCTCGGAAAATACGGTGCGGCAGGCGATGGCAAAGGTCTGGTCAGAGATGTTCTCCACATCATAGCGGATAAACTGTCTCACTTCCTCCACGCTGTCAAGCCCCAGGTAATTCCTCAGATCTCCTTTCAGCTCCCCGGCTTTCACCGCGTAGGGGGCTTTCTTTTCCACATAGATACGTCTTACATTTCCCATGATGCGTCCTCCAAATATTTGATTGGTAAATTACTACTCGTGCAGTCTGTGTACCAGGCGGTAGACTATGTCTCCCTGATTGATAAGCGCTTTGGTGTGGGCAAAGAAAACAATGCCGTCAGTGGGAGCGGAAATGGTTTCCCGCACGGTTCCCTCCTGAGGGTCGATGATCTCCGCCAGCGGGCGTCCGTAGCGCACATCGTCGCCCGGGCGCACCAGTCCCCAGAAGATTCCGGCCCGGCCCGCATGTACATCGGACAGGTCCTGTTCATAGAGCACATGACTGATGTAGCCGCTGTGACTGTCATAGCGGATTATACCCATGCGCTTTAAAAACCGCAGCACTGCCGCCACCGCCTGACCGGCGCTGCGCTCGTCTATCTCCCAGTTGGTCCTGGTAAACAGGGAAAAAGCGGCGGTGTCGGCGTCCTGCCAGTTATAGTTCAGCGTGCCGGTGTCAATGGGGGCCGGCTTATGTATCACCACATAGGGCAGCCCGAACAGGTTTGCCAGGGATGCGTTCTGGTAACCTGTCTCCATCATCCTCACATGGGGCATGAATTCCCCGTCCATATAAAAGGACGCAAACTGGATGCCGTAAGTGTAGCTGCCCATGTCCTCCATCAGCGCATGGGCAATGCGCCGGTCCTGCTCCCCGTAGGAATTGCCGGGAAAAATACGGTTTAAATCCCCTCCGTCCACCCCGAAAAAACGCCGCCCCACATTGACGCTATAACTGTTGACTACCGGGATTACCTGAATCTGCTTGCCTGCGCAGATGCAGTTGTTATTCTCCAGTTCCTTCAGGGCCCGGATCAGTTGGGAGCAGACATACATCTGCTGGATTTCATTGCCCCGGAGCGCCCCCACCACACAGGCGGATTTATCGCCCTGCCCGAAGGTGTAGCCCCGGATCTTCATATCCTCCCGATAGGTGGAATGTACCGCGTAAATATCATGAATATGCATACAGAAGCCTTTCTCACATGATGCCCGTGAGGATCCGCGCCAGCAGGTCCCCTTCATAGACCACCGGGTAGTTGCGCAGAGTGAACAGCAGGCCGTCCCGGCCGGCCGTGATCCGGCTCTTCAGCTGCCCCGTCATGGGATCCACAATCTCGCCGATGGGCTCCCCCACGTTCACAAAATGATTGTGTTTGCTCCGGGGAAGGAAAATGCCGTCGGTCTCGCTGCGGATAAACTCCACCTTGCCGTCGCTGGAGATGGCGGGCTGCTGAGTGGGCCGCACCTCACCGGTCCAGATCCCCATCTCATGCATCACATTGAAGATCCCGTCCACCACCTGATTGCCATAGGTCATATGAATGCTGTTGCCCTGCCCCAGTTCCACCACCATGGTGGGCACCCCCATGATATTCAGGGAGTGGGCCAGGGTAGCCTCGTGAACCGTGGCCGTGGCGTTCATCCAGATCACATCCACATTCATCAGTTTGGCAAAAGGCAGCATCCGCCCGGCAAATTCCTCGTTGAGCCGCACCTGGGGAATCTCCTGTACAAAGATATCGCTGGAATGCACATCAATGCAGAGATCCGTTCCGATCAGGTCGTCCACCACCGCCGCCGCAATCCGCTCCATGGCGCTGCCCTCCCTGTCGCCGGGAAACATCCGATTCATATCCATCCCTGTGACGGGCAGCACCTTGCTGGCCAGATCCACTCCCAGAGGATTCAGCGCCGGGTAGATGTCCACCACCCCTGCCAGATTCTCCGGATTGCGGCTGATCCGTCTGGCCACTTCATAGCAGATATACTGTCCCTCCAATTCGTCCCCATGGGTACCGGACACGATGGCCACCCGTCCCAGGGACTTGATATCCTCCTTATAACAGAGCCGGTTCCTGCGGATGGCCAGATGCTCCCCCACCGGCAGTTCCAGCGAAACGATTGTCTCTATCATGCATTTCCCTCTCCCGCGCTCCCCGGACCAGGCCCCGGGACGCGCCGGTTTCCATAAAATATGCCCCCACCGCCGCCAGCAGGAGCACTTCACTAATCTTCTTCCATTCCCAGGGCAGTCAATATGTACTGAAACTCCCGATCCACGGCCTCCGCCGTGATGCCGATGGTCTGGGCATTGATCTTGAGGCCCTCCAGCACAAACATGATGTTACGGGCCGTCCCCTCACAGTCCGCACAGTAAAATTCCCTGTTGCCAACACCGGCCTCGATCAGTTTCTGCATAATCTTCACCGCCGAGTCAAACTGCTTTTTCAGGATGTTGTCCTTCTTGGGCAGATCGTTCTCAAAATAGAATTCATAGGTGGCCTGGGTCAGAGTATCCTTCTTACGGAGCAGTTCCTTTTTCTGCTCCTTCAAAAACAGAACCAGTATATCCGCCGCGGTGGCGTCCTCGGTAATGCTGTCCGAGAACACATCGTCCGCCTCCTCGCTCTCCAGTTTCAGCACTTCCAGGAAAATCTCGGCAGTGCTGTTGAAATAGAGGTACAGGCCGCCCCGGCTGATTTCGCAGGCCTCCACAATGTCCTTCATGGTTACCCGCTTATAGCCTTTCTCCATGAACACCCTGCGGGCCGTCTCCAAAATATACTTCCTCTTCTGCAGCGATTTTTCTCCCATCTGCCTCTCCCTGATTCCCTCTCCCCGCATGTCCGAAAGCAGGCCTCATCCCGGCTCCCGTCATGTCCGCGCCGCCGCGCTATTTCATGCCCATACGGGCCGCAATCTCCCGGATCCCCTCTTCCCGTTCCAGCCGCCTGTCCCAGTACTCCACAATCTCCTGCATCTTTTCCACCACCAGAAGAAAAATGTTCTCCTGTACCGCCTGGGTCCACAGAATCGCTTTCGCGTTCCCGCCCAGCACATATTTCGACAGTATGCCGCAGAGCACGTCCCATTCCCGGATGGTGGCCGCCTTGATGGCCTTCCTCTCGTCCTCGGGGGTCCTTAAATGTTTACGGGAATATATATATGCGTAATTCCTGTCCATGAAGGAAGATTTCCCCGCCTCCTTGACAAAGCTGAGCAGAGTGCTGTCATATACCGGAAAAGACATGGTGTTATTGCCGTCCATTCTTCCGTTGTAGGATGAGCCGGTCTGCTTGCCCGCATGGGACTCAAGCCATGGCAGATACCGCAGAAGAGGCTCCAGCGCCTCCTTGTACTGTTTCGATAAATCGCGCATGTATTCCTGATTCAATACCGCTTACCTCCTCCAAAAAGCTATATATGTCTTAGTATACCATTCCTTCCCCAAAAAGCAAAGGGTTTTCTGTAAAAAAAGAAAGAGAAAAGTAAAACCCCGCCCCCTGAAACCTTCCGGGGGCGGGCTGCACTATGCCTGCAGACCAGTGTAAAGCTGGTAATATTTTCCCTTCTGTGTCAGAAGCTGTTCATGGGTTCCCCGCTCGATAATGCGTCCCTGTTCCAGTACCATGATGCAGTCAGCATTGCGGACTGTGGACAGCCGGTGGGCAATCACAAAGGAAGTCCTGCCCTTCATCAGCTTATCCATACCGTCCTGTACAATGCGCTCGGTGCGGGTGTCGATGGAACTGGTGGCCTCATCCAGAATCAGCACCGGCGGATCGGCGATAGCTGCCCTGGCGATGGCCAGCAGCTGCCGCTGTCCCTGGCTCAGATTGGCGCCGTCGCCATGCAGCATGGTATTGTAACCGTCGGGCAGACGGCGGATAAAGCCATGAGCATTGGCCAGTTTGGCGGCGGAAATCACCTCTTCATCCGTGGCGTCCAGTTTTCCGTACCGAATATTCTCCATCACCGTGCCGGTGAACAGATGGGTGTCCTGCAGCACGATCCCCAAAGAACGACGCAGATCGTCTTTTTTGATCTTGTTGATATTGATGCCGTCATAACGGATCTTGCCGTCCTGAATGCTGTAAAACCGGTTGATCAGATTGGTGATGGTGGTCTTGCCCGCCCCGGTGGAACCCACGAAAGCGATCTTCTGTCCCGGCTGGGCGTACAGCACGATATCGTGGAGAATCATCTTTTCGTCCGTGTACCCGAAATCCACATGGTCAAACACCACATCCCCTTTCAGTTCCGTGTAAGTCACGGTATCCGAATCCTTATGGTAATGCTTCCAGGCCCAGAGACCGGTGCGCTCCGGGGATTCCTGGATCTCCTGAAGGTCATTCCGCCGGGCATTGACCAGTTCCACATAGCCCTGATCCACCTCCGGTTCCTCGTCCATCAGCCGGAAGATTCTTTCCGCGCCGGCCAGTGCCATAATAATGCTGTTAAACTGCATGGTAATCTGGTTGATCGGCATGCTGAAAGACCTGTTCAGGGTCAGGAACGCCGCCAGATCTCCCAGGCTCAGCCCGGTGATCCCGGTGAGGGCCAGCATGCCGCCGACCACCGCACACACCACATAACTCAGATTCCCCAGCTGTGCGTTCACGGGGCCCATGATGTTGGCAAACTTATTGGCCCTGTAAGCGCTGTCACACAATCTGTCGTTCAATTCGTTGAACTGCTTCAGACTCTCCTCCTCGTGGCAGAAAACCTTAACCACCTTCTGGCCCGTCATGGTTTCCTCAATGCAGCCGTTCAGTTGTCCCAGATCCCGCTGCTGGGACAGGAAAAACCGGCTGGACAGGGAACCCACCTTTTTGGCCGCCAATATCATCACCGCCACCATGGTCAGCGTCACCAAGGTGAGGGGAATATCCAGCACCAGCATGGAAACCAGGGTTGCCACCACACTGATGGCACTGTTGAACAGCTGGGGCAGGCTCTGACTGATCATCTGCCGCATGGTGTCAATATCGTTGGTGTAGATGGACATGATATCTCCGTGGGCATGGGTATCAAAATATCGGATGGGAAGTTCCTCCATCTTCCGGAACAAATCATCCCGCAGATTTTTCATGGTGCCCTGGGCCACATAGATCATGAGCCGGGACTGGGTGAAGGACGCCAGCACCCCCAGCCCGTAAAAACAGGCCACCCTGCCGATGGCTCCCGCCAGCGGACCGAAATCCGGATCCTGTGCCCCCAGCAGAGGCACGATATAGTCATCAATCAGCGTGCGCATGAACAAAGTTCCCTGCAAAGTCGCCAGTACGGTAGTCACAATACACACCACCACCACGATCCAGTGGAGGGCATAGTCCTTAAATGTATAGCCCAGCACCCGCTTAAGCAGCCTGCCGGGATTCTCAATCTTGGGCCTGGGGCCTCCGGGGCCTCTGTGTCCGGGACCATGGCCATGGCCTCTTCCATAATTGGGGCTCTGCCCCCCTTTGGTCTCTCTCTCCTCTGCCATGATTACATCCCTCCTTTCTCGTCAAAGTCGCCGTTGCCGCCTGTCTGGGACTCATAGACATCCCGGTAGATCTCGTTGGAGGCCAGCAGCTGTTCATGGGTTCCGAAACCGTCCACTTCGCCCTCGTGCATGACGATGATTCGATCGGCATGTTCCACGCTGGATACCCGCTGGGCAATGATCAGTTTGGTGGTGCCAGGAATTTCCCGGGCAAAAGCCTGGCGGATCCGAGCGTCCGTGGCGGTATCCACCGCGCTGGTGGAATCGTCCAGAATCAGAATCCTGGGCTTTTTCAGCAAGGCCCTGGCAATACACAGCCTCTGCTTCTGACCGCCGGACACATTGGTTCCTCCCTGCTCAATATATGTGTTGTAACCCTCCGGCATCTTTTGGATAAACTCATCGGCACAGGCCAGCTTGCAGGCATGGACACATTCCTCCTGGGTGGCTTCCAGATCTCCCCATCTGAGGTTCTCAAGGATGGTTCCCGAGAACAGCACATTATTCTGCAGCACCACGGCCACCTGGTTGCGCAGCGCCTCCATATCATACGCCCGCACGTCCACGCCGCCCACCAGCAACTGCCCCTCCGTCACATCATAGAGACGGCTGATCAGATTCACCAGACTGGACTTGGCGCTGCCGGTGCCGCCGATGATGCCGATGGTCTCGCCGGATCGGATCTCCAGATTGATATCCTTGAGTACCGGCGCATCCGCGTCTTTCTTATAGCTGAAAGATACATGTTCAAAACGGATGCTGCCGTCCGCCACTTCCGTGACAGGCTCCCGGGGATTGGCCAGATCGGGCTCCTCGGTCAGCACCTCACAGATTCTTCGGGCGCTGGCGGCGGACATGGTCATCATGACGAAAATCATGGACAGCATCATCAGATTCATCAGGATGGTCATGCAGTAAGTCAGCAGGGCCATCAGGTCTCCCGTCTCCAGGCTGCCCTGAACGATCAGCCGGGCTCCGATCCAGCTGATCAGAATGATGCAGCTGTACACGGTGAGGGTCATCACCGGGCCGTTCCAGGCCACCACGCCCTCCGCCTTACAGAAGATCCTGTAGATGCCCTCACTGGCCTTCTTAAATTTCTCGTTCTCGTAGTCCTCCCGCACATAGGCCTTCACTACCCGGATCGCGGACACATTTTCCTGTACACTCTCGTTCAGGGCGTCATACTTGGGAAAAGCCTGGCTGAAGTATTTCATGGCACAGGTGACCATTATCCCCAGCACACAGCCCAGCAGCAGCACCGCCACCAGGTAGATGCTGGCCAGTCTGGGGCTGATCCAGAAGGACATGACCATGGCACAGACCAGACTCACCGGCGCACGCATACACATGCGCAGCAGCATCTGATACGCGTTCTGGATGTTGGTCACATCCGTGGTCAGCCGGGTCACCAGCCCCGCCGTGCTGAATTTGTCGATATTGGCAAATCCAAAGGTCTGGATCCGCCCGTACATGGCCTTGCGCAGGTTCCTGGCAAAGCCTGTGGAAGCCTTGGCCCCGAACACGCCGCCTCCGATGCCGAAGGAAAGGCCCACCAAAGCCGCCAGCACCATCAGGCCCCCGATCAGATAAATGTGCCCCATGTTTCCCGCGTCCACCCCATCGTTGATGATGGAGGCCATCAGCAGCGGAATGACCATCTCCATGGCCACCTCGCCGATCATAAACACCGGGGTGAGTATGGATTCCTTCACCACTCCCCGGATATGCGCTCCCAGCGTTTTCAGCATTTCTAATCCTCCTTATTTTAGTTCCGCATATCCCCTCCCTACGCAACTAATCGGTGATGCATATGAGGCCGCTTTGGCGTCCCCATATGCATCAATGCGTCGTACGGGGATATGCTGTTTTTTTTATTTTAGTTCCGCATATCCCCTTCCTACGCAGCTTCCTGGTGATGCATATGAGGCCGCTTTGGCGTCCCCATATGCATCAATGCGTCGTACGGGGATATGCCGTTTTTTATAAAATTACTTTCTTCGGATTTCACCGGTCCAGGAATCGTCCCCTCCCAGGATGCGCGCGGCCAGCCTGCCTGCATTGCCCTCGATCTTCTCCAGCGTGGCAAAAAACCGCTCCTGTTCCTCCTGGGATATCCCCTGCAGCTGTCTGCAGTTCAGCCATTCGATGGCATCCTGGAGCAGTTGACACTGCTCCTCCCCCTTGGCCGTCAGCGTCAGGCGTTTCAACCGGGCATCACTGCCGTCGGTCTCCCTGTGGATAAAGCCGTTTTCTTCCATGCGGGTGAGGATATTGGTCACTGCGGAACGGCCGATTTTAAACTCCTTCTCAATATCCCTCTGGTAGACCGCCCGATCCGCATGATGGTACAGATACTGAATGATAAAGCCGTTCATGGCCGTTACCTCGTCTACCCCCAGACCGCTGAGGGCAAGCTGCATGTTCCGCTTCAGCATATTGTCCAGCTTGCGAATCCGATGTCCCATATGAAATCTACATGTCCCCTCCTCCATAAGCCCCTCCCTGCATAATGTTTACATGTAAACTGTTATAACATGAACAGTTTACACCCAAACAATTTATATGTCAACAGGAAAATGAGTTGATTTGGTAAAATCCATATTGTCTATTTTATTGAATCAAGGTATAATAAATTGGGGTTGAAGAGACCCTGCAGTATTGGAAATCGTACTTTGGGAAAGGAACCTGTTTACTATGCCATTTATTGATCTACCCAGACAAAAGACAATCTACAAGGTGGGACAGCCTTTGACGGCCCTCCACCTCATCACCAGCGGCAGCGTGCGGGTATACTCCCCCACCGGGGAATACCTGATTGGAAAGGGCGACATGATCGGCATCTGCGAAATCTGCTCGGAAGTGCATTTTCTGGGCTATGAGACCGTGGAGGACGTACATATCATGAATTACCCGCTGCCCAATCCGGAGGCCCTGCAGGATCTGTTCGAGAAAAACCCCGATTTGGCCAGCCTCTCCGTGATTTCCGCTTTCCGGCAGATGTGTACCATTATGAATCACTGCGAAGAATCTGCCCTGACCTGCGGCAATCTCTACAACCGCCTGCACGAACATCTCGCCGCCTATCAGACGCTCTGCGGCCAGTACCACCTCCCCCCGAAGGAGTTGGCTGACATCGAGCAGGTGACCACCTATGTGGGCATGGAGACGCCTGATATGTGGCTGACTGATTTTTATCAGGCGCTGCTGCAGATTTTTACCGCCAATCCTTCGGCGGCGGTGGCCAGAGAATCCGCCGTAGCCACCGGTTTCCTGCGCAAGGCCAGTCTTGACTTCCGCAAGACTTACCTGTCCCTGGAAGAGCAGCTCCGCTACCAGGAACAGTTATTACATTATTATATCAACCAGGACGAGGAAGATTTATTCTCCTGCTATACCAACCTGTTTTACCAGGTGTCTCAGGCTTCCGCCGACACCACGGATGTCTATACGGCCATCCAGGGGCTTGTGTCCACCGTCACCAGCAACGCGGCGCTGGATAAGTCCAGGCTTGCGGCGCGCCTCCAGGGATTTAAGGAGAATGTGAGCCGGCTGGGTGCCAAACAGCCCGTGGCCGCCGACACCCCCCATGCGGAAGTACACGAACTGCTGGCCGGGTCCCTGGCTTCCATTTTGGAATATGCCGGCGCCGAGATCGAGACCGCATCCGCCTTCCGCCAGAATGTGGACGCCTACAAGCGGCTCTCCGACAAGTCTTCCTCAGACGAACAGGCATGCCGTCTGCGCCGCCAGCTTACGGAAGGCTTCTATGCCATCTACTCTCAGGTACTGGAAAAGAGTATGACTGACGATGCCGTGCCCCTGCCTGTTAAAATGTTCCTCCTGTTCGGATATGTGGACGAGGAACTGGCCGGGACTGCCGACAGCGTATTCCTCTATCAGCTCGCCAGCGGCTCCGAGGCCCTTTCCGACGATGGCGTATATACATTCTATGACTGGCTGAAAAATATTTATGAAGGGAAGAAGCAGCCCAGCCGCAACGAATTCGGTGAGGACTATGTGGACTATCTGCACAAGCAGAAGGTCAGCGGCAAGCTGTCCGAACAGGAACTGCAGGATCTGACGGAAAATCCCATGCGCAAGGTGGAGTTCGAACTTCGCAATGTGTTCCCCACGGTGAACAAGATTACCTATGGGCGTGTCACCACTTTCTGCCCGGTATTCACCTCGGACAATGTGCTGAAAGAACTGCCCTCCTGCCATGTGACGCCTTCCGCCATCCGCACCGTACTGGACAAAATTCGTTCCATTGATTACTCCGCTTTCTACCGGGAAACACTGAACATGGACAGTCCTGTGGCCCAGAAGGAGAACATTCATGTGGAATGTCTGCCGGATATCATCCTGATGCCCAATGCGGGCATCCGCGGTGTCACCTGGCAGGAAATCGAGGGCAGAAAACGCACCACCCCTTCCCGTATGATGCTGTCCGTATTCCATATGGAGGATCTGTACACCACCACCATACGTCTGGTGGGTGACTATCGCTGGGAGATGTGCAAGCGGGTCCAGGGCGCACGCTGGAACGATCTCTCGGAGCGCTCCCTGACCAGCGAATATTTCGATTACATTCAGTTCTACAAGAAAAACAACGAATTGACACCGGAAGCCAAGGAAAGGATACGGCAGAGCCTCCAGGGGGCGAAAAACAGCTTCAAGGAAATGTTTATCCGGGATTATCTGCTGTGGATACAGCTTGAGAGTTCCGCATCGCCCCGCCTCAACAAGATCGCCAGACAGATTCTGTTCACCTACTGCCCCTTCTCCTACGAAGTGCGTCAGAAGGTACAGAGCAACCCGCTGTACGGCGAACTGCTGCGCCGTCATGACGTACAGTGCCAGCAGCATCTCAGTCACCTGAACAAACTCTGTCAAAAGCTGCGCAACGAAGGGACGCCCGTGCCCGAAGCCATCGAGCAGGAAGTGGAATATTTTAGGAGACAACTTCCGACATAAGATGACAAATTCTTAATTTTTTTTTAAAACACTGGACATTCCTCTGAACCTGTTGTATACTGAAACTGTTCAGTCGCGGGACTGAATTGGTAATTACCAAAATTCCGGAAGAATTCCCCTTTTACACAGATGCAGCCGCTGTTTCCCCAGCGGCTGCATCACTTTATCTGTAAAAACAACAGCAGGTACTCAATACTTTCCTGCATAGTCCGTGCCGGTTTCCTCCCGGATTTTCGTCAGATAACGTTCCGGTTGTTCCCTCATCTCCAGCAGAGTGTGAAACGCGCTCCACACCAGCCTGTCCTGGCGGTAACGGTTCATCTCTTCCGGCCTGTCCAGAAACGCCTTAAAATGATCCACCTGCCACACCAGCACATCCGCCACCGTATACCCTGCCACCCGGTATTTGCACAGGAAATCCTGATGCTCATAATAATAACTAAATTCCTCCTGCAACTCCCGGCAATTCTCCAGCCCCGTCACAAATGCCTGAGCCTGCTCCTGGTCCTGTCCTGCGCACTCCGCCAGCCGTATGGCCCACTCCCTGATCTCCTGCGTCATAATATGCCTCCTGTTCTGCGTCTCTCCGCCGCATTTTCATCAAAATGTGATAAATTATATAAAAAATTCGAAAAATATACTTGCGAAAATAACTTGGGTTGTGTTATAATAGCTTTCGTCAGTAAATCACTGATTCCATAGGGGAATAGTACAGCGGTAGTGCGGCGGTCTCCAAAACCGTTAACGGGGGTTCGATTCCCTCTTCCCCTGCTGGAGCCTTAAATGCTTTATTAAAAGCATTTAAGGCTTTTTATTTTTCTTTTTTCATATGTCTGTGAAAATTATACACCGAAATTGCCCAGATTTCAACGAGTGTTTTGTGAACAAAATTGTGAACGGAGGACAGTATGGAAAAAGGAAAAGCAAAGAAGGGCAGCGGCGACGGCACATGGCGCACTCTTCCCTCGGGGAAAGTCAACTGGTATAGAACATACACGGCAAAAAACGGGGAGAAAGCCAGGCTCTCAGTGACCGGTAAAGACAAGACCGAGTGCAGGAGACTCATGCGCCTGAAAGAGGAAAATTTTGAGACAAAGTCCCGGATGGATCTATCCACCAGAGGACTCCTGGCTGACAATATGGAGAATTGGCTCCTGCTGATTAAGCGAAACGATCCTAATTGCGGCGACACGGCTTTCACCCGGCTCCTCTCTACCTTTGAGACACACGTCAAAAGTTCTTATCTGGGCAGAATGAAGGAGGAGCAGATACGGGACAGGGATATCACCCAGTTTTTATCCGAATTGAAAAAACACTCTTCGGACGGAAAGGCGCTGAACGCCCCCCCTGTCTTTTTCCTCCCGAAAAAAGGTGTACGATCTTTTAAGCATGTACTTCTCTCACAAGTATATACGAGCGCACGAATTGAATCCGATGCTTACCGTTCCGGCTCTTACCAGAGACCGATACATCAAAAAGGACGGCACAAGCGTTGTCGAGGACGATGATGACACAGACAGCGGCAAAGTAGTCCCCTTGAGCACTGTCTGGAACGACGAGGAGATGGCTGCCATACACAAATACTGCATGAGAGAATACGCTCCCGGAAAAAAGGGCTCGGTGAAGCGGGGCCCGCTTATTGCTTTCTTGCTGTGGACGTCTATACGCGCCGGAGAACTGCGTGCGCTTAAGTGGCAGGACGTGCATCTGAAAGAAGGATACATAAGTATCACGAAATCCTGGAAGAAACGAGGAAACAAGGACAGCTATGAGTGGTACATAGGAAAGCCCAAATCCAGGCGCAGCGTTCGAAACATCCAGCTCTTACCTGAGGCAATTGCGGCGATTAAGGAGTACAAGCGGCGTTTCCCTCCGCAGTCCGAGGGCGATTTCGTGTGCATTGGTGACGACGGGAGAGTCCTGTGCGCCAAGGTGCTCAACGACTGTCTCGCCAGCACGCTGTGCGGGCTTGGATACGACAAATTGCAGTGCAAGAACAAGACTGTACACGGTCTCCGCCACGCAGGAATCTCCTATCTAATCCGAAAAGGGGCTGACCGAAATGTCGTATCAGCGCTTGCCGGACATTCCTCCACGACCATCACAGAGCAGGTCTACACGGAAATCATATCTGAATATTGCCGGGACGAGATTACCAAAATTGGCTCTCTCGTCTAAAGTGCGAAGAGGGCTTGTGTCTTGGATAAAAATGGCTCCTTACAAGGTCAGGGAATACGGGCGGATACTCAGCCGTGCGGCCTATGTAGTGCTGGGTGTCACCACAGAAGGGTATAAGGAGATACTCAGCATCACGGTAGGCGCCAATGAGAACTCCAAGTTCTGGATGGGGATGCTGAACGACCTGAAGAACCGCGGCGTGCAGGACGTGCTGTTCTTCTGCGTGGACGGCCTGTCCGGGATGAAGGAGGCCATAGCTGCTGCATTCCCGAAGACGGAGTACCAGCGCTGCATCGTCCATCAGGTCAGGAACACCATGAAGTATGTGTCAGACAAGGACCGTAAGCCTTTCTGCGCTGACCTGAAGACGATCTATCAGGCGCCAACAGAAGAAAAGGCCCTGGATGCCCTGGAACGTGTGACAGAAAAATGGAGCGGGAAGTATCCGAATTCCATGAGGAGCTGGAAACAAAACTGGGATGCCCATCAATAACCCATTTTCTGCATCTTTTTAATATTAAATTCCCAAAATGTCACAACAGAGTTTCCATATCGTTTAATTGCAGCTTGTCTTAATCCTTCACTTGTAAATATCAATTCACATTTCTTCAAATCAGTAAATAATTTTTTACTTACTGTAGGAGAATAACTTGAATAATTCTTAATGATTTCTTGAGTGACTAACATATAGCAAGCTCCATTATCCAAAATCAAATCATTTTCGTCTATATCAAATATATTTCTCCCGACTTTTAATTTTACCACTTCATCATCTCCTGTCCGTAGCATAAAACTAGTGTAATGTACCGTTGAATTTTAGCTAAATAACCGTCGCTATTTATCTTGCCATGTGGTATACTAAAAGAAACGGCGGTGGTTCAACATGGCGAGACCTAAAATATATACTATTTCGTTGACCGATGATGAACTGATGAAATTAAAAGCCATCATTCGGAGGAAAAATACATCAAAAACCATAAAGTGTAGATGCCAGATACTAATCGATCCTGACGAGGCACATGGAAATGTGCTCACGCACCAGCAGTCTGCCAGATCGAATGGAGTCTGCATGGCAACCGTGACAAATACAGTGAAGCTGTATGCTGATGGCGGCGTCGATTCTGTCGCTTCCATCAAAAGGAGCCCGAACTCCGACAACGCAAGACGGAAGATTGACGGACGTGCCGAGGCCCGTCTGATTGAGATCGCGTGCAGCCCGGCACCGAAGGGACATTCACGCTGGACATTGCGTCGCCACTCCATTTAAAATGCCGTCCAACAGGCAGAGAACTCTGCATACTACCAGGAGACCGTCCCGCCCGAGAAGAGGAGACCGTCGAAGGAAAACTGGCTGCTGGATTTGTCCCTACTTGCGAAAGAGATTGATGAAAAGACAAGCGAGAAAGGGATGGAGAGGTAGAGTGATGGAACTTGGCAAAAAGACGAGTGCCAACCGTCGTAAAACAAGCATAAAGCACGGAGTTTTTCAGATGTATAAAAAGGGGCCCGCAGTTCAGCAAAGCTGAACTGCAGTAGCCACTATTCAAAGTCACTTTTGGTAGTGTAAAAAAGTTTGTGTCTTTGGTAAAAAATGGCTCCTTTTTGGTAAG
>OFGP01000223.1_pt1 | contig 62623 bp, 55 predicted proteins | sample 1521781 | NCBI WGS metagenome assembly OFGP01 (sample SAMEA3504113, study PRJEB24116) | mouse gut metagenome | biome: mouse gut; feature: mouse-associated habitat; material: faeces | place: Denmark | collected 2011
TCCGGTAACAGATTTCCGCAAGGCCGCTTAAAGTCGCCGCCCCATTCTGGAACAGATTGTGAAGATAGGGCACCTTAAAGCTTGTGCGGGGATAGGCGGTAGTGACAATCATTCCGCAGCCGGTCTGGAAAAGAAGCACCACCGGGTCTTCTATGGCCCGCAAAAGAAGATTGATATTTACAGGAATCCCGCAGCCCGGACAGGCGCCGTGCCCCGGCGCAAGCCGCTTGGGAACCGCCGCGGTGGCGTTCAGGGTGCCGCCGCTTACCTGGGCGAAGCCTTCCCCGGACTCTGTTACAGAGGTTGCGCCAATCCTTGTCCGCTCTGCAGTAAGAGGGGCGAAGAAGGGAGCGTCGGCTTTTTTGCCGCCTTCTGCTGCTTCAGGACACTTTTCAGCCCCTTTGCTGGTTTCTGATACCGTTTTTTCCTCCCGTGCCTCCCTGCCATTTCCTGTCCCGGCATTTTCATCCACGCCATAATATCCAAAATCCGGCGTATCGGGATTTTCCGCCCACTCCGCCATCCGCACCGCGTCCTCTGTAAAAAAGTCCAGACCCCCAAGCCCGTAAATCAGACTTTTAATTTTGACAATACTGCCGTACCTTTGCATGGCTGCCCGGACCTCTATGGACAGATTGCCGCCTCCCGCGCCGTAGCTGTCCTGCCTGTCAGCCACCAAAAGGCAGGAGGCATTCTTACAGTATTCATGAACCTCCTCGTAAGGAAAAGGACGCAGCGTATGAACCGTCACGATGCCCGCCTTTTTGCCCTTACCGCGAAGCTCGTCCACCGCCTCTCTTGCCGTCTCGTAAGACGAACCAAGCAGAATCAAAATCGTATCCGCATCCTCATGACAATATCCTTCCGCCTTATCATAGCTCCGCCCTGACATTTCCCCGTAAGACTCAAAAAGCTCCGGCAGCTTTCTGCCGGCCTCCTCCATTGCCAGATGAAGCTGATACCTGTTGCCAATCAAATCCGGTTCGTTCATATAAGAGCCCACGGTAATGGGATGCTCCAGGTCAAGGAAAGGGTACTCCTCCTTTTTCGCCCCGATAAAGTCCCTCACAGCCTCTCCCCGCTCAAACCGCATACACCTTCTTTTCTGGTGGCTGGTAAAAAATCCGTCGTAAGCCACGATTACCGGAAGCCGCACCGCCTCCGCCAGCTTCAGCGCAATGATATTGAAATCGTATACCTCCTGAGCCGTCTTTGCAAAAAGAATGGGCCATCCGGCATTTAACATAAACATAATGTCGCTGTGGTCGCCTTTAATGGACAGCGGCCCCGAAATGGTCCGGCAGACCACATTCATCACCATAGGGTATCTGGTGCCCGACTGCACCGGGAATTGCTCCAGGGCATACAAAAGACCGTTTGCGCTGGTAGCGTTGATTACCCTGCCGCCGCCCACGGACGCTCCATAGCAGATTCCCGCTGCGCTGTGCTCTCCCTCCGCAGCTATCATAATCAGGTCGGTTTCCCCGCCCGCCTTCATGGTATCCAGTCCCTCTGCTATCTGAGTGGAAGGGGTGATTGGATAATAGCCCATCAGGTCATAACCTATCTGTTTGATGGCAATCGTCGCCATCTCGTTTCCGCTTGCGTATTCCATTACCTGTTTTTCCATTATACTTCTCCTCCTTCCATTCTTTTTTCCGTCAGGTAAGATTCCGAAGTGATATAGCCGTCAGGTCCCGCTTCTATATAATAGTCGGGCTTACGCAGCAAATCCTGATTGGGAAGGAAATACTTTTTATCCGGGTGCTCCGCTTCCAGTCCCTTTACCAGAGCATTCACCGGACACACATCCACACAGCGCAGGCAGCCCTTACAGTGATAGTAATCCAGCCCTTTGTTTACCATCATTTCCCGTCCGTTGTATTCCCCCTTTGCAAACTGGAATACCATGTCCGGGCAGGCGGAATCGCAAAATCCGCAGTTAATGCATCTTTCCTTAATAAAAACAGGGATATAGCCCTGCCTTGAGGGAGATAAATCAGCCACCACTGTGCTTCCGAATCTGGGGTTGATTCCACCCTCGGGCATGGCGGGAGAGACTGCCTTTGCCGGACAATGAGCGCTTTTACGGTCTGCTTTCCTGTCGGTCTTTTCCCTGCCGTCTGTACCGGGACTGCCTTTCATGCCAATACCTGCTGTCTCCTCCACTTCCTCATATCCCCGCCTGATACCCTCCAGATTTCCTTTCAGCGCATCCGGGTATTTTTTGCCCAGGGCCGCTTCGCAGACCTTATTGATATCCGAAAGGGGCACAAAGCCCATCACTTTTGCCATGGCTCCAAGCATCACCACATTAATCCGCGAACGGGTTTCCATGGCTATTTTCTGAGCTCTCACCCCGTAACAGGCTTTCACTCTTACGGGTACCGCCGCCCTCTCCCTGCCTTCCTCCAGGGCAAGAATCACCTCCGTATTTTCATCGCAGCCCTCCCACACCTTTTCATCCTGCATCAGCGCCTGGTGAAAAATTACAAGCAAATCGGGATGGATTACAGGCGAATGGACTCTGATTTCCGTCTCCTTTGCGCAATATCTGATGTATCCCTTAACCGGGGTGCCGGTCTTTTCCGAACCATAGCTGGAAAAGCTCACGCTGTTTAAATCCAGATGCTTAACGCCAAGCTCCCCGAGCATTTTTCCGCACAGATTGGCGCCAAGGCCGCCGATGCTTTCCAGCCGGATTTCGTAATATTTACTGCCCGCGCGAAGCGGCAGCCGCGTTTTTGCTTTTGTTTCATTTATCTCCTGCTGCATTCCATACTGTCCTTTCTTTCAGGCAAAGTCTGTTGTCTCCAGATACAGTATGTTTTTTTTCGGGGGAAATATACATTTTCAGAAAAGGTTGAGAAATGAGAGCAATTTTATACAAGCGCAGCTGTTTCCACACTCTTATAATGACGTTATCGGAATTTAAAAATTCAAACAGCAGGAGGAAAAATTTATGAGCAGTAATTTATTTGAAACATTTAACAGGGGAACGCTTAAGCTTCCTGAAAAATCGGTGGAATTTGCAGATATTCCATGGTGCAGACACCCGGAATTTGAAGGAGTGGAATTAAAGCACATCGTTACCGGAGCAAATACAGACGGGCGCTTCAGCTGCCATCTCGTCCGTATCGCGCCCCATAAGCGCATTGGAAATCATATTCATCAGACCCAGGTGGAAATTCACGAGGTCATTGACGGCGCCGGTGTGTGTATCAATGGCGGGACTGAACTTATCTATAAAACAGGTATCGTTTCCGTGATACCGTCCGGTGCGCCGCATGAAATAGACGCAGGTGAAACGGGATTGTATCTGTTCGCCAAATTTGTTCCGGCATTATGTTAAACCTGTAAGCCCGCCGCCCGTTTATACTCATTTGGCGTCAGTCTGACGATTTTACGAAAGCATCGGTCAAAGTGGCTCTGGTCGCAAAATCCTGTGGCATGGGCCACTCTGGTCACGCTTTCACCCTTTTCCAAAAGCTTCTGCGCCTTTCTGATTCTGCACTGTAACTGAAACTGATGCGGGGTCAGGCCGCAGCAAATCTTAAACTGTCGAATCATATGGTAAGGACTTACGCACATATCCTTTGCCATGTCCCTGATAAGAAAAACATTCTCCGGCGCATTTAAAATGGTTTGTCTCAGCTTTTTTATATAGCTGACATCGGCCTGTCCAGCCATTTCGCCCATCGCTTTATCAACCGGAATACACACACTGAGCATGGTATAGGCACTATCGTCTGCTGGTTCTATCGCATGGGAGATATCCGGCATGATGTAAAAGGCTTCGCCGGCGCGGCAGAGACCTTCCCTCCCATTACAAACAAGACGGACCGTTCTTTCCATAATATAACCTACTGTAATGTGACTTGCGTGTGTATGCATCGGATAGGAACGTGTGGAGTTTTCGCAATATATAACATCCGTATTTTTATCTGAATAATATTTTATATTTCCATGTTCTGTTTTCAGAGTTTCCATAATCCCCGGCTCCTGCTGCTTACGCCATCTGCATCACTTTGGTCGCAAGCTCTTTTTCTCTGTCAAGCAAATATTCCCCCAAAACATTCCGGTTCTTGCATATACGAATTGTTTCTGTAGCCGCCCTCTCCTCACGCCGCCAAATCCCTTCTCCCGTAAATTACCCACGCTGCGGCAAAGGAAATCACCGCCGCCAGCGCACTGACTGCCACCATACTGCCCTCAATCCTTCCGCCGGTAAAAATATCCGTGGCATTGGAAAAATAGTAAGGCGTTACATACTTCAAATCCTCGATGTCCGGCACAATCCGGCACATCAAATCCATTATATATAGAAGAACCGCAAATCCCAGCGCCGCTCCCGTCTGCTTTCTTTTGCAGATTGCGGATATCAGAAAGCACAGGCTCCCCACTTCCAGCTGCATCAGAAGCTGCGCGGCGTGGAATAGCGCCAGGTTTTTTCCCGACGGCATTTCCCCGGCCAGCGCAAATCCCGCAAATTCCCAGATAACACATAAAAAATTGAATAGTAAAATCATTGCCGCTGCCGATAAGTACTTCCAGCATACAATATATCCTCTGCCCAGCGGCAGGGTATTCAAAAATTCCGAGGTATGCCCTTCCTCCTCTTTTGACAGCATACAAACGCCTGTCATCGCGGCGAACATCGCCCCTCCAATAGCATAAATCAGAGCCACCTCCGTGGCGAAAAAGCCCTCCATGGTACTGACGTTCATCCGGTCAAGCCCCAGCGCCGAGGAAAAAGTCCCCATCTGAGCATAGGCGTCCGCCATTTTCTCCATAGACTCCTTAAGGCCGCCGAAAAGAAGAATACAGCCAAAGCAGGAAAATCCCACGCAGGCCGCCCATATAATTATTAATTTTAGATTTAATTTTAACTCATGTTTGAATAGTATCATCATATCCTCCATACAAAAGTTCTTCTCAGGCCGATTACTTATCCCCGCACCACTCTGTCCTTTGAGTCAACGCCCCACAACAGTCAAATGCCTGAAAGCAGTCACCTGGCTCATTGCTCGCGGGAATCATAATAATGTATAAACAGTTCCTCCAGCGACGGTTCTTCAATCAGTAAATCCTCCACATTCCGTCCCTCCAGCTTTTTCAGCAGCTCTTTCATGCTTCCTGTGTGGACAAATTCCTCCACAATTCCGTTTTCCGTCAGCTTAATCCGGCGCAGATTCGACTTTGAAAGATTTTCCACCGTATCGACTCTGATAATCGCGCCATCCCTGATAATCGCCGCATTTCTGCAGTACCGCTTTACCTCCGAAATCACATGGGAAGATAAAAAACAGGTCGTCCCCTGGGCGTTATATTCCAGTATCAGTTTGAAAAAGGCTTCCTGCATCAGCGGGTCAAGACCGGAGGTTGGCTCGTCCAGTATAAGGAGCCTTGGTTTGTGCTGCATTGCGCAGACAATACTTACCTTCTTCCGGTTCCCTAAAGACAGCTCCTCGATTTTCTTTTCCCTGTCCACCTTGAGAAGATCGCAAATCCGCTCTGATTCTTCCGCGCAGTCCCTTCGCCCTGCCCCGGCGCTCCCTGACGCGCCGACGTCGCCAATCTCCTTCCCTGCGCTTCCTGCCGCGCCGGCTCCGCCAGTCTCCTTCCCTGCGTTCCCCGCCGCAAAGCCAGCCGCCCTCCCGGCACCGCTCGCCTCCGCCGCAAAGGCAATCACATCCTTTACTTTCATTGTCGGATAAAACATGGCTTCGGAGGGCATGTAGCCTATCTGGCTCAAAACCTCCCTGCGGTTTTTGACCGCATCTCTTTGAAGGAGCTTTATCTGACCTTCCTGAAAGCGTATAAGACCTAACATGCTTCGTATGGTAGTAGACTTACCCGCCCCGTTGGGGCCCAAAAACCCGAAGATGTCGCCCTCCTTTACCGTCAGTGAAATATTTCTTACTCCCCGGTGCTTCCCGTAATTCTTGGTCAGGCCGCTGATTTCAATTGCATAGCGCTCCGCCCCTCCGTTTACGGTTTCCTGATTTCCCTTAATTTGTCCTTCTACTCTGTTCATTTTTCCGCCCCCTTCTTGAACTCCGACAGCATCTTATTCAGGTTATTGGTGTCAATCATCCTCTTTGCCTTGTTCAGCCAAAAGACGCACAGATAGACAACCAGCATATACAGCGAAAACAGGACGCTTGCCATAAGGCTTTTATCAAACCAGCCAAGGAGATACGAAACGCTACTGTAAACGCCGGTGCCGAAAATAATTCCCATTACGCCTTTTCTTTCAATCTGCTCCGCTTCGTCAAAATTCTGGAAGACATATACCTGAAAGTATCCGACAAAATATGCCGCAAGTATCATCTCAAACATATAAAGAATACTTCCGAAATATGTCCTGTTATAAAGCAACCACGCGAAGTAAAAGAACAGGATGCACGAAAAATAAAGGCACGCCTTATACTCTATCATGATTTCTTTGCTTAAATAATCCTTAAACCAGGTCCACAGCCTATTCTTCATCCTTTCCCGCTCCCCCTTTCAGCACCTGACGCAGTCCCTTCGCATATTTTCTGGAAATCATTACTTCCTCGCCGTTTTCCATTGTGGCGCATATCCGGCCGCCCGGCTTGCTCTGCAGATAACTGATTCTGTAAATATTAATCACCATGGACTTGGAGCAGCGGAAAAAGCCTCTGCCATCATAGCATGCAGCCGCTGTCAGAAGGCTCATCTGCACCCTGCATACCTGCTTTTCCAGATAGGCAAAGGTGGCACCGTCCACGCTTTCCAGATAGAGAATATCCTCCGGCAGAAGAAGGAATGTCCTGCCGTCCGCACAGGCGCTTATCTTCTGCGAAGCGCCCTGAACCAGCCCGGCAATCGCTTCTATCTGTTCATTCATCTCACGATATTTTATGATGACCTCATCCTCGCCCTGCGCGATTCTGTTCATTGTCAGTTTCATCCGTCAACGCCCCTTTGCTTCTTCCCGCCTTTATCTGTATTGTAACAAATTCCGGCCGCTCCGCAAGACGGCTTTCCCTAAGATGCGTTTTTAAAGCGCCAGGATGCGTTTTCTCTCTCTAAGGACAAGATACAGGGATAAGATTGTCGCCAGTAAATCACTGATTGGCTGTGCAAAAAATATGCCGTTTATCCCAAAAAGAACCGGGAAGATAATGATGAACGGCACAAGAAATACTATCTGTCGTAATATAGTTATCGCAATAGAGGGTGCCGGGCGGTTAATAGACTGAAAAAAGGTAGTTGCCAGCATTACAAAGCCTAAAACCGGGGTAATGCAGAAATTTATCCGAAGTCCTGTTATTCCGATGCGGAACATCTCTTCCGTCCCTCCGAACGCCGCAAGTATCTGCCTTGGGAAAAACAGAACGGCAAGCCAGATAACGCACGTTATTGATACGGAGAAAACCGAAGCCTGAAAAAGCGTCTGTATTACCCGCTTATAATTTCCTCCGCCGTAATTATTTCCAACGATAGGCTGAATCCCCTGACTGATGCCGCTTGCGGGCATGATAACGAAGGTCATAATGCTGGAGACAACGGCATAGACGCTGATGGCAATATCCCCTCCGTATTTTCCTAACTGACTGTTGTAAACAAGGCTGATAAACCCCATAGCCATCTGCGCTACGAAAAATGAGAAGCCGCAGGAAATGATTCTCTGGCACAGCCCTTTTTCCAGACGGAATATGCCGGGGGAAATCGTGACCTGCGTTTTCTTTCCAAAGACAAGATATGCGCCGAACAGGGCGGAAAAAATCTGTCCGATTACGGTTGCGCCGGCAGCGCCAACCACGCCCCAGTCAAAAACAATGATAAAAACGGCGTCCAAAACAATATTCGTGGCGGCTCCGATTCCCATTACGCACATACCAAGAACCGGCTTGCCGGAAACACGGACAAAATCGCAGAACAGCTGTGAAAGCCCCTGAAACAGACAGCCTAAGGCAACGATTCTGTAATAGGAAATCGCATAAGGATAAGAGGTTTGGGTTACTCCAAAAATTTTCAGGACGGGAGCAGGAAACAACAGCAGTAAAATTGTCAGCATAATTTCAAAAAAGCATACCAGTACAAAAGCATTTCCAAACGACTTATTCATTTTATCTTCCTCATTCTGCCCGGAAAACAGACTGAAAAAAGTGGAACCGCCCGCGCTGCACGTTAAAGCAAACGCCATCATCATATAAGATAAGGGAAAGCAGACAGACAAACCGGCCAAGGCGGAGGTGCCGTTAAAATTGCCGACAAACATTCGGTCAACAATGTTGTAAACAGCGGTAATCAAAAGTGAAACCGCTGCCGGAATTGAAAATTTCAGTATCATAGGAAATAACCGCCCGTTTAAATAATCTACAGATTTTTTATTCATTTTGTATCCTCCAGGATTTATTTCCGCAGACAACAAGCCAGACGACTGCTTTCAGTCATTTGACGGCCGCCGCGGAGCTTTTTGCTTAGTTTGCTAAGTATTTGGGTAAAAAACACCTGATAACGGCTTCATGAAATATTATCAAGCATTTTTTCGACTACGCTGAAGAAAACATCAAGGTCATTTTCCGAAATCCCCTGCGTCAGTTCTTCTTCCAGGTTCAATATGTCAGCCATGACAACATCCTTGTATTGCAGAGCCTTTTCGCTGACAATTATCTTTTTCCACCGCGCGTCATTTTCAGCGGCTTCACGGTAAATCAGTCCGTTCTGCTCCATTTTTTTCAAAAGCACGGTTGCCGTCGGGGGACGCAGACTGTATTCTTCCTCAATATCCTTCTGAAAAACATCATTTGTCTGCGCCAGAAGGAAATGCAATACCTTCCCCTGCGAACCGCTGAAATTCTCACGGCTGGAAAAAGCGTCGATTTTCCTGCGCAGCTTGTTCGACAGCTTGCCGATATAGCGCGCCGCGTGTCTGTTGTGTTCCATAAACTGCCCTCCAAATTACTTAGTATGCTAATTATAGTCAGGAAAGCAATTATTGTCAAGGGCATAACGGAAAACAGGAAAAGAAATGGTATATTAAAACGGGAAATCCGCATTGATATGCGGAAAGGGAATCAGACAGGCGCGGGCTGCGCCTGTCTGGCTATTCATGGTACTTCTCCTGCAAATGTAAGGCTGAACGGATAGATAATGTTGTATCTACAGCATAGACAGCGACAAGTATTGCACTCAAAAAGCCGGCTGTTGCAGCAGGTATCTCCAGTATGGCCCTTTCAAAGAGAGGGTGCAGGAGCTTTATTTGCGCCACCGAAAACAATCCCCAGCCAAAGGAGTAAAGCGGGCAGATATATCCGTTCAGATTAAAGCGATTTCTCCTGTAATCCCAATATCTTGCGCGGAACAGTCTTTGCATGACCACGCCGGTTACATACTCCAGGGCAGTTGCACTCGCCATTCCGGCAAGAAAAATCATAGGTATGCTGTCCCGCACCGGTAAAGTAATCAAAAGAACACTAATTGCACCAAACCCATAAATCGGCGCCATTGGACCGTATAAAAATCCCCGGTTAATCCACTTTCTTTCATATAATGAAGCATACAGACATTCCCCAATCCAGCCGAGAAAACAATACAGAAAGAAAAACAGCAGCCATTGTGTCAAAGAATATTTCATGAAATTGTTTCCTCCTTCGCATGTTCTTAATACCATTTTGTCATTGGAAGTTCATTGTTTACATCGTTAGTAAAAATAATCTGATGAAGGTCAATAACCCCGTTCATAAATGTTGCCGCGCAGGCTTGGAACCACTCCTCCGGGAAAATATATTTTTTTATCCATGCATCTCCGGGATATTCTTTCAAGCCGCTGATAAAGTGAAGCAAAAAGATACCTCCCGGCTTCAATACCGATTTTACGCACCCCATAAATTCTTCGTATTTTCCCATCTGTCCCAGAAAGTGATTTAACGCATGGTATAAATCCCCTTCAATCTCCAAATCGCCATCCATATACGCTTCACCAAACGCAAGGGAGGTGCTCGTCATAAGAGAATGCATAGAAACCGGCCTTTTGAAATTCACTGTAAATTCCGGCTCCCCTTCCCCGATTTTATATTCGTCCTGACCAATCTTCACACAAAAAGGATACTGGTCAAAATTACTTAAATATGATGTTAAAACATTATCCGACATTTTTTCATCCTTCCGCCAATTAAAACATTATTGTCTTTTACTGAGCCATTTCCTGTTTATCCACACGCTGTTTCAAAACTAAAGCTAAAAGGGCAGACAAAATCCTTGCAAAAACCGTACTCCACCAAATCATAATCTGCCCGCCGAACAAAGGCGGTAAAATAAGCATCAGCACCAGCATAAGCAGCGGCTCTATAAAGGTCAGTAAATAAGAAAAAGCGCTTTTCTCCGTTGCATAAAAGCTTGCCGTTGTAATACGGAGAATTGCAACAAAAGGAACAGAAACCAGAAAAACAGGCATAATTCTGGCAATCTCTGCGTTTACTTCACCGGACGCCCCAAATAAAACTCCAAGGCTTCCCCTTGTCACATACATGATAACGCAGCCTATGACAGACAATGCAAAGGCAAATCCATAAGCCAATTTCCGTACATATTTCATATCGTCCCAGTTTCTTTCGCCATAGCACTGACTAATCAGCGGCTGGCTTCCGTCCCCCACGCCCTGCAAAATAAGGTAAATAATGCAGATGACATATGCGATACACGCATAGGTGGCAATTGCTGCATCCCCGCCGTAGGAAACAGAAAAACGGTTGATAATAATCAAAGAGATATTAGGCGACATGGCAAGCCCAAAAGGCGCTATTCCGATTTTAATCACGGAAGCAAATACCGTTCCTGTTTTTGAGAGAGAGATACGCAGCGTAAATTGCTTTTTACTCAATAAATAAATCAGTGCAATCAGCATCGTAACGCCCTGCCCGATAATCGTAGCCCATGCCGCGCCTGCAACGCCCTGTTCCAGCACCCATACAAACACATAATCCAGAATAATATTGGTAACAAATCCCGCAATCATGGATACCATAGCATAAAAAGAACCTCCGTGATTACGGATAAAGGGAACCAGTCCCGTACCGATTACCTGCAGGGCTGCCCCAACGGCAATCACAGCAATATATTCCTCCCCTAAAGAAAGGAGCTGTCCCCTTGCCCCTAACAGCCTTAAAAGCGGACTGTTCAAAAGGAAAATCGAGACTGTCAGTATGATACTCGAAATAATCAAAAGCCACATCGCACCTGCCGTAAACGCTTTCGCTTCATCGTCCTTTTTCTCCGCTTTATTGATTGAATAATAAATCGCTCCGCCCATACCGATTCCGGTTCCCAGCGCCTGAATGACAGCTACAATCGGATAAGCGATGTTTACGGCTGAAAGCCCCATATCACCGATACTGTTGCCAACAAAAAATCCATCTACGATTGTATAAACCCCTGATAGTGCAAAGGATAATACTGAAGGTATTACATATTTAAAAAAAGTTCTTACGTCACGCATTTGTTTCACTACTCCTTCCCGCCTCTTTTTTAAAAAGCGTAACAATATTGTGTATTACTATATTTTTATATTTAGTCCGTACATGTACTATATGACTATTATAGTCTGTATTCGGACTAATTGTCAAGTAAAAAAATTTACACTAAAAAAGCACCAAAGTATTTACCTTGATGCCCCTTCAATGCCTTTAGACTTCCTTCTCCATTTCCTTTTCAAACACAGTATTAAACAATGTAATATTGTCTACCATTTGCCGAACCCTGTCATCACCCATAATCTGGAGCGCACGGTGCTCCAGCTCACGCAAAGGTGTTATGAGTTCTCTGGAATAGGCAATCCCCTTCTCGGTTAATGTAATCTGCTTTTCCCTGCGGTCCTCAATGCCTGGAGAAAGTTCGATGTATCCGTCTTCCTTCAGGGAGCGAATAACGCTGTTGACAGTCTGCTTTGCCATTCCGGTACAGATACAGATTTTTTTCTGCGTCATTGTCTTTTGCCCTTCCAGCGCGTACAGAACAAGCAAAAGATAATAATTAATATCCTTTGAAGCCGCCCAGGAGCTGTATAACCCATTTGCCTGTCCCCATACTCCCCACAATTTCTGTTCATCTGTAGGCATAGTTATTGCCCTCCCCGTTTTATTATGTTAATTTTATTATAGTATCTATATATACTTTTAGCAATAGTGGTATTACTTTCCCAGACTTTTTAATAATACAATTATGTTCTGATAATTACTTTTGCATTATTTTCTTCATGCATCCGTTAATAAAATAATGTAAAATATCATTATTGCATGATATAATTTAGCTGCAATTACGCTTTAGAATATTGGAAAACAAAATGCGCCTTTCTTACGCGGCACAGGATAAAAGTACGTTTTATTGGACAGTACCAATGGTATAATGAATTTAGTCAATTCTTAATAATATTCAACGTTCGGAGGGCGGCATGGATTTAGAAAAGCTAAAAGAACTTGTAATAAAATACAACAAATACAGAAGCTATTACCATGATGCAAATAACAAGTATAATGAAACGGAATGCAGAGATGAATATATAAGTCCGTTATTGGAATGCTTCGGCTGGGATGTCCAAAATGTACAGGGAAAGCTGCCTCAATATAAAGAAGTAATAGTTGAAAGATTTTCAAACAGTGCAGAAAGGCCAGACTATTCACTGACACTTAACGGTGTCACAAAAATTTTCGTTGAAGCCAAAAAGCCATGTGTTGACATTACAGCAGAAACAGAACCGGCCAACCAGACGCGGAAATATGGCTGGAATGCAAATCATGCTCTTTCTGTTTTGACCAATTTTGAAAATCTGATTATCTATGATACAACAAATCAGCCACAGGCAGATGACGATGCTAAAACATCATTGTACCGCAGATATTATTTTGACGAATATGTTGAAAAACATCAGGAAATAGGGCAATTGATTTCTAAGGAGTCCGTATATAGCGGAAAATATGATGAATTTGTTAAAAACAATTTTCAGGATAAAAATCGATACAGTACAGAAATTGACGAGACCTTTTTGAAACATATTAATAAATGGCGGTTAGAACTTGGCGAATATCTTTATCAAAAAGAGAACCGGTATAAAAATCTTCAGGTACTTAATGATGTTGTAGAGGATTTTATCAATCAAATTATATTTTTGCGCATCTGTGAGGACAGAAAGCTGCCTTTATATAAAAAATTATATGAGATGATTTCTAATAAAGAGGAGCTGCAGGCCGTTTTGACAGATACATTTAAAAAAGCGGATAAACGATATAATTCAGGTTTATTTGATGATAACAACATTATTTTTGACCTTAACAGCAATATTATCTTTGAAATGATTGAATCATTATATTATCCTAAAACACCTTATCTGTTTACAATGATTGAACCGAATATTTTAGGGAAAATATATGAATCATTTCTTACAGAGAGTCTGACTGTTTCAGACAATAAAATTTGCCTGGCAAAAAAGAACGAATACAGGCATAAATCGGTTGTGAGTACGCCAGTAGAAATTGTAAAATATATGGTTAAGAATACCCTGGAAACTATCTGCGCCGGTAAAACGCCAAAGGAAATATTAAGGTTGAGAATTATTGATATTGCCTGCGGTTCGGGTATTTTTTTAGAAGAGGCATATCAATATTTAATTGATTACTGCGTCAAATGGTACATAGATAATAATCCTTATTATCTTTTAGATACAGATAAAGGACAGAAGAAATTGCCTGTTGAGGATAAAAAGGAAATACTGCTTAACTGCATATTTGGCATCGATATAGATAATCATGCGGTGGAAGTAAGTAAATTTTCATTATTGCTTAAATTAATTGAAGACGAAACAGAACCTTCCATAAAAAATGCAACGCCGGTTCTGCCTGATTTATCTTCAAATATAAAAGCCGGAAATGCGTTAATTACAAGAACTGATATTCAGGAAGAAAATCTATCGGTGGATGACCTGCTGACAATAAGACCTTTTGATTGGAATACCATTAACGATGGAAATAAGTTTGATGTAATACTCGGTAATCCTCCCTATGTAAAGACAGAGGATATCCACACTCTTTCCAAAGAAATTGAATTTAAAACCTATAAGAAAAAATATAAGAGCGCTTATAAACAATTTGATAAATATTTTTTGTTTGTTGAAAAGGCAATATCTTTATTAAATAATAATGGTATTTTGTGCTATATCATACCAAATAAATTTTATAAGATTGCCGCCGGCCAGGAATTAAGAAGACTGGTTTGTAAAAATGTAATGGCAATTGATGATTTCGGCGATGCCCAGCTATTTCCGGATAAAACAATATACAGTTCAATAGTCACGATTGGAGAAAAGAAATGCGACACATTGAATTATTCTTATGTTAAATCGATTGTTGACCTTTGGGTTGGTCAAAATATTGAAAGCGTTAAAATCCAGAATGAAGACCTCTCACAAACTCCATGGAGTTTGTCGTCAGATATTGAATTTATGAAGATAATGAATGATGTTCGGACAAAAACGATTCCGCTTTCAAATATTGCCGAAGTGTTCAACGGTATTCAGACAAGTGCGGAGCGCCCTGAAAAATTCTCTGATAAAAAAGAAGTTTACTGGTTTGATAATTCATGTATAGATTCTGAGGATAAAGATTATATATATGTACGCAAATATGGAAAGAAATATACAATTGAAAAGAATATACTAAAACCTTATTTCAAACCGACGAAGGCTTCCGAAAAAGGTATGGATACTTACTCTCTGCCTGATACAGATAAACGAATTATTTTCCCTTATGATAAAGAGGGTAAATTATACAATATCGAGACAATGAAGACAAGTTTTGCAGGTGCATTTGAATATCTGACAGACTGCTATGACAGGTTAATACCGAGGTGCCTAAATGACGGCATAGGAAGAGATGTGCCGGACGCCACCCCTGATACATGGTATAAATACGGAAGAACCCAGGCATTAACGGCCTTTATCAATACACCCAAGCTTATAGTCCGGGTATTAAGCAAAGAGCCAATGTATGCATTTGATGACAAAGATATGTTAATTGCCTCCGGCGGAACAGCCGGTTACTGTGCTGTCAGCAAATTGAATGGCAGTAATTATGCTCTGGAATATATCCAGGCATGGCTTGCGCATCCGTATACAGAAAAGCTCTTCCAGATTCAGGGAAGTGATTTTGAAAATGGCTTTACAGCAAGAGGGACTTTTTTATTAAAAAGGCTACCGTTTGTTGTATTGAATTTTAGTGATGAAAAACAGAGAAATTTATATGAGAATGTCGTTTTGAAGACAAAGCAAATTTATAGATTAAATACGGAAATGAAAAGCCATCCTGACAAGATGTCAAAATGTATTCTGGCAAATGAGAAAAAGAATCTAATTATAGAAATTCAGGAGTTAATTACCAGAGTATATCAGCAGAAATTTTAAGGTGATGATATGAAATTAAAAGAGGTCAGCTCTAAACAGAAGCTAAGAGGTGCATATTATACCCCCCTTCCCTTAGCTCAAATGATAGTAAATATATTTTCAGCAGAAAAAAGTATAAAAACAATTTTAGAACCAAGCTGCGGTGACGGTGTTTTCTTAGACGCCCTCATCGGTACATCGCTTGCAAATCAGCTTGAGGCTGTCACTTCGATAGAAATTGAGAAAGATGAAGCTCTCAGGCTTAAAGAGCGTTTAAAAAATTACCCATATATAACGGTTCTAAATCAGGACTTTTTTGATTTCCACCAAAAAAATAATGATAAAAAATATGACCTGATTTTAGGGAATCCCCCATACATCCGTTATCAGTATCTTGAGGAACAGCAAAGAGCTTTAATGGCAGCGCTTCTTACCTCTCAGGGGATGAAGTCGAATAAGCTGGTAAATACCTGGGTTGGTTTTATGGTCGCATGTGTTAATATGCTTTCAAATACAGGAAAAATAGCATTTGTAATTCCGGCAGAAATCCTTCAGGTTGCATATGCAGAAGATTTGAGACTGTTTCTCGCGAAACATCTTTCAAAAATTACATTAATTACATTTGAAGAACTTGTGTTTCCTGATATAGAACAGGAAATCGTGGTTTTCATCGGTGAAAAAGATAATGACGAAAAAGGAATCAGAATCATAGAATTAAACAATCTGGATGACCTGAAAGAATTTAATATCACCGCAAACGGTTTTCAACGGCTGCAACATGTACATGAAAAATGGACAAAATATTTTACTGATGCCAAAGAAAATGTGCTCGTGTCCAGGATACGTTCAGATAAACGTTTTCAAAGGTTATCGGATAGCGTATTAATAAATGTAGGAATTACAACCGGAAACAATAAATATTTCTCAGTAACACAGGATACCGTGGATGAATATGATTTACAGGATATCGTAAAGCCTTTGATTGGAAGAAGTGCGCATGCCCATAGTATCTATTTTGAAAAGGAGGACTGGAAAAAGAATGTTGATGCAGGCAAGGCTGCATATTTAATTGATTTTCCGGAACTGGATTTTGAAAAATATCCGGAAAAGCACAGGGAATATATTAAAGCCGGTGAGGAAAAGAATGCTCACAAAGGCTATAAATGCTCTATCAGAGAACGCTGGTACCGTATACCATCTATCTGGATTCCGGATGCTTTTTTCCTGAGGAGAAATAATCTGTATCCTAAATTCGTATTAAACTGCTGTGACGCCGTATCAACAGATACGATGCACAGGATTAAATTTAATGAAGGTATTGAACCGGAGAGGATACTTCTTTCATATTACAACAGTATTTCGTTTGCTTTTACTGAATTATGCGGACGAAGTTATGGCGGCGGGGTGCTTGAGATATTACCCGGTGAAGTCGGAAATATTCTGGTGCCTAAATTAGATGATATCCCTATAGACAGAATAAAAAAAATTCTAAAGCGAGTGGATCGGATTATCAGAGATGGCGATTCAATCGAAAAAGCCCTGGATATCGTTGACAGTGAAATACTAATTAACGACCTGGGAATTTCAGCAAAATTGTGCACAGACGCCCGGGGTATTTGGAAAAAATTACAGAGCAGGCGGTTAAAACGGGGATAAAGTTGAAACCCTCTCCGCCTGCCAGAAGAAGGGGCAGTCGTATTTATAAACAAAAGTACGCCGCCCCTTGCCATCACATATTCTCGCTCACATAAATCCGAACGCGGTTCTGTATCACGTCCGCCACATCCTCCACGCTTTTCTGTCCGCTGTAGTAAGCCTGCGCTTCCTCATTTATGATTTTGGTAATCGCATCGTCCTCCACATAGAAAGCCGGTGTCGCCTTCTTCAACAAATCAAGTGTCGCGTTAATTTCATCCCATGTCAGGGCATGATACTGAAACTCCCATCCATCCTCAAATATATCGACAGGAAACCGGTCCGGCAGCGTCTGGCTGTCTTCCTCTATTCTATATTCCGCCACCATATCCAGCGTCTTTCTAAGGGCCGGAAAACCGCGGTGGAAGCTGTACAGTGCGGAAACCTTCTCCCTTTCCATATTGTCGGTGTCTCGCCGCTTCAAAACGCTTTCTATAAATTTCCATGCCCCGCTTTTATTTTTCGATGCAGCCGTAATTCCAAAGGCATTTTCGGTAAACAGCAGGGTTCCTCCCTCTCCGTCTTCGGTGGGAAAGCCGATACACACCCCGTTTTCCTCAAACATCCCCTCATATAGCTGGAGCGAACGCAGTTCATCTATGTCCGCTATGGCAAACAATACCTGTCCGTTATGAATTTTGACAGGCAGGGAATCCTCCCCCTGTCCGCCCGCCGCATCGTCAAGGAAGCGTTTTACAAGCTCAAGAAGTTCCTTAAATGTGTCCGAATCAAAATGACACTCGCCGGTGTCCCGGTCAATAAAGGTATCCTCGTTAAACATCATAAGGTACTGCATCATTTCTTCTTTCGTTATCCCGTCAAAGGGCAGCGCTCCGGGATTGTTACGGGCGGCTGCAAGCAGTCCCTCCAAAGACAGGCCGCCGCCTGATGTCCCGTCTCCCACTACCGTCTGCAAAGTGAAGCTCTCCGGGATTCCCACCAGAGTGCCGTCAAATGTATATACCCCCAGTATTCCGTCCACAAAGTCGGAGCTGTCAAAGGCTTCCGATTCCTCCAGCCAGGGTGCTAAATCCTCAAAAACCCCCTGCCGGGAAAGCCTCTGTGCGTTGACGCCGGACAAGTCAATGATGTCCATGGCCTCCCCCGCCAGTATGGCGTTATAAAGGTTCGTCAAAATTTCATAATTTTTCACGGTGAGATGGTACTGATTATTGCTCCTGTTGAACTTTACCGCCAAAGCGGTCAGAGAGCTTCCCCCGTTCACGGAGACGAGCACCATGTTTTCCTTCTGTGGGGCATCCTCCGTCCTCATTTTATCGAGTATTACAACGCTCCTGTCCTCATTCTCCCAGTCCTCTACCACCGCATAATATCTGCCGTCCGCCGACAGGCCGAAGTTTCTTACAAAATATCCGTTGATATCGCTGTCCGCCCAGTCGAACAGCTCCTCCTTTTTCTGCGAAGCTAAATCGTATCCATAGACAGAAATATCGTCATATAAATAGAGGTCGTAGTTTCCGCTCTTATCTTGCGGCGCCAAATCCTCGTCTTTCTGCGGGAAATCCCCACCTGGCTGCGTACGGACTCCGCCCGGCTCCTTTCCCCCGCCAATTCCGCTGATATCGGGAAAATCCTTTATAAATTCCGTCATCTGACAGCTCTCAAAGTTTACCTCCATCAAAGTGCAGGAATCCGCATTTTCCCCTTTGCCGACGCAGACATAGAGCTTGTCGCCCTCCCCGTCTGCGACGCCCTTAACCTGAATGCTTTCCTCTGTGTCATAAGGTATGGAGCCGTGAAAGTTTCCGTTTTCATCATACAGCCAGATACCGGTGTCTTCGGTAAAGATATAGCTCCTTCCCCGCCCGTCCGCTGCAAGCTTTCTTATGGAAGTTTCTCTCCCCAACTGCTCTGTAATCTCTCCTGAAAAGATATTATTCCCCTCCAAATCAAATCTGCATAAAAAACGCCGCAGCTTGCTAAAATCCGCGGGATAGGCGTTGACCACCATACATACGCTGTAATCCTGATTGAACGCATAAGCGCTGATTTCCCGTATTTTCCCATCCGCCGGCCATTCAACAGGCGCTCTGTCCAGCTCCTTGTTTTTTACGGAATACCGGCAGATATTCTGCGTATTGCCATCTATTTCCCCGTTCATTGAAATGTAGCAGATATATCCGCCTATAAACCGCATATTTCCGTAGTCGGCTTTTTCATCCCAGGTTTCTATCATTTCGGGTACATAAACCCATTCCCTCTCCTTCTCCTTAATGCTGCCAACCGCCTGATTTCCCTTTGTAACATCGGCATTATCCGACTCAGCCGTGCCGCATGCTGTCAGAAAAACAGACAGGCATATTACCAGACGGCACATCAAAATTTTCATTTTCCCGTTCATATTCATAAAAAAGACCCTGCCTTTCATTAGTTTTGGCTTTGACTTTATCACAGCAGGGTTCTTTGTGCCGTTTCATGTCATAATTAATATATATTTTTGTAAAAATTAATGAGAGCCTGACCCTCTCTGTCATCATGCTCTCATCTTTTCAAATCCTCCATGTCTTTATTTTTCCATTTTTGACATATACAAAATCAGGTTCACACAAAAAATGTCCTCCTGCTGTGTGATTGCCATGGTTCCGTTATATTTGTCCACGATTCTTTTCACATTCTTTAATCCGATTCCATGCTGCTCCTTAACCGGCTTTGTTGTCGGGAAAGCTCCATTCCCTCCCTGCTGCAACTGCGGACGGCTATGGGAGACGTCGAAGCTGTTTTCAATTTTTATTTTCAAAACTCCTCTTTTTAACGTGATAAAAAGACCCAGATATTTTTTGTCCGTCTGCCCTGCCGCCTCAATGGCATTTTCAAGCAGATTTCCAAGAAGTACGTTGATGTCAAAAGAATGCCTGACCTCCTCCGGCAGCATGACCTTTACCTCAACGGTTTCCAGTTCCTTTTCTGCCCTTTGCAGCATATAGTTCAGTACGCTGTCTATTTCTGTATTTCCCGAGGCGATAAGTTCTTTCGGATTTTGAGCAAAGGCTCCCATCCGGTCAATATATTCCTGTATTTCCGGTACGCCGTGCTTATTCGCCAGCAGCATCAGTTCATTCAAATGGTGCTTCATATCATGCCGCAAAGCCTTTATTCTTTCTTCACCCTGCCGGATAACCTTAAGCTGGTTAGCATATATCTCCACTTGCGTCTTAAGCATTTCCGCCTCATACTTTTGTGTAATATAGTGAAGTAATAAATTGTAGAGATACAGCATGAAAAAATTCATAATCATCAGACCCAGACTGGCAACGGCAAGTCCGGCTCCCTGGCAGGCGTCCGAATATATCAGAATCCCAATGATTAAAATACTGCACACGGGCGCTGATATCAGTGAAAAATTCAAAGACGCCTCCGTATTCTTATGAATCGTAATAATTTTTTCAACCACAAGCTCACAGACAAAAATAAGAAAAATCGATATGATATCGTAAATCTGACTGTGCACTTCTCCGTCCCGGTAATTGATAAACAACGAAATTGCCGCCACGTCGCATCCGCAGTTTACCAGATAAATCGAGCAGGTTACAAACAGATTTGTTTTAACGGACTTTGTGTGCAGCCTCACGATTGCGCTTATTCCCGCCAGATTACAGATGATATTTATCCAGGCGGTATGAAGTTCCCAGAATAACACGGTATTTATAATGTAAAAACAGGCGCAGACAAATATTTTTTTCCTGTTTCCGTTTTCTTCCTTTCCTAAAAATACCGACACAAACCGGTCAATCAGAAATATTCTGAAAAGATTTGTCAATGCGCAGATAATAAAATCCGTCATATCTGTTCTTCCCTCAAAATTCTCTCCCGCACCGCTTTCCGTCTGGCCGGGCTAATCGTCAGAATCGTACCGTCCATCATCTCCACCATTTCATAGGTATACCGGAAAACATATTCCGTGTTTACAATATAAGACTGATGTATTACGATAAAGTCTTCCGATAACCGCTTTGCGGCTTCCTTCAATCTTCCGTAAAATTCAAACGTCTCCTTTTGTGTCACGACCCTGATTTTCCGTCCCTCGCTTCCCAGATAGACAATGTCCCCCATAGGAACATAATAATACTCTCTTCCCTGCTAAAATTCAAATTTTTCCTTTTTCTTATTGATGATTCTGACTGCCGTTTCAATAGTCTCGTTTATCTGCTCCTGCAGGATTGGCTTCACCAGAAAATCCAACGGCTGGGTCTTGAATAACTGCTGTGCGTAAGATGCTTTCCCTGAAATGTAAACAATCTGCATCCCCCTGTCATCCAGCTGCTTTCTGATATAATTCCCCACTTCTATCCCCGTTATCTTAAACAGCTCAATATCCAGAAACAAAATATCCAGATGATTTCCGGCTTTCAGGTAATCCTTAAGCCCCTCTCCCGTATACCAGATATTGACGGTAATCTGAATGTTATTTTCACCCGCATACTGCAAAAGCATATTTTCAATAGAAGTACAAATATTTTCCCCGTCGTCGCAAATTCCTATATCGTACATAAACCTCCTTTTCGTAAAACAATTCAGGCAGAGGAAACATCCCCTGCCCAAAACTCTTTCACCAGTTTTCTTTACCCTTTCGTATTATACTTACTCCCTCCCGTCAGCATATCGAAGATATCGCTTCCGTACCTGTCATAAGTATAATTCCCCGCATACTGCGTCTTATTTAAAACCGCCAGATTCGTCTCCGCGTTTGCCTCGACGTCTTTGGCTCTTTTTCCAACGTTATCAATAAAGGAACCTGACGAGCCCAGAACCTTCTTTATCTTCTGGACATCGCTTTTCTTAAATTCCTCCCCATTCACCGACAGCGTTCCGTCGTCCTTCATGGTGATTCCCAGCTTTTCCAAATCGGACTTTGAATTATCATAGTAATTCTTAAGCTGGCTCAAATAAATCTGATTGACCTTTCCGCCTTCGTCCTTCATGCCCTTGACCATAACGTTAAAGTCGTTGACAAAACTGTTGACCTTTGAAAGAGCGTCCTCCCTGTAGCCGGTAATCTCCTCCTCCGTCATCTTATCCCATTCCTTATCCGGCAGAGCCAGCAGATTCTTTACACAGGACTGCACGCTTCCGGCTGCTTTTTTGATGGTGGTGTAATATTCCTTCGATTTTGCGTCGGCAGCGCTTAAGCTGTTCTGGTTTTTGGACTGGTTCTTAATGGCATTCAACCGGGAATCCTTGCCATTGCTTCCGCTGCTGTTACGTAGTACGGAGCCGATTGCCGCGCTCTGCGACCTTGACCGGGATTTTGCACGGCTGATAAGTCTGTTTTGTGTGATAAGTGAACTGATTCCGTTTAAACTCATTTATTTCTCCTTCCCCTGAAGCATTATCGCCAGTAAAAACTCCTGATTTCTGACTTCCCACCTCAGCGTGCCATAATATTTTTCGGCACAGTTTTTCATATTCTTTATACCTAACCCATGGATGGATGAATCCGGCTTTCCGGTAATTAAGTTTTTCCCTGTCTCGTCCAGCGTCAGTCTGCCGGAAAAAGCGTTTCGAATTTCAATAAAAAACATATTTTCCTTCCGGTAGGAATCCAGCCGGATATAAGGGTTATCTTCCTTTTCCGAAGCCTCCAGCGCGTTGTCCAGCCCGTTATTCAATAAGATACTGAGGTCAAAGGCGCTGATGCCGATTCCTTCGGGAAAAATAAAGTTACACTCGAAGGGAATTTCCTGCGCCCTTCGCATCTTACGGCTGATTACCACATCGGTGACAGGATTACCCGTGCTGCACTTCATATCCAGTTCTTCCATGGAAAGATAGAGTCCGTCCAGATACTTCTGTACCTCTTTTCCATAATCCCCGCAATTCTTTCCGTCATGCTGCAAAAGAATTCCCAAATCCGCCACGTAGTTTCTCATGTCATGGCGCATTCCGCGGATACCGTCATAGAGGTGCTCCACATCCTTCATATGCTCCTCCATATCATTTATGCGGTTTTGATAAATCTCCACCAGCATCTCCCTTTCGCCGCTCTCCACAAGCTTCCGCAGTATCACGGCACTCAGAATGATTGAAAAAATGCATAAACCGGATATCAAAGGGATGAGCAGGCGGGTCTCGGGGTATCTGTCCATCAGAAACTGATTGTCCATATCCTTATAGGAATACATGATGCTTCGGAGCATGATGCCGATACTCATTCCCGTTGCGCTTGGAACCGCAAGAAACAGCTCCTGTACTCTGCTCAGTTCTTTGCTTTCATATATTAAATTTTGTTTTAATATTTTAGTTATATAATAAAAAGCCAGGCAGAGCAGCGTTTGAAAGGACAAATTCCAGAAAAACTGGTAGATTTCAAATATCGTCCAATAGTTTTGAAGGAAAAATTCATTTCCTTCTGTCACCTGCTTTGTCAGCATATCAGACATACCGCCAAGCAATGCGACAAACAGCGAATGAAGCGTAAACATAATCAGCTCGTTCAGCGTATATATTGTAAAAACCGTGTAGCAGATTTTGCTCTTTTTCCCGGAATAAAAATACAGGCTGTAAACCAGCAGCAGGGCGATATTCAAAAGCAGCGGCAGAATGCTTCTTCTGCTTTCCAGCATCCCTCGTCTGTCCCCGTATAAAAGCAATGTAAAAACCGACAGGTAATTTGCCGCCATATAGAAAGCCATGCTTAAGGCCACATACCCCGCCGCAATCTGCTTTTCTTTTTTGATAAATCTGCCTTTCACCGAAAGTATGCCGCAAATCACATGAATCATCAGATATCTTCTTAATACGGCACAGAGTAAATCCTGAATAAAATAAAGCGGTTCTCTCAAAATAACCCCCGTTATTTTCTGCGCAGGAATTCCATATACGCGGATACGAAAGCGCTGTATTTTTGCTTGGCCATCAGGATAGCCTCGCCGTTTTTCAGCCAGATGCTTCCTGTATCATAGCTTTTCACCTCGTTTAAGTTTACCAGATATCCCCTGTGGCATCTGAAAAACTGCCCGCCCAGTATCTTCTCCAGCTCGCTCATCTTCGCATAATAGGAAATCTGCTCCTCCTTCAAATGCAATACGACTTTTCTCGCGTCATTTTCAGCATAGACAATATTTTCCCGGGGGATACTTCTGTAGGTTCCTTTGATTCTGATAACAAGGGGCTCCGTCCCTTTGGCGGAAAGGCACTCGGCCACCGCGTCGTCCAGTACCCGGAAAAATTTTTCCTCATTGACCGGCTTTAGCAGATATTGGAATGCCTGCACATCAAAAGCGTCAAATACATACTCTTTAAGCGCCGTCACAAAAATAATTACCGCCCCGGAGGTTTCCCTAAGCTTCCTTGCCATGTCAATTCCGCTCATATCCTTCAAACCGATATCCAGAAAAAAGATATCGTAGTTTTTTCCGCATTCAAGCAGTTCCTGTCCGGCTTCAAACACTTCAACCTTATATTCCGTCTGACCTGCAAGTCTCTTTTCTATCAGCTGTTTCAGATAACCGCCCATGGCCTTTTCATCTTCGCAAACTGCAATCTGAAGCATCTATTATCATATCCTTTCCTGTAAACTGCCTGTTGTCCTCGTCATGTCTTATATACTTATATCGGTAAATTTTCGAAAAGGAATATTTCTGTTGTAATAAAAAGGCTCATTTCTGTCATCAAAGCAGATTCTACTTTACTTTCTTATCCGCTATCAGCATCAGCTTCGCTATCGGCAGCATTGGCGTGGCTCCCTGGAAATCATACATATGTTCATAATCTCCCCTTCGGACTGCGGCCTCCTGATACACATGCTCTAAAATTTTCTTTTCAATTGCCATTTCTTCCTGCAGCTTCATATATTTCTTATGCCGCTTTCTGCGCTTTTCCCAGAAGCTTTCCTCCGCTTCCTTTTCATACACGGAACGGCCCCTTCCTCCCCGGAAGCCGGTATACCACTTATCGCCCCGGTACTCCTCTCTGGTTGCCCCGAACCGGTGCACGGAAAAGCTCTCGCCGCATACCTCCGCCCAGGGGTCGTTCATTCCGAAATTCCGCCGAAGGACGTCAAGCACCCACTTTTCATACTCCTCGTCATTTCGCATTGCCTCAAAACCGGCGTCCGTAATGTGAACCGCCGCCGACATCATATGCTGGGAAGGGTGGATGGGAATCTGTGAAATTTTCTGATAAATATACTGCTTATATTCCTCCAGGGGCATATTTTCTCTGGAAAAGGAAGCCACTCCTCCTTTTTTATCCATTGCCGCCACCATATCTTTAAAATCCATACCTTTTATGGAAGGTTTTCCCGCTTTTTGGACTTCCAGAACACCGTAATAAGCTCTGACCATATCGTTCACAAAAAAACTGTTGTTTGCCACTCGCACTCCCTCCTTCCCTCTGAATATGTAAAGTCGGTTCTCAGATTCCAGGCGCCGTCTCTGCGCTGCCGGAACAGCTTCCGGCACGGAAATTTCCTGTAAAGCCCCTACACTGATATATCGATACTTACCGCACAGGCATCTCCCGCTGCTCCGGCTACGGCACCTCCGGCCTCCATGCCTGCGCCGGCAACCGCATACGCCGCTGTCGCGCTGTCCACACCCAATTCCAAATCACTTGTTATTAAATCCTCCAGAGCCATATCGCCTGCGATTCCTGACATGCCGAAGTCCTTTATGGATACGGGTTCACCGCCTGCCACGCCTCCGTAGTTGGCGCCCATTCCCATCCGGCTCTCCTCCACGTCCTTCTTTTCCCTGTTCTTGCGAATCGTTCTGCGCACCTCAAGCTCCCGGCGAAGCCTCTCCTCCAGCTTCCGCTTCTTTGCTTTCTCGGCATTTTTCCTCTTTTTCTCTATTCCTGCTTCTTCCTTCAGCTTTTTAATCTTTGTCTTGAGCTTTCCAAGCACCTTTTTTAACTTATTTACTGCAATCTGAACCTCGCCGGACTTCGCCCCGCTTGCCTTTACGGTCCGTATTTTAAACATCAGGCGCACCTGAATCGCCTTGAGCACCGTCTCCCTCTCCGCGCTTGCAATGGCCATCAAGTCCATAGTGGCGTCATAAAGATTGGTCTGGTTTTCCCTCTGTTCGTTAAGGGAATTTTTCATCGCCTCGGCCTGCTCAAGAAGCTGCGATACCAGTCCCTGCGTTTCCTCTTCCTTTTCTTCTTCCTTCTTTTTCTGAATGCTCTCTAAAGTAAGAACCGCCGGCTCCTCCTCCGGGAAGCCTTTGCCTTTCTCCTCCTCCGGTTTTCCGGTTCCGGCTGCGTTTTCCTCAGCCGCCCTTCCGCTACCGGAGACAGGTATCTCGTTTTTCTCCCCCCTCGCTGCCGGTTCCGCGTTTTGTCCGGCGCTGTTACTGTGTTTATAATAATATGGTGACGAATAGTTTGTGTTTTTCACTGAATACATAAAAGGCTCCCTCCTTTTTACCAGCAAACGCCGCTGCGCTCCGCGAGTCGGCTTATTGCAACAAAAGACTTCCTGTCTTATGTTTTATATCGGCTGATAAAGGAGGGAACCTCATAGCTCCCGGGTCGTTATGGAACAGAATGGTTTATTTATGTAACGGAAAAATTTTATACAATTATATCGTGATTTTGTTTATTATACAAAAAATGTCTAACCTCCATAATCTTATTGGAATCTGTATCCTCTATCACTACATAATAAACAACAAAATTTTTCACATATATACGGTAATAGGGATATCTCCGTTCTTTTAACGAATGATACGGCTCAAAAGATTCTGCATCAGGTAATCGTTCAAGTATTGCTTTTTCAACCGCGTCCAATAAATCATTTGCCGCCTGTGGATTTTTTAGTTTCTCGGCGATATACACCACTTTTTCCTCTAATTCTTCATAAAATAGGGGCAGATATCGCAAAGTATATCTTGTATTAGCCATTTATTCTTTTTCTGATTCCTCCAAAAACCTCATCATGTGTGTAACGCATTTCGTCGCTTTCTGCCGCCAAATCCGCATTATCCAAAGCCGCCTCCACACCGTCCGTCAGTCTGGAATATGCTTCAAGGCTCAAGACCACCATAGCACCATATCCATTTTTTGTTAAGTAGACAGGCTCACCTCTGTTGACAATTTTTTCGATGTCAGGAAACTTATTTCTCAAATCAGAAACCGGTTTAATTTGTATCATAGCATCACCTTTATCATTATATTATCATAATTTTATCACTGATTATAGTCTAACTCAAAACAGATTAGAATACAAGAAATAATTTTTTATTCCCCGCCTTCCTTCCAATGACCCATGCAGACAATCGCCTGCACCTGTCTCGGCGTAACACTGTACTGGAAAAAGGACTGGACGTAAATTGTACCGGATGCCAAAAGGCAGGAGAATGTTTTTCTCCTGCCGCACTTTTGTTAAAACAGCTTCTTTATGGCGTCCACCGCTCCTGCCGCCTTGTCGGCCGTGAGCTTTGCCTTAACGCCGGCAATCACCTGATTGATAACGTCGTCCGGCAAATCCACACCGAGCACACTCTCTAATGCCTTTACCGGGTCTTTCTGAAACTGCTCCTGAAAATCCTTGTCCCTGGAAATTTTGTCAACCACCTTTTTAATCTGTTCTTTTATGTCCATTTCCATACTCCTTTTCTTTTTTTATTTTGATATTAACTTACAGGGCGGCGGGTTGTCAATCAAGTTATGGGTAATTACTTTTTCTTACAGAAAAATCCCCCGTTTCTCCACTTTGTATGATATGATGGACAGTAGAACACGAAGTCAGCATACCGGAGAGTATACGGCAGTTTCAGGATGGTTATGCCGGCAGAATTGCAGTAAGAATCCGTACACAAAAGCGCGCATACAGAACAGGAGCCTACTTATGAACAACATCAGCCGTAAAAACTGGATTTTAATCTGGGTACTGGGAATGGCAGGTCAAATCTGCTGGAACATTGAAAATTCCTGGTTCAACAACTTTGTATATGACAAAATCGCCCCGGAACCGGCCATCGTTTCCTGGATGGTGGGCGTCAGCGCCGTGGTATCCACCTTCTGCACCTTTCTGGTGGGAACATGGGGCGACCGCATCGGAAAAAGAAAGCCTTTTATCTGCGTGGGATATATTTTCTGGGGAGTATTTACCTTCCTTTTCGGCGCAACGGAAATGATTCCCAAGAATCCCCTTTTCATTGCCGCCACGGCGGTGGTACTGGCGGACGCCGTGATGAGCTTTTTCGGCTCTCTGGGAAACGACGGCGGCTTTTCCCCCTGGACCACCGATATTTCCAACGAACACAACCGCGGAAAGCTGGGCGGCGTACTGGCCGTCATGCCTGTCTTTGCAACGATTTTCGGTGCGGTGGTATCGGGCTTTTTAATTGAAAAACTGGACTTTTTTGCCTTTTTCGGCCTCATGGGAGCCATCGTGGCTATGATGGGTTTTCTTGCCCTCTTTACCCTGCAGGATTCCCCCACCCTTGTCCCCAAACGGGATGAAAAGGGCTTCCGGCACCAGTTTCTGTCGGTGTTTAACTGGAATACCATTCGCGAGAATCAGGAGCTTTTCTGGGTATTCGTGGTGATGACGGTGTATTTCATCGGTTTTAACGTTTACTTCCCTTACATCACCATTTATTTTGTCAATTATCTTGGCTATGATTATGGAATGACAGGTGTTATTCAGGGCGTCGGCCTCTTAAGCGCCGCCCTTTTGACTATTCCCGCCGCAAAATTTATCGACAGAGGAAGGATGGCGGCAGTCATCTTTGCCGCCTTAATCTGTAACACCACAGGTCTGGTTCTGGTAAGTATTACCCAGAAGCTGCCGGTACTCCTAATCGGCGTATTCGGCGCAGGAATCGGTTACATTCTGGTGCTCCAGTCCCTGACCGCATGGATGAAAAACCTGTATCCCGAGGAACAGCGGGGACAGTTTGAAGGTCTGAAACAGATTTTCTTCGTATGTATCCCGATGATTGTGGGGCCTGCCATAGCGACGCCCATCATTAACCATCTCGGCATTGAAGCGGAGATTAACGGCGCGGCGGGAATGGTTCCCGCTCCCAGCCTGTTTCTCATCTCCGCAATTTTAACCTTATTTACACTGATACCCTTAAATATCGCCGCAAAATTATGCCGGAAACGCAACCGGGCATAGTTGCTCAAAAGAACAGGAGGTAAACTATGGAACGAGAACTTTTACAAAGCGGGCCGGTTCTGGACAAAAAAGGCCGACCCTTTCCCGGATTTTCAAGGAAAAGCACGCTTATCTATCACCGAAACGCCGTCAAGGCTCCACCATGGCGGGTAAAGGAGTGGGATTTTTATCAGATTTCCAACGACCATCTCTGCCTGCAGCTCACCATCGGCCACGCTGGTTACGCCGGACAGGTAAGCCTGATGCTGTTTGATTTTCAGAAAGGGAAAAAATATTTTGACCTCTGCCAGACGATTCCCCTCCCCTTCGGCTCCTTCCATATGCCGGAGAATGCGGAAAAGCCCCATACCCTGACCTATCCCCGTCCGGGCTTTCCAAACGTGGACAAAAAGGCCGGTGTTTTTATGAACTTTGACGTCACCGCAGGAAGGCGCACCCTGACCTGCCGCTGGCGGGGGCTGGAGGCTGTCATTTACCTCGAGAGGCAAAATCCTGATTCACTGGTAATCAACCTTCCCTTTGACGAGTACCCGCAGGCCTTTTACTACAACCACAAAATCAACTGCATGACCGCCGAGGGCTTTGTCCGCACGCCAAAGCATGAGTGGAAATTCGACAAGGAAGATTCCTTCGGTATTCTGGACTGGGGCAGAGGAGTGTGGCCTTTCCATAACGAGTGGTATTGGAGCAACGGAAGCGGTTATCTTGACGGGGAGATGTTCGGATTTAACCTGGGATGCGGCTTTGGAAACACGGATACCGCCAGCGAGAATATGCTTTTTTACAAGGGCAAATCCCATAAGCTGGGAAAGGTCGCTTTTACCCTTGGAAACGATTATATGGAGCCCTGGCATTTCACTGACGAGGAGGGGCGGCTTGATTTGTGGCTGACTCCCGTTTACGACAGAGAGACAAAAATAAAGCTTCTCTGGGTGGACAACCACTGTCATCAGATGTTCGGAAGCTTTTCCGGCACCGCCGTACTGGACGACGGTACTAAGCTTGAGATAAAAGACGTGGTTTCCTTTGCGGAACACGCGGTGAATAACTGGTAAACAAACGCTGTCATGCTCTGCGAGCCGGCTTATTGTAACCAAAAACCGGAAAATCGGAGTCCATTTCAAAACGGATTCCGTTTTCCGGTTTTAAATATTCTGTCTTTTACAGACCATGAACCTCCGCCGCCAGAAGGCAGAACATGGAATCCGCCCATGCGAACCACGGGCGGGTGAATTCCGCCGGTCTGTCCGGGTGAAAGCCTTCGTGCATATGGTACGTTCCTGCCGTGGTATTGATTAAAGTATTTAAAATCTCTCTCTTTTCTTCTATGGAATCCGCAGTCAGTCCCTGTACGGCCAGGGCAATATGCCAGACATATCCTTCCGGGGTGTGCGGGCTGCCGATTCCCTTCGCCCATTTTCCTTCATAATAGAACGGGTTAAACCTGCTTAAAAGAAATTTTCTGGTATTTTGATAAACGGGACAATTCGTTTCGCAGAACCCAAACCAGGGCGCGCCCAAAAGGCTGGGCAGATTGGCGTCGTCCATCAGGCGGTAATTTCCAAGTCCGTCCACCTCGTAGGCAAAGATTTCTCCAAATTCCGGGTGTCTGACCACGCCCCATTTATAAATGCCCGCTTCTATCTGCCTTGCCAGTTCTTCCGCTTCCTCCACAATCTCCTTTTCCAGAGGAAGGTTACGCAAACCTTTTAAGACTACTGCCGCCAACATGTTCGCAGGAATCAGGTAATGGTAGGTACAGGCGTCGTCGCTTGGCCGGAATCCCGACCATGTCATTCCGGTATATCCCACCGGAGAGCCTTTTCCCTCGTTACTTAAGGTTTCCGTAGGAAGCTCACTGTCCCTCTCAAACCGATAGGGCGAGTTCTCGTGGCTTTGCTCTGTTCTCCACACCCGAATCACGGCACGGACTGCCTCTTTTACCTTATCTGTAATTACAGCGTCCTTCGCTCTCCTGCAATATTCCTCCAGCAGAAAAAGGGGAAAAGCCAGAGAATCCACCTCATACTTTCTCTCCCATATGTAAGACCCCATTTCCGTCTTGTCCCTGCGAAAACAGGCGTAATCTCCGTTTCTGTTAAAGGCATTGGCATAAGGGTCCGTCAGAATCAATTCCGCCTGCTTCCAAATCAGCCCCTTTATAGCGGCGTTTACCTCCTCGTCGGCAAGCGCCCGCAGGTAAGGAAGCACCTGCATGGAGCTGTCCCGCAGCCACATGGCATCAATATCACCCGTTATGCAAAAAGAGGTTCCGTCCTTCTGCCTTTGCAGGGTCGTATCCCAGGTACAGCCAAAGCAGTTCCTGTAGACCTTTTCTGCCTCTGCATCGCCTATACGGCGGCAGTCTTTATCGAGTAAGTTCTGCATTTCTTTTGTCATTTTTTCTCCCCCTGATGAACAGCATTCCGCTTGTCATACACCTCTTTATTCCACGCATCTTTTGAGTCGAAGCAGCTTCTCAGACACCGGATTTTAAATAACCCATTTTTTTCAGGATACGGGCATAACGGGATATTGTGTGAGGCAGTACGTTAATCGTTTCACCATGTACCATCCAGTCCACCACTTCCATAAATCTGTTGCCCCGCTTCCAGATATATGGCGAAAAGGAAACCACAGGAGAGTCGAGCACTCCGATAATCCATCCCGGAGCAATTCTCTCACATTCTACAATATCTTCCATCACTGACATCCTGACATAAGGCGAACCAATACAGACATTCCTGGGCGTCTGATTAAAGGTAATCATAGATTTTCCTTCATACAGAATCCTGTTTCTGCCCGGAAGGGCTGATGATATGAAATATTCCATCTCTGCCTCCTCCACCGCCCGATACAATTCTGTGTTAATATGCGTCAAGGTCTTTAAATCCGTATCCAAAAATGCCATATATCCCTTTGGCATTCCTGCTTTGCCTGATATTTTACCAATTTCATAAAGCGCCTGTCTACAATTTTCTTTTATAAATTGTACGGGGCATCCAATCTCTGCCATTATTCCAAGGCCCCCGCAATGCAGTATCGGCTCTATCAGCCCTTTTACCCCGCCCTGAGAACGGCTCACGGAAAATAATTCCCACAGTTGCGGACATGTTTGATATCTGGCCGCATGTACGCCTATTCCCATCTTTATTCCCGTAAACGAAGACAGCTCCATTAAGTTAATCATTGCTTCATTATGCGCCATTTCCCCCGAATGCCACACAAGAGAAGATAAAATTTTTCCCTGCTTTGCATACTTTATAAGCTGCTCGTCAGAAGGTTCTTCCTCATCCCATCCCCTTTCTCTGTTCGCCCATACATAGGGAATTGTCATAACGCTGGGAAACGGCGGTCTGTTAGGGTCCATAATTTTGATACAGATTCCCCTTTTTCCCCACTCGAAAATGTCTCCGTCCCCTGTCTGCCTCCCCACAATGACACGGTTTCCTGTTTTCTTTACCAGGTCTTCAATGTCGTCCATCACTGTCGTATATTCTTCCGTATAAGCGGATACCTCTACTTCTCTGCTGCCTTTTCCTTTCACCTGGCCAAAAAGAGAAACATAGCGGTCACGGCACAGAGTTGCCATCATAGACAAAATAGCGTCAGGGTCGCCAAATGCCACCCCCTTTGCCATATCTTCATATCGGTGAGCTGTTTTGGCGGATATTTTTTCTACGGTTTCTTCGTCGGAAAGTTCGTCAATAAAAGCCACGACTTTCCTTTCCTCAAATTCCTGCCGTTCTCCAAGATATCCCCAGGCTTCCCTGAATAAGATTTCAGGATAGAAATAGGGAAAAAATTCTCTGCTTGTAGTCCCTTTACTTGCATATGCCTTATCAAACAGCACAACTTTTTCTTCCTCTATACCAAAATATTTCCTGACTCCATCATAGAGTTCTCTGATGGAATCCGTCCGTACAATCACATCTGCATCAAAGGTACGTATGGAAGATTCAAGAAGTCCTTCCTCGCCATAAATGCAATAAATAATTTCATAATATGCACTGAGATAATTAAACTGTTGAAAATGATTTCCTCCAATCACCGTGCTCCCCGTCTTGGCAAAAAGCGTTCCGTCCCTCTCGCTTTCCAGATAAGCCTCGAATACCATCCCCTGTTTTTCCGCCACCCAGGAAAGCGTCGGGATAATGACAGAAACCTCCGTTTTTTCCAATTTAGATATCAGCATCAGCATTTTTTTTCTGTTTTTTTCATTCCCTGTATGTTTCATCTCTGTCATACTGCCTTTCTGTCAATTTGTTATTTAACCGCACCCTGAACCAAACCGTTATAAATATATTTCTGAAGCAGGATAAACAAAATAAGTATCGGTAAAATGGTAATAATCACGCCGGCACAGATTACTTCCCACTGTGTTCCGTATTGCCCTCTGAATTGAAACAATGCTGTCGCCACCACACGCAGCCTGTTTTTAGGCATATATTGATACGGTATATAAAAATCATTATAAATGCCTACGCCCTTAATAATTGCAACCGTAGCAACTGCCGGTTTCAGTAAAGGAAGAATAATTTTCTGATAGATGGCAAGATAGCTGGCGCCGTCCAGCATCGCAGATTCGTCCAGTGAAACCGGAATGGAATCTGCCTGCTGCAGAAAAATGTAAATGGAAATAATATCTGTTCCTATATAAAGCAAAAATCCTGCCATCCTTGTGTTATACACCCCAAGCCTGCTAATCATCTGATAAAGCATAACCTGAATCGTCATTCCCGGAACCAATGATGCGAATAAAAACAGACTCTTCAAAATCTGCTTACCCTTAAACTCAAACCGGCTGAACACATACGCCACCATTGTTCCGTTTATGATTGCTCCCCCCAGGGCAACTATTACCATGATTAATGTATTTTTAAATCCGGTCATCATATTTCCATCTACAAACGCCGTCACATAATTTTCAAAATGGAGCTGCCCCGGCAGTTCCAACACGCCTAAATCATATACCTCGTTCTTTGATTTCAGCGAGGTCAGGACTGCCAGAAAAACAGGACCGGTTGTCACGAGTGTTATGAGCGCCAGCGAAAAATATTTCAGTACTTTTCCAATAATCCTTTGAATTTTCACGTCTTCTCCTTTCCGATTACCATCTTTTGAAACAGCGCCGTCAAGAGGATAATTATCAGAAGCACCACCGACATAGCCGAGGCAACTCCATATTTGTTATATTTAAATGCCGTATCCAGAATGTTCATCAAAAAGGTTTTGGAACGGTTCGCGCCGCCCGTCATAATATATGGCATTTCATAAATGCTGAGCGCACCGCTCAAATTAACCGTCAGATTTACAAAAATCACCTGTCTGATTCCGGGAAAAATAATATAAATAAATTTATGCCATGCATTTGCCCCATCAACCTCAGCCGCCTCATAGATTTCCGAGGATATGGAGGCGATTGCACCGTAAAAAATAACAAACATGAGCCCCATATACCTCCAGATAGAAGTTGCCACAATAGACCAGTTGACCACATCGGGATTTCCCAGCCACTTCTGAATCAGGTTCCCCATTCCCAGAAATTTGAGCACGGTATCCAACATTCCGTCCGCCCTGTAAAACAGAAGGAAAATAAAGCCGATTGCCACTCCGTTTATCAGATAGGGAAAAAAGATAGCCGCCTTAAAAAAATTACGGAATCTTACTTTAAAGCTAAGTATTGTTGCAAAATATAGCGCCAGCACCGTTTGAACAAGAGTTCCGCATATATAATAAAGCGACACCTTTAGTACCGCGAACTGCTCTGCATCGGTAAAAATCTTTATATAGTTGCCAAGTCCCACAGGCGAATATTCCCTGCTCATACCATCCCAATCGGTAAAACTGTAAAAAAACATTCTGCCAAGAGGCAAGTAGCTGAAAACTGCCAGAAGCAGTACAGGAAAAAACAAAAAGCAAAAAACAATTACCTTCCGCTGTGTCTTATATTTCAAATCAGAAAAAGTCCAGATTATTTTTTTAGTTTTCATAGTCTCTATTCCCCACCTGGGCAGGCGGAAGCTCCTTCCGCCCGTCCATAGCTGCATATATCTGTTTATTCTACTCCCAGAGCATCCATAGCCTCTGTCCAGCGTTTATTTAAATCTTCCATAATTTCATCATAGGTTTCATCTCTGTTTCCGATTCCCGCATCAATAATCCGTTGTTTAAAGTCAGGCTCCAACAGACCAACCTCCGATTCCTTGTCCAATCTGTCGAGCAGCCCCTGGTCGTCTCCCTCTGCCGGAGTACAGGGCATAAATTCAACTCCCAGGTCATACCAGTCCGTTGCAATAGCCGGAAGTTCGCCGCCTTTAATGGGCGATACACTGGAGGAAAGCTCCGTGGCATATTCCGTTTCTGCAAAGAATTTTACCCATGCCAGAGCGATATCCTGATGCTCGGAATGGACACTCACGCCGTTTACATAATCTCTTCCCAACCGTACTATCTGAGGATTTCCCTCCTCAGGCACAGGATACGGCATATAGCCGATTACCTCCTCTGTCAGACCGGCTTCCACAGCCGCCTCCTGAAACTGGCCGATTGCCCAGGAGCTGCATACACAAGTGGCCGCTTCTCCCTTTGCCAGCATTCTCTTTGCCTCGTCAAAGGTTGCCGTTGCCGGGTCGTCCTCAATCAGCCCCTGTGCCGACGCTTCATACATAATTCTGTACAGATTATAATTCGGGCTGCCTTTCAAAAAATTATTCCTGTCATGAGCCTGACCCACATACGGATAATCCGGTTCAGCCGCCGCTGTAAGCGTATTGGCCTCCCACTGGTTTAATGTCCACTGGTCCGCATATGCCGTATAAAGAGGCACGGCATCCGTAGTTTCTTTAATTTTCTGCAAAGCGGCCATAAATTCGTCAATTGTTCTCGGGATACCTTCAATTCCCGCTTCCGCAAAAACATTTTTGTTGTAGAAAATTCCTGTAAACTGTACAGAAACAGGAATCCCGTAAACAACATTCTCATAGGTTCTGTCATCAATACACTGGTATTGTTCCGACAGTTCTTCATAGGAACCAAGGGGAACAAAATACTCGGAGAGCTTCGCTACTTCCACTGTATTGGGAATCAAAAGGACATCTCCATAGTCTGAAGATGAAAGCCGGATTTTTACCTGATTTTCATAATCGTCTATGGATTCAAATTCGACTGTCTGTACCCCCGGGTACAAATCATCAAATTCCTCCGCCCACTCCTGCATTTTCTGCAGCCGGTCGCCTTCCGTGACATTGGTAAGTACGGTAATCGTTCCCTCTCTCATCTCGCCTCCCTGCGGCGCTTTCCCTGTTTCCACATTTTCTCCGTTTTCCGTTGTCTCCGTTTCGATGGTGTTTGTCTCTTGTACCGGCATATCCTGTTCCTTTTGTGTTCCTCCGCAGGCAGTCAATCCCAGACAAAGCACAACTGCCAGTACAATTCCTGTCCATTTCTTCATAAGTAAATCCCTCTCTCTTATTTATTTCAATCTGCTGATTGATAACGCCATTATAACAATCTGTTATTTCTTTCCTATGTGTTTTCTATTCTCCTTTTATGTCTTTTCTTATCCCTGTATTTCCCCGCTCTCATACATTTTTCTGTATTCAAGGGGCGTTTTCCCAAAATATTTTTTGAACTGTCTGGCAAAATTATAGTAATCTTTATAGCCTACTGCTTCCGCAATCTTACCGACCTTTCTGTCCGTCTGTATCAGAAACGCCGCCGCCCTTTTCATTCTTGTATCTATCAGATACCTGTTAATATTCGTTCCCGTCTCTCTTTTAAATGTCCTGCTGATATGAACCGTCGAATAAGAGAGCAAAGCGGAAAGCAGATTAAGGTTAATATCTCTGGCATAATTCCTGTCAATCACTTTCTTAATCTGCCATGACAACTTCTTACCGTTATTCCCTTCAATCCCCTTATCCTCACACATCAGGAAAACAATCCTTTCCACATCCTCAAGGAGCTGTCCGGTACAGATATACTTGAAGTCCTTTGCCTGATTTTCTATATCGGACAATAATCTGCAGATTTCATCAAATCTGCTGACAGAAAGTCCGGCCATGCATTTCAGAAATTCCTCAATCTTATCCCTGTTATTCTGCATCAGTGTATAATCGTCTTCTCCCGCCGGATGGAGTTGCTTCTTCAGGGAATTTAACATCCCCGAATAATTTGCCATAGACCAGTAAATCTCCATTTCCTCTTTCATACTTTCCAGAGCAAGCCCTTCCTCCCCTGAAACTTCTTCTGCTCTGAAAGCCTTTAGCGACGCTTTTCTGGATGCTTCCTTATAACACTGTTCCACAGCATCTATATCCGTGATTCCTGTAACCTCTTTCCATCCAAAAATGCATCTTTCCCTTTGCGAAAGTCCCATAAAAACCTTCTCCAGTACGTCTTTGGCGGCTCGTTTTTCCAGAACCAGAATCAAAAGTCCCAGTTTGACAGTCTGCACCGGAAAAATCTGACCGGCAGAGCCTATGGATAGTTCTTTTTCCAGCTCTGTTACATCAGGCATCCCTTTTCCTGTAAGAAAGAAAAAACGATATTCCTTCTCCAACGAATAAAAATTATTTAAAACCTGTTCATAAACGTTGAACAGTTCCTTGTCAGAGGTGATTCCCTTTTTCTGTATTGTCCGAATTGCCGTGCGTATTGTATCGTTCAGTTCTTCCCCGTTAATCGGTTTTAAAATATAATTAATACAGCCTGCTCTCATAGCCTGTTTCGCATATTCAAAAACACCGTGGGCGCTCACTACTATCAACTGAATATCGGGATAATAACGGTGTAGCTGCTTCATGAGATAAAGCCCGTCTTTTCCCGGCATTCTGATATCTGTAATTACAATGTGGGGATGATGTTCTTCACAGAGTCTGAAAGCTTCCTCGCCGTCATGCGCTGTGGCTACCAGCTCCGCATTATGCCTTTTCCAGTCAATCATATTTACCAGGCTCATTCTGACCAGCGAATTATCGTCTGCAATTAATATTCCATACATAATCTGTCTCACCTCCCGTCACAGCCCCGATTGAAATTCTGCTGATTATAAGTTCTGTTGTCCCAATTATAAAAATTTTGCCGGATTTTATTATGTATTTGTTTAACAGATTTTATGACAGAAACAGACATCTAAAACAAAAGCACCAACCGGCAATTTTTATTACCGGTCAGTGCTCTGTCCTTCCAATTCCGTATAAAAACTGAATTTACAACCATATACCGCAGTTCTTCAAATCCTGCAGGCGGCAATTTCCCTAACACTCCCACCCGCACACCTTCATATCCACATGATTCCCGTCCTTAAATTTCACATTCTCCTCCTCCAGCAGACGTTTCTGCTCCGGGAAATGGGGAGCCAGCCTTCCCGCATGGTTCACCACGCGGTGGCAGGGGTACTTGCCGTAGTATTCCGCCATACTAAGAACCTTTCCCACAAGCCTTGCGTTTTTATCCCGTCCAATCAGGCGGGCAATCTGCCCGTAGGACGCAGCCTTTCCCTCAGGTATTTCCTCCACCACCGACAATATTTCATAAATCAGGTCTTCTGTCAGAACTTCCGCCATTTTGCTTCTCCCGTCTCTGCCCTTTTCTTCCTTATATTATAACGTTTTTCATAACCCGCCGCACCCGGAAAGCTTATCTATTGCGCCGGAGCGGTCAGGCTGAAAATAAAAGTCCTTCCCCCGGTTGCTCTCGTACATAAAATCCTTCAGAGGTTTACTTGTATACTTTGAAAAATCTCCGTATACCGCAAACCTTACACCGTAATTGATGAATTTCTGCAAAATCTCTCCTGCCAGGCCGGTGCTCAGAATAAAGAAATCGTCTGCCACCGCAGCTTTATTTATTGCAATATCTGTGCAACCCGTTTCGTATTTCACAGTCATAATCAAATCCAAAGCCGACTGAACATCCGTAATCAGCTTCTCATCGCTCTCCACTACTGCAACTGTCACGTTATTTTTTGTCACTGTTTCTGTTTTCATTTCTACCTCCCTTTACTCATACAGGCTGTCAGTGAATTGGTCAGCCATAAAGTCAGACGTCAATGTTAATTCCTTTTCCGGAAAATGTCAAGCGATAATTATTCCATCCCCCGCATTTGTTCAATCAAAGAGTATTTCTTTTGTCTGCGGATTACCCACACGGACAGAAGCATTTGCATGCCAAAAAGCGCTGCTGTAAACAGTCCTGTTTCCAGAACCGGGAACCGGTAGGGCACAATTTCCCCGCCAAAGGACGCCTTGCTTATCTCTGCGCAGACGGCAATTGAAAGCGGGATTCCCGCCGCCAGAGTAGTTAGTGAGGCAGAAAACGCATAGCATATCCCTTCGCAGATATTCATCCGGCAAAGCTGCTTCCCGGTCAGCCCCACAGAGCGCATAATACTGTTTTCCCGCCGTCTGGACATCTGATTGGAAAGCGTGGTGTTAATCAGGTTGACTGCTCCGAACAGGAAAATCAGCCATGAAAGCCCCTGTATGCCGCCAAGGAGTACTGTATTTTGCATTTCCTCAAATTCAATTACCCCGCCTATTTCATCAAGGGCAATATTACTGTGTCCGGCAACGATATTTTCCAACCCCTCCTTCACGCTCCGGGCTTTTTCCGGGTCGCTGACAATGCTCCAGGAATAATCAAAGCTTTCAATTTCAGGAAGCAGCTCGCGGAAAAGCTCCTCCGGCGCATACAGCATCGCTCCGTCCATGGTAAGCGCGCCATGTCCTGACGGCAGTTTTTTCGCGTCAAATAATCCCGCAATTTTGACAGAAACAGTTTTCCGCCCCAGAGTCAGCTCGAGGGATTTCCCTGTGTCCATGTCTTCAAAACGTTTGTAATTATTCCAGTCAAGAATAATGCTGTGCGAGTCCCCCGGCATGGAGCCGGATACCAGCGCGGCTTCTGCTTTCGCATAATTGGCATCGGTCAGCATATCGCACATACCGGCCGAAGCATTTGCGGCGGTTCCGAAATCCGCATGGACGGACTGGCGGGTAAGCAATACCTCCGTTATCCCGTCCACGGAGAGAAGCTCCTGCTTCAACTCTTTATTCAACGGATTTCCCGCAGCCATAATTTCCGCCTCCGGCTGTTCCGAAGACAGATAGATTTTATAATCGCCATCCGGGAACAAACGTCTTGCATACTGCTCCGGCGACCTTGTGTCAATCGCCGAGGACACAATCAGAAAAAGAATCCCTCCCAGGCTTAAGGATGCCACAATACTGACGGTTTTCTTAGGCTCCCGCTTAAAATTTGCAATTCCCATTGAAACCGGGTTAAGGCGAGGCGTTTTCTTCCGGCGGCGCACAGTCTTCTGCTCCGGGACAAAGCGCATCGCTTCAACAGGAGAAATCCCTGCGGCAATTTTTACCGGCTTGCGGATAGCGACGGACACCATAAATCGGCAGATAAAAGCAGTTAAAAGAATGACCGCCGCATAAAGCAGGGCATGGAAGCCCTCCGGGAACAGAACAAGGCTTCCTGCCGCTCCCGGTATTATCCCGGCTAAAATTCCGATGCTGCCGAGCCGCCGCCCCTCTCTTTTTACAATCCGCCGGATTTGCTTTTGCGTCGCTCCAATGGTGCGAAGCTGTCCATAGCTTTGAATCTTATCGATAACGGAAATACGGAAAATGCTCTGGATGACAATATACCCCGCAATCAGTACCAGCGCTGCCAATCCGGCGATTAAGGTATAATCTGCGGGCTTTCGATAAAATTCAAAATAGGCGCTGTTCATTCCCGGCGGCGGCAAGTGAAGCTTTTTTGCAATCCGCCGGCAATAAGCGGTCATTGTCTCCTCATCCAATTCTCTGTCGTTTTGAAAATGCACGTAGGCGCGGTATCCGGCGGGGTCATAATTCTCCCATGCCTTTATGGCGTCCTTTGAAATAACAAAAGGGTAGGTTCCGCTTTTTTCATCCGTCAAGGCATCTGTCAGGCCGGAAATGACGTAGCTCCCCCCAAAGCTCTCTGTATCCAGAAGGACGGTTCCGCCAATCTGTGTATCCGGCGAGTAACGGGACAGCCAGCTCTGGCTGACGGCAATTTCATTTTCTTTTTCCGGCAGGCGGCCATTTATAAGGCGCATCTGCTCCCGTCCTGTATAGAGCATTTCACCGTCGCAATACGCATAAGACCCGTGGTATCCCTGTTTGGAATGTTCGGTTCCTGCCAGATAATACTCTCCTACGCGGGCAAGCTCCGGCAGCTCTTTCAGTTTTTTTACATCCTGCTCCGTGACGCCGCTATAGACGGCCTCATAGGTATCCGCAACCCGGCTGCGCTGCATCTGGATGAGGGAGGCGGATACCAGCCCGGCGAAACTGATTAGCGCGGCCGCCAGCGCAACAGCTGCCGCCACCATAAAATTCCGGCGTCTCTCGCCTTTTAAGCTTTTCTCCGCCAGCTTCCTGACAATCGCGCCGGTATCGTTTTCAAAAGGCCATGTCATTGTCCGTCACCTCTCTTATCCGTCCGGCCTCCTTCTCCGGTAATCCTGCCGTCCTCAATCCGCACAATGCGGTCTGCAAGCCGGGCAATCTCATTATTATGCGTAATCATTACAATTGTCTGATTAAATTCCGTGCCGGTACGCCGCAAAAGCCCCAATACGTCGCCGCCGGTCTTGCTGTCCAGATTGCCCGTCGGCTCGTCGGCAAGGACAATAGCCGGCTTGGTAATCAGGGCGCGGGCAATAGCCACTCTCTGCTGCTGTCCCCCGGAGAGCGTACCCGGCATATTTTTCAGCTTGTCCTTAATGGCAAGCATCTCCGTAATCTCGTCCATAAATTTCAGGTCCGCCCTGTCGCCGTCCAGCTCCACGGGCAATACAATGTTTTCATAGACATTCAGCATGGGAACCAGATTGTAATTCTGGAAGATAAATCCTATGTTGCGGCGGCGGAAGATGGTCAGCTCCTCATCATTTTTTTTCGCCAGCTCATCTCCGCGGACAAGCACGCTGCCGGAAGTGGGCGTATCCAGTCCGCCCATCATATGGAGCAGGGTGGATTTCCCGCTGCCGGAAGTTCCCACCACCGCCACAAATTCCCCCTGCTCCACAGAAAAGTCCACGCCGTCCAGGGCGCGGGTGAGATTCTGCCCGCTGCCGTAATACTTTTTCAGTCCAATGGTCTGTAATACCTTCATGATAAATGCTCCTTTCAAGGCTTTCCGATTGCTTCTAAGACCATTATAAAATTCAAATGTCACAGAAATGTCCGAAACGGCCTAGCGCACAGGAAGCATGATGGAAAAAGACGAGCCTTGCCCCGGCTCTGAGACCACCTTGATATAGCCGCCCTGCCGCGTCACAATCTCACGGGCAAGATACAGACCGATTCCCACGCCCGGCTGTCCGCATACTTCTTCCTCCCGATAGAACCGCCGGAAAACGGCCGCCTGATTACTTTCGGAAATCCCCCTGCCCGTATCCGTCACTTTGATTTCCGCGTACATTTCCCACTCCGTTACGCTGACGTCCACTTTTCCTCCTGCCGGCGTGTACTTCACCGCATTGTCCAGCAGATTAAAGAGAGCCTCCGCCGTCCACTTTCCGTCATGAGGCAGACGCAACTCATCCGGGCACGCCACTGTCACGCAGATATCCTTTTTCTCCGCCTCATAAACTATACTGCTGCAGGCGAAGGCCACCGTGTCAATCAAAAGAGCGTTCTTCTTTTCCATACGGATGACGCCGGTCTCCAGCCGGGAGGTTTTCACGAGAGCCTGAAAAAGAAATTCCAGTTTTTCGCTCTGGCTGCGGATACCCTCAAGAAACTCCCTTCTCTCCTGCTCCGTGACGGGCTTTGTCAGCAGCGTATCCGTCACCATTTTCAGATTGCTCACCGGCGTTTTCACCTGATGGGAAATGTCCGACACCAGCATTTGAAGCTCCAGCCGTTCCCTGGATGCCTGCTCCCTGCTCTCCTGCATGATGCCGTACAGACGGAAAAGCCTGCCGCTAATACGGTCAAAAAGAGTTTCGCCGTCTCCGGGCCGAACCGGTTCCCCGCCGCCGCTTATCATGTTATCTATTGTCCGGCACAGCCCGTCGGTAAAAAGGGAAAGCCGTTTTCCAAAAAACCGCATCAGAAGAAACAGCCACAGGAGGGCGCAGGCCGTCAGCAGACCGCCGCCGGTCAGCACACCAGTTTCGCCGGTCACGGCAAAGAGGATAACGGATATTGTCAACATGGAAATTAACGCGCCGACGCAGACCAGCCAAAATAATGCTTTAACGGAAATATTCTCAGTCTTCATTTTCTCTCGCCTCCTGTCCATTGATACCCTATTCCATAGATGGTTTTTATATAGGTATCGCCGTCCGCCTCGATTTTTCCTCGTATACGACTTACAGTCGTGGTGAGCGTATGCTCGTCCACAAAGCGCTCGTCCGCATCCCACAACCTTTCCAGAAGCCGCCCCCTTGTCAGAACCTGTTTTGAATTTTTGCAGAAAAGATACAGCATTTTATATTCCATAGGAGAAAGGGCCATCGGCTTTCCGTTCAGAGAGGCGGCCTGCTCCGAAAAATCCAGAAACAGCCGGCCGTCGTCGTAAATATCCCTTGCCGGCCTGCGGTGCTCCAGCATAGAGAACATGGCGCTGATTTTTCTCTGCAGGGCTTCAATGGAAAAGGGCTTGGTGATATAATCCACCGCCCCCGCCTCATAGCCGCGTATCTGGTCGCATTCCCGGTCGTTAGCAGTCAGAAAGATAATCAGCGTATCAGGATACTCCGGTTTTATAAGCCTGCACAGGTCATAACCGCTGCCGTCCGGCAGATTGACGTCCAGCAATGCCAGGTCGTATTCCGTTCCCGCCAGCAGCCCGGCGGCAATCTGAAAATTCAGGGCCGACGCAACGTCATAGCCCTCCGAGGTCAGATTATAGGTCAGGGTTTTATTCAAAAGGACGTCGTCCTCCACAATCAAAATCCGTTTCATGGCTCCTGCTCCTTTGCAGTTTGAAGATAATATAGAAGGCAAATGTCCGCGAAATGTTACACGGCTGCCTTTTTGTGTATTTTCATTATAGAAAGGGAGCTGCCGGAAGGCAAGAAGGACAGAATATTTGCAGTTGTTACAATCAGGAAACCATGATAAGCTGAATATAGCCCTTTTTGTGCAGTCTGCGGACGGATATGCCGGCATATGGCCCGGCGCTGTGCCCTCGCGGCATTCGTCAAATGTATCAAACGAAGTTTGTATTGCTTCGCATCCGCTTGACTTATTGCTCGCGGGAATAAATGATATGTCAGGGAGGTTCCTTTTTGTCCAGACCAAAACGCCAGACAATAGAATACCGCAATTATCTTCTGCCCGCCTATTTCCCCGTTATTCTCCTTCGGGGAGACGAGTGGCATATTTCCGACGTGCCGTCAGGCGCCCTTCATTTTCACAATTGTCTGGAAATCGGCCTTTGCGAATCCGACAGCGGCGTTATGGAATTTTCAGGAGTTCCCTGCCCCTTTTCCGCCGGAGACGTGACCATTGTGGGCAGCGATATTCCCCATACCACTTACTCCTCTCCCGGCGCCGCCAGCAAATGGTCTTACATTTTTGTGAACGTGGAGGAGCTGTTTTATCCTTACTTTCCTTTAGAGGCCGTCTCTAATCTGGAAATACTTCAAAAGCTTCTGCGAAGCTGCAGCGCCATTCTTCCCGGAAAGGCTTATCCCGAAATTTATACGCTGGTAACGGCTGTTATGAATGAAATGGAGCGTAAAGAAATGAATTTTGCTTTCAGCGTAAGGGGACTTCTGCTTTCCCTTATGATGAAGCTGATTAACCTTTATTCCGACGCGGAAAAAGAAGGCAGGGGAAACATCCAGCTACATGAAAATTCTCTGGCTATTTCTCCTGCCCTTCAATATATCCGAAAAAACTATATGTCAGATTTTCCCATGGAAAATCTTGCCCCTCTGTGCCATATGAGTCCCACCCACTTTCGCAGAACCTTTCACGCCATTATGGGCTATGGCGCTTTGGAATATTTAAACCGCACCCGGATTGCAAAAGCCACCGTCCTTTTGCGCACCACGGAGCAGCCGGTTCTTGCCATCTCGGAGGAAGTGGGCTACCGCTCCGTTTCCAGCTTTAACCGGCAATTTCTGGATATCGAGGGGGTAACGCCGCTGCAATACCGGAAGCAGATGTCCTTTATCCGCAACAGGTCTATCCTGAAATGTACCGGGTGGATGACTCCGCCGAAGGATATTTAAATGTGCATTTAATTTTTTATACCATCAAGACACAATCCTCCCCATAATAAGGAATCAGAGAATCATGGGTAAGCAGCTTTAAATCTTCATGCTTTGCCTGCCCCAACAGCATTCTGTCAAAGGGGTCGTTATGCTTTGGCGCGTCCGCCGGTCTTGTTAAGGATTTTATCTCTGAAATATGTTCAACTTTTATCGGCAAACGTGAAAAACCGGTTTTATCGCATAATTCAACGAATTCATCTTCAGACACCGGCATTTGTTCCGGCTTAAGCTTATGTTTAATGGCAATCTCCCATACGGAAGCCACGCTGTAAAATACTTCATTATTTCCCGATGCAAGCAGCTTTATCACTTCATTTGAAAGCTTTGAGGTATCGGCGACAGCCCATAATGCAATGTGAGTATCCAGCAATATTCTCATACTTATTTTACTCCAAACATTTCTGCAATCTCATAATTGCACTCATCAATATCATCTGGAATCTCATACTTCCCATTCGCAATACCCAGTGTTCTTTCCGGCTTAGGTAATGACAGATGCATGATAAAAGGCATTGCCCTGTCCTCAACGCTCTGCCTTGCAAAGATTCTCACTGCTTCTGCAAAGGATGTTCCCATCTGCTTATACAGTAATTCCACCTGCTCTTTTAGTTCCGAATCCATTCTCACCTGCAAAGTCGCCTCTTTCGCCATAGCGTTCACCTCGCTTTTTGTATTTGTAATACAATTATATCTCAATTGTACTACATTTTCAATCTTTTTATGCAAACTTCCCGCACGCTGTCCCCTCTTTGCCTATTTTCCCTGCTTCATCCCTCCTCAATCACCGTCTCAAAGGGCGCCAGCGTAAATTCCCGCACGCCTTTTTCCGTCCAGACCTTTGTCTGAAGCTCCTTATCACTGTTGTTAATCACCACCAGCTTACCGTTCCCCGGATAGTATGCGCATTCCGCATCCGGGTTATCCGCAAGATAGTTCTGATTAAGAGGCAGCCCCATACCGTAAAGCATCAGATTGAGAAGCATCCGGGTATTGGCATTACTCAATGAAAATCCGCCAAGGTAAATCCCCTTTCCTTTTCCAAAATCATTGATGACGGCTGTGGGAATTCCGTTCTTTTCCGCCAGAACGCGGGCTTTTCCGTCTGTCAGCATAAGGTAAGGCTTCTCCGGCACATCCGCCCCCTCCGGCATCAGAAGCTTTGCGGTTTCCTTATCTACCGTATACTGCCATCTTCCGTGGCACACCCTTGCCCCGGTATCCTCGTCGATGCCCAGAACCTGCGCCATACGGAAATAGTCCTGGTAGCCTTCCGTTGCCGAGGGCTCGCCCACCCCAAGGAATACGCCGCCGTTATACACCCATTCCTGCAGGCGGCTGACAAGCTCCGCGTCCTTCCATGCATCGCCGCCGCTCCATGCGGTTCCGGCACGCCCGGCGTTGATGACGACATCCACGTCTTTTAATGCACCCGCCTTTACGTCCTCAAAGCTGATAAAGGAAACGTCCACCGGAAGTCCCGAAAGGGCTTCGTTGATATGAATCAAATCATGCATATAGGTCTCGTGGAAATGTCCCGAGAGTGTCCATGAACGCAGGCTCCCCCAGCTGTGGAGAACCGCCGCCTTACATGGCAGAGTATACACGCCGCCGTCTCCGTGCATTTCCTTTATCTTTCTGAACTCGTCCGCAACCAGTTCGATATAGTCGCAGAAATCCGGGTAGGGCTCTACCAGATGCAGATAGCCTCCAAGACCGATTCTGTCCACCGGCTGACGAAGGAGCGCCCGGCGGATGCTGACCCAGTATTTCTTTGCATCCAAAACCGGATTGCCGCCCTCCGAAAAGGTAGGCGCTCCGCCAAGTCCCACCGGGAACAGGTAAGGGTGCAGACGCAGCTCATGGGTATCCACCTTCGCCCCGGCGCAGAGACGCGCTTCATAACCTGAAAATACGCATTTAATCAGTCCGTCGAAGCCAAACTCGGGGAACAGCTCGCTGTAGGGCTCCACTCCCACCCAGCTGTCGTCATAAAATACATAGGCCTTTTTGCCGTAGCGGTGCACCAGCTCCACCAGCTCTTTTCCGAAATCCACTACATAGCGGTTGGTAAAAGCCATATAGTCCCGCTGCTTTTTACCGGCGGGCATATGGGTCACGTGAAGCTTACCCTGATTGATAAAATCCTCCGCACAAAGAGCATAGCCGTATGCCTTTTCAAATTCCTCCAGAGCCAGAGGGCTTACGGTAAAATCATAAGAACCCCAGTCCGTATAGAGGTTCCTGTTTTCCTCTTTGCTTCCCCATATCCAGACAAAGTTGTAAAACAGGGAGGTAAAACGCACTACCGTAGTGTCCGGGTGGGCTTTGCACCAGTTTTCCAGCCACTGGTAAAGGTAGTCCCTGGCCTCTTTTTTTCTGGGGTCTATGGGTACCAGATGCTCCTTGTCCCAGTTATTGGTCACGTGATTGTACATGGAAATTTCTTCCCAGACACGGTACGCCAGAAAGCTTACCGTATAATTATGGAAGGGAACCGCCTTTTGAATTACCACGTTGCCCGCTTCCTTTTCAAAACACCACTGTCCATTCGGGAGCTTTTCTTCCGTTGTTCTGTCATAAACCTCCCAGTAACGCAGGGATTCCTCGCTGTCGTTGACGACGAACTGACCGTCAAAAAAGCCGTCCATCAGATGAACCGATACCACCTCGTCGTTTGCCGTTACCGGGGCGGTCATCAAAAAGGACTGCTGTAAATTGCCCGGGTGCGCTTTTGCCCACTCGTTGTGCTCCCTGATAATACAGATGGTGGAATAAATTCCGTATCCCGCCTGCACAATCTCCTCCGAAAGCTCCGTTCCGTCGCTGTCGCGAATCACGTCGGCTCCCCATTTTTCCGCCATTTTCAGTGTAAGCGCTTCATATCCCGCTTCCCCCGGAAGGGTGAAGCCCCCCTTTGTTTTTGCCATAGCTTATCCCTCTTTTCTTTCTTTTCTGCGTCGCTTTGCGCACATCTCTTTTTTGCGCTGCCTTTATGGTTTGGTTTTGCCAAATCCATGCGCAGCCTTCTCATTTTCAGCTACGATTATTATATAAAATTGCGGGACGGGTTTCTCTTTACTTTATATTTAAAACTTTGCAATTTTGACCATTTATTTCCACGGTCAATGAGTCAAGCGGATGCGGAGCATTCATTTGACGGATACCGTGAGGCTTATCTGTTCTTCAAAGAAGAGCAGATGCTGCCCCGGCGAGAGGTCAATACGTTGACAATCAACACTCAATTATGTACAATATATTTAGAAAACTGTATTCTCAGTTTACGAAGCAAAAAGGAGGAGCCTTATGAATTTTTATTCCGTACGTGATTTAAGAAACGATTCAAAGGGTATGTGGGAAAACCTGAAAGGAAACGGAGAAGTCATCATTACGAACAACGGCAAGCCTGCCGCGCTTATGCTTGATATTTCGGAAGATAATTTTGAGATAATGCTTCAGGCAATACGTCAGGCCAAAGCAATGATTGCTTTTAACAGTATGCGCAGCCGCGCGGCCGCAAACGGCTTTATGAGCGACGAAGAAATTGAAGCGGAAATCGCAGCCGCAAGAAAGGGAGAATAATTTATGAATATCGTTCTGGATACAAACGTCCTGGTTTCCGCCTTATGGTCGCCGGACAGTAAACCTGCAGGCATTGTCAATGCCGCTTTAAGCCGCCGGTTTACAGTTTGTTATGATTACCGCATAATAAATGAATATTATGACGTCTTAATGCGGCCCAAGTTTTGCTTCTCCGACTGGGAAGTCCAAAGTCTCCTTGATTTTATAACATCAAACGGTATTTCTGTTGTGGCTGACCCGCTTTCGGATATCTGCTTTATCAATGAATCTGACAGAAAATTCTATGAAGTGGCAAAATATTGCCATTCGCCGCTCATTACCGGAAATATAAAACATTATCCACAGGACAGCCACATAATTACCGTAGCCGATTTTTACGGCAAGTTCTTTTAGTTCAGAGTCTCCTCGCTGCTTCTTACCTCAAACCAGTCGAAATCCGCAGCCTTTCCGAATCCGGTCAAATCCTGACAGCAGATTCCAATCATTGTCCCGGTAAAGCACCCCTCAAGACAGCCTTCGTCGGATAAAAATCCGGCGTTTACCAAAGGCCCCGCCTTTTCCCATTTCCCCTCCTGATACCCGTAGAAAAACTGCGCCCGGCAGCCGCCAATGGCAAGCTTTAAGTACACCGGCTTTTCCGGCGAAAGGGGAAGATAATCCGTAAGGTATTCATACTTTTTATTTTCGGCCTTTAACAGCGTAATGCACTTTCCTACATCCTCGTCATGGGAAACATGAAGGTAAAGGTAATTGTCCGTATCATACATCAGAATGAGCCCTGCCATCTGCTTGAAAACCTCAGGCTCAAACTCCATACATGCCGACGCCTCCATATGATATTCCGTAAGACGCCGGGCAATCAGTGTCTGGGCAAATTTTGAGGCAAGCCCGCTTCTGCCGTACATGCGAAGATAGCCCGGCCGCTCGGTCAGGGAAATATGATAGTTATCCATGGGAACCCGCAGGGACTGATAATCCAGATTCAGCTCCGGCTCATTGAAATCATCCCGCACGAGCTGCTTTTGCTCTGCGCTGTCCCCGGCATCGGATGCTTTTTCCCCGCCGCTCTCCTTTGGCGCCTTCCCTTCTGTCTGCGCCCTTCCGCTTCTCTCCCCCGGCGCCTCCGCCGGCCCGGGCTCTCCGCACACTCCTTTCGGCGTCTCCACCTCCAGCTGCGGCGTATTCCCGCCGCATTCCATCACCAGCCATTCATCCTCCGTCCACTTCATTTTCTGAATGGCGGTTTCCCGCCCCAGCATGTAGCGGCGGCTTCCCGGAAAGCGCGGCGCGTCCGCAGGGTTTCTGTCCTCCGACGCCCGGCCGCACAAGTGTACCGCGTACCACTCTCCCTCCGGCGTTTCCACCAAATCACAGTGGCCGCTCTTTTGCAGAAGAATATCCTCATGATGCCTGCTTGTGAGAATGGAATACGCCTCGCCGTCCGAAGTCCGCTCCATGAAATCCGCCCGGTACATCTCGTAAGGTCCCCAGACGCTTTCGCTGCGCTGGATGGTCTGTCCGTGGGCTTCCCCTGTTCCGGTGTCGGCGGAAAAGAGGTAATACCATTTCCCATGCTTAAAAATATGAGGCCCTTCAAGGAAAATCTTATCCGCCTGATAAATATCCTGAACCGGCCCGGTCATTTCCTTTTTTACAGGGTCATATTCCTGCAAAACCAGCCGCCCCGCATATTTCTTGGGAACCCTGTGGTCAGTGACCATACTGACAATATACTTCCTGCCGTCAGCGTCATGGAAAAGGGAGGGGTCAAAACCAAAGTTATTTAAAGCCACAGGCTCCGACCATGGTCCGTGAATATCGGAAGCCGTCACAAGGTAGTTATGGGTGTCATACATGTTACAGTGAAAAGCCTTCACCACCGTATAAACCAGAAAAAAGGTTCCGTCACAGTAAGACAAATCCGGCGCCCAGATTCCCCAGGAGGCGCTTACCCCGCGCAAATCAAGCTGGCTCATACGGTTTAAGGGATATTCTATCAAATCCCAGTTTTTTAAATCCCTCGAGTGATGCAGACGCACTCCCGGCCACCACTCAAAGGTTGACGTGGCAAGATAATAGTCCTCCCCCACCCGTATAATCGAAGGGTCAGGGTGAAATCCCCGCAAAATCGGATTTACTATTTTTTCTCTCATAGTCAGTTGTCTCCTTTCGATTCCCGCACCCGCTTCCGGTAGCTTCCCGGCGTCTCCTGATAAATTTTCATAAACGCCGTGTTGAACATTCTGATGTCCCCAAAGCCCGCCTTCTCCGCTATTTCATAGGTTTTCATATCCGTTGAAAGCAGCATGGACATTGCATGTTCCACCCGAATGCGGTTGACATAGTCCTTAAAATTCTCCCCGGTATTTTTCTTAAAGAAGCTGCTGAAATAATAGGGGTTCATGTGAATCTCCTCCGCCAGCACGTTCAGCGAAAGATTTTCCATATAATGTTTTTCGATGTAGTCCCGCGCCTTTAAAATATCCTTTTTATCGCTGTTTGCCGCCACAGCTCTGATTCTGTCCGGAAACCGCTCAAATTCCTGTTCAAACATGGCCTCCATTTCTCCAAAGCTTCCGCATTCCCTGCTTCTTTCCAGGAGCTCTTTCATCTCAGACTTATGGCCCGGCAAATCCAGAGCTTCGCATCTCTCCTCCATAAATCTCACCGCGGAGCAAAAATAAAAGCACGCGTCCTCCTTCTTTCCCTCGGACAGCCGCAGAATCAGCCTCCCATACTGCCTGACGTTTTCCTTCATCTGCTCCTCATTCTGCGCCACCGCCGCATCAAAAAGCTTCTGCCTCACTTCCCCCAGCATATGGGAATCGCCTCTGCCGCCAAACACCCTTTCATGGAGATTTATCACGGGAACCGTCATCTTATCCGCGAAAAAAAGATAACCTCCTCTCTCAAGGCACTGTCCGAACATCCCCGGTATCTCTCCCATGGAACGCACCGCATCTCCGATTACAAAGAAAGCCGTATGTCCCGTCGCCTTAAGGGATTCCGCACATATTTCTTCCGTCACCTCCCGGGCTTTTCCTCCCTCTATCCCCTTCAAAACCATTACAATCCGGTTGTTTTTCTGAAACACAATTCCCTGTCTCGTTTCGTTTAAATATTCCTCCAGAAAGCTGAACAGGGAAAAATGAATCAGCTTCCGCATCTGAGCGTCTTCCTCCTTCTTATAAACGATGTCCGCATAAACTGTTACGTAGACCGTCTCCTCGTTCTCTATCAGCCGTTCGTAACCCGCGTCCTCAATATTTCTCTTATTTCTGCCCGTTTCCAGGTTCCCGGCTTTTCCCGGACCGGTTACGGATATACTTTTTTCAATGGCCCGAAGAAGCTCCTCCCGTATGACGGGCTTTAACAGATAATCCACGGCTCCATACTGCAAAGCCGCCTTTGCGTACTCAAAATCCTGAAAGCCGCTGATAAAAATAACGGATATGCCGTTGCCGATTGCCCGGCACTCCTTCAGAATCTCCACCCCCGACAGTCCCGGCATGGAAATATCCAGAAGCGCAATCTCAGGCTTCTCCCTCACGATTGCCTCAAAAGCCTTACGCCCGTCCTCATATTCTCCCACAATCTCAATCCCCAGCGCTTTCCAGTCAAGGAGCTTTTTTATCCCTCTGGTAATCACCGGTTCGTCGTCCGCCAATATCATCCGAATCATTTATCTTCATCCTTTTTTGTAATGCCCTGGGCGGGGAGCAGTATCCTCACAATCGTTCCCACCGCCACGGTACTAGTAACCTGAATCCCGTATTCTTCGCCGTACAAAAACCGTATCCTGTCATGCACGTTTTTAAGCCCGATGCTCTGCCAGTTATATTCATTCTTAATCCCCGGCTCGTCGCCCTCAAACAGCCTCATAATCTTTTCCACAGCCTCCTTGTCCATACCGATGCCGTTATCCATAACCGAAATTTCAAACCGCTCCTCTGACCTTGCTGTCTCAATCATGATACAGCCCTTCCCCTTCCTGGGCTTGATGCCGTGGACATAGGCATTCTCCACAATGGGCTGCAAAATCAGCTTCGGCACCTGCGCCCCAAGTCCGTCCCTGGCGTCCACCATGAGCTGGACTTTACTGCCGATTCGGCAGTTCAGCAGGTAAATATATTTTCTGACAATATCGATTTCCTTTTCCAGAGGCACCATATCCTGCATAGGGCCAATCAGATAATGAATCTGCCCGGAAAGCGCCTCTATCATCTCTGGCACCTTCTCCCTGCCCTCCTCCTCTAAGGCCGTCATGCGGATAATTTCCAGCGTGTTATATAAAAAGTGGGGATAAATCTGGGATTTTAACGCCGTCAGCTCCGCCTCGTTCTGTTTAATCTGCGCCACATAGGACTGATTGATATAGGTTTTAAGCGCCCTTGACATCTGGTTAAACCGCTCGGACAGCACGCCAATCTCATCCTTTGAGCGGATAGGAAGTTCGATATCAAAGTACCCGGTTTCCACCATGGACATCTGCTTCATCATTTCATGCATGGGGCGGGTAAGCCTTCTGGAAAAATAAAAGGAACCGGCAAACAGCGCCGCCACCGATACCGCCACAAAAAAGTACATGGTTTGCTGCATCCGCCTGATATCCCCGAACGCTGTCTCTGCGTCTAAGGAAACCACCACCGACAGCCCGTAATCGTTTTCCGGCGTTCTGATTACAAAACGGTCCTTCTGCTCGTCCACAGCGGCAATTATCTGACTGATATTCTGACCGGTTAATCCCGCCTCATTGCTGTAAAAGCAGTCGTTTTCATCGTTTACCACATAAAGAACCTCGTTGCCGGTAAACTCCACGCTTCGGAAAATCCCCTCCAGCTTCTTTAAATCAATATCGATAAAAATCGTACCCACATAAGGCGTATTTCCCACCTCTCCCCGAAGGTCAAAATAGTTGCGCGCAACTGTGAGGACCATCTCGGGCGTCCCGTAAAAGTAGGCGGTGGTATGGGGCGGAATAAGCATCAGATTCTTTCCGCTTTTATCCATTTCCTCATAAGATACTGTCTCCTCAAACAGGTCGGCGTCCAGAAAAAAGCGGTTGTAGACGCTGTAATGGAAAGACTGTCTTTCTCCGCTTTCCTCCAGCGCAATCACATGGACGCCGTTGATATAGGAGTCCACGCTCTGGATGTACTGCAGGAAATTCCCCATATCCCGCTTCCGCTCCTCCTCCATGGTATCCGGTTCATACCCCTCGCCGTACAGAATCTGCCGGAAGTGGTCAAAGGACAGATAACTGCCCTGAGCCCCATTTGCGTTAAAATTGTAATAATAGGGCATCTTGGATATGGTGTTATAGGAGTCCAGCATAGATTCAATGCTGGATTCCACATATCCCGCCGCCTGCTCGTACTGCCCCCGGAGGGCCAGGGAATAATCCTTAATCATCTTATTGGCGATAAAGGTTGCCAGTACCGCCATAGGCAAAAGCCCCAACAATATGATTGTCAGGGCAAATTTTTGATAAAGGCTGAAGCTTTTCACGGTTTTCCTCCCTGCCGCCAAAGCGGAGGCGCGGCCTCTGCGCCACGCCGCATCTTTCTCACTTTCGTTTGGCGCTGCTGACTTTAAGCATAACAAATCTGTCGGAAAAGCGCAATCAGCCTTTTGCGGCTCCCGCCGTTATTCCTTTCACAAAGTACTTCTGGAACATACAGAAGATAATAAGGGCCGGTACAATGGAAATGATGGTTCCGGCAAAAACAATATCCCATCTGGCAGTATACTGTCCCACGAATCCGGCAATTTCAACGGTGATTGTCTTGGCCTTTCCGCTGGGAAGCACCAGGTATGGCATCAGATAATCGTTCCAGATTCCCAGACCGTTCAGAATCACCATGGAGCCGGTACAGGGGCCAAGCAGGGGGAAGGTTACCTTCCAGAAGGTCTGGAAAGGCGTGCAACCGTCAATCATAGCCGCCTCCTCGATTTCCAGCGGAATTCCTTTTAAGAAGCTACAGTAAAGCAGCGCGCCGAAGGCAATGGAGCCCGCGATATAGTTGACAATGGGACCCGCCATGTTCCCGAACAGATGAAACATTCTCATTTCCTTAAAGAGAGGGAACATATACAAATGAAAAGGAATCATCATACCGGCCAGAAAATAGGTGTAAATCAGGGCGGTTGTGCGGCTTTGCCTTCTCTCAATCCCGTAGGCCGCCATGGGAACGATAAACACAATCAGCACTTCCGACACCACCGTCAGAAATACAGAGTGGAGAATCGCGGTCAGGAAATCCGACTGTGCGAACAGGTCCTTAAAGTTCTGTATGTAAAGGCTGGTGGGAAAGCTTATGGGGCTCTTTAAGATATCGCCGTTGCTCTTAAAGGCCGACATCAGCGCAAACAGCACCGGATAAATAAACAGAAAGGCCAGAAGTATGGTAATTACAAATAAAACATAATCGCCGGGTTTTACTCTTTTTTTCGCTTTATTCATTACATCTGCACCTCCCTGCTTCTTAAGAATTTCTGCTGAATGGTATTGAGCACAATAATGATAAATAGCAGCATAATACCCACCGCAGTACCGAATCCCTGCCTGCCTTCGTTGAAGCCCACCTTATAGAGCAGATAAACCAATGTTTCCGACGTAAATCCCGGGCCACCGTCCGTCATCACGTTAATCTGGTCGAAAACCTTTAAGCCGTTAATGAGGGACAACGTAAAGTTGATGGTAAACGCCCCGGAAATCAAAGGAACCGTGATGGCCTTAAATCTCTGGATGGGGCTTGCCCCGTCAATCTGGGCAGCTTCGATAAGGTCCGTGGATACGCTCTGCAGGGAGGCAAGATAAATAATCATATAATAGCCGGCCCCTTTCCAAATCAGCACAATGCCAATCATAAGAAGGGTCAGGGCGCTGTTTCCCAGCCAGTCCTGTTTCCATGAGTCCAGTCCCAGATTGCCAAGCACTGCGTTAAAAGTACCGAAATTGTAATTGTACATAATTTTCCAGATAAAACCGGACACAATGCCGCTGATTAAGACGGGAATGTAAAAGCCGCTTCTGAAAAAATTCTTCCCCCATCTCACATTGTCCACAATCAGCGCAAGGGCAAGGGCGATTGTATTTTCAAAAATCGAGATAAATACCGTCAGAATCACCGTGTTTTTCAGGGCGTTGCCAAAACGGTCGCTGGTAAATATCTCCTTATAATTTGCCAGACCGATAAACTTAATCTCAGGGCTGATGCCGTCCCAGGAGGTAAGGCTGTAGTATACGCTGGAGACGGTGGGAACGATAATAAATAATGTAAAGAGGATAAATGCCGGCGCTATGAACATAAATGCCGTTTTGTCAAACTTCTTTTTCTTTTTCATTGAAAACCTCCGTGTCTGCCGGTTCTTAGGGCTTTGGCTTATGCGGCAGCCGCCAGACGGGCATACCGGTATGCCGCCCGGCGGTCTTTTTTGTGAGAAGAAAATCCCGTAACTGCTCACACAGCCCGGGATTTACTTCTGACCGCATTGCTGATTATTCGATTCCTACTCCTGTAATCGGGTTAAAGCTCTGCATACTCACCTGCCAAGTTTTGTTTAATTCATCACATGCCGAGTCGATATCTCTGGTTCCCTGCAAAACCTCAATGAGGGTCTTGTAGGTAAAGTTTCTGAAATCAGGAGGAAGCTCGTTCTCCCCCACTCTTCCGTTCCACATGGGAGCCAAATCGTCCGCCGTTGCATTGGCGTCAATTACCTCCTGGAACACATCCATCGCTTCAAGAGAAGGCGTTTCCACGGTGGAAGGGATTGCGCTTAATTTTTCACAGTAAACCTTATAATTATCGGGCTGGAAAAAGAACTTGATGAAAGCTTCCGCCGCCGCTTTTTTATCCGGGTCCTTTGCCGCCTCTGCGGAAATTGCCAGGCCGCCTACACCGCCGCCGCCCACAAGACGGGTCTTTCCGTCCGGACTGGGAACCGCGAACCATCCCATTTCAAATTCCGGGTCTGCCTGAGCAATCTGTGAAAACATATGAGTGCCGGAATACATCATGGCTGCCATATCGTTTACAAGGAAGGTGGTAATCTGTGCATCCGGTGTGGATACCCAGCCATCCTGCGCATACTGCATGATGGTCTGCATTTCCTCAAAGGTTGCCTTTATGGTTTCATCTGTAAAGTCCTTGCTTCCGTCATAACAATGCTTGATAAAATCGGGGTCCTTGCTAAGTACCTGGTCGTTGTAGGCCTTGTGGAACCAGAATCCCATATGCCAGATATCCTGTCCGCCCACTACCAGAGGTGCCATGTCGCCTTTGTCCGCAATCTTCTGGCACAGCTCGATAAACTCGTCGTAAGTTGCCGGCTCGCTCCAGCCGTTCTCGTCAAAATATGCCTTATTGTAAATGATTCCGTTGGTGTTTTCTCCGCCAAAGGGAGCCGTATACACCTTGCCGTCAAATGCCGTGGTGGTTCTGAAAAGAGATACAATCTCGTCAGAGAGCGGCTCCAGCTTTCCGGCACGGACATACATTGCCGTATCTCTCATTTCCATCACGTCCGGGAACTCTCCCACACTGTCCTTGGTCTTGATAAACTCGCTGTAAGCGCCGCCGTTACCGGGCTCAATCGTCACCGTGATATCGGGATAGGTCTCGTTAAATTTATTTACGATTTCATTCATGGAAGCCTTTGCTCCCTCGTCGCCGTCGGCAAAAATATAAGTCAGCTCTGTGGGCGCTGAAACGATGGAACCCTCGCCCGCCGCATCTGCCGTATCCGCAGGCGCTTCGGTATCCGCCGCACCTTCATCGGCTGTGTCCGCAGCATCCGCCGCGGCGTCTGCCGCCGTATCCGCTGCTCCTGTATCTTCTGCAGGCGCGCTGCTGTCCGCATTACCCCCGCAACCTGTCAATGCTGCCGCTGCCATTGTACCTGACAGCAAAACTGCCAATAATTTCTTTTTCATACTTTCCCTCTTTCTGCGCCGCTTTTTTATATCATGAAGCCTGCGAGGGCGGCGCTGACGCAAACTTTCTTTTTCATTCCAATCCTTTGCAAAATCTATGCACTTGAAAAATGCGTGTACTTGAAAAGTGCGTGTACTTGAAAAGTGCATGTACTTGAAAAGTGCATGTAGTCCGGTTGGCCTTCCGTTTCTGTAATTGTACTATATCAGTTTTGATTTTCTAAAAAAATACAGGTTTTAAAGTTTCAGGTGCAGTTTTTTAAGAAGCTCTTTACAGAGAATCTTTCCCGGCCGCGCTTTCTCCTCAGCCAAAAAGCCCTTCCAGCATCACCAGAGCAGTATCCCGGTTCCTGTCAGCTTGTACAAAGCTTCAATAAAAAAGTAGTCTGCGTACACCATTGTAAAATGATGGGCGTCGCTGTGGTAAGCCCCGGTACAGTTCTGCACAATGGCGTCGCACCCCCGGCTAAAGTCCGCCCTGGTGTCGGCTATGGCTTTCAGGAGCTTTACTGCGGTGCGGACATACATCTCCTTTTCCGGCGCCGTTACATGCCTTGCCACCTCCAAAAGCCCTCCCGCAATCACGCAGGCCGCACAGGAATCCTCCCATGCAGGCTCCTTCGGCTGTCTGAAATCCACCGGGATAATTCCCGTCTCCGAAATGTTGGCCATGCAATAATGGGCGCAGCGCTTGGCCGCATCAAGATATTCCTGCTTTCCCGTGTGGGCGTAGCTGTTTGCAAAGCCGTACACCGCCCAGCCTTGCCCTCTTGTCCAGGACGAACCTTCCCCGTAGCCCTGTCCGCCGTGGCTTCTTATCATACCGCCCTTTTCCGGGTCAAATTCCACAATATGACAGACGGAGCCGTCAGGCCGGATGAAATTCTCAAGGACAGTATCCGCGTGCATCATGGCAATCTGCCGGAACCTGGCATCGCCGCTCTCCTCCGACGCCCAGTACAGCAGAGAAATATTAAACATACAGTCGATAATCGCCCAGCCTCTGGTATCGCTTCCCCCCACTTCGTTCCATGCCCGTATGAATTTCCCCACCGGATTGAATCTCCCGGCTAAAAGGTTTGCTCCGTGCATGGCAGTCCTTCTGGCCGCCTCGCTGCCGGTAAGCCGGTAATCCGCAACAGAAGTGGGAAGAAACATAAAGCCCACGTCGTGGTGCAGTCCATAGAAGGTTTCAAAGCATTTTTCCAGCTTTTTCTCCGATTTCCTTGCAATGTCTGCATAACGCTCTTCCCCTGTATCCTGATACAGAAGCCACATGATGCCGCCCCAGAAGCCGTTGGTCCACCAGTTTAAGCCGTCGTCCATGCTCCAGTTTTTTGTCTCGTCCGAACGGTCGTCGTAATTTCCGTTTTCGTCTGTGGTGTAGGGGATTTTGTCTTTGTTTTTCTCACTGACCCACGCCATTTTTTCCCGTACTTTCTCAAGGACGTCTTCCGCCCATACCTTGTAATCTTCCATTCTCTCCCTCATTTCCGCGCAGTTTTTTGCGCATAAATTTCCTGTTTCAATACATGGCACCCTTCCACGTAATAAGGTTCCCTTTCATCCGGCTCCGCGCTGGAAAACCGGATACCGGATAAATAGAGGTCTTCCACATTGCGGATATCCATAAAGGCGGCCCTGCTCCAGTCCGGGTAATAATTCTCCGATACCTCTGCCCCGGAATAAATACGCCTGTCCAGCACTTCCGGGTAATATTCGGGAATATCCTCTTTTTTCACCCCGCCGATGCTGTGATACCTGATATTCGTCATGGTGATTCCCGTAATCGGATGGTTTTTTTCCGCATCAATCCGGATACCTTCAAATTTCGGTTCGCCCATAATGTCATCTCCGAACCTGTAATGTGCCTTTTTCATCTCATGCGAATCTCTGGCAATAATATTGGAAAATGTCAGATTTTCCATCCTGCCAATCTCAGGCATTTCCTGCAGTTCCACCGAACTTCCATAATCCTCTGTCTCAAAGCGATTGTTTAAAATGACAAACACCGGCCTTGAAACATCCCGCATCACCACGTTCTGGACGGAGATATCGGTGATACTCCCGCCCTCTGTACATTCTATCTTGATGCCTTCCCTCCATACCCTTTCCATCGTGCAGTTGCTGATAACTACATTATAAATATCTCCTATGGACTTTAAACCGATGCGGACTGCCGCACAGAGAGAGGAAAATTCGCAGTTGCTGATATGGACGTCTCTGACCGGATACCTCCTGCTGCTCGACTGCAGGCACAGATTATCGTCCGTTCCCGAAATACTGCAGCCTTCTACAAACACATGCTCGCACCCGTCAAAGTCCAACCCATCTCCGTTATATTTTTTATCATTAAATATATGTACTCCGCTTACCCAAATATAAGAGGAATCCAGAAACGCCGCCGTCCACGCCGCCGACTGATACAGCTTCACCTGCTCCATACGGATATTTCTGCACCTCAGGAAGCGGAACATCATCGGCCTGTAAATACTTCCCTCATTGGGAAAAGCCTCCGCGCTGCCGTTTATCTCCCCGTTCCCCGTAATATGAATGTTCTCCTGATTTTCCGCATAAATAAAGCATCTGTCAAGAGCTTCCTCATTACGGTATCTGTTGTGATGCACCTCCTCCCGATAATCCCGGATATCCGGGTCTGCTTTTAGTATCCCGCCTGCCGCAATCTCCAATGTTACGTTGCTTTTAAGGAAAATAGTTCCACATAAATAAACCCCTTTGGGAATAAATACCGTTCCGCCGCCCTCCTCGCTGCAAAGGTCCACAGCCTTTTGGACTGAAAGGGTATTGACTGTTTTTCCGTCGCCGACAGCCCCCAGCTCAGTTATATCAATCGTCATTTTCTCCCTCCAAATCAATCAGTTCAAAGTAATCAAAATCCGCATAGTTTTTTCTGAATACACCGTCTGTACAGGCGATTCCCGCCATTGTCCCGGTAAACTCCCCGCAGAATTCATCTGAAAAACGGGTGGTATCAAACTTACCCCCTATCCTTCTCCAGTCTCCTTCACAGCTCCACTCAAAATACGTCTCTTTTCCGTCAATCACCAGCCTGAGATTAATCGCCCCCTCTGTTACCGGTGTTCTCGTCTGCGTCAGTTCCTTCACTTCTCCCTTTTCCGCATGCACAATGGACAGAGCGCTTTGCTTTAACGTATCGCTGTAATACTTTCTCAGATACAGATAATTCAGATTATCATAATATAATACAATCCCCGCTGTATGCTGATGAACCTTTGGCGTGAATTCCATTCTGGTAGTCAGGACCATATGGACAGAAGTCAGTTTTCTGGTAAGAACGCTTACCCTGTCAAAAGAATCCAGCACTTCCTGTCCCCGCAGCCGTACATATCCTTTCCGTACGCCTGTATCCGCAAAGGTATCCGGCATATGCCGCGGTGCATAATAACCTAACCCAAGCTCCGGTTCATCAAATTCGTCCCGCTCCGGCATCCGGCGCACAGGCATCTTTGCAATTTCTTCGCCTTCACACTCATCTTCCGGAAACGGCGAACCGTTTTTCTTCCGAATCCATCCGTCCTGCGTCCATTCCATCTCCTGTATGGCTGTTTCCCTTCCCATCACACATCGCAGCTCCGGTACAAAGGGTCTGGCGCATAAGTGCGCCGCATACCATTTCCCTTCCGGCGTCTCCACCAGACTGGCATGCCCCGCCTTTTGAAGCCGTACCTCCGGATTATAAAATTTATAATCCTCTGATGCTTTTGTCCTCACTTCTTCACCCTTATCCAGGCTGGAAGTGATAACAGGATTTCGAGTATCCCGCTCAAAAGGTCCCCGGACACTTCCGCTCCGGCCTACAGACACACAATGATGATATCCTGTCCCTCCCTCGGCGCACAACAGATAATACATCCCGTTATGTTTATACATATGCGGTCCTTCTACCCATCCCCTTTTCGTTCCGCCATACCAGATTCTTTCAGGATAATCCAGAATTCTTTTTTCCCCGGGCGAATACTCTGCTATACAGATTGCTCCCGGCCTGGTATAACCTTCCCTCCTCTCCCATTCCAGGGAAAGCAGCCATTTCTTTCCGTCGTCATCATGGAACAGGGAGGCGTCAAAGCCGGATGAATGGAGATAGACAGGCTCGCTCCACGGACCCCTGATGTCCTCTGCGGTAATCAAATAATTGTCGATATTCATACCGTTTGGAACCATACAGCCGTAAACCAGATAAAACAGTCCATCCTGCTCACAATAACTCAGACAGGGAGCCCATATTCCCTGCCCGGTACGAAGCCTTGATAAATTAATCTGCTTTTCATCCGTCAGAAGATGCGTCAGAAGTTCCCAGTTTTTCAAATCCCTTGAATGATAAACAGGTACTGCCGGAAACCATTCAAAGGAAGATACTGCAATATAATAATCTTTGCCTTTTCTGCAAATGCAGGGGTCAGGATTAAACCCTCTCAGTATAGGATTTTTAATCATTATGAACCTCCGTTTCCGCGGCGATTTTATTCATCTGCCCTGATTCGGCATCTCTCTTTGCCTGTAATACATGCGGGCTTAACCGCCAGTTTAATATACCAGTTTGACGCCGGTAAATAAATTCAGTTTTTTTAGGGGGAGGTGCAGGTTTTTAAGGGATTTCGGGCA
>OFGP01000225.1_pt1 | contig 62475 bp, 82 predicted proteins | sample 1521781 | NCBI WGS metagenome assembly OFGP01 (sample SAMEA3504113, study PRJEB24116) | mouse gut metagenome | biome: mouse gut; feature: mouse-associated habitat; material: faeces | place: Denmark | collected 2011
AGAAAAGCCAGAGCTGATACCGGCTCCGGTCCTTTTGAGTACTTTCAAGTTTCAGGTAGATAATAAAACAATCCATTGGTGTTGCGTCAGTAACATAAATCTCTTTGTTAGCGCCATAGACATAAAAATAAGCCCGACCATAAATAGCGGACTCTTTCCAAACCTTAGCAAGCAAAGTATCAATATTTCTAGTTTGATTAAACTCTGATAGCGCCTTGTTAGCCATATCTTCTTGAAGGGTAATTTGTACTGGCTTCCCAACAGCAAAACCAGTATAAGTATCAACCAACTTTTTAGGATAATTTAGAATAAGACGATTATCCGGCTTGTTGTTAGGCTTTTTTGGAGCATTCATGATCTTGTCATGTTTTGCTTTGTAGTAACGGCCATAAGAAGCATATTTTGAAGATAAAGTTTCGTTTTCTAAAATAAATCGCATTACATCAGCACGTGTAATATCATCATCGCTATTGTAATAGAAAACGTCATCCTCACTTACAATACAACGTTCATTAAGATACTTCTCCAACTAAATTCCCTCCTTAATAAGTCTAACTTTAGTACCAGGTTTCTTGTATAGAACTCTCATTGCAAAGTAGCGGTCCGCATCCATGCAGTGGTCATGTTCCTTTACAACTGCATCTTCACCACGATCAGCGGCCTTTGTATCCCAAACATAAGAATTAAATTCTTTAATTGTGTGTTCTGATTTATCGGTCCATTTCATTTTGCCCTCGTTCATTTGGGTCATCATGAAACGGATACCATCAATCACATTGTTGTTAGTATTAACAACCTTAAAGCCACGATTACGTAATGATTTTTTGAATGAAGCAGCTGAGGGATCAACAATCAATTTAACTAAATGGCGTTCTAATCGGTTGTTGTAGAAGAAGTCCTCTAAGTCATCGATATATTGCTCATCAGTCTTCTGTTTACCCTTTTCTCGCCCTGAGTAGTAATATTCGTCATTGTTATACCAAGCGCCCTTATACAAGCTCCAGAGCTTAAATACGGTGGGGTTCTGTGTCCCATAGTCAATGCTGATCCATTGTTTTTCCCAAACAGCATTTTGAGGTGGCGTTACAACCATCTCATCTTTGTTGAAGTTATCGTAAACAACACCATCAGCAAGTACCCACATCCCTAAGATAAAGCGTTTATAGAAAACGCCAGAGAACATACGGTTATAGCGATCAATGGTTTCTTGGCTAAGTGATGGATTATCAGCCATCATAAAGTGAAGTCTCAACGCCTTCTTATTTTCTAGCCGATCAATCCATTCAAGCTTAAACCAGTGATATGGCCCTTCTGGGTTACAGTTAAACCACATTTTTGCACCTGCAACTGAACACCGGGCTGTTGCTTGATTAACAAATGATTGAGGCATTAGAGCAACTTCATCAAAAAAGAACCCAGCTAAGGTAATACCTTGTACCAAGTCCTGAGAAGCTTCATCTTTACCACCAAAGATAAAGTAATAATTTGTATGACCATTTTTACTAATCGTCACCATATTGTCAGACCGTGAATCTCTAATCAGGTATCCTTCACTTTCCAACATGCTTCTTAATGGCCTCAATACGTTACGTCTAAATGAACCAATTGTTTTACCAGCCATTCCAAATTGTTGACCATCAAACTGTGTCATTGACCACAACACATAAGAAAGGGACATCACAACGGTTTTACCAGCACGAACTGAGCCATCACAGATAATAGCTTCATAGTCTTTCAATTTATCATTAGCCCACCAGCTTAACACTTGAAGTTGTTTTTGGCTGAATGGAGTAAATGGAAATCTACCCTTTATCGTCTTCATTCTTCTTATCACTCCATATCTTTTGCAATCCCTTATTAAGCGCTGTGAGTAATGAGTTGGTACTTTCATCGTTAACTTCTGGTTCAGGGAGACGATCAAGCAATAGTTGCAATGCCTTCTGCTGATCCATAAGTTCAACAACCACACCATCACGGCCAATACTAACTTTTTTCAATAATGAGGTATCAACTTCCTCTTTATCCTTTAAGTTAACAAATGACCGTGTATACTTCCTATAATCACCAGTCTCTGGGTCAAAAACAGGCATCCCCTTAGCATCAACTTCTATTACCTCTTCACTTCCAAAGTCGATATAATCGCCATAATCAGCGAAGGCTTGCTTTGCTATCTGCTTTAAGATGTCATTAGCATCTAAATACAAATCCTGTGACTGCTGCTTTTTAAGCTCAGCGAGATAATTTTTAATGCGAGCATTTGCAAGCAATCTTGGTCCGTTAGTCCGAGCTGTATCATAACTTCCACCATATGCTTTCTGATAAGCCCAAGTGGCGTTATATCTTTGCAAATAGTACAAACAAAAGGCTTTCTGTTTATCGTTAAGCTCATCACTTTCCGGCAATTCTGGGGATGGCAAAGATGGTGCAACTTTTTCTTGTTTTGTGTGCACCCTTTTCTTTTTGGGTTGCACCCCTTTAGATTTTTTAGGTGCACCTCTTGACCAACCATTTCGCTTTTTCCATGATTTAACAGTGTTGATAGACACATCATATTTAACAGCAATGTCTTTATACTTCATTCCTGCTAAATAATCTTTTTCCGCCTTTTCTTGGTTCGTCATGTCATATCACCACACCTCCAAATTGAATGTAAATTAAAAGGCGACAGCTGATTAAGCCATCGCCCTATTCATTGTTTTTCCTGGGGTCTTTCATCCCTGTTATTGCTTCCATACCCTCAGTAGTTACTACCCATGTTGTTCCAAACTTCCTTATTGATCCTTTAGGAAATTTTTCTGGGTTTTGTTTATAGAAAATTCTAACGTAACTCTCTGAATGTCCCCAAATCTTAGAGGCTTCCTTTGCATCCATGATATTAGGATTATCTAAATCTATCCTATCCATGTGTGCACCACCCCATAAACGGTCCAAGCAACTACACCAGTAATAAGAGCCCATTTAATACTTTTTTTGTACTTCTCATACTTCTTTTCATCTTTACTCATGATAAAATTAGATATGGCAAAGCGGGCAAGGTTTTATCCCTACCCTTTGCTTTAACTATTTATTTTTAAGAAGAAGGTATTTAACTACATCTCTGATTGTTTCAGCAATTGGTAAAGCCGGTATTGCCCAAGCAGCAATGGCTCCATATTTTGCTGTTTTCAGTTTGAGTTGTTGTTCTGCTTTCTTCTTTTTATTTTTCTTAGCCATATCTTTCCTCCTTTCTACATCTATTATAATATCACGTTTGCGTATTATTGCAAATACTTTTGCGTATTAAATATAGAAAAAAACGGAGAAATCATAAGTTTAATAACACCTATAGTAAGTGTATTAATGCTGATTGACGGAATCGAACCGCCTTTCCTGAGAAACTGTTGAAAACTCAGTAGCCTGCCATCGGCCCACATCAGCATAATCGTGGTTCTCGACTAATTGTAAAGGAGGAGCTTCTTCATCTCCTTATAATAAATTTTGTTACCGCGATAATATGGAACTGGCGCAATGCGTAAGACAACAAAGTTTTTTATTAAGTAATTGAGGATATTTACCAGTTCCAATGTGGATTATGGACTCTACCTCCATCTGCCAGTTTGCAGTGCCTGAAGTCCACCGTCTTCTTGCTTTCCACACAGCTATTACTAGCCAACATTTGATTAAATCTCGAGTTGCGGTACACATAAAAAGATTATTCACTCAAATGACAACAGTTAAAGCATGTTGAGGCTTAAAATACATCGAACCCAAATTATGACACTCGTGAATAGTTCTATCGCAATCATGCGACAATATCATAATACGATAAAAGTTATCCTGCTGATGTCCCGTGTTTTTCCCGACTTTTTCCTGCTTATTTCCTGATTGTTTCCTGTTTTTGATAAACATGTAAATCTGGGATAATTTCTTCTGGAACGCCGTAATAATTACAAGCAGGCTCTAAGCAATCAGCAAATTCAGCACATGCACTCTTTAACCTTGAGTAATAAGCGTCATTTCCTGAATATCCAATTCTAGCCTTTACTTTGCTATTAGATAGTTCCTCAAAATATCGACATTTAATAATAATCTGACTTGTAGCCGAACAGTGTTTTATTGCATAATGCACTGCATAAACTGCACTCCCATATAATGCATGTTCAATCATTCTTCTTTCTGAGCTATTCCCATAAGATGGCGCTTTGGGCATGTCATCGACAGTTGGAGAGCTATAATCACCCCAGGAACCTGCACGCCGTTTAATTTCTGGATAAGCATTATAGAGGAAATCTTGTACCTTAAAGAATGTCCTGTCCTTGTCAAGTTGTGGAAATAGTTGCACCAACTACACGCTCCCTTTCTAATTTTATAGAGTTGATTGTTTTTGTTTTGGACGTGCCATTTGGTGCGTCCTTTTTGCTTTAGTATGACCAATTATTAGGATTAGCTGGTGAATGCACAGAATCAGTAGGAACCTCATATCCTTCTGCCATTAAGTTATATACATCAAACTTATATTTTCTCCATGCTTTATCACCTTCTTTTGGTCGCTCCATTGATATTTGAGCTGCTTCCATTGCTTCATCCGCTAAACGTTTATATAGTGTTTTAGTTAGCTTCATAAGCCTAGCAACCTCATTAATGGATCCCATAACCACATAACAAATCTAAGAAGTCCACCTAGCATAGTTAATGCAATAAGTACTACCGTTATAGCCACTCCTCCAACTGTAAGTAGTCCTGCAATAGTTGAAAAACTTTTTATAATTCTGGCTCCCACTGTTCCACCTCAATTTCTATTCTTGGATTTTCTGAATAAAACTTGTCTGTCTCTTCGTGAACTATTAAGCTATCATCTTTCCAGACAATCTTATTTAGTCCATCTTCTATTGCTTTTACATAATTTGATAAATCTGGCTTTACAATCGGTCTTTCTTTACCAGATAACCGATCATTTCTTACTTTTTTAGTAAGATTTTTTTGTATAGGACGATAAAACCTAATCTTTACACTCAAAGGGCCTTCAAGAGGTTTTTTACCTAACATGTGCTTCATTGCAACCATATTTATTCTTCTCTTGTAAATAGCTGTATTTTCAGGATCATAAACCACAATTTTCCCTTTTCTATTAGTAGCCCTAGTTCTAACCTGTGCTACAGGATCGAACGGAAATACTAACTTAATCATTTGCTTTACCTAAGATAAAACCGATAGCTAACCCGAGACAAAACACAAACATTGCAATCATTCGGTTACCTCACTTTAATAATAATTTTTTGTTTTATTGCACTTAGAACATTTGTACTGCACCACACGATTACCATTAACCCATGTGGTTCCATAGTAAACGTAGCTATGATTGCAAAATAGTTGTACTAATTTATGAAACATTTGCTTGAAACTCCCTTAATATTTTCTCTAATCCCTGTGTTCTTAAACGATTTTCAATAATTTTTAGATCAACATCTTTAGGCCCTAAATCAGGAAATTTGTGAATTACATGATGATAAATTTTATTTCGTCCTAGATCTGTTACTGCTTGAATTTCACCAAAGTTAAGGCCCAAATACCTTAAAACAATTGCTTGTTGGACCCTATCAGTGAGTTTATATTTCTCAAATGAACTTTTAATTGAATTAATAGTGTGTTGCTCATTATTCCTTTCTGCATCTTTAATGCGTTGACGGAATTTCAAAACCTCAACTAAACGCCAATCATGCGGATCAAGTAATTCTTCTAATGACCTGGTTTCTCGACTTTCAAGCTGCTTAATATCTAGTGAATTTATTGCATCAAGCAATTTAGGAGTTATACAATTAGCCATTTTCTTCTCCTTTCAAATCAGCTTCTTTAATAAACACACCATCAATAGTTTTACCTTTACGATTAGCAATTTGTGACCAAGCGTAGTTATATGCTTCTTGAGGATCAATTCCTACTTGATGAGCAAAAATGACAATTGTTACTAATAGATCACCAATACTATCAACTAATTCTGTGTGTTTTTGCTTATTGTAAGCAGCAGAGGTTTCCCCAAGCTCTTCTACAATTTTTGTGAATTGAATATGCGGATCTTTATTTAATAAATTTCGTTCTTTTGCCCAACTAGCTAGGTTATTTGTAAATTCTTCAAAATTAATTTGTTTTGTCATTCTACCGACTCCTCTTTTCCTTAAATCAGGGATGATTCTCATTAATTTAACGTCTAAACTAATGTTTTCAATTGCCCTATCATCTTCACTTACTTGATCTATACTCAAAATCCGTATCTCGTTGTTCTTAGCCATACGAATAAGGTCTTCTAGTTTCTGTTCATCAGATATGAACTTTCCTTCCCAAAGCATTAGTCATACCTCTCATATGTTTTCTCAAAGATTTCTGGTGCTATTGCCCAATGTTCTCCATCGATTCCTGTAGCGATCCAATCATCTTCATGCACAATCATTTCGCCTTCTTTGGTATATATTACGTAAAGGGGTGCCTTAGTATCATGTAAAGCGTCTGGATTCGCTACGATACCGTATTCACGCATCATGTCAATACTTCCATCGAACCGTTCAGCCTCAATTAAGGCTGTTTTTCTGTATTTGTGTAGCATTAGTTCAATAACATCTCCTCTGCATAATTTTCTGGTTCAACTGGCCCATTAACAGCTAAATCATGCTCAGTCACTGGACTACAATAGCCGTCTTGCTCTTGTTCGTAATAATCAAGCACAATATTCTTAGCTCGTTGTTCGCTTTTAGCTATAACGAAATGATCTTCTCCATCGTATTCTGGGTTAAGGATTATAACTTCGTAAATGTGCATTGTTATTCCTCCAATATTCTTCTAGCAATCTAAGCACTCTTCTAACGCTATCTATTACATCTCTATTGTCAGTAGCTGAAATGCGATAATATGCAATCGAGCCATTCGGTCTAGCAAAGCTAAATAAGTATTCTTTCATTATTCTTCCTCCTCGTTTAGTGGTCGGCCACAGATTTCTGTAGCTCTTCTAAATACGCATCCTCCTACATGTTTATGCTCAGGGCTATGTTGAATACACTTACCAATTGCTGAATAAGGTAATCCGGTTGCTTTGGCCGCATCTCTTGTAGAATGGAAGGCTCCAACAAGCTTCCCGTTTTTGAACTGTAGAATAATCGGATTGTTAAACAAGCCATTGCTTACTGCATGTTTTATATTTTGATGAGGTGTGCACCACTCAAGATTAGAAAAAGCATTATTACTCTTGTCCCCATCGATATGATTAACTTGTTGATAATTTTCTTTATTTGGTAAGAATGCTTGAGCAACCAATATATGAACTCGGCGAGCTTTTGATTTTCCGTTCTTGCTAAGGGTTACGTAGTAATATCCATTTCCACTTTTACCGGGTGTTAGCATTTGCCCTATCCATGTTTGAGTGATACCTTTTGAAGTTTTTACCTTTCTAGTAAGGCTCCTCACACGTCCAAAATTGCTCACTTCATATAAACCTTCATAATCTTTAACGGGTCTCCAGATCTCTTGCTCAGTCATTTTCATCGGATAAACTCCTTCCACACATAGGACAAAAATTGAACTTTTCCTTTAAGTCAAGCTGATAATCTGTTTCGTAATTCCACCAAGCCCACACTTCAACTTGACCATTATCCTTAAGATTAATACCTACAAACGGATCAGAGTCCATATCAGTTTGAAAAGAATAGTCTGTGTATATGCTAGTATGACAGTACGGGCAATTCTTTTGCTTTTCAGTTAGTTCCATTACTCTTTCCTTCCTCCGCTGCTATCATCAACTGCATTAATTGAAGAGCTGGATCTACTTCCTCTTCCTTACATAACACGGTAATCGCTTGGTATAGAACTCCCATAATCTCTTTAGGTTCAAAACCTAGCGCATAAAAGCCAGCTAAGCATTTATCTTTATTAACTTTTAGGACAATGGTTTCACCATACTTATTCATTCTTTATCTCTCCTAAGCCATGCCCTGAGTTACAGCATATTGTTGCCATTCACCATCGCCATAATTACCACAGCGATAGATAACGCCACTCATAAAGCCATCAACAATTACATAAAGCATTACCGCATTTGGATATTGGAGGTATATGTCATGCAATGTTGCGGGTAATTGAGGATTAACTTGTTTCCAATAGGCACCGCAATCTAAATAAATTTCTATTTTGTATGCCGGATCATTAGAAATTAAAACATCATCCAGTTTATTCATCGTCCTTAGCCTCCTTTTTCATCTCTTTAATTGCAGGCGCTAAGTTCGGAAATGTATTTTCCAATTCTTTTAACTCTTTTTCATTCCACGTTGATAGACAATCCTTATTTAGAGTTGTCGCAATCTTTATTGGACCATCTATTTTTGTAAGATATATTTCCTTGCCATAATCATTACGACCAACAACAAGATAAAATTCCCTTTCTGGAAATCTTTCGTTTACTGGCGTAAGTCTAAATTTTTGAATTAAATCAACAAGCTTAAATAGATTACCTGGTGTAAGATCTATACTTTCCCAATCGTAACCATAGTGAAAATTTTGCTCTTGAGGGTCCAAACATAAGAACCAGTCTCGCATCTGAGTAACGGGTACTTTTCGGCTATAGATAAAAATAGTTCCATGATTACATTCGGCATAAGCTACTTCGTTTACTTTTTCGATAAATTCATTTATTTTCATCACTCTTGACCTGCTTTCATTTGTTCAAACAATGTATCATCTTCGTATTTTGTCCTATCATCTTTAAAAATCTCCATTGCCCTGTAATAAAAGCCGTGTTCATCCTGCTCACCAAAATTTTCTGTAGCTGGATTGAGAAAAATCTTACCGCCACATGCTGGACAATTCATAAAGCGATAACCAAATGGAACTTTCCTAGTACCAGTTAATCCACAATAAGGACAAGCAACCTCTGTTTTTACTGGTTCATGATAATTTGGACGATCATGTTCTTGATAATTATTTATTTCTCGTCTCTCTCGTGGCTTTTCAGAGCTTCCAGGCTCGTTTTCGGTAATTTCTAGCTCATCCCCAGTAACAAGCTCATACGCCTTCACAATCGTTTTAAATTTAATATTTTTGCTTCCATCTGTAGTTGCCAACTTTAGATTTACACCGTTGCTTTCTAACTTTAACTTCATTAGTTTTCCTCCTGTTTGTGTACATAGCGCCATCCAACTATTTCTGGGTCGTACACTAATTTATAGTTATTAGGGTTGTAATATTCTTCTAATTCCTTAAACTCATCTTTCATTCCTAGTAGTTCTAGAAAAAAGCGGTCGGAACTAATACTGCCATTTATGGCTGCTTGCTCTGTATCAGTTTCATAGCCGTGTAAAGTTGATTCTCGTGTTATAAAGTCATGTTTAACTTTATGAAGAATAAATTCGCGGTCTTCTTTGCTAACTTGCATACTCAAGCCCTTCCTCTAACTCAGCAAAAGTTACATTGATGGTTCCATATGCATTAGTTAGATCCACTGTTCCATCACCATAAGAACTTGTTACCAGGTATTCTATTCCCTCGTAAATGATTGGCTCTTGTTTCAGAATTAAAGCTGTGATATCTAAATTCATTGTTTCTTTCCTCGCACGTCATCTAATTTGTCGAAAACGACTATTTTTTCTTTATCTTTTGGAATAAGTCGACTGATTAACTTGTCGTTGTACATCATGTGCAACTCATCAAGCGTATTGTTAGTGGTAATAATGATTGAGCCAACTGGAGCATTTTCTTCTTCATCAAACCGTGCATTAGACACTGAATACATTTCATCCTGCATATCCTTATGAACAGGCTTAATATTTTCTTTCATTCCACCCTCAGTTCCAAAATCATCTAATAGCAGGACATCGGCCTCTTTCATTCCTCGCATTGTATCTGCTATTCGTTGTCTTAATTCAGGTTGCTCATAACGATCTCTAAGAAGTCGAAGCAATTCCATTGTTGAAACAACCATTACTGTTTTATTTCTGTGAGCAACGTAATTAAGCATTGCAAGCGCCAATGATGTTTTACCTACTCCAGGTTTCCCAGACAAAACTACATTCTGATTCTCATCTAAGATTGACTGAGCTAGTTTGTGACACTGTTTAGCAACTTGTTTAGCCTTTTCGCTATCATCTTGCATTTCAGGTTTCCATTGGTTAAATGAGAAGTTAATTGGCTTATTTCCGCTGTAAAGACTGTAACGGCGATAGGCCTTGTTCTTTTTATCCGTCAACATCTGTTCATATGTATGTTGAGCAGCTTTATTTCTATCTTCTTGAGTAGCAGCAGCTTTCTTTAGGTCTACTCCATGTTCCTTAGCTAATCGTTCAAACTCCTCAGGATTACCAACTGCTTGCAAAACTTCCATTGCTACGTTTTTAGTCATAATCAATCACCTTTCTTTCTAAAAGAAAGAGAAGTCAGTACTTTCTTTATTAGACTCACTACGTACTGTCTCATTTAAGTAACCATCAATTTTAGAAGGTCTAAACAACGTTTCAGGCTTTAAATAATTGTCACCTGGTTGTCCATTGTTAAATATTTTTCCATGCCATTGTTGGTACTTAATATCAATAACCTTCTTAAGATCATCGACTGTGTAGCCTTCTTTTAATCTAGGATCAATAGCTTTCTTATTACCTGAGGCATTAGGTTTAAAGTTCTTTCCTGTCTTTTGATTAAGATAAGAGATGACTTTTTTTCTCTGAGCAGTAAGTGGTGCAGGCTCTGCCTGCTTATATTGTTTACTTTCTATTGTTACTTCTTCTAATTGATAATTCTTAATATTGGTATTTCTTAGTGACGGGTTTTCCGTCGGGTCAGTTTCCCGTTGGGTGGCTTTACCATCGGACGGTTTTTCTGCATTTTCAGTTTCTTTTTTGTTGTTTTCCCCGTTAACGGTTTTTCCCGTTTGATGGTCAGGAATATCAGATAAAATCCATTCCATTCCTGAGAACTTTCCACCATTATTTTGGCGATTAGTCCTTTTCAAATACCCAAACTCTTCTAATTCTTTCAACCCATTTTGTAGGCTTTCACGGCCATCAGTAGCATGTTTTGCCACTTCACTAACATAGAATTGCCAATTATCAGCTTGACTCCAGAGATAGACAAATATTCCCCGTGCTTTCCAGCTCAACCGTTCATCACGGATAACTTGATTACTAACATTTGTATAATTGTTCTGGGTACGCTTGATTAATCTAGCCATCGTTTTATCCTCCTAAAACGGTAGTTGGTCATCTGCTACATCAACAGGTGCTCCTTGCTGATTATCTTGTCGAGATTCCAGTAGAGCAAAACTATCAACAATAACTTCTGTTACATATACTCGTTGTCCTTGTTGATTCTCATAGGAGCGTGTTTGAATACGTCCTTCAACGCCAATGAGTGAACCTTTGTGGGTAAAATTAGTAAGGTTTTCTGCTGATTTTCGCCAAATAATACAGCGAATAAAATCGGCTTCTCGTTCTCCATTTTGATTTTTGAATTGGCGGTTAACTGCTAAATTAAATGTCGCTACTGCATTACCAGAAGTTGTATATTTAAGTTCTGGGTTATTCGTTAATCGTCCTGTTAAAATTACACGGTTAATCATTTGTTATCCTCCCTAAATGTAGTTCTTTTGCAATTTCTGGTGTTACTTTAATTGGCTTTAAGTGATAACGTTCCATGAAGCGTTTAACTCCCATAGCATGGCGAATAGTATGATGAACTCTACATAATGGCTCAATATACATTCCTGTATGGTTAATCTTGTTACGGTTACGCCCCATACCTACAGCTGTTACATGATCAATATCAGCATGGTCTTTTAAGCAAATGGCACACTTCTTATATCGAATACATAACATAACTCTGGGAAAGTCATCTGGTAGGCTATCCCAGAGCTTCGTTTTAAATGGAATGTTTTCATAAAAGAAGAAGGCAAGCATTACCGTTATCATGTTGCTTGCTGTAGTTACGCTACAATCGGCAAGACTAAAAGGCTCGATATTGTAAGTATCTTGTGTCATTTCCTTAAAAAAGGCTTTTGCTTCATCAGACATAAAACCGGTATATTCACAATAATCACCAATAAGCGCATATATCTTTTTCCTTTGGTCTGGAGTTATATGTCTTCCATCAGCGATTGTGAGATCCACTGTAGGCTGTTTACCATTGGCTAATGTATTTATCCGTCTAGCGTCTAATTCGTCTTCTAAGGCAATTTCAGCCTTATTTCCACTAATACCTATTAACTTGCCAAACATTCATCTCACCTTTATTGAGGAGCAGGCTGTGAAGCTTCTGCCATAAGTTGATTAGCAACGTTGATACAAATTGCTAATTGTGCATCAACCGTTTTTGCATTCGCCCAATTGCTTTCTTTCTTTGCCATACTTTTAACAGACCCATCAGCTGTTTCATAAGTTGTCCCTAGTGCATTAGCTAGATTTTCAATTACCTTGTGATATGTCTGCATTCGTGCATTATTTACCGTTTGTTGGTTTTGTGATTGATTTTGGTAACTATTTTGAGTAGGATAATTATTCTGTTGTTGAGGATAAGTACCATTTTGCTGATAGTTAGTAGGTGATCCTATATCACTATCAGTTGCATCAGGATCATCATCTTGGTCTGAGATATTAAATAGTTGCTTATAGAAGTACTTCTGAGCACTGGTACAAGCCTTAGCCATTGCTTTTTCTCCTGTGTCCATACCTGAACCAGGCATTTGACCAACAATTTCTTGGTCTTTTCGTCCATCAGTAATAGTGAATATTCCCATTACATCAACAATATGGTTATTTCCTTTTCTTCCTGGAACATCACGTTGATTTAGCACTTCATACTTTGGAATAATGCTAAAACCATTAAGGTTCATTGCTTTCTTTACAGCTGCTTTAATCGCTGCTTCACTTTGAAACCGGTAGTTTTGATAATTATTACTACCGTCTTTTTTTACGGGTCCAATGTCTGCAATGGCTCGATTTAGCTTCTCAGCAAGCGAGAGGTTCTCTCTTTTCTCTTTAGGTGTTTCTACTGCTTCAACCATTATTTATCCTCCTTGACTGGTTTAATAGTGAATTCACGGCGGGCTGGTTTAGTTTGTTCAACTCCTTGAAGCATTTCCCCAGTCTCAGGATCAATAATTTTTCCATCTTTTACTGGATAATCCTTGATATGCTTCTTGTATTCGCCCCATTTAACCTTCTTTACGGTTTCTGTTTTGATAAACTCATCAGGTAAAACTTCTAAGAGCTTCTTATCATCATGTTTATATTCCGCTTGTTTCTTTGCATAGCTGATATTTCCATTAGGAGTAGGAAGCTTATAAGTTTGCTTTTTAGCTTGCTTAGGATCCGTATATTCACGAATAAGTCCAATGTAATAGTCACGAGACTCGTTAAGTTTTTGATTGGTTTTAGCTAGCCATTCTTTAGCTTGATTAATCTTAAGTTGATGAGGATAAATAGCCTCTTCTACTATTTTTTGATTGTTCAATCGTTTCTCCTCGATTTCCTCAAGTTTTCCTAAAGCCCAAGTAACATCCCCATCATCTGTTAATGTAAAGCGGTCGTCTGTCGCTAATTGCATTGCTTGTTCTAATTCAAGTTGTTCTTGTGATTTAATTTGGTCCATCTTATTCACCTTTCTCTAGCATCATTAATGCAGCAATCATAGCCATATGAATTGTTGGAGACTTCTTCCCGGCTTCATAAAGCATGTAAGCCATGTCATCTGGACTACAAGCACCTGTTACCAGTGTTTTTCCTCCGCCATCAGCCATAAGAAGAAATTTATCGAACTTTCCGTTAGTCTGATTATTAATAGCCTTAAGTAGCCTATCTGTAGGATCAAACATTAATTCCACCCCATTTCTTTACTGAAATTGTCATTAGTTAAATCAAGCCACCAATGAAGTGATTTCAGTTCAGCTTGCTTTTCTGCTAAGTCAGCTACTGTAATTTATTGAAGCAAACCTAAGATCTGAGCTTTATATCCATCTCGCTTACCCATCCAGTAAGCAGCGTTAGGAGATAATTCTGATATTGTTTTAAGTAATTGATTTTTCATGATATAATTAACCTCAATATTTGTTTTAATATGTTTTCTATTTGCCATCGGTGTTCCCAGCACTGGTGGCTTTTTTTGTATTCAAGTCCCATAGCATCAGTGAGTAGAAGAACAGCAGGAAAACTGCTCCGCCATAATCACCAATACCTGCACAATAGGTGGTCCAAGCACCTATTAGCATTGCTACGAGCTTAGAATTAACTATTTTTGTTAACGTCATTTATCTCACCTCCTTTAATATCTTCAATTCGTAAGTTCACAAGTTTGTAAATACTTACGTGATAGACACGTGAGTACTTCAACATAATTTCTAAGCTAGGTTCACGCCTTCCTTTCTCATAATTTGCTATTGCTCTGTCAGTAAGATTGAACCATTGCGCTAACTCAACTTGAGTCATTCGCAATTCATGACGTCGCTTTAACAAAAAATCGCTCAGCTTGCTCATTCAATCACCCCCTTTCATGCTGTAACCTCCATCCTTGGATCAACTAGAAACAAGAAGAATCTAGCAACTTGAGTAGTAATTGCTGAACTTCCTAAATTGTTATTGCGATAAATTGCAATCGCATTGCTAACAAACTTTTCTTGTTCCTCAACTGAATAATCCTTGAAGTTAACTAACTTCTTTGACAAATCAACAAACTTATTTAGTTTCTTCGTACTCATAAGTACCTACCTCCTTAATGTTTCTTTCGATACTTTGGCTTCAATACATTCAACTTCTCATGTTCAGTCACGTTGACAATCACGCCTACCAAGAAGCAAGCCATAATTACCAACACGCACCACGCTAAATACGCCATCTAATCACCTCTCAATGCTTTTACATATGGACTTTCATGATCTTCGTAGTATCTTTCTGATCGAAATGTTTCAAACTTTTGATATTCCTTCAGATCAACGCGACCACCGGCAAGAAATACCTTTCGCCAATCTGGATAGTTTTCTTGCGCCCAAACTTTGCGTCTATCAAAAGTCGACTTTGACATAGGTACTTCTATTTCCTTGTCGCCTATCTTTTTAACTGACTTCCAAACATTACAGAACTCTAGCCTGTTCATTTGGTATAAATATGGGCTCATCTAATCAGCTCCTTTCTTTTCTGTTTAATTGCCTTTATTATTCGACAACTGCTAAAAACTTATTAATGAAGTATTGTTGTCCTTTACCTGTTACCATTGGAGTTTTAGTAATACGCACCGTGCCATCAGGGTTATTAACAGTACGTTCTTTAATTTCAAATAATCCTAAATTCATAGCGTACTGAGTTGGCATATTGTAGTTTTGACCTCGTTTTCCCAGATAACCTTTTTCTCGCATCCACCTAAATAATCTGTTTTGACCAACCTCTACATCGTTTTGACGGAGGATTTTTGCAAGCTGACCAACCAAAATTGCAGTATCTGATGTTGAAACCGCATCGGCAAAAAGCGCTTTGGGTTTCATCACTTCATTCTCACGTTGCAGTTGCTTGCGCTGCTGTTGTTCTTCTTTTAACTGAGTAGCAAGATTAATAATTGTATCTGGGTTAAGCAGTGCCTTCTCAATTGTTTGTGGCGTCATATATGCACCATGTTTGCGAATTGATGGAAGAACTTCTGAGGAAATCCAATTAGTGAACTCCTCAGCAGCTGGTAATTTTGAGCTAAATGCTAATTTATAAATACCCGGCTCTGAAATAACTGTTAATTCTTGCTTTCCTCCAGGGGTGTCCAATTTAGACATCCCCTTAAATTGTTCAGGAACGTGGTCCCGTACAGCCTTAGCAGTTTGTGCATATCCCAAAACTCTTGCTACATCCTTACCAACAAAGTAAGGTTCATTATCAATAATTACTGTACGAACTCTATGTCCCCTAAAAGTAAATAATTGTAATTCGTTCACACTAGTCATCTCCTTTTTAGCAAAAAAATTATTTCGATAATCGCAATGATTTATTTAAAAATTTTTTCAATAGGAATACCTAATTTTCTTGCTAAAGGTGGCAACTCAATAGCTTGAAATCTATACTTTCCTTGCTCGCGGCGATAGTATTTTTCAGCTTCCTTTAAGCCTAACGCTTTAGCCATATCACTATAGGTAAATCCTTTATTTATGCGAAGTTTTTTTATTAAAGGTAAATTTATTGTTCCAGGCATTATGCAGCTCCTTTCTATTGCGATAAACGCAATCAATTTACGCTTATTATATTACATTGCCATTTTCGCAATGTCAACACTTTTATTACTAATTTCGCAAAATATATTTAAAAATATTGCGAAATAAGATATGCTTATTGCGTAAAGCGCAATATAAAAAGGGGGTCATCCTTTTGAGTGATGACATTTTACGAAATAATATAATACGATTAAGAGAAGAACGAGGATGGAGTCAAGCTGAGCTCGCTCGCCGCATTAACATGAATAATACCGCCCTAAATAAAGTTGAAAAAGGTGTCCGCAAACTATCAAGTTCCGAGCTTGATGAACTAGCTTCTGTTTTTAATGTCTCCACTGATTACCTACTTGGCCGTTCCGATAAAGAGAAAGAACCATACTATGAATTAACAGATAAAGAAAAAAATGACATTGCTATTCAAGCAGAAAAGTTAATGGAAGGTATCGAATCAGGTGACAACCTGAACTTCTATGGTGAACCTGCAACGGAAGAGCAAAAGGAAAGATTACTAATTGCTGTCCAAACTGCTATGGAAATGAATAAGCGAAAAGCAAAGAAAAAATTCACGCCTAAAAAATATCGTAATTAGGAGTGAATTTCTATGTGTGCATTTATAGAAAAGAATTACAAAAAGATAAGAAAGAAATATTTACTTACATCACCTGAGGACCTATTAAAACAAGCTGATGTTGATCTACTTCCATTGCCATTGGATGATAACACGGGTGGCTTTACAATGACTAATGATCGATGCTCAACAATAGTTGTTAACTCCGAATGGGATAGTCATTATCTTGGATTTGTTATTCTACATGAATTTAGCCATTTAGTATTACACGGTGGTTCTAGTACGCCCTATTATCGCCGAATAGGTGCTGGAAGATTTGTGCCAAAAATAGAGCATGAAGCAAACGAACTAGCAATGAAGTTACTTCTTGATATGCATGATAAAGACGAAATAAAACGCCTTACAAAATCACAATTAATTTACTATCTTGGAATTGATGAAGATTTATTAAGATATATACCGAAGTTTACCCGCTAAAAGTACGTCCAAAAACTGATCGACGTTAAAAGCTGGATATTATTGGAGGAGTTTATATGTATACACTTTCCTACGTTTTATATGGAATTGGTGGTGTGGCTGTCCTAATTCTCCTAGGCTTCACCATTGCGCTATTTAAGAAGAAAGGTACGGCTAAAACAAATAAAATCGCTATTATTATTTCAGTTTTAGTAGCTGTTGCCTCATTCGGATATGGCGGTTATCATCAGTACGATATTAACCAGACGATTGAAGCTGCTGACGATGAATTTGCTGATAATGCTGATAAATTCACTAAATTGTATAAAACAACTTACGATGATATTGAAGAGTCAGGTAATAGTATTAAAGATTCATGGACAAAAGGAATTGTTGAAGCCGCAGCCGATGATGAAAAAGCTGATATAACTTCAATAGTTGAAGAAGCATTAGTTGATAATCAAGAAAGTATTGATAATTCAACTACCAATATACACAAGCTTAAAAAATATTTAGATACAATGAATGACTATGACACTGGTGAATATGATTATGATGCTTATAACAAAGCCTATAAGCGTCTTAATAGTTTAATCAATTATGTTAGTGATCCCAGTGGTTCCTTAACTAGTTATTCAGATAAATTAGATACTTTAGTTTCTGATGTGGATGACGCATACAAAGATATTGAATAAATCAATTTTAAACCGGTCTAATTCGACCGGTTTAAAAAGCACTGTAAAAGAACATATGTACGAAGAAAGGAACTGTTAATTATGAATAAAAACGAATTACTAGAATACATCGACAACAACTCTACTGCAATTACCATCTTCAAAGATAAGGTTCGGGTTGAACAAGAAGCTAAAAATAAAAAGCGCCAACCTGCTAAACGATGGAACGAAGCTAAGATTGAGCGCACTGTGAATAAATTTACTGATGAGTTTATCGGTAATGTTTATGACAAGCTCTATAAGGGGGTGAAAGCCAATAGAAATACACCAAGAGATAAATGGATTGAGTTTATCGAAACTAACGAAATCCTTGATAGTTTAGAAGAATCAGTAAGTATGATGGAGATTGGAGAAGATTAATTATGTGGATGCAAGAACGCAATGGAAAATTCCGCTTCTTTGAGCAATATAAAGATCCCCTAACTAATAAGACTAAAATCATCAGTATTACAATGAAAGACCATAAAAAGAGTACTGCTAAGCAAGCTCAAATTATTCTAGATAATCGCATATCCAAAGCTTTATCAAAAGTCGGTATCGGAAAAATAATTCATGGAATTACACTCAAACAGTTACTTGATGAATATACTGAATATGAAAAGCCACGAATTAGGAGATCAACGTATTATAGCCATCAAACAATGGTTAATACTTTACTAGATATTTTTGGCAACGATGCCTTAGTTGAAAAATTTACCCCGCTTATCATTACTGAAAAACTAGAAAGTCTAATGTATGGGGATAGAGAGTTGTCCAGTGGCTATGTATCACGATATAAGTACTATCTACACAAGTTATTTGATTATGCCATAAAACACTCATATGCAAAAGATAACCCGGTTGATAACGTTAAAATTGATTATAAGGCCCCTGCTAATGGTCAACAAATTAAAGATAAGTTCCTCGAAGCTGACGAACTGAAAGCCGTACTCAAGTATCTATATAACAATACCAGGATCTACGGAGAACTTTGCGAATGGTTATATCTCACCGGGCTACGTTTTGGTGAAGCAGCCGCTTTAAGTTTTGATGATGTTTACCAAAAAGACAACCATTGGTTTGTAGATATAACTGGTACATTAGAGTATAAACGAATTAAAATCAAAGAACAAAAAAAGAGTGACGCACCTAAAACCTCATCCTCAGTCCGTAGCGTTGTACTACCAAAGAAAGCCGTTCAAATTTATCTTGATCTGAAGAAAAAATCTAATGGCAAAGGTTTTATCTTCGCAACTGAAAATGGTACACCGATTCAAACGGCATCAGTAAATACTGTTTTAAGATCAGCAAAAAAGAAACTTAAACTTAATAAGCCATTAAGTACTCATGTATTTAGACACACTCATATTTCAAAAATGGCAGAATTAGGAATTCCGCTATATGTAATCCAACAAAGAGTTGGTCACTCCAGTAGTAAGATTACCTCCCAGATATATCTTCATGTGACACAAAAAGCAATTGAAAAGGAAGCGTCAAAACTTGATGAACTATAAAAACCTACCAAAAACCTACCATTTGCTTTGAAAAATTATTTTTACTCTTTCTTTTTTCTTAAAAATAATTTTAAAACAAAAAAAGAACCCTTGATACACAAGGGTTCTGCACTACTAGTTGTCGCGACGACGTTCAGCGATACGAGTAGCCTTACCAGTACGTTCACGTAAGTAGTAAAGCTTAGCACGACGTACACGACCGTAACGAAGAACATCAATCTTGTCAACACGTGGTGAGTGAACTGGGAAAGTACGTTCAACACCTACACCGTTACTGATCTTACGTACAGTGTAAGTAGCACTGATACCAGCACCGTGGCGCTTGATAACAACACCTTCGAACATTTGGATACGTTCACGTGAACCTTCAACGATCCGAGCGTGAACCCGAACAGTATCACCGGCACGGAATTCTGGAATATCATCCCGTAATTGACTAGCAGTAATCTTTTCGATTAACTTGTTTTGACGCATAATATATTTCTTTCCTTTCGCCGACATTCATGTCCTGTATGACGGGCAGCGGAATACCGTTATTCACAGCTAAACAGCCAATAACTACTATACATTGTTTTCAGCTGTCTTTCAAGGGTAAATTAGTGGATTTCTTTATTAATGATTGAGTGACGGATTCCATAGATAAAGTAAATTAACAAACCGATCACAAACCAACCAACCATTAAAATTTTTGCATCAGTATTTAGGCCCCAGAAGATCACGGCCGAAAAGATCGCCGAAATCGCTGGAAGTACTGGATATAACGGCATCTTAAACTGAGCTTCGGGCAAATCTACCCCTTCCCGTGGACGCAAGGCATAAATTCCCAGAGAAACAAAGATAAATGCGACCAGGGTTCCCGCAGAAACAAGGGTTGCCAAGAACGTAAATGGGAAAACAGAACCCAAGATCATGGCCAAGAAAGTAATCATCCATAATGCGTGATTAGGGACGTGCTTATCATCGATTTGTCCGAGTGATTTTGGTAGTAACCCATCCCGTCCAAAGGCATAGATTAGTCGAGAGGAAGCTAAAAGGATTGCGATTAACGCAGAGAAAATACCAACAATCGCTACAACGGAAAGCAAATTCGCCGTAATGTAGTGTCCAGACTGCCTTAAAGCCCAGGCTGCTGGTTCTGCATTATTTGCATAACGGCTATATTTAAACATCCCCACTAATACGAGCGAAACCGCAATAAAGAAGCCTGTTCCTAGTAATAGCGTCCCGATCAATCCTCGTGGCATTGTCTTTTGCGGATTAATCGTTTCAGCTGTATTAGCCGCAATCGCATCAAAGCCGACATAAGCAATAAAGATTTGCGCAGTCCCAGCTAAGATTCCCTGCCAGCCCCCAAAAGTGGTGCCTGGTTGATGAGCGGGGAGAAATGGGACATAGTTTTGGGGATGGATTGCAGTTACCCCCACAACAATAAACATTAAAATTACTAGTAGTTTTACACTAACAATAATATTTTCAATCCGGCTAACCTGATGAACACCGCGGGAAATTAAAACTCCAACAATTAGAATTGCAAAGGCGGCCAGAATATCAATATAAGACCCTGTATGTGGATCAAACCCACCAGTTAAGGCATGCGGTAATTTAATCCCAAAACTCCCAAGGAATCCTTGCATATAGGCTGACCACCCAGACGCAACAAAAGCCACTGAAATAAAATACTCAGCTAAAAGCGCCCAGCCAGCAATCCAGCCAAAGAATTCACCAAACAAAACATTGATCCAGGAAAAAGCGGAACCAGCAAAAGGCAGTACCGAGGACGTTTCCGCATAAGCTAATGCTGATAATCCTGCGCCGATTGCGGCTACAATGAAAGCCAATGGAACCGCGGGACCAGTATGCTCAGCTGCCACAATCCCTGGCAAAGTAAAGATAGCCGTTCCCACGACCATCCCAGTTCCTAGTCCAATTAAGTCTCTTGTTCGCAAGCTAGGGGTTAGTTGCGCATCCTTTTCTTCATAAACGCGGGGGTTCTGCTTAAGAAATAATCGTTTAATTAATTTTTTCATTCATATCACCTTAGTCTGGAACAGTTGGATCTTCATCCAGCTTAATATCTTCTAACATTAATTGCTGTTCCCGACTTAGCTTAGCAGTTTTTAAAAGATCTGGTCGGCGGTGAAGAGTTCGTCGTAGCGATTCACGCATCCGCCATTCTTTAATTTTCTGATGATTACCACTCGTAAGAACTTCCGGTACTTTCATCCCCCGAAAATCTGCCGGACGTGTATATTGAGGATATTCTAGCAAACCGTTACTAAATGAATCTCCCATTGGTGAAGACATGTTACCGAGGACACCAGGAACAAAGCGGACGGTCGCATCAATCATCACCATCGCTGCTAATTCCCCACCTGTTAATACATAGTCACCAAGAGACGCTTCATCGGTGACTAAATTACGGATTCGTTCATCATATCCTTCATAATGACCACAGATAAATGTTAAGTGATCTTCTTGGGCTAACTCTTTGGCGTAGGCTTGATCAAATTTTCGACCAGCGGGATCCATTAAAATAACCCGTCCCTTTGAATACTGATCTTTCGTTTGTTCATGAATTGCATCCATTGCGTCAAAAATCGGTTGCGCTTGAAGAAGCATCCCAGCTCCCCCACCAAACGGAGCATCGTCAACATGATTATGCTTATCGGTAGTATATTGACGAAAATCGGTCACATTAATGTCGATAAATCCATTATCTTGTGCCTTACCGATAATGGATTCCCCCATTGTTGCTTGAAACATATTGGGGAACAAGCTTAAAATATCAATCCTCATTATTCAAGTCCTTCCATTAATTCGACTGTTACAAGATTCTTATCAAGATCAACGTTTTTAACAACATCATCAATCACCGGTAATAACAAATCCCGTTTTTCTGGGCGTTCAACAACCCACACATCATTCGCACCAGGAGATAGAATTTCCTTAATTTTCCCTAGGTGACGACCATCTGTTGTTTCAACGTCTAATCCAATAATCTGGTGGTAGTAATATTGACCATCGTCTAAGGGTTGTTGATCATCAGCACTGACCATTAATTCATGGTCACGGAATTGTTCAACATCATTGATATTATCATAGCCGACAAACTTAACAAGAACAAAGCCCTTATGTTGCCGCGTACTTTCAATCGTCAATGGTAAAGGCTCGCCTGATTGTTGTAGGTACAAGGTATTTCCCTTGGCAAATCGTTCATCAATAAAATCAGTAGTTGCTAATACGCGCACTTCTCCGCGAACACCATGAGTATTTACAATTTTACCAACATTATAATATTCCATAAATTCCTCCTGAAAAGACAAAAACTCCCACAGATTAGTGTGGGAGTTTTAAATTTAGTGACGATGGTCATTAATTAATAACCGGACTCGCTTAGAGTTAGCCCGTCGAGATTGAGTACCCTCGACTATTGTTCGCAATGCTGCGGCAACGTGTCCCTGTCGACCAATTAGACGGCCAACATCATTGGGAGCAACATCAATTATATAACGATGGTAACGTCCATCATCTTTTTGGGTAATTGACAATGCCTGTGGCTGCTTCAATAGCGGAATAACTAAACTACGAATTAACGACTCAATATCTGTCTCAGCCATGACTGATTATCACTACTTCTTAGCGTACTTTGCTTCGTGGTACTTCTTCATAACGCCAGCTGCTTGAAGCATGTTACGAACAGTATCTGAAGGTTGAGCACCCTTTTGTAACCATTCCATAACAGCGTCTTCATCAAACTTGACTTCCTTAGGAGTAGTCAATGGGTTGTAAGTACCTACTGAAGTAATAAAACGACCATCACGTGGGGCACGTGAGTCAGCTACAACGATCCGGTAGAATGGACGCTTCTTTGAACCCATGCGCTTTAAACGAATTTTAACAGACATTCTTTGCACCTCCCTGATTTCTTTTAACAGATAATAATATACCAGTGTTCAAATAGAATGTAAAGTATTTTTTCTTGACAGGCTTAAATTTTTTGAAATTATTTTTTCTTTCGTAATTTACGAAGCTTTTTAATGCGTTTTTGCTTGTCTTTTTTCATTTTTCGCGCCATTCGGTTCATTGCCATTTGTCCCATCTTGCCACCTGGCATTTGTCCGCCAAACATATTTTGCATTCCATTGAAGTTACCGTTTGTAACCTGCTTCATCATCTTACGCATTTGATTAAATTGCTTAATCATTCGATTAACTTCAACAATTGGGCGTCCCGCACCAGCTGCTAAACGACGACGACGACTAGGATTCATTATATCAGGGTTTTCACGTTCTTCTGGCGTCATTGAAAGAACAATGGCCCGGATATGAGCAAATTGCTTAGGATCCAAATTAAGATTCTTTAAGGCAGGATTATTAGCCATCCCCGGCATCATCTTAATAATGTTTTCCAACGGCCCCATCTTGGTAACCTGATCCATTTGCGCCAAGAAATCATTATAGTCAAATGTGTTCTCACGCATTTTATCCATTGTTTCTTGGGCTTGTTCTTCATCAAAATTCTTTTGGGCCTTTTCAATAAGGGTCATCATGTCCCCCATACCCAAAATCCGTGAAGCCATCCGGTCAGGGTGGAAGACATCAAGATCCTCCATCTTTTCCCCTTCACCGACAAACTTAATTGGCTTACCTGTGACTGCCCGGATTGACATGGCAGCCCCACCACGAGTATCACCATCTAATTTGGTTAAGATAACCCCGGTGATATCAAGTTTATCATCGAATCCTTGAGCCGTATTAACTGCGTTTTGACCAGTCATCGAATCAATAACAAGCAAAATTTCATTTGGATTTACTAGCTCTTTAATGTTTGCAAGCTCATCCATTAATTGTTCATCAATCTGGAGCCGACCAGCAGTATCAATAATGACATAATCATTATGATTTTTCTTGGCTACTTCCATCCCTTCGCGAACAATTTCTACTGGATCAACGTCTGTCCCCTTTTCAAAAACAGGAACATCGATCTGATCGGCGACTTGTTGTAACTGAGTAATAGCGGCGGGACGGTAAACGTCGGCCGCAATAAACATTGGCCGCGCGTGATTTTCATTCTTTAATCGTAAAGCCAATTTACCGGCAGTGGTCGTCTTACCTGCCCCTTGAAGACCAACCATCATGATAACAGTTGGAATGTGCGGTGCTTTATTAAGTGGAACCGCTTCTTCCCCCATCAGCTTTGTCAATTCATCATTAACGATTTTAACGATTTGTTGGGCTGGATTTAACCCTTTCAATACTTCCGCCCCAGCTGCTTTTTCCCGAACGGTCTTTACAAAGTCTTTTACAACTTTAAAGTTAACATCGGCTTCTAAAAGGGCAAGCCGAATCTCACGCATCGTTTCCCGAAGATCAGCTTCTGTAACTTTGGGTTTGCGTCGTAATTTTTCCATCGCCTTTTGCAGACGATCTGTTAAACCTTCAAATGCCATTTTATTCTTCCTCCAAGCTTTCCAGATGATTTACTAAGTGATTGAGCGTTTCATCATCTGGATAGTTTTCTCGGACGTATCGTTGAATTCGATCCGCCTGTTGATTACGAACTTGAAATTCAGCATACAAATGCAATTTGGCCTCGTAATCTTCTAATATGCTTTCTGTGCGCTTTATATTATCATATACGGCTTGACGACTAACATGGAAATTCTCGGCAATTTCGCCCAATGAGTAGTCATCCCCGTAATAAAGCTCTAAATAATCATTTTGTTTTTTGGTTAATAAGGGTTGGTAAAACTCAAATAATGAATTTATCCGATAATTCTTTTCAATTTCCATATCGTCACACCTGCCTAGTCAACTTCGACTAACCCTTTGAACAGGCCATAAACAAAGTCGCCAGCATCAAACTTCTGGAGGTCGTCTACCTTTTCACCAAGCCCCACATACTTAACCGGTAAGTGGAGTTCATTACGGATAGCAAGGACAATTCCCCCACGAGCAGTTCCGTCTAGTTTTGTTAAAACAATCCCCGTTACATCGGTACTTTCCTTGAATAGCTTAGCCTGGTTAAGAGCGTTTTGCCCAGTTGTTGCATCTAAGACTAACAGTACTTCATGAGGAGCATCTGGAATCTCACGAGTAAGGATGCGCTTCATCTTAGCTAACTCATTCATCAAGTTAACCTTGTTTTGGAGACGACCAGCAGTATCAACGAACAAGATATCATAGTTTTCATCTTTTGCCCGTTTTACTGCATCAAAGACGACAGCCGCTGGATCACCGTTTTCTGGTCCGGTAACGATGTCAACACCGTCGCGTTTTGCCCACACATCTAATTGCTCAGTGGCCCCCGCCCGGAACGTATCAGCGGCCGCTAAAAGAACTTTCTTACCTTGCTTCTTAAAGAGGGCGGCCATCTTACCAATCGTTGTTGTCTTTCCGGCACCGTTAACACCAACAAACATAATAACAGTTGGGCCTTCCTTTGCCATGGTTAAGTCAGGATTTTCATCTTGACCAGCTTCATCGTAAAGTTCGACCATTTTTTCAATAATGACGTTGGAAACATCCTGCTTGCTCTTAGCATTTTGCAGTTTTACTTCTTCTCGCAATTCATCACTGAGCTTCATTGCCATATCATAGCCGACATCAGATTCAATTAACATATCTTCAAGATCATCAAAGAAATCTTCATCAACATGCCGGAAATTAGCCAAGAACTTATTTAACCGTGCCCCGAAGCCTGTCCGGGACTTCTCAAGCCCGCGATCGTATTTCTTAACCGTTTCAGTTTCTTGATCCTCTTCTGGTTCAGGAGAAGGTTGTTGCTCCTGCTCCTCATCACCATCATTTTCTTCAGAATTGTCATCCTCATTTGATTCTTCAGCAGCTGATGCTTCTTCTGCCGCTTCCTCTGTGGTTGACATTACTGGTTCTTCAACTGTTTCTTCTTCTGCAACGGGTTCCAGTTCTTCAGTCGGTTCAACGGCTGTCTCAGTTTCAGCAGAATTAGAAGATGGTTCTTCTGCAGAAATAGTTTCTTCCGGAGTACTAGACGACGGTACTTCTTCTTCAGAAATACTTGAGTCTGCTACCTCTTCTGAGTGACTTTCCTCGCTAGTATCCTCTTCTTTTTCTTCTTTAACCCCGTTATGGAGCATTTCACGAGTTCCATCCGGGTTAATCTTTTCTTCATAGCTATCGGCAGGAGGAATATTTACCGGTTCCGGATGAGTTGGGGCAGAAGCCGGCGCTGCACTCGTCGCATCTGCTGATTCATCTTCATGCGCGGTTTCAGATTGAACAACTGCGCTTGAACTCTCAGGCGTTTTTTCCTCTTCTTTTTTCTTATGACGGCGGAAAATATCAAATAATCCCATACTTGAAGCCTCCTAAATTAATTATCACTCTCTTGTAAAGTATCAACAACGTCCACTGATACCATCTTTGAAACTCCTGATTCTTGCATTGTAACCCCGTACAGTACATCGGCGTCCATCATCGTTCCCTTGCGGTGGGTAATAACGATAAATTGTGGACCTTCAGTACCAAATTTGCTGAGGTAGTGCGCAAAACGTTGTACATTGACCTCGTCCAAGGCGGCCTCTGGTTCATCAAGAATTGCAAATGGAACTGGGCGGACTTTTAAAATAGCGAATAGTAAGGTAATCGCCGTTAATGCTCGTTCCCCACCTGATAACAATGAAAGATGTTGATTTTTCTTTCCTGGTGGTTGGGCCATAATATCGACCCCGGTTGTTAATAAGTCATGGGGATCGGTTAAGACGAGTTTAGCATGACCACCAGAGAAAATTTGTTGGAACGTCTCATCAAACTTTTGTGAAACCTGATTAAAAGTCGTAATAAAACGTTTCTTTACCTGAGCATCCATCTCACCCATTGTCTGATTAAGCTGAGCTCGAGAGGCGAGCAAGTCGTCTTGTTGACCCTTTAAGAAATCGTACCGTTCACGAACACGCTCATATTCTTCAATCGCTCCAACATTAACTTGACCAAGATCATCCAATCCCCGCTTTAATAGCTTCAACCGGGTCGCTAAGGTCTCTTTGTCCAAGTCACTCATCTGTTGGCGAGCTTCATCAATGGTCATAGAATATTGCTCAGATAATCGATTAAGAGCTTGATCAACCATTGATTCAAACTTCACGCGCTCTTCATTTAAGTTATTACGATCATCCAGGGCTGCCCGCTGAAGTTCTTGCAGACGATTATAATGTGCTTCGGCTTGTGACAGCTTTTGCTCAAGTTCTTCAAGAGCAATTGAATTATCTTCCAGTTGCACCTTAGCTTTTGCCTGCTCTTCTTTAGCATCTTTTAAGGCTGTCTGTGTCGATTTTTCACTTGTTGATTGACTAGCTGATTGTGTTGTTAACTCAGCGATTGCAATCGTGACCTTTTCTAAACTCTCTTCAACTTCTCGCCGTTGCCGGTTATACTCTTGACTTTGACGTTGGTATTGTTGAAGTCGCTCTTCCGCCACCGCAATTTTTTGTTGCATTTGTGCTAATTGTCGTGCCTGAGTCGACTCATCATTCTGTAATTCATCAATCTGAGTAAGGATTTGCTTAATCTTTGCCACAACTTGCGTCAATTCCTGGTTTACTTTATCAGCTTGTTCATTATTTTGTTGAACTTGTGATTCGTAATCCTGATGTTGAGTGTCTTGCTGTTTACTTTGGGTTTCTAAAATCTGTACCCGATTAGTAAGCGTCTCATGCTTACTTGAGATCAGCTGACAACTACTTTCTTGCTCATGAAACTTATCTTGTAAAGTCTGAACTTGTTGCTGATAATCAGCTACTACTTGTTCGTTCGCTTTTTGCGCTTGTTGTAGTTTAGCAATTTCTTGCTCTAAGCTCGCTGCAAGCTGTTCCTGATTTTTCAGTTCCTCTTCTAGTTGTTTAGCCATTTGCTTTTGACTTAAGAGTCCTGTCCGTTGGCTACGGGTAGCTCCCCCAGTCATAGCTCCACTAGCATTGATCAACTGACCGTCAAGGGTTACCACCCGTACCATATGACGACCTGCGCGGGCAATCTCAGTCGCATGATCAAGGTTGTCAGCAATAACCGTTGTTCCTAGTAAGTGGTCAGCAATAATCTGAAATTTTTGATCAAACCTAATAAGTTCTGTTGCCCGACCCAAAAAACCAGGAAGGCCAGTTAATTGCGGCCAAATACTTAATGGTCGCCGGTGGCTAAGCGTATCAAGCGGCAAAATAGTGACCCGGCCAGCGCGCGTCTTAATCAAGAAGTTAATAATTGCTTTGGCAGTAGCTTGCCGATCAACAACCAATTGCTGAAGCTGACTTCCTAATACTGTTTCAACCGCTTGCGTGTACTTAGCAGGAACATCAAATAATTCGCTGACTGCTCCAGCTAACCCAGGAAATTGCTGCCGTTGTCGAAGGACTTCTTGAACGCCCCGGTAATAGCCGCTATATTCATCGGCCATTGACTGGTAAGCATTAATTCGAGATTTAAGTGACCGCACATCTCCTAATGCTGCATACCAATCACGTTGCTTTGTTTGGTACCCGTAATTAAGTTTTTCACGGTGATCTTGAGCTGCTTTTAGTTTTTCACTGACATTCTGCAGACTTTCTTTAGTAATAGCCACTGCTTGTTGGTAGCGGTCGAATTCTTGATTAATTTCTGCAAGCTGGTTCTTAGTAGCGTCAAGTTCCTCGACATTTTGTCGTTGAAGACTCATCGCCTGTTCATGATTACGTGACAAGAAAGATTGCTGATTGTGAATCGTTGTTCTTTCTTGCATCAAGCTAACTTGTTGGTTACGTAAATCCTCTACTTGCTGTTTTAGGGTCGCGATCCGCTCACTGCTACTCATCTTTCTGGCTGCTTCGAACTCAGCTTGCTGACTATTAATCAGTGCTTTTTGTTCAGTCAATTGCTCGTCATTTGACTGTTGGCTTGCCTTAACCTCTTTTAAGCGTGCATTGAGTTCAGCCTGTTGGGCAGTTAACCGCCGATGCTCATTTTCACGCTGCTCGCGGCGAACACTGGAAACCGACTGCTGATTCTCATACTTAGCAATTGCCTCCGTTTGGTTTAAGATGATTGCTTGAAGTTGATCCTTAGTTGCGTTTAGTTGTTGACGCTTTTGCTTCAAATTATCAAGTTGTTGCTGATCACGGCCTGCTTGTCCTTGATAGTCCTTTACCATCGCTTCTGCTTGATCGAGCTTGGCACCTAATTTGGTTAACTTTTCATAGTACTCATCATAATGACGAACTGTTTGTGTCCGATCAAGCACATCAAATTGTTTCTTTTGTTCCAAGTAATCTTGGGCAATTGCACTTTGCTCTTCTAAAGGTTCGATCTGTTTTTCTAACTCACTAATAATGTCATTTACCCGGTTAAGGTTTTCCATCGTCGTAGTAAGTCGCTTTTCAGCTGTTTCTTTATTCTTCTTATACTTAGCAACGCCAGCAACGGTTTCAATAATTCCCCGCCGATCAATTGGTTTACCGTTAAAGATCTCTTCAATCCGCCCCTGGGAAATAATAGAAAAGGATTCTCGACCTAAACCAGAATCAATAAACAAGTCTGTAATGTCCTTTAAGCGAACGTTTTGGTCGTTAATTAAGTACTCACTATCACCATTGCGGTATATTTTACGAGTAATGGTAAGCTCAGTAAATTCACTAGCTAAGTAATGATCGCTATTATCTAGCGTAATCGAAACTAGGGCCCGGTTTAAAGGTTTACGATCTGATGACCCATTAAAGATAACATCAGCCATCCGATCTCCCCGTAAATGATGAGCCGACTGTTCGCCCATTACCCATTGAATAGCTTCGATAATATTACTCTTTCCACTACCATTCGGGCCAACAATCCCTGTCATCCCGGGCTCAAATTTAATTGTTGTTTTTTGGGCAAAGGACTTAAAACCGTCCAAAGTTAAAGACAATAATTGCATCAGTTATTCCTACTTACTATTTATTTTTATTTCTCATATTATCAAGTGCTTGTTGTGCTGCTTGCATTTCAGCATGCTTCTTTGATGAGCCCTTTCCTTCACCGATAACGTCACCATTAGCAGTAACGTTTACTTTAAATTCAGGGTCGTTTTCTGTTCCGCTTTCCTCTACCAAATGATATTCAATGGCAATATCACCGTCACGTTGGAGGAATTCTTGGAGACTAGTCTTGGCATCAACAGCATGATCAAACCAGCCCATATCAAGTTTAGGAAAGATAACTCGTTGGACAAATTTTTCAACTGCTGGTCGGCCTTGATCTAAATAGAGGGCACCAATAAATGATTCAAAAATGTCACATAGCAAACCTGGACGTTCTCTTGCGCCAGCCATTTCCTCACCATGACCCAAGCGAATATATTGATCAAAGTGACATTCCTTGGCAAATTTAGAAAAACTATCCTCACATACCATTGCCGCTCTTAAGCGGGTAAGTTTTCCCTGTGGCAATTCAGGGAAACGTTTATAAATATATTCTGAAACGATCAGTTCCAACACAGCATCGCCAAGAAATTCAATCCGTTCGTAATATTTTAATCCTTGGTTAGGATGTTCATTTACATACGAAGCTTGAGTAAAAGCTTCTGCTAATAAAGCAGGATTATCAAAATGAATATTAAATTCCTTGGCCAGGTAGTCTTGTAATTCTTCGATCATAAAAAATTCCTTTCGTTTTTGACTTAAATTATAAAAAAATGTCTAAGGCCTATTATACTAAACAACCCGCTATTCCGCAGGTAATTTTAATAATATTCAAAAAAATTAAAGGCTGTGAAAAAACTTTCGCCTTTTCTCAGCCCCTTACTTTTCTACCTTAATAATTAAACAATTCGATTAGTTGGCAGTGTGTTCTGCAATGTAATCAACAACTTCACCGATTGTACTTAGCTTTTCAGCATCTTCATCATTAATTTCTTCACCAAACGTATCCTCTAATTCGAGAACAAATTCAACAAAATCAATTGAATCAGCATCCAAATCTGTCTTTAAGTTCAAATCATCAGTAATCTTAGCCCGATCAACATCAAAATGGTCAGCAACAATCTCTGAAACCTTATTAAAGATTTCTGTTTTCTTATTATCAGCCATTATTATTAACCTCTCTTTACTAGTTCGCTACTTATTCTATTTGTTTTTCTGAGAATTGTCTAGATTTTCGGTATTATCGAAAAATTCAACTGTTTTTTCAATTACACCTGTTTTGAGCATTGTTCTAATTTGACTAATTGTATTTTTTACGGCTAAAGCATCAGCAGATCCATGAGTTTTAACAACTGGTGCCTTAAGTCCTAATAAGACCGCCCCACCATAAGTTGAAGCACTCATTTTTTGCCCGATTTGATGGAAAACTGGCTTTAGCATGAGGTAACCTAACTTAGCACGGAGACCACCATGTAAAATTCCATCTTTAATCAACGTCATCATCATCTTGGCGGTTCCTTCAGTCGCTTTCAAGGCCGCATTTGCCGTCCACCCATCACTTACAACAACATCTGCCTTGCCAAACAGGAGGTCACCAGATTCAATATTGCCGACAAAATTCAAATCATCTTTGCTATCGAGGATTTTCCATACTTCTTTATGTAATTTGTCACCCTTATCTTCTTCTGCCCCATTGTTTAATAGCGCAATTCGAGGGTTCGCAACTCCCAATACATTTTCGGCATAGAATTTACCAAGGTAGGCATATTGTTCCAAATTTTTCTCTTTACTTTCCGCATTTGCACCAGTATCGAGGTAGACAAAATTGTGTCGACTAGCACCCGGCTTGGCAATTGGCAAAATACTAGTGAGTCCCGGACGGTCAATTCCTTTAATACGGCCAACAATGAAAAGGCCAGCCGCCAAAATTGCCCCAGTGTTTCCCGCAGAAAAGAAGGCATCAGCTTTTCCTTCTTTAACTGCTGTTGCCGCGCGAACAATTGACGAATCTTTTTTTCGTCGAATCGCCCGGACTGGTTCTTCACCCATTGAAATCTCTTCACTGGTAGCAACAATATTAAGCCGCTCATTATTTTTTATTAAGGGTTTAACCTTGTCTGGATTTCCATAAAGGTCAAATTCTAGGTCGGGGTAAAGGTCTCGGGCCTCTTCTACCCCTTCAATGATTACTCGGGGAGCATTATCTCCACCCATTGCATCAACAGCAATTTTCATAAAATTTCCTCCTCATATTAGTCAAAGTGCGTCTCCAGTTCATGACGCTTTAAATATAAAACAAGTGGCTGATTTTCATCGACCTGATCCCAATTGGGCATCCCTAATAGGTTCCCAGCATCAGCACGGGCAATTTGCAGCATTTTCAAATCAGCAACCGGATCACCCACTTTAAATTCTGGCATCCCCGATTGCTTTTTTCCTAAAACATCTCCAGATCCCCGTAGTTTCAAGTCTTGTTCAGCTATCTTAAATCCATCATCGGTAGCAACCATCGTTTTCATCCGGGCTTTTCCTTCATCAGTTTTCGGATCGGCAATTAAGAGACAATAGCTTTGCCGGCTGCCTCGACCAACCCGACCACGTAATTGGTGAAGCTGTGCGAGGCCAAAACGATCAGCATCATATATAACCATTACCGTTGCATTAGGATTATCAACGCCAACTTCAATAACCGTGGTTGCAACTAAAACTTGAAGCTCACCAGATTTAAACTGGCGCATCACCTCATCCTTTTCTTCCGTCCCCATTCGTCCATGGAGTAAACCCACTTTATAAGCTGGTTCAAGATCGGCCGATAGCTGATTATAAAGATCAGTCGCGTTTTGGACATCTAAAGCTGCTGATTCCTCAATCAAAGGACTAACAACATACGCCTGTGCTCCTTGCTTTAATTGTTCACGCAAGAAATGGATTGCTGCGGCATGTTGGTTAGACTGCAGCCACTTTGTTTGAATTGGTTTTCGACCAGCCGGTAATTGGTCAATTATCGAAACATCCATTTCACCATAATTAGTAATCGCTAGTGTCCGTGGGATAGGAGTCGCTGTCATGGCTAATACATCAGGATGTTCGCCTTTTTCACGAAGTTGCTGACGCTGGTTGACCCCAAAACGGTGCTGTTCATCAGTAATTACCAGACCAAGATTAGCATACTCGACTCCATCTTGAATTAGCGCATGGGTTCCGACAATGAGGTTGACATCCCCCCGCTTCATCGCCGTCAATAGTTCCCGATGTTGCTTAGCAGTCAATGAACCAGTCAGAAGAGCAACCTGGACATGGGTTCCTTCAAAAATTTTCGCTAATTTCTCAGCATGTTGTCCTGCCAGAATTTCTGTCGGCGCCATTAAAGCTGCTTGATAACCGGCAGTAATAGCTGCATAAATGGCAATAGCAGCAACAATTGTCTTTCCAGAACCAACATCTCCCTGTAACAATCGATTCATCTGGTATGGTTGACGCATATCACGGCAAATTTCATTAACAACCCGTTTTTGGGCATCAGTTAATTCAAATGGGAGTCCGCCAATAAATTCTTTTAACTCGTCATTATGGTATAAAATCCGTTCGCCATCTTCTTGACGGTGGGCACGTCGAATCGCTTGCAGCCGTAACTGAAACAGGAAAAACTCTTCGTAAGCTGCTGTTCGGCGGGCGGCTTTTGCTGTTGCCTGAGTTTGTGGAAAGTGAATTTCCCTAATCATTTGTCGCCGATCCATTAACCGGTATCGTTGACGAATCGTTTCTGGCAAATACGTTGGAATGATATTGGCATATTCCTCGTAAGCTTGACGAATAAAACTTTGGAGGACGTTTTGCCGGATATGCTTATTCACCGCATAGACCGCACCAAACTCATTTCGATCATCAGCTTTTTCCTTAAGAAGTTTGTTTCCTGTTACTTGACGGCGAGGTGCATCCCACTTTCCCATTACAGTTACTTGCTGATTTAGTTCGATTTGCTTTTTAATATAGGGCTGATTAAAAAAAGTTGCGATCACCACCTCATTACCTACCTGCATTCGAAAGGTAAGCCGGTTGCGCCGATAACCATAGCGGACCAAGAGCGGTTCTGACACTACTACTCCTTGAAGAGTAATTTTCTGTTTATCCTTGGCGCTTTCAATGTCTGTAGGCGTGAAATCGTTATAGCGAGTGGGATAATACGTCAACAAATCTTCAATAGTATCTATTCCCAGAGTAGCTAGATCTGCTACCCGCTTAGGACCAACTCCTTTTAAATTAGCGACGGAATCCGTTAAACTCCGCAAATCTTTCACCTCTTTTTTAACACAACCAGTAACCAAAATAGGAGTGGGAATAAAAGTAGTCCTTTATTAACCCACCCCTATAGGAATTAATTTAATGTGCCGCTATTCAACCGAAATCAGGTATGGATAAACTGGCTGACCACCATCGTAAATCTGAATATCTAATTCATCATCTACTTCTTCAACTGCTGCTTTAATCTCTTCAGCAGTTTTTTGATCACCACCAGCTCCATATAAGATCGTTACAATTTCACTATCCTCGTCAAGCATGGCTTTAACCATCTTAATAGCGGCTTCTTTCAGATCCAGATCAGTAGTGACGATTTTACCATCAACAATTCCCATGTAGTCATCTTTCTTGATTTCACGGCCATCAATTGTTGTATCACGAACAGCATTAGTAACCGCTCCACTGGCAACCGTATTTGTATTGGCTTCCATATTCGCTTGATTTTCGTCTAAAGATGCTTCTGGGTTGTACTCAAGCAACGCACTCATCGCTTGGGCAATCGTCTTACTGTGGACAATTTTTGTTGGAATATCAGCGACTTCAGCAGCTTGATCAGCAGTCATAAAGATGTTGCCGTTATTTGGCAGAACAATAGCTTGCTTGGCACCACTATTATTAATGGCCTCGAGAATATCTTGAGTGCTTGGGTTCATTGTTTGACCACCTGTAATGATATGGGTAACACCCAAGCTCTTTAATAATTTCGCTATTCCTTCTCCTGATGCGACGGCAATAACAGCTGTCTGGAGGTCCTTTTTAGCTTCTGCAACTGCTTTTGCCTTCTCAATTGGCGACTCACTGTCAGCGTCTTCTTCATCTTTTTCCATGATTTCTTCTTGTTGCCAAACCATGTTATGAATTTCAATTGTCTGTAAATCACCGAATTGTTGACCCCAAGATAAAACTTTACCAGGATGCTCGGTATGAACATGGACCCGCACAACTTGATCATCGTTTAGAACAAGTAAACTATCGCCTAAGTCAGCTAAGTAGTTATAGAAAGTATCATAGTCAAACTTTTGAGTCACTTGTTTACCCTTACCAAGTCGTACTAACATTTGAGTACAGTAAGTATACTTGATATCTTCAGGATTAAGCTTTCCTTGAACGCTTTGGTGATCCATGGCGTGAACCATCTCATCAATTTCAGCATTGTCAGGTTTATAGTCATCACTTTTATCTACGCGGCCACTCAAGGCTTCGTCAAAGGCTTGAAGTACAAAGACGAGTCCTTGCCCACCAGAATCTACCACGCCAACTTCTTTCAGGACTGGCAATAAATCCGGCGTCTTTTTAAGCGCTTCTTCACCTGCTTCATAAATAGTATGCATAATCTCAACAAGATCATCAGTCTCTTTAATCTTATTGAGGCCTGCTTGAGCTGATTCACGAACAACAGTTAAAATGGTACCTTCTGTTGGCTTCATCACAGCCTTATAAGCTGTCTTTGCACCATTAGCATAAGCATTAACAAAGTCAGCAGTAGATAAAACATCCATGCCTTCTGTTGCCTTTGCAAAGCCACGGAAAATCTGCGATAAAATAACCCCAGAATTTCCGCGTGCTCCCATCAAAAGGCCCTTTGCTAACGCTGCACTCAGGTCGCCAACCTTCTTACTGGTTTCGTTGCGTTCGTACTTGGCACCGCTTGCCATTGAAGAAGTCATGTTTGTCCCGGTGTCTCCATCTGGAACTGGAAAAACATTTAATGAATTAATAAATTCAGCGTTCTTACCAAGTTTATCGGCGGCCGCCTGGACCATTTTACCGAATTCAAGGTTTGTAATTTTTGTTACAGCCAATTCGAAATTCCTCCCCAATGCTCGCTTAATCTCCTAGTGTCCGTACACCTTGGACACATACATTAACTGAATTTGCCGTAATACCGAGCATTGTTTCAAGATTATACTTTACCTTTGCTTGGACACTTTTTGATACTTCTGAGATCTTTGTGCCATAGCCTACAATAATATTTACGTCAACAGCTACACCATTATCTTGCTGCCGAACAACAACGCCGCGCGCAAAATTTTCACGACGAAGAATTTGGTTAACCCCATCACGGAGGGGGTTTCGGCTTGCCATTCCAACAACACCGTAGTTATCAGTAGCAGCCCCACCAACAACTGATGAAATCACATCATTATCAATGTCAATTGTACCTGACTTAGTTTTGATTTTTACTGCCATCGTCATGGCCTCCTTCTAAAATTACCAATTGATTTTAGAATCCAATGATACTAAAATTCACAATTAAATCAATACCATCATACCATAGCATATTTCACTAAAAAAGTAACTGATGGATATTTTTGCAATCAATCAACGGGGTTAATCAATTAGTGTAAAAAATAAGCCGCCCAAACTGGACGGCATCATTTTAATTAAACCCGAGTCACTTTACCTGACTTCAGTGTACGTGCTGAAACGTATACCTTCTTAGGCTTACCATTAACTAAAATGGTTACCTTTTGCAAGTTAGGCTTCCAGCTACGCCGACTTGAGTTAAGGGCGTGAGAACGCTTGTTACCAAATTGCGTCCGTTTACCGTTGATAAAATCTTTAGCCATTGGTGATACCCTCCTCTTTGCTTCATAATTTTTTCGTTTACGCAAAACTGCGATGTAACTCACCTAATTAATCTACCATAGGCATCGCAACAATGCAATAGTTTTCTTTCAAGTAATTTTCCTTGACAGGGTATTTTTCCCTCAAAAACCTATTTTAATTGGTCGCTACACTGAATTACAGAAACAATTCCACTTTCAAATGAAAAATGATTTTCTTCAGCTGTAAATTCATTGCTTGTCCACGAAAATGGAATTTTACTACTCCAGTTTTGCAGTGGATATTTTTCGTCTTTCAATGTAAGGCCTCGAACAGGAGTAAGATTGACAAAGGCCAGATACTTCTTATGTGGCAGGCGAGAAACAGTATAATCCCCTGGCAAGTAATAAGAGACGACATTTTGACAATCAATAATCTTAATCCGCGTTAAATATGGTTTAAATTCACTCTGTAACGGAAGAAAGAGGTTAGCTAATAAATGGTCTAAGCGTCCTCCCGTTGCACCAAAAATTTCAATTTCATCAGCCTGTTCCTGAATTGCAAATTTCACGCCCAATTGCGTATCGGTATAATCTTTTTCAGGAGGATAAGTTTTTATACGAGTAATTTTATCCTCTAAACCTTGTAATTCATCCCCGGTAACGGAATCAAAGTCACCAATTGCTAAGACTGGCTTAATTCCCCACCTTAATAATCTTAAAGCGCCCCGGTCAACCCCAATCCATTTTTCATCTTTACGTTGCAAAATCAACTCGGTTGGAACCATTTCAAGCGGACCGCCAACTAGTACATTTACTCTCATTTTTCACTCCTAAAAAAATGGATCTTCAATATTCAGACAAATCCGAACTAGAAGATCCATTTTTGTTTTTTACTTAATGTGACTAATTACTTAGTAGCATCTTCAAGAGCCTTGATTCGTTCAGAAGGATCTTCAGCGTTAAAGACATATGAACCAGCAACTGCTACCGTAGCACCAGCTTTGTAGCAATCTACAACCGTCTTGTCATTAACTCCACCGTCTACTTCAATATCGAAATTGTAGCCCTTTTCTTCCTTAATTGCGTTTAATTGGGCAATCTTGTCAACTGTTTCTGGCAAGAACTTTTGACCACCAAAACCAGGGTTAACCGTCATTACTAAGACTTGATCAACCATGTGTAATACCGGTTCAATCATCGCAACTGGTGTACCCGGGTTAATAACAACTTCGGCTTTTACTCCACCGTTTTTGATAATTTGAAGAGCACGGTGAATGTGTTGAGTAGCTTCTACTTGAACACCAATAATATCAGCGCCAGCATCGATGAACATTGGCAAAATATGTTCTGGACTTTCAACCATCAAGTGCACATCTAATACCATATTTGTAATTGGACGAATGGCCTTAACAAAGCCTGGTCCATAAGAAATACTTGGAACAAAGGTACCATCCATAACATCAATGTGTAAGTATGGTGCACCGGCCTTTTCTACCTTTTCAATGTCCTTTTGTAAATTTACATAATCTGCACTTAAAATTGATGGTGCAACTTTAATCATCCTGATTCCCTCATTTCTTATAATTTGGTTTTTGATTAGCAATCAATTCATGGAACTGAAGATAATCATCATACCGACTCTTCATGATTATACCATTGTTTACCGCTTCCTTCACAGCACATTGTGGTTCTTTTATGTGAAGGCATCCCCGAAACTTACAATCTGCTGAAATCTTAGCCATTTCAGGGAATAAAAGCGGCAAATCATTCACCGTCATATCAAATGTCTCATACGACGAAAAACCAGGGGTATCGGCTATCAGAGCCCCGTTAACATCTAGTAAGCTTACTTTTCGTGTTGTATGCCGTCCCCGTTGAAGTGCTTGGGAAATTTCGCCAGTCGCTAATTTTAATTGGGGAGCCAAATGGTTAAGCAAAGTTGACTTCCCTGCTCCTGTTTGCCCCATCATCGTTACAATATTTCCCTTTAATTCTTCCATCAAACTTGCTAATTGATCGGCATCGAAGGGCTCACGGGCCGCATAAACCTGGTAGCCGATTTTACGATAGCCCTCGATCGTTGGCAAAAGTTGTTGGTATTCTTCATCTGTCAGTAAGTCAGTCTTTGAAAAATAAATTAAAGGGGTAACATCTTGTGCTTCTAAAGCAATTAATTGCCGGTCTAAAAGATTAGCGGAAAATGCTGGTTCTTTAGCTGAGGTTACGACAACTGCCATATCAACATTAGCAACAGGTGGCCGAACCAACTGATTGCGACGGGGCAAGATTTTTAATAAATACCCTTCCTGTTGATTTTCAGCACTGAACTCAACATGATCGCCAACTACCGGCTTAATCTTTCGTTGACGGAAATTTCCACGTGCCCTTGTCCGATATATCTTTTCATCTGCAATTACATCATAAAAGCCACTTAATGATTGTTGGATTATTCCTGTTTTCAAACTGCACCTCCATTATCCAGTAATATTTGTTGCACTCATAATCGTTCGTCCATTGCGAACAACACGGTATGCACCTGTTTGTCCTTGTTTAAGGGTAAATGGCACATTAATTGTTGTTTCCTGATTAATTGTAATATCTTGATACTCCATTGTTAAATTATGGTTGGCGTCTCTGATATATACCTGTACACGGTTTTCACGCTGGCCACCATTTCCATCGAATGGAATGTTAATCTGAATATTCGTCGTCTTTGTTTGATTACCAGAATTAGCAATGGAAACCGTTAACGTATCACCATGATTTAATGTTGATCCGGCTCGCGGCGTCTGATTAATCACATGGTTAGTCGCGATTATTTTTGATTTTTTCTCTTGAGTTGTCAATTGCAAATTATTTTTATTTGCAAACTGTTGCACAGCACTAATATCTTGATTCTTAAAGTTTGGAATCTTGATTGGTTCTTTACCTGCACTTACCCGAAAAATAATTGTGTTAGCAGCAGGCTTAACAATCGTACCTTTTTTGTGGTTTTGTTTGATAATCTGTCCCTTATCAATATCATCCGAATACACTGGTTCTTGATGAACTTGGAATCCCTTGCGACGAAGGTTAGCGGCTACTGAAGAATAGTCTTCACCGACATAATCAGCCATTTGCAATTGCTTAACTCCTGTACTAACCGTTAGATTAATCGGGGTACTGACACGGGTCTTATGGCTGACGTCAGGATTGGTTGAAACAATTCGGTTTTTATCCACTACCTGGCTATTTACCCGAGTAATCTTACCAATCCGCAAGTTTTGCTGGTGCAATCGTTGCTCTGCCTTTTGTACCGTCATTCCTTCTACATCGGGGATGATTACTTGACGGATTAAGAACCACCAGCTACAGACTGCAATCAGCACAATCATGGCAAGCGTTCCACTAACAATCCCATATTTTTTCCACTTTTGCGGTTTAGTTGATGGATCAACGATTGGTGAATCAGTTGACTTCTTTGGTTGGTAATCATCAGCTTTTAGGTGTTTAATATCTAACACCTTAGTTTCTCCATTATCATCTTGTTGGATCTTTAACCGCGGCTCATTAGCTCTTTGTGGATCAAGGACGGTTTTCAAATCAGCCGCCATTTCATTAACTGAACTATACCGCTCAGCTGGTTCCTTTGCTGTCGCTTTAATGATTACGTTTTCGAGTGCTTGAGGAATTTCTTTGTTCTGTTCACGAACAGAGGGAATTTCTTCGCGGAAATGCTTCAAGGCAATTGAGACAGCCGTTTCTCCTTCAAACGGAACCTTTCCTGTTAGAAGTTCAAACAAGATAATTCCTAGTGAATAAATATCTGATTGTTTAGTAGCAATGCTTCCTCGCGCTTGTTCTGGGGATAGGTAGTGAACTGACCCCATCAAGGTATTAGTCTGCGTTAATGAGTCTTGCGATACAGCAACCGCAATTCCAAAATCAGTAATTTTAACATTTTTATTTTCATCAATTAAGATGTTTTGTGGTTTTAAGTCCCGATGGATAATCCCATAAGCATGGGCGGTCGCAACGGCTGAAAGCACCTGTTCCATAATATCAATAACTTGTGGAAATGGAATCGGATAGTGCTTCCTTATATATGCTTTAAGGTCTGTTCCCTTTACATATTGCATTACCATGTATTGCAGCCCATGATCCTCGCCAACATCATAAATTCCAACAATATGAGGATCATTTAACTGCGTTGCGGCCATTGCTTCCCGGTGGAATCGTCGTTTAGTACTTGGGTCGTCTCGTAAATCAAGACGTAAAAGCTTAACAGAAACGTCTCGATCGAGAACCATATCATGTGCCAAGTAAACATTGGCCATTCCACCTTCACCAAGTGACCGAATTATCCGATATCGGTGACCAATTTCATATCCAGGATTCATTTCCTATCCCTCCTGGTTACTATTAATCCCAATTAAAACGGTAATATTATCTGGTCCGCCGGCATCATTTGCCATTTTTATAAGTTGAGCACATTTTTCTTCTAGGGGAATCGGCAATTCAAGTACCTTGATAATCCGCCCCTTAGAAACAGTCTTAAACAAGCCATCAGAACACATTAACAGTTGATCACCTTCATTTAATTCAAAGCGATTTACATCAACTTGTGCATCTGGTGAGATTCCAATTGCTCTTGTAATTATATTGCTCTGGGGTAACTTTAGCGCTTCATCTTCCGATATATCTCCTGTTTTTACCAATTCATTAACCAATGAATGATCTACTGTAATCTGTGTTAATAGGTTTTGATGAAGGATATATCCTCGACTATCACCAATATTAGCAACCACGACCGCATCCTTAAATGTAATAGCGGCGACCATTGTTGTTCCCATCCCCTGCAAGCGAAGATTACGTTTGGATTGCGCTAAGATTTTATTATTGATTAATTGAGTTTCACGGGCAAACCAGCGGATTCCTTCCATTGAAGTTTGCGGAGGTCTTTTTTTAAACTGACTCCCCAAAGTCGCAACTGTTTGCTCTGCAGCGATATCTCCGCTACGATTACCACCAATTCCATCAGCAATAACCATTAATTGATTGCCTAGCTTGTTAGTAAACACAGCAACTCGGTCTTGATTTTGCTTTCGTTGATGGCCGATATCTGTTTGATAAGCAGCTTTCATTAATTTATTATATTCCCTTCTTAAGGCTACTGATGAAGAAGCCATCAGAATCAAAGTCACTCGGTAATATAGTTAAGGTTGGTGAGTGACGAGTATCCTTAACTTTTCGTGCAGTTGTTGTTTTTACTAACTCAAACTCCGGATGTTCAGCTAGAAACGCTTGAACAGTATCATCATTTTCTTGCTGTAAAATTGTGCACGTGCTGTATGTGATTATACCGCCTTTTTTAACTTTTGCGGCAACCGCATTTAAAATTGCTAACTGAATCTTATGTAATTGCTTGCTATCATTTAGCGTTTTTGTATAACGAATTTCTGGCTTCCGGCGTAAAAGTCCAATCCCACTACAAGGTGCGTCAACTAAGACCTTGTCAAAACTTTCATCATCAAAAAGTTGATCAACTTCCCGTGCGTCAAGGGCATGAGCAGTAACTCGCTTTTCAACCCCTAGTCGACGAGCATTCTTTTCAATCAATCTAACCTTGTGCTGGTGAATATCAAGCGCATCAACGTGTCCGTCTTCATCAGCGAGAGTTTCTGCTATTTGAACAGTCTTCCCACCAGGAGCTGCACAAGCGTCCAGGACTTTATCCCCCGGTTCAATATGCATGCTTTCCACGGCTAACATGGCACTTTCATCTTGAATAGTGATTTCGCCATTTTTGAAGAGATCGGAACTGATAATTTCACCTTTAGTAATTACTAAGGCATTTTGGGCAACTTGACTTTCTTGATATTCAATTCCAGCAGCATCCAAAGCTTGTTTGACGGTCGGAAGGTCAATTTTGGCGGTATTAACCCGAATTACTTGATGAGCTGGCTCATTAATTGATTGAAGTATTTTTTCAGTATCTTCTTCGCCATATTCTCTAGTCAGCTCATTGACTAGCCACCGTGGCACACTGTTTTCAATACTTAACCGCAAATCACGTTCATTAATTTGTCGCAGGTCAGGTAATCCCTTCCGCAAAATGGCATGTAAAACACCAGTGACAAACTTTCGAATACCTGGATTCCCTCGGCGTTTAGCTATTTCAATACTTTCGTCAGTTACCGCCCAATCTGGGACTCGTTCTAAATAATGGTACTGGTAAAGTGCAGACAAGAGAAGCGTCTTTACCCAAGGATCAAGCCGTTTTCCCTGGACAAACCCATTTAGCCAATATTCGAGGGTAAGTTTATGCTGCAAAACACCATAAATGATATTGGTTGCCAACCGGCGATCTTTATCTGCCAACGGGTACTTTTTTAATAACTGGTCAACCTGCAAGTTTGAGTATGCACCATTTTCGACAACCCCTTCAAGCGCCACTAAAGCTAATTCACGCGCATTTTGCGGTTGAAATTTAGTCTTCACTTACAACTTGGCCTCCCTCTGTAATATCTTTATGTCCATTAAGGTAGGATGTAATATCCATCGCCTTTTTCCCTGCTGGCTTTAACTTATTAATCTGGTATGTCGTTCCATCTCCAGCAGCAATTACTAATTGATGTTTCGTGATCCGCACTACTTTTCCTGGTTCAAGGTCTGTTTTTTCTTCTAATGGGGTCACATCGTAAATTTTTGTACGTAATCCATCAATAACCATGTTACCAAGAGGAGCCGGCCGTAATCCCCGCACCTTCGCATCAATTAAACGTGCCGGAAGTCGGAAATCAATCTGTTCTTGTTCACTAGTAATGTTGGGAGAAAAGACTACTTTATCTGGATCTTGAGCGACCGGATTAACATCCCCGCTAATAAGTTTAGGCAGCGTTTCTAACAGCAAGTCTCTTCCTAGCAAACTAAGCTTTTTAAACATCGTGCCACTATCGTCAGTGTCTTCAATCGGAATAGACCTTTGTGAAATAATATCTCCCGCGTCCATTTTCTTAACCATGTACATAATGGAGACCCCGGTTTCTTTATCACCATTAATAATGGAATATTGAATTGGGGCTCCTCCACGATATTTTGGCAGTAATGAACCGTGAACATTGATTGCCGCAATTTTAGCAGCCGCCAATAACTTTGTTGGAAGGAATTGCCCATAAGCAGCAGTAATCATTAAGTCAGGCTGTAAACTAATAATTTTCTCCATTTCAGGACTTTTGCTGAGTTTAGCCGGCTGTAAGACTTCGATGTTATATTGTTCAGCTAATTCTTTAACTGGCGATTGATGAAGAGTACGTTTCCGGCCGATATGGTGGTCTGGCTGGGTAAGAACTGCTTGAACATCGTATTCTGGATTATCAATTAAACTTTGTAAAATCGGAACAGCAAACTCCGGTGTTCCCATAAAAACGACTGATGTTGACATTAATAACATCCTTTCTTTTACATAAAATACTGTGGATCTGGATCGATACTTACTTGGACATCCTTAAAACCGCGACTTTGCGTATCCTGAAGAATATCAAACAATAGCTGATGCAAGTAAGGATCCTTCTTATATTTGATGACGATTTGGTAATAGTAACGACGCTTCATTCGGGCAATTGCTCGCGGGGTGGGGCCAAGAATAACCGTCGAAGATAACAATCCTTGCTTTAGGCGGCCATAGATATCTGCCATTGCCCGGGCTGCTTTGGCTTCTTCAGGATGACTAGCCATCAAACGAACGGTGTAATAGTATGGCGGATAACTGGCTTGTCTTCGCAGCATCATTTCCTGCTTAAAGAATTTTTCGTAATCGTGCGTTTTGGCATCTTGAATAGCGTAATGATCAGGGTTATATGTCTGGATAATAACTTTCCCCTGCTTATTTGCCCGACCAGCCCGACCACTAACTTGACTTAGCAAATCAAAAGTCCGTTCACTAGCACGAAAATCTGGTAAGCCCAGACCAGTATCAGCATTTAAGACCCCTACTAAGGTAACATTAGGGAAATCAAGCCCCTTTGCAATCATCTGGGTTCCTAATAAGATATCCGCTTGGTGTTGACCGAACTGTCGCAATAATTTTGCATGCATTCCCTTCCGCCGGGTGGTATCAACATCCATGCGAATAATCCGGGCCTGGGGTAATAATTGATGCAATTCTTGCTCAACTTTCTCTGTTCCGGTCCCATAATAGCGAATCTGATGACTATGGCAATTTGGGCATTCACGGGGGATTGGTTCTTCATGACCACAATAGTGACATTTCATTGTCCGCGTATCCATGTGGAGCGTCAAAGAAATATCACAATTAGGACATTTTAAGACATTTCCACAATCACGACACATCATAAAGGACGAAAATCCCCGTCGATTTAGCATTAAAATACTTTGTTCGTTCTTTTGCAGGCGGTCATTTAATTCACTCAATAGTTTCTGAGAAAAGTTACTCTCCCCGTACTTTTTAATTTCATCCCGCATATCAACCACTTCAATTGGCGGCAGTTCCTGTTTGTTTACCCGGTGCGGAAGACGCAACAAGTGATAAACGTTTTTTACTGCTCGTGCACGACTCTCCAGACTAGGAGTAGCTGAACCAAGGACTACAGGCGCTTGATTATATTTTCCCCGCCATTTAGCTACTTCACGCGCCTGATAACGGGGTGATTCATCTTGTTTATAACTAGATTCATGTTCTTCATCAAGAATAATTAGCCCTAAATTAGTCAACGGGGCAAAGACTGCTGAACGAGCGCCCACAACTACTTGCGCTTCTCCACGCTCAATCCGCCGCCATTCATCATACCGTTCCCCGTTCGATAAACTACTATGTAAAACAGCAACCTTGGAACCAAATCGTCGCCGCACGCGGTTAACAATCTGGGGCGTTAATGAAATCTCAGGTACAAGCATTAATGCTGTCTTTCCCTGTTGAAGAGCATTAGCAATCGATTGCAAGTATACTTCTGTCTTGCCACTCCCCGTAACTCCTTGTAAGAGAAAAACTTTAGGGTCATGATTGTCGATTGCTTGATTAATCTGGTCAACGGCATTTTGTTGATCGGCGTTGAGCTGCAGGGGGGCTGCTAAATGAGCATCATCAGGAGTGCCCTGTATAGCTAAAGGTTGGCGATATACTTCAACTGGTGTTTTTTCTAGCCATTCCTTCTGTTGTCCCTGATTGAAGGTGGCTGCTTTTAAACCAGTTTTATGTTCAGCATCCTTTTGCTTAACAACTTGACTGCCAATTGATTGTAAATATGAAAGAAGTCGGTTTTGAGCATGAGCATTGGCATGAAGGGATGCGCGCTCATCTTCCAGTTGTTCAAAGTTAAGTAAAGAGCGAATACCAGTCACCGTTTTAGCCTTGGCCCGGTCTTCTACTTGATATTCAATCGTTATCTTTCCTTCCTTTTGCAGTTTGAACAATTCACTTAAAATTGCCGGTTTATCTTGTACCGCCGCCATCTCTAATTCATCTCGACCATGAAAAATATCAAAGGCGACATGTTCGTCTACCTCATCTACAATTCGAATAATTCTGGTAGTCTTAGCCTTCAATAAGTTAGGCAACATCGTATATAAGCAAGAAATCCAAAAAGAATAAGTAGTATCAGCCAACCATTTGCTAAGATTCATTAATTCAGGATTAATTACCGGTTGAAGATCCATTATCGCTTGAATCGGTTTGAGTTCACCCTCATATTGGGATGCATTGTCAAGGGCAACAACGAATCCTTGAACAGTCCGTTTTCCCTTTCCAAAAGGCACAATCACTCTTACCCCGACTTGAATTTGTTTTTCAAGCTTTGGCGGAATCTGATAAGTATATGGTTGATTTGTCTGCATTGTTGGAACATCAACAACTACCTGTGCCAACTCTGGCATTTAATCACCTGACTTTAATTTTGCACTAATTAATTCAATAATCTCGTTTGCAATTTTAGCTTTAGATTGGCGGGCTAATTTAATTGGCGTTTGATCTTTTTGTAAGATGGTCACTTGATTCTGGTCACTACCAAATGCCCCCATATCTCCCGCCACACTGTTTGCGATAATCATATCCGCATTTTTGCTAGCAAGTTTACGGTTAGCATTTTCTAGAAGATCATTTGTCTCTGCCGCAAACCCAACGACGTATTGACCGTTTTGCTTCATCTTCGCAATATTCTTTAAAATATCAATAGTTTCAGTGAGCGTAATGGTAAGATGTGGGTCACCATCTTTTTTCTTAATCTTATGACCAACTGTTTCAACTGGTCGATAATCAGCAACCGCGGCCGCCATGATTAAAATATCTGCTTGCGAAAATCGTTCTTTTAAACTGATGTATAAATCTTCAGTTGTGATTACGCGCACAACTTCAATCGCTGGTGTTTGTGGAAGCGGGACGGTAACTTGACCGGCAATCAAGGTTACCTTAGCTCCTGCTTGAACCGCGGCGTTGGCAAGTGCAATCCCCATTTTACCAGAGGACCGGTTACCAATAAAACGAACAGGATCAATATTTTCACGTGTTCCGCCAGCAGTAACAATCACGTGCTTGCCCTTTAAAGCTTGATTGCTTGTTAAAAAGTCCTCTATATATTGGCAGATTGCTGCTGGTTCTGGTAAACGCCCGCGGCCGGCATATCCTTCAGCTAATCTTCCGCTAACTGGCGGCATAATATTGACCCCGTCTTGTTTAAGTTGAGTAATGTTTCGTTGAGTTGCGGGGGCCAACCACATATGGCTATTCATTGCTGGAACTACAATTTTAGGAGCACTAGTTGCTAATAAGGTGGTAGAAACAGCATCATCAGCCAATCCCGTTGCCATTTTAGCGATTATATCTGCTGATGCTGGTACCACTACTGCTAGTTCTGACCAATCAGCTAACTCAATATGAGGAATAGGCGTTGAATGCTCATCCCATAGGTCAGTAAGAACTGGTGCTTTCGTCAAGGCAAAAGGAGTAGCAGGAGTGACTAACTTAGTAGCGGCGTCAGTCATTCCTACGCGAACCTCATGTCCCATTTTTTGCAGCCCACGCACTACTTCGCTTCCCTTGTAAGCAGCGATACTGCCTGTAAGATACACTGCAATTCGTGTCATTATGTCACCTCAACTTATTTTTTCTTAATTGATTATAGCATTTTTAGAAGCAAAAAAGGGGCCAGTGACAATCCTGCCCTAGTCCCTTACTTTTGTTTATCCAGCTTATTTTAATCCTGTAAGTCTTCAGTATGATCAGGATCAATCGTAACTTTTCCAGCCAAAATCTCTTCAAGGGCCTTCCCAACTGACTTGCTTGAATCATAATGTTCAAGTAATGGGGCAGCTCCTGCATCTAATTCATTGGCACGCTTACTAGCAAGCATAACTAATGAATAACGAGAATCAATATGTTTTAATAATTCATCAACTGATGGAAAAAGGATCATTTTTCGGCATCTCCTAACATTTCAAGATAACGTGGCATTACACGGGTAACACGAAGCCGTTCAGTACGAATAATGTCTTTAATCTTTTCAACTGCATTTGGTACTTCGTCATTAACTACTGCATAATCATAGTTTTGCATCATTTGAATTTCACCAAATGCTTTATGAATTCGTTTATTAATGACTTCCATACTATCAGTTCCCCGGTGAATCAATCGTTGTTTTAATTCATCCAAATCAGGAGGGGTTAAGAAAATAAACACGCCATCTGGGCACTTAGACCGTACTTGCATTGCTCCGTTAACTTCAATCTCAAGGAAAACATCTTTCCCTGAATCTAAGGTCTCATTAACATATTTTAATGGGGTACCGTAATAGTTGTCAACATACTTAGCATATTCCAACATCCCACCAGTTTGAATTTGGTGTTCAAACTCTTCTTTGCTTACAAAGAAATAATCAACACCATTAACTTCTCCAGGACGTGGTTTCCGAGTTGTCATCGAAATTGAATATTGAAAATCATTATCATTTGAATCAAAGATAGCTTTTCGAACAGTTCCCTTCCCAACCCCGGAAGGACCTGAAAGAACAATTAACATTCCACGATTTGCCATTATAACGCTCCTATTTATTTAATCGTATTAATACTATAATGCACTAGATTAGTACTGAAATCAAGCACCTGAATAACAAAAAATCATTGAGCTTTTTGCTTGCATTTCTGAATGTATGTTCGTATACTATAATCAAACGAATGTTCGGAGGCGCGATTATGCAAATTGAACAAAAGTCTATTTTTAAATTTACGCCACAAATTATTAGTGATAAGCTTCGTCATCTTTTTGAAGAAGCACCTGCTGACGATCAGCAAGCAGGGTTGCTTACTCCCCAACCCGCTAAACAACGACAGTTATTTTTAAAACGAGCCATTAAAGATAAAATTAAAGCAACCTTTCAGCTAATGCCAATCAACAACGATGGCTATCCCGTAAACGTTACCGGTAACATCGCCCAATTAGCGAATAGCAATCGATACCTTATTACGAATCAAAATGTAAGTTATGTTGTTAACTTTGATCAAATTAGATACATTGCGAATTTATAATATTGGATTTAAAGAGAGACTGGGAATTAACTCAGTCTCTTTATTGTTTTAAAGATATTTATACAGTAGCGCAGTAGCTGGCTGGATTCCGAACGCTGATAAATCAACGTCCGGAACATCCCCAATAGGCTAGCTTCGCGTCGTAGTTATCCTCGTGGGGGTGGGAAGCGACTTCTTCTTTATTTTGCCATATTAAGTAATTCCTGTGCATGCTCTTTTGTCAACTGAGTAATCTTTTCACCCGATAGCATTCGCGCAAGTTCTTCAACCCGGTCGTTTTCTTTCAATGGTGTAACTCGAGTAGTTGTCCGGTCATCATGGACAGATTTCTTAATAAGGAAATGATGTTGCGCAACGGCTGCTACTTGTGGCAGGTGCGTGATACATAAAACCTGTGAATGTTGAGCAATTAAGCGAATCTTATCAGCAATTGCTTGGGCAACCCGTCCGCTTACCCCAGTATCAACTTCATCAAAAATGATACTAGTAACGCCTTCCTTTTGCGCAAAAATTGTCTTTAGGGCCAACATTACCCGTGACAATTCACCACCAGAAGCAATTTTAGCTAACGGCCCCATTGATTCTCCCGGATTAGTCCGAATATAAAATTCAACCTGGTCAATTCCCGTCGGTGTAAATTGTTCCCGACTTTGATTAGCAAAGTGAACTTCAAATTCTGCTTTTTCCATATAAAGCTCTTTAAGCTGCTGGTGAACTTTTTTACCGAGTTCATGAGCAGCTTTTTGTCTTACCTGGCTCAATTTACGACCGGTCTCGCGAATCCTATCTTCAGCTTCTGCTAATCGTTGCTCTAGATCACTGCTAGAATCAGCCGCGGCTTCCATCGAATCGAGCTCTTTTTTGATCTTATCATAATACTTCAAAACGTCTGTCAACGTATCGCCATATTTATGTTCAAGATCGCCGATAGTAGTTAGCCGTTGCTCGATCTGAGCTAACCGTTCATCATCAAATTCAAGCATGTCTAATTGCTGACTGGCCTCATTTGCCACATCTTGAAGAGCATAATAAGCATCATTAAGAGCCTTACTAAGATTATCATAAGCATCATCAAATTCAGCAATTGCATTGATTGAGTCCATCACCGTGGCAACTTGATCTAAAACAGGCGCTTGCTCACCTTCATTAAAGGTCGTCACAGCTAGTTGAAGAGCATTATTAATTTGTTGAAAGTGTTCCAATCGATCACGTTCACTAATTAATTCATCTTCTTCATTTTCTTTTAGATTAGCTTCTGCAATTTCATTAACTTGGTACCGAAGCATATCCAATCGCTGCGCCCATTGTTGTTCATTTGCTTGTTTTTTATTTACAGCAGCTTTGAGTTTAGAATAAGCTTGATATTCTTCTTGATAGTCTTGAAGCAATGGCTGAACCTCTTTAGCCGCAAATTGGTCGAGCATTCCTAAATGAGTCTCAGGCTGCATTAATTGCTGGTGCTCATTTTGCCCTTGAATGTCAACTAATCCCGCCCCGATTTGACGAAGCGTCGCCGTGTTAATCAGTTGCCCATTGATCCGGATAATATTACGACCATTACGATGAATTTCCCGAGAGACAATTAAGATCCCATCTTCATGGTCAATCCCTAGCGATTCAAGTAGATTATCAAATTCAGGATCATCAGGAATCGCAAATTGCCCTTGAAGGCTTAATTTTTCTTCTCCACGGCGAATAAATTCCTGCGACCCACGACCACCGGCCAACAACCCGACTGCATCAATAATAATTGACTTTCCGGCACCAGTTTCCCCTGTTAGAACAGTCATTTGGTCAGCAAAAGTTAAGGTTAAGTGCTTAATAATTGCTAAATTATCAATCGTCAATTCTTGTAACAAAAATTTTCACCTCGCCTAGTCGAGCATTGCATTAAGCTTTTCTTCTAATTTAATTGCTGCTTCTGGAGACATACAAACTACAAGGACATTTCCATCATCACCAATTGTTGTGAAAACCGTTGGAAAATCCATTTTGCGAATTAAGGTAGCTACTACCGGGCCATTCCCGGGATGAACCGTTAACGCTAAGAAACAGTCATTACGTTTTAATTGTTCCAAACTGTCTTGAAGGGTTTGTGCTAATTGATTTTCATGTCCTTGGTGATGATATGCTGGCAAGCCATAACGATAGCCCCCGTTATCAGCAGGAATCTTTATCAGTTGCATTTCTTTAATGTCGCGCGAAATAGTCGCTTGAGTAACTGTCAATCCGATTTCACGCAGGCGCGCAACAAGATCTTCTTGCCGCTCAATGCTCTCATTAGTAATGATTTCCCGAATTTTTTGTTGTCGTTCTGCTTTTTTCATGGATTAAGTCACCTTTATTTATTCCTTATGATTCAAATCATCATCCGCGGCTGCAATAACCTTATCGATATTTACTTCTTCGGCAACGATCCCCGGATTTTCACTTAGGCGCAGGTGAACTAAAAATTCCATATTTCCTTGTCCCCCTTTGATTGGTGAATAGTCTAATCCAAGGATGTCGAAATGATCTTCACGGGCAAAAGTCAGTACTTCTTCCAAAACGGCCCGGTGAACTTTATGATCATGAATGATCCCATTTTTGCCAACATGCTCTTTGCCCGCTTCGAATTGCGGCTTAATTAGGGCTACTACTTCACCACCCATTTTTAGTATCTGTGCCAAGGGTGGCAAGATCAAGCGAAGGGAAATAAACGAAACATCAATCGAAGCAAATTCTGGTTGACCACTAGTAAAATCTGCTAACTTGCTGTAACGAAAATTGGTCTGTTCCATAACAACTACCCGGGGATCCTCCCGTAATTGCCAAACTAACTGATTAGTTCCGACATCAAGAGCGTAACTTAACTTCGCCCCATTTTGTAACATTACATCAGTAAAGCCACCAGTTGATGAACCAATATCTAAAACCGTCTTGTCCTTAACTGAAATATCAAAAACCTTTAATGCCTTCGCTAATTTCAAGCCGCCCCGACTAACATATGGCATTTTATGGCCTTTCATGTGAAGGGTTGTGGTAATCGGAATTTTTTGTCCTGGTTTATCTAATCGTTCATTGTTTTTGCCAAGAATTTCTCCTGCCATTACTGCCCGCTTTGCTTGTTCGCGAGAGTCAAACAGCCCTTGTTGGACTAATAATACATCTACACGTTCTTTTTTCATAATCCCTTTCCTTATTTAAAATATGCTAAAAAGTCATCATAACCAGCAAATGACTTGCCAGTAAGCTTTTCAAGATTCTTTTGATTTTGGCTAGCAGCCGTTAAAGCTATCTGCAACTGCTCCTTTGCGCCATCTACACCGAGCAATCCTGGATAAGTATTTTTTTGTTCATCAGCATCTTTATGCACAGCTTTTCCCATCTCTTCAGTAGTACTGAGAATATCCATTAAATCATCATAGATCTGAAATGCTAACCCATAGTTTTCACCAAATGCTGCTAGCTCTTGTTTGATTTCAGCAGATTGATCCATCATAATCCCACCTGCCAAAACAGCGTAGCGAATCAATTCCCCCGTTTTTTGACGGTGCAAGTATTTCAATTGGTCTAAATTTAAATGTTGGTGTTCGCCTTCAATATCCCGCGCCTGACCCGCAACCATTCCAGACGGTCCCGCGGCTTTTGCAAGTTCAAGGGTCAACTGACTCCGAACATTAGCTGGAAGGTGGTTATCGGCAACCCATTGAAAGGCCAATGTCAATAACCCATCTCCTGCTAAAGTTGCCATTCCTGCCCCAAATTTACAGTGATTAGTTGGTTTTCCGCGGCGTAGATCATCATTATCCATTGCTGGAAGGTCATCGTGGATTAATGAATATGTATGAAGCAATTCCAACGCAGAAGCTGCGCGTAGCAGATCATCATTAAGCGTGCCACCCAACATCTCAATTGTTGCAAGCGTCAATGCTGGACGCAGCCGCTTACCACCAGCCATTAGGGAATAAGCCATTGAGCTTTCTAACGTTGCTTGATCAATGTCTGTGGCCAATGACTTGCTTAGATAATCTTCAATCTGTTCTTTTAAGATCGGCAATGGTGTACTCATCTTTTTTGCTCCGTTGCTTATTGTTCATCAGTGCTACCAAATCCACGGTTACCACCGCCATTATTGCTTGGGTCATCGGTTTGTTTTTCGTAGACTTGCTCATCACCATTATCGTCAATTAAGTGACCAAGCGTTTTTTCAGCATTTGTTAGCTTCGTTTGTAATTCCTTAGAAAGCTTGATTCCTTCTTGAAACTGTTGAAGGGCCTCTTCTAGTGGCACATTCCCCTGTTCAAGGTGATTAACGATCTGTTGTAATTGTGCTAATTGTTCTTCAAATGTTGGTTCTGCTGTTGCCATCTTAGTACTCCTTTACCTTTTTTATTTCTGCTTGAACTTCTCCGTCATCAAAATGCAGGCGAACATTTTGCCCAACCGTTAATTGACTGGCATGATTAACAACCTTTTCATCACTCGTTACATACGTATATCCTCGACTCATAATTTTAAGGGGACTCAGTGAATCTAATTGTTTAATAAGAGTTGTCACTTGTTGTTTCTTTTCATTTTGGTTGGCAAGGGAGGCTGTAACTAATTGTTTTTGCAACTGATTAACTAACTGTTCCTGTTGTTGAACCCGGTGCAATGGAGAAGCCGCCGTTAAACGCCCGCTTAATCTTTCCACATTTATCCGCATGTCTTGCATTTTATTTTGCGCTGCTTGACCTAACTGTTGAGTTAATTGGTCAACCTTTTGCGCATAATTTTCATATAATCTTGTCGGTTGCTGAAAAATATAGCTTTGCAGCTGTTTATTCAATTGTTGGCGGTCAAAATTAATTTTAGTCCGCATCGTATTTAATAAACGATTCTGATCATCTTTAAGTGTCATTAATACATCGTTTAATTTTACCGGCGTTGCTAATTCAGCAGCAGCAGTTGGGGTTGCTGCGCGTTGATCAGCTACGAGGTCGGCAATTGTTGTATCTGTCTCGTGACCAACTGATGAAATTACCGGAATTTTACTATTGGCAATTGCACGTGCAACTACCTCTTCATTAAAAGGCCATAAGTCTTCCATTGATCCCCCACCCCGACCGATAATAAGGGTATCAAAGTCGCCACGGTCATTGGCACGGTTAATTTGTCTAGCAATATCCGCCGCTGCTTTATCCCCTTGGACGACAGTGGGATATAGAACAACTTGAGCAATTGGATAACGGCGTCGAACAGTCGTATTAATATCCCGGATAACCGCCCCATCAATACTAGTAACAACTGCAATTCGTTTTGGAAACATTGGGATCTGTTTTTTAGGTAAATTAAATAGACCTTCAGCGCTCAATTTCTTTTTTAGCTGTTCAAACGCTAAGTATAAAGAGCCCAGACCATCTGGCTCCATCCAATCAATATAAATCTGGTAGCGACCACTTTTTTCATACAAGCTTACATGACCGACTACACAAACTTTCATCCCCTGTTCAGGAGTAAATTTAATTTTCCGGAATTGATGCTCAAACATTACAGCATCGATCACAGCATTATCGTCTTTTAAACTAAAATACTGATGCTTTTGCCGTAAACGAAAATTAGAAAGCTCACCGGTTAAATAAACCGTATGTAGGTATGGATCCCGGTCAAACTTCATTTTCAAATACTTAGTTAATTCACTAACTGTTAAATACTGGCTTCTATCCATGATGCCTCCACTGCGCTAAATCAACTGTTTGTTCCATTAAAGTTGCAATTGTCATTGGTCCTACGCCACCTGGAACAGGAGTGATTGCCTGAGCTTTTGTCTTTACCGCTTCAAAATCAACATCCCCCGTCAATTTACCATTGCTTAAACGATTAATTCCCACATCGATTACCACTGCTCCTGGTTTTACATCTGGCGCCTTGATAAGGTTAGGTACACCAGTAGCAACAATTAAAATATCCGCTGTTTTCGTTAAAGCAGAAAGGTCGCTTGTATTTCTTCCAGCCATTGTTACAGTTGCGTTAGCATTATTTAAAAGAGCTAAAAGAGGTTTACCAACTAAAATACTCCGACCAACGATAACTGCATTTTTCCCTTGTAAATCAATGCTATATTCTGCCAACATCCGCATAATTCCGCGAGGTGTACAGGCCACGGGATAATTACCATGTTGATTAGCAAATAATTTCCCTAAGTTCAGGGGATTAAGGCCATCAACATCCTTCGCTGGCAATATAGCATTGGTGATTACTTCTGAATCCAATTGAGGAGGAAGGGGTTGTTGAACAAGAATGGCATCAATTGTGTCATCATGATTCAGCTTTTCAATTTCGGCAAGCAGCTCAGCTTGGCTAACATCAGCAGGAAATTTTTTTAAAACTGAATTGATTCCTAACTTAATAGCCTTATTATGCTTATTTCGGGTATAGATTAAGCTCGCTGCATCATCACCAGCAATCACGACTGCAATTCCCGGGATTATATTTTGTTTTTCTTTTAACTGTGCTACTAGTTCTTTCGTCTGGGCGTTGATCTTTTTAGCAAGGGCCTTGCCATCAATAATTGTCGTCACAGTGATTCCTCCTCGTTAAATTTCCATTTTATATTCTACCATAATAATATTGCGCTTAAGCAAAAAAGGAGTGGAATCAGAAGTTTATCACTTCATTTTCCACCCCATAATTATTGTTAACAGTAATATTAATTATTTTCGTTGACTTGTTTTTCAAATTTACCAAGGGCTCCATTGATAAATTTACGTGACTTATCACTACTGAATGTTTTCGTAAGTTCCAATGCTTCATTAATTGCTACTACTGTTGGAACATTTTCAGCGTATTGAATTTCAAATAGAGCAAGCCGTAAAATTACTAAATCTGGCTTTGCTAAACGGTTAATCGTCCATCCGCTTGCCAGGAGATCATTGATTTGTTCGTCAAGCTGATCTTGATGTTCCCGCACCCCATTTACCAAAGTTAGTAAATAAGGCGGAATTTGCTTTTCATCATGATGAGGAATCGCCTCGTATACAATTTGAATATCAGCTTCAGGGTCTGATTGCAAAGCAAAGAGAACTTGGAAAGCCTCCTCACGAATCATGTGTCGGTTCAAACTCATTTTATTCACCAGCCTCGTCATTAAGATGTTCGCCAAACAAGTCATTAGGGTCTACTTGTTGGTCTTCTTTAGATGTTACGATTCCCTTAATATGAACATTAACTTCTTTTACTTTTAAGTCAGTCATTAATGTGATTTGTTGTTTAACCTTATCTTGAATCATTGCCGCTACTTTAGGAACAGAGACACCATATTCAACATAAACATCCACATCAAGTGATAATTTTTCATCATTGCTGGAAAGCTTTACCCCACGCCGGCGATCAGAGCGTCCCAAAAGTTCACTTACGCTATTTGCAAATGAACCATACATCTTTGAAACACCATCGATTTCACTTGCGGCAATCCCCGCAATAATTTCTAAAACTCGTGGCGAAATTTGAATTGTCCCGAGTGACTTGTCTTCACTACTTAAAACAATCTTTGATTCTTCAGCCATCGTCAGCCCTCCAATTTATTTCTTCTCTTAATTATAGTAATCATTTCTATTCTGCACTATGTTCGAACAAATTGCAACAACTTGGTCAATCAGGAACGTAGCGACATTTTAGAAATTAACCGCGAATTATGATTATACCAATCATGAACGACTAAATCGATACTAGATGCGGTAAATTGCCCGAAATTAATTGATTTAAATTCTTCTAACGTCTTCAAGAATCGGTCTGCCTGCTGAATAGGACTAGTATACCGTGCAACCGTCACATGTCCTGAAATTGTTGGATATCGTTCTTTTAGCAATAAGTCATGTAACGGCAGTTCTTTCCTAAGTACATTCCGTAAAGTTGATAATTCTGCTGAATAATACCCTTTTACAAGAAGCGCTCCTGAACTAGTGATCATTCCTGCTAAACGCCAGTGGATCGGCCCAACTTGCGAAATAATCGGCCCTATTACGTTTTTATATTTTTCCTCTTCAAATGTTGAGAGCGAAAAGTCAGAGCTAGCTGCAATAAGGTCAATAATCGTAATATGCAGGTCAGCAGGAGGATAGAAGTATTGGTTAGGCTCAATTGCAGCCAACTTTTGCAAACAAAACATAATGTTCCGGCTAACGTGCGCAGGCAGTGAGGCAGTAAGTGTCAGGCCTCGCCGTATATCTTTACCAGGATTTAGTAAGTTACTATCTAGCTGTTCTTGATGATTTCTAATTGCCGACATTCCCTGTTGATTAATATTATTATACAGAGTAGTAAGTTGCATACTATTTTCCTACGATTATTAGGTCAGTTGGCGCCTTCGTCAGCACTTCAACTCCACCGTGAGTAATCAGAATATCATCTTCTATCCGGACCCCACCAATTTCAGGAATATAGATACCAGGTTCAACAGTGATAACTTCATTGTTCCGTAATTTAACATTTTGCGCAGCGGGACCATAGCTAGCAGGTAATTCATGAACCGATAAACCGATTCCATGCCCCATTCCATGGTTGAATTCATCTCCATAACCTGCTATTTCGATTAATTGTCGCCCTGCAAAGTCAAGCTGATCTCCTCGTTGACCAACATGAGCAGCTTGGATTACAGCTTCACGGGCCTCATTGACAATTTGATAGACATCATGTAATTCTGGATCAATTGAACCAACGGCAAATGTTCTGGTCATGTCTGCCGTATAGCCATTAAAGTAATAGCCAAAATCAACAGTAACAACATCACCGTCTTCAATCACTTTTTTTGAAGCCGTCGCATGTGGTTTGGCTGCATTCTTACCACTAGCAATAATTGTCGGAAAAGAGGCCCCACTTGCCCCATGTTCTTTCATCCAAAAATCAAGCAAGTTCGCAACATGGCGCTCGGTCATCCCAGCGTGGACATTTTCTAAAAGATACCGGTATCCTGCTGAATGCAAGTCTGCAGAAGCACGCAAGGCATTTACTTCATCACTATCCTTAATCATTCGCATCCGTTCAATTTGTTGGTGGAAGGGAACGAGATCTGCCGTCATCTGCTCATCAAGCACATCAAATAGGGCATAAGGAACTGTATCTTCATATCCAAGAACAGTCACTTTCATCCCCTGACATATTTTATTAAGCGAACCGTAATAGTCACGGGTAATCATTCCCACAACTTCATCATTTTCAAATTCTTCTAATGCAAGTTGGTACCGGTCATCAGTAATAATAATCGCATTATCTTTTGTTACTAAGAGGCATCCATCGCCTTCCATAAGGTTAAAACCAGTAAGGTAATAAATGTTTTTTTCATCCGTTACCAAAAATGCATCGATATATAATTTTTCAAATTTTTTCTGTAGACGTTTAATTCTAGACATAGTACATTTCCTTTAATACTGCCGGTTAGAGTAATCGCGAGGGCCAAAGATAGCTGTCCCAACCCGCACACAGGTTGACCCTTCTTCTACCGCTATTTCATAATCATGAGTCATCCCCATACTAAGAACATCTAATTTTAATTGATCATTTTGGTTGTTCATTTCATCGCGCAATTCACGTAGTCGGCGAAAAATCGGCCGTGTTTTTTCTGGGTCATCATAATAGGGAGCACTAGTCATTAATCCCCGCAACTTTACATGTGGTAATTGAAGACTGGCCTCAGCTAATTCCATGCAATCTTGCAAAGTTGGCTTAACCCCAAACTTACTCTCTTCTTCTCCAACATTAACTTCAATTAGAATCGGAATTATTCGATCGTGCTTTCTTCCTTCTTTTTCGATCGTATTCATTAGCTTAAGGGAGTCAACCGATTGAATCATTGTAACGTAATCAGCAATGTATTTAACCTTATTACGTTGAAGGTGGCCAATCATATACCAGTTAATGTCTGCTGGTAATTCATCATGCTTTTTGGCTAATTCCTGAACATAATTCTCACCAAAATTGTTCCATCCTGCTTTGTAGAGTTCTGCAATGTCTGCTGCCGGATGATTTTTACTAACTGGTAACAGTTGAACGTCTTGAGGATCTCGACCGCTTCGCTTGCATGCAGCAATAATTTTTTCTTGGACTTCTTTAGCTTTATCAACAATCGTCATTAAACATTATGCTCCCTTCAATTGTGGGTTAATTATATTCTTACATTATAGATTAACATATAATGAAAAAATATTTAAAAAATAAAAAGACTACTATTTCATGTAGAAAAGTAGTCTTTTTATAATTATTCGGCAACTGGGTAAACTGATACCTTACGCTTACTGCGACCCATGCGTTCAAATTTAACAACACCGGCTACCTTAGCGTATAATGTATCGTCTCCACCACGACCCACGTTTTCACCTGGGTTGATGTGAGTACCACGTTGACGGTAGATGATTGATCCAGCAGTTACGATTGAACCATCAGCAGCCTTAGTACCAAGACGACGACCAGCTGAGTTCCGACCGTTAGCAGTGGAACCACCCCCCTTGTGGTGGGAGAAGAATTGCAAATTCATAATCATAGTTGTTCACCTCCAGCAATGAACTTTAATTAAACATTTTTACTTCAATGTTTTGTGGATAGCTCTCCTGGATATCACATAATCCATTTAACAAAGTTTTGAGAAGGATCTGACTATCATGACTAAGATCTAATCCTGTAACTTCTAGAAAGCCACCATTATCATTATCTTGTTTAAGGTGAGGCTTTGTATGAACAACTTGTTCAAGCCCGTTCACCGTTGAAATAGATAATGCAGAAACTGCGGCACAAACAATATCCTGCCCATATGGACCAGAGTCAGCATGCCCAGTCATTTTAAAAGAAGTGATCCGCTGATTCGAATCTAAAGTAAACTGTGCTCGAATCATGATCTCACCTCCACATTAAGCGTTGATCTTGTTGATAGTAACCTTAGTGTAAGGTTGACGGTGACCTTGCTTAGTGTGAGTGTGCTTCTTAGGCTTGTACTTGAAGGTAACAACCTTCTTTTCCTTACCTTGCTTATCAACAGTACCTTCAACAGAAGCACCGTCAACTACAGGAGTACCGATCTTAGTGTCGTCTCCACCGACAAAGATAACTTGATCGAAAGTTACCTTGTCACCTTCCTTAGCATCAAGCTTTTCAACGTAGATAGAAGCACCTTCTTCTACCTTGTATTGCTTACCACCAGTAACGATAATTGCGTACATACTTTGTGCACCTCCTTAATATCTCAGACTCGCCGTACTAAGCAGCTAAATAAGCTTTAGACTTAATAACGTGCGGTTGTAGTTGTTGGTTCACAAATACAACGTTTGTATAATATCAAATATTATTCTTTTCGTCAACCATAATCTCTACCTTATATAACGAAAAAAGGCCTTGAAAAAAATTTCTCAAAGCCTCTTGTGTAGTAGTTATTAAATCTTTTCTAAAGTTCCTTCTAATTCACCATCAAAAAAATTAACCAAAGAAACATTCTCGCTACTAAACTGATCCAACATCTTTGCCACGCTTTGTGTCATGTAACGTGGAGTATAAATCATGCCATCTTCTAGCCATCGACTTACTAAGCCAAGAAATGCTGAATCAATAAAGGAAATCTGCAAATTAAGCGGGACTTTCAACTGTTGGTTCTTATTCACTTGCTCATTAAAGTGTGTCATCTCATTTGCTAACCGATTGTAGAGTTGTTCATAAAAGAAGTTATTCTTTTCATTATTTAATAGAACATCAAAAATATCGGCGTTATTTTCGATATACTGAAATGCTTTGCGGAGTGAAAACACCTTTACCGTCCGTTCTTTCGAAAAATTACTATCGATCATTACTTGGTTGAAGAAATCGTCAATAATCTCTTGGATTGCTGACTGAATAAAATCTTGTTTATCCTTATAGTGAAGATAGAAAGTTCCTCGGGTGATGTTGGCAGTTTCAGTAATCTTTTGGACGCTAATATCTTCAAGCTTTTCACGTCTCATCAGATATACAAGAGCTTTGCGCAGACTATTACGTGTTTTAATTACACGCGGGTCTGTCTTATTAGCAGCCATTTAATCATCATCCTTCCATCATACAGCTTAAGTCCTTTCTACTTTCGTACTTCTACTATATTTAAAGTATAGTTGTCATGAAAGCGTTTTGTCAACGAAAGTGCCGGCTTTACCTTAATAAAATAATTATATTAGATTATTACCATTGACAACTTTGTAGTGAAAATTATATACTTAAATCTGTTTGGAGCGGTAGCTCAACTGGATAGAGCATCGGTCTTCTAAACCGAGGGTTGCGAGTTCAAGTCTCGCTCGCTCCATATAAACGTTAAAAAGAGGATAGAGAAACACTTTTGTTTCCTTATCCTCTTTTTTAGTTGCTTCAATATAAATTTAGGGATAATTTTCTAATTTTTCACTTTTATTTTTAAGTATTTCTTAAATACGTCCTCATATATTACACTTTTGTTGCAAAAATAAACATTTTTAATAATAATGAATATAGAGATTGCTTTTTGAGGTGATTATTATGCTACCATTTCTTATTATTGTTTTAATTTTGGTTGCGTCGGTAATTGGTGAATTTATGTTTGGCAGTCTTAGTAACCAAGAAACTGGAAAACATAGTGCAACTACCAATCGCTTACGAGATCGAAAAGCTTAATCTTATATTCCGTTCAACACGAGAGGCCGGGGAAAATTTCCTCGGCCTCTCGCTTTTTATGTGCGCCCGGCATGGGTATTAGCTAGGCGGTGAGAGTCCGCTATGGACCGTAGTAGTCGGAACCATGAGCTGAGGACAAGGGTGTCCACTGTGAGGTGGAAT